>WNGK01001460.1_pt1 | contig 25653 bp, 25 predicted proteins | sample 5400601 | NCBI WGS metagenome assembly WNGK01 (sample SAMN13153376, study PRJNA577476) | soil metagenome | isolation source: 60 cm soil or saprolite under Garry oak tree replicate 1 | place: USA:California | collected 2016-06-15
GCGGTGCGCGGCCAACCGCCAAGTCTTTACGCAGTTGAAGTTTGCGCCGAAGCAGGCGTGGACATTAGCAATCTGCGCAGTCAGCCTCTAACGGCAGCGCTGGTCGATCGAGCGACACACATTTTTGCCATGACCGGCGCGCACCTTGAGACAATCCAAACATTGTTTCCTCAAGGCGCTGAAAAATCGTTCTTGCTTCGCGAATTTGAAGAGCCGGGCACTACCGTATGGCGCGATGTGCCCGACCCAATCGGTCTTGGTCGCGAAGTGTACGAACAGTGCGCTCGCATCATCAAAAACGCATTGCCAAGCGTGCTCGCATTTGTCGAACAGGGTGAACTGGTGCGGCCTGGTGCGACGCGCGCACGCGAGCTATCGTCTCATCCGATGGACCATCTTCCTCACCGCATGGAGACTGGATTGACCGGTTCGAAACCTCAGCCCCGTTACGGCGACGCTTTGCGCAGAGTCGATCCTGAAATCTTCGATGCCGTCATGGCCGAGGAAAAACGTCAGCGCGAAAACATCGAATTAATTGCGTCGGAAAATTTCACCAGCCGCGCAGTCATGGAAGCGCAGGGTAGTGTGCTGACGAACAAATACGCCGAAGGCTATCCACGAAAGCGCTGGTACGGCGGCTGTGAGAATGTCGACATTGCCGAGCAACTGGCCATTGATCGCGCAAAATGGCTGTTTGGCTGCGAGCATGCGAATGTGCAGCCGCACAGCGGCGCGCAAGCGAACATGGCGGTTTATTTCGCCATGCTCAAACCGGGTGACAAGATTCTGGCGATGAACCTGGCGCACGGCGGGCACCTGACGCACGGGCATCCCGCGAATTTCTCCGGTAAATTTTACGCCGTCTCGCAGTACGGCGTCAGCGAGAAGACTGAGCAAATCGATTACGACGCGTTGCAAAAACAAGCCGAAGAAGTCCGCCCGGCGATGATCACTGCCGGCGCGTCCGCCTATCCGCGTATCATCGATTTTGCGCGCCTGCGTCAAATCGCGGATTCGGTTGGCGCGATTTTGTTCATCGACATGGCGCACATCGCAGGTTTGGTAGCAGGTGGTCAGCATCCCAGTCCGATCCCGCACGCGCAATTTATCACCACCACCACGCACAAGAGTCTGCGCGGACCGCGCGGCGGCATCGTCATGTGCGAGGAGAAATTTGCCAAGCAGCTCGATGCGACAGTTTTCCCCGGCGTGCAGGGCGGCCCGCTCATGCATGTGATCGCGGCGAAAGCCGTTTGCTTTCATGAAGCGCTTCAGCCGCAGTTCCGCCAATATCAACGGCAGGTTGTACTCAACGCCAAAGCGCTTGCCGCCGGCCTGGCCAAACATGGTTATCGCATCGTCTCCGGCGGCACCGATAATCATTTAATGCTCGTCGATCTTCGCCCAAAGGAAATTAACGGAAAAGAAGCACAGGAAGTTCTCGACCGAGCCGGCATCACCGTGAACAAAAACGGCATCCCGTTCGATACCTATCCAATCTTCAAACCGGGTGGCATCCGGGTCGGCACGCCTGCCGTCACTACACGCGGCATGAAAGAAGAGGAAATGTTGGAAATCGCGGACCTGGTCGCTGAAGCGCTCACGAATCGCGTCGATGCCGACGCGCTGGAGAAAGTGCGTCGAAGAGTCCTCGACTTGACGAGAAGATTTCCGTTGCCCATCTAATCTCGAATCTTTCGGGCGTTTCGTTTATGAATCGAGCTGCCGACCAACCGGAACCAAATCCGCTGCGCGAAGGTTTGTCTGCGCGCGCCGTCCCGCAGCCATGCGCGATTGTGATCTTCGGAGCCACCGGCGATCTCACTCATCGCAAACTGGTCCCTGCATTGTATAACCTCGCCGCCGATGGCGACCTGCCGCCGGCCGTGGTGATTGTCGGCTTTGCCCGCCGGGCAAAAACTGATGACGAATTCCGGCACGATCTCGAAGAATCCACGCGCAATTTTTCGCGACAGCCAGTGCGCGATGAAATCTGGAAAAATTTTGCGGACTCGATCTTTTATCACCAGAGCGAGTTCGAGGACGAAGCTGGTTACAAAGTGTTGGCCAAACGGCTTGACGAAATCGATAAGAACCACGGCACCCGCGGCAACCGTCTCTTTTATTTTGCCGCTTCTCCCGAACAATTCGAGCCGATTCTCAAGCATCTGAAAGCCGCCGGCTTGAACGAAACCTGTGAAGGAAGCTGGGCTCGAGTAATCGTGGAAAAACCTTTCGGGACCGATCTCGCCTCAGCGCGAGAGCTCAATCGCATCATCCGCAATTCCTTTAGTGAAGAACAGACATACCGGATCGATCACTTTCTCGGCAAGGAAACCGCGCAAAACATCCTGGTCTTGCGCTTCGCAAACGCGATCTTCGCGCCGCTCTGGAACACGCACTACGTCGATCAAGTCCAGATCACAGCGGCGGAAACGCTCGGGGTCGAGAATCGTGCCGGATATTACGAACATGCAGGTGCGCTGCGCGATATGGTCCAAAATCATCTGCTGCAACTTCTCTGCCTTGTTGCGATGGAACCGCCTACGGACCTCAGCGCAGACAGTATTCGCGATGAAAAAGTCAAGGTGGTGCGATCGCTGCGTCACTGGTCCCGCAACGAAATCGCCGCAAATGTGGTGCGTGCTCAATACGCTAAAGGCGCGATTAACGGTGAGCCAGTCGTCGCTTACCGGCAGGAAAAAAACGTTAATGCGGATTCGCAAACCGAAACGTTCGTAGCATTACGGCTCTTTATCGATAACTGGCGCTGGGCGGACGTGCCGATTTATCTGCGCGTCGGAAAAAGGCTACCGAAATCGGCCACCGAGATTTCCATTCATTTCAAAAAAGCGCCGGCAGTTCTATTTAACCGGGACTTGCGCGCTGTGAACGTGCTTGTTATCCGGATTCAACCGGATGAGGGAATCTCGTTAACGATTCACGCCAAAGTGCCCGGCACGAGCTTTCGCATCGAGCCGGTAAAAATGGATTTTCACTACGGAACGTCTTTCGGGAAAGCGAGTCCTGAAGCGTACGAACGTTTGCTGCTCGATGCGATGAGCGGCGATGCCACGCTCTTTGCGCGCCGGGACGAAGTGGAAGAAGCATGGGCTTTCATCGATCCCATCGAAGAAGCGTGGCACGCGCAGGAGGATGTGCCGGAACTGTTCTTTTATCCTGCCGGATCGTGGGGACCGGAAGCAGCGGACGATTTACTCGCTCGGGATGGTCGGGCGTGGAGAAGATTATGAGTGCAGCGCTTTGCCGGGTAGCGCACGCGTCTCGCGTGCTGGCGATCGTGTCCTCGCCATCGCGGACTTTTCTTGAACGGGCCAAACGCACTATCCATTCTTGCGCAACACAAGATTGTTTCGGCGCGACGCCGAAACCAGCATGCGAGACGCATGCGCTACCAAAATCGCCTGAATATGGCCGCGATCGCTGAAACATACTCGTTAGGCCTTTCGGTCGAAGTCAGCAAGATCGATCAGGAGCTGAAAAAACTTTGGCAGGAAAGCCAAGGCTCAGCGACACGTGCATCACTTGTCAACCTAGCCGTGTATAGCGAGGACGCAGGCTCTCTAAACAAGAACACGCGGTTGATGGCCAAGATCACTGAGAACCACGCCTGTCGCGCCATTGTTATAGAAGCCGATTGCAATGCACAAGAGAATCGCGTAGAAGCCTGGATCAGCGCCCACTGTCACGTCAGCAGCGTGGGGAGCAAACAGATTTGTTCGGAACAAATTTCATTTCTGCTCAAAGGTAGTTGTACGACCTTACTGCCAAGCATTGTTTTTTCGCATCTGGATTCCGATTTGCCATTCTATCTCTGGTGGCAGGAGGAGTTCCGTGAGCCAATGGACCCACAGCTTTGGACATGGGTCGATCGAGTCATCTATGACAGTCAAGGCTGGAGAGATTTTCGTGCACAAATGCGCTTGTTAGAATCCGCGGAACAGGAAGCCAAGCAGCGCATTGTGCTTTGCGACTTGAATTGGACTCGCCTGGATGGTGTCCGCTTCGCGCTGGCGCAATTCTTCGATCATCCTGCCTCGCATCACAATCTTGCCAAGATCAACAAGTTGAGAATCGATTTTGCGCCCGGCTATCGATCGACGGCGGTCCTCTTTGCCGGGTGGCTTGCGGCGCAGTTAGACTGGCACGGTGAGAAAACGGATGTGCCGAAGAAGCTTTCATTCGTTAGTCCCTCTGGCTCCAAGATCGACATCGAACTGCGCGAACGGCCTGGAGAACCGATCGGTGAAGTGACGATGGCAACGCCCGACGTGGAATTTCTGGTCGCTCACGCCAAATGCGGAGACCTTTTGGAGATTTCACGCGGAAAGCCGGGCGAAAAGCGCATGCCCCAATTGATGCCCGCAGGAAAAAATGATCCGGTGAGTCTGATGAGCGAAGAACTGATGCGCGGCGGACCACATCACGTCTACCTGCACGCGGTTGATCGCGTCCGCGATTTGCTCTAGCGGCGGTCTACCGCCGACCTGTTGTCGCGCTTTTCAATCTGAAAGACTAAGTGGTCGCCTTAGCGTTCGGCGCTCATAGAGCGCTGCTACAGATCAACGCGCACAGCTCGCGCACGTTCTTCTCAATCGAAAACAACCTTTGCGCCCACTCATATCCCGCGTGACCAAGTCTTTCCCCTAACGATCGGTCGTTAGTTACTTTTTCAATCGCTCCAGCGAGCGCCACTGCATCGTGGGGTTCCACGAGAACACCTGTTTCGTTATCAATGACCATCTCCGGAATCCCACCGATCCTGGTTGAAACAACCGGTAAGCCGGTCGCCATCGCTTCCATGATGACGGTAGGCAAATTGTCCATGCCGCCCTCAGCCTCGGGCACGCTCGGCAATACGAAAACGCTCGCACCAGAGAGACGTTCCCTTAGCTCATGTTGCGGTTTGGGGCCAGGTAACTGAACAAGCTCCTTCAGTCCTGACTCATCGATCTGTCCGCGTAACTGGTTCTCGAGCGGACCCTCGCCGAAGATCTCGCATCGAAACGATTTTCCATGTTCAACAAGCAGCGCGCAGGCACGAATCAAATTGGCGAAGCCTTTTTTGGCGATCAAACGGCCAATCGCAACAATCAATGGTGGATCAGAGGAAAAATTAGCACGTCCGAATTCAGCCAGATTCAAGCCATTGTACAAGCGATGGACTCGATCGGCGCGTTCCGGGAAACGTTCTCGCAAAAACTTCTCCGAGTAATTGGTTTCAGTAATAATCACGCGCGCTGCGCTGACAAGTTTGTCCAGACCGATCTCGAAATTCTTTGGCGCAAAAATGTCGTTGGCATGCGCGGTAAAGCTGAAAGTGATTGGAAAAAATTTGGCGACCCAGAAAGCGGTGCGCGCCGCCATCCCTGCGAAATGCGCATGAACGTGGCTGATTCCCGCCTCTTGCAGACGCAACCCGACATAAGCTGCTTGATAAAGACGGAGAAAATCGGTGCGCCGGCCCCATTCATCGAGAGCAGCAATGATTTGTGAAGTGAGTCTTCTCTTTTTCGAAGCCCGCTGAACTTCTTCCAGCAGTTCCTTCTCCTCAGGCAGGTAATGCACGTCCCTTACGATGCGCATGTCCCAATCCTGGGGCGGCTCGTCTTTCGGATTCCGGATTGAGAAAATTGGCGGTGTAATCCCCTGGCGATAAAGCTCCGCAACCTCGCGATAGCAAAATGTTTGTCCAAACGAGGGAAACCGCTCAAAGAGATAAGCGAAGAGCGCCATTTAATCAGAATAACTCGGCAAACAGCAACTACTCACTTTCGCGTTTTACCGGAATCGGTTGCCCCGTCTCATCGACAGCTACGAACGTAAAGACACCGTGTGTGACGCGAAGCTCTTCGCCAGTCATATAACGCGTTACCCATACCTCTACTGGAATCGTCATCGAAGTTCGACCGATCCTTTCTATCCGCGCATAACATCTAACGGTGTCCCCTACCCTTACCGGCTGAAGAAAGGACATCCCTTCCATCGCGACGGTCACAACTCGCGTCTTCGCGGTTTTCGCTGCAAGAATTCCGCTGCCCAAGTCCATTTGTGAGGTTACCCATCCGCCGAAAATATCTCCATTTGGATTGGTGTCCCTAGGCATGGCAATCGTTTGAATGACCAGTTCGCCTCTGGGTTGCTCGGGCATTGGAGTCTTTTATCCACGAATGAACACGAATAAACACTAATAAGAAAACAGAAAGAGATTTGCCCGCGAATAACGCGAATTAACGTCAATGATTTTTCGTTTCGGGAATTTTTTCGTGTCATTCGCGTAATTCGCGGGCTTCTCTCTTCGTCATTCGGATTCGTCATTTCAGCGATTCGTGTCCATTCGTGGTTAATTCTCTACAGGATCAGCATGCAATCGCCGTAGCTGTAAAAGCGGTAACGTTCGCGAATCGCCTCCCGATAAGCTCTGAGCAAAAACTCGCGACCGGCAAACGCGCTTACTAGCATAAGCAGAGTCGAGCGCGGCAAATGAAAATTCGTCAGCAGAACGTCGACGGCCCGAAATCGATATGGCGGATAAATGAAAATATCTGTCGAATCTTCCTGAGCGATGAGCTTTCCATCTTCGCACCTGGCGGATTCTAAAACGCGTACTACGGTTGTACCTACGGCCGCGATTCGTTCGGCCTCGTTGATCCTGCCAGCGGCGGAAGCTGAGATGGAAAACCGCTCAGCATGCATGCGATGCTCAACAATGTTTTCTGAGCGCACAGGCAGAAACGTGCCGGTCCCTACATGTAACGTCAAAAATGTGTGCGGGATCTGACTTAAAATCTCCGAAGTAAAGTGAAGACCCGCAGTCGGCGCTGCCAGCGCTCCAGGTGCATGCGCAAAAACGGTTTGATACCGCGCCGCATCCTCGGCGTCGCTTTCGCGTCGGATGTACGGAGGCAATGGCATTGAGCCGCCGGAATAGAGATCGATATCTTCGCTTAACATCACGATGCGCTCGCCTTCCGAAGTGATTTCCCCGACGCGCAACGTTGCCCCCTCGATCATTGTGCTAGCGCCTACCCGCATTTTGCGACCCGGACTGACCAGACACTTCCATCGCCGTCGGCCAAGGCGCTTGAGAAACAAAAACTCAATCGCGCTATCGTCGGAGAACCGTCGCGCTGACAGCACTTGGGTATCGTTCAAAACAACAAGATCGCCCGGCTGCAAAAATGTTTTCAGATCGTGGAATTGTCGATGCTCGATCGTCTGCGTGTCCCGGTGCAGCACCATCATTCGAGAATCGTCGCGACGCTTTGCTGGCCGCTGCGCGATCAATCCGCGTGGTAAATCATAATCGTAATCGCTTAGCAGCACGCTCATCCGGTGACTTGAAGTTACTGTAGCGCTCGAACCTTTGCACAAGGGGAACGTCTGCCTTGGCTGGTTGTACACTTTCGCTTTTGCCGAAGGAGGCGCATATTTCCTAAGATGGATTCGACGAACCGCGATGCGGTTAACGAACTGCTTCAGACCTATGGCGAAACCGGGGGCATCAACTACCTCGACGCTGCTGCCACACTCCCCTCGCGCCTGGCGATCGAGGCAGCGTGTGCTGAATTGATGAGCCTGATGTTTCCGGGCTTTCGCAGCGAGGCGCTGGTCAGCTCGGAAGATCTGGCCGATATCACTCGCACTCGCATAAGAAATCTGCACGCTCGATTGAAAACAGAAATTTGCAGAAGCCTTGGCAAAATCCCTCCGGACGAAACAACTGAAGCGAAAGCGGAAGAGGTCTTGTCGGCATTCTTAAAGGAACTTCCCTTGGTGCGGCGGGTTCTTTGGACGGACATCGATGCAGCCTACGAAGGAGACCCGGCTGCGATGAGTTATGAAGAAATTATTTTGGCATATCCCTCGCTGGAGGCCATCGCCATTCATCGAATGGCGCACCTGCTGTACAACAAGGTACCTCTGATTCCACGCATTATGACCGAATGGGCTCACAGCCGTACCGGGATCGACATTCACCCCGGGGCAGAAATCGGCTCGCATTTTTTTATCGACCACGGCACCGGCGTGGTCATCGGCGAATCGACGAAGATCGGCGCCCGCGTTAAGCTTTATCACGCGGTCACGCTCGGCGCCCGCAGTTTTCAGAAGGACGAGCACGGCAAAATCAAAAAAGGCGGAAAACGCCACCCAACCGTCGAAGACGACGTGACGATCTACCCGGGCTCGACGATTCTGGGCGGCGAAACGGTCATTGGCGCAAGATCGACAATCGGTGGCAACGTTTTCCTGGTCCAAAGCGTGCCTCCGGATTCGCTGGTGTACTATGAAGAGAAGCAACTGCGCATTGTACCAAAGCGAAAACGCAAACCGGTTACAACACGCGATGAATTTCGGGAATGAATACGCGCCAATCCTGTAGCCGCTTCGCTGCCTGCCACGCCGAAGCTGCGCGAAGGCGGGTGCGAAGCGCAACGTTGACGTGTTTCGAAAGCGAGCGCCACGCGTCTCACAGAGACGCGGCTACAGCCCCAGCGATCAAGAGCAAGAGGAAGCGGAAGACTCGATGATTTACCTCGACTACAACGCAACAACACCGCTTTGTGACGCAGCGCGCGAGGCAATGCTGCCGTATCTCGGCCGGCACTTTGGGAATCCATCGAGCGTGCACGCAGCAGGGCGCGAGGCGCGCGCGGCCATCGATAATGCGCGCGATAAGTTGGCCGCATTGCTACGAGTCAAACCGAATGAAATTATTTTCACCAGCGGCGGAACTGAATCGTGCAATCTCGCTGTGTTCGGTCTCGCGCGCTGTCGCATGGAGCGAGGCGGTCACGTGATCTCAGCCAAGACCGAACATCACGCTGTGCTAAATGCGATCGAACACTTGGAAAAGCACGAGGGCTTTGAAGTAACCTGGCTCAATGTTTCGCGCGATGGAATAATCGACCTTGATCAACTTGCCGATGCGATCCGGCCTGAGACCAGACTTGTTTCGATCATGACCGCCAATAACGAGACGGGCGTGATTCAGCCGATGCGCGAAATCTCTCAGATTTGTCGCCAGCACGGCGTGCTACTGCACAGCGACATGGTGCAATCGTTCGGCAAAATCGATACCGACCTCTCGCTGGTCGACACTGCCAGTTTCGCTGCGCACAAGTTTTACGGACCCAAGGGAGTTGGATTCCTTTTTCTGCGCGGTGGTTTTTCGATTCAGCCGATCATGTTTGGTGGCGCCCACGAGAACGAGCGACGACCCGGAACAGAAAATGTTGCGGCAATTGTGGGGACGGCGGCGGCGGCAGAATGGGCCGAGCAAGAGCAGGAGAAAGAGCAAGAGAGAGAGAAGAAATTGAGAGATGAATTGTGGACGCGAATCGCAGAGAACGTACCGGAGGCGAAACAAAACGGCGCGAACGCGCCGCGTTTGGCAAATACGCTGAACGTGAGTCTGCTCGGAATTGATTCCGAAATGCTGCTCATCGCACTCGATTTGGAAGGCGTCTGCGCCTCGAGCGGCTCGGCCTGCATGGTGGGATCGGTGGTAGCGTCGCATGTTTTGCTCGCCATGGGTTTGCCAATGGAGTATGCGCGTTCCGCGGTTCGATTTTCGCTCGGTAAATGGACAACGGCCGATGAAATCAAGGCCGCTGGAGACGCCGTGCGGAAGATTGTTGATCGCCTGAACACGCGAAAGAGCGCGTATGCCGTTGCTTAGGCAGCTCGAATTCGCCTTTCGTACTGTAGCCGGGATTGCCGATCCCAGCCGTTTTAGTGCGTCCTTGGATGCCGGGGTCACCGACCCCGACTACAAGGACGTCGAGCAAAGTCTCAATCTCGAACAAACAGCGCGCGATTTGTTGCGCGCCAACGGAGCGGATCGAATCGCGACCGAGCTTCGCGTCGAATGGAATTCGCGTCTTAAAACTGCTGCTGGTCGCGCTGATTATCGCGAGAAACTTATTTCGTTAAATCCACGCCTTTTGGACCATCCGACCGAAATTGATCGCACCCTGCGCCATGAACTAGCGCATATTCTTGCCCAGTTTCGCGCTGGCCGGCGGCGAATTTCGCCTCACGGCGCCGAATGGCAGCGAGCTTGTGTAGACTTGGGAGTCGCCGACGAGAAGCGCTGTCACAATCTGCCCTTTCCTGCGCGAACTTATGCCGCGCGGTTCGTCTATCGCTGTCCAAATTGTCGTCAAGAGTTTCCGCGAGTCTGCCGCATGCGTCGTGCAATCGCCTGTCTTGTCTGCTGCCGCAAACACAACGGTGGCGATTTCGATTCGCGGTTTCGGCTTAAGCTCCTGAGCTCGCGTTAGCTTGTCATGTCGAGCGAAGTCGAGACATCTCTTACTACTTCCGACTGCAAGTGATCAGAAATATCTAGAGATTCCTCGACTCCGCTCGGAATGACAGAACCAAGAACACTGCCGCTTGGCTCCAGCGATTGATTAGATTTCTCTCTCAATGTAGCCAAAATATCGCTCCCGAACGCTTCACAAATATAGAAGAAGCGTCACTACGATTACGATATCAAAAAGGTGGCGGCTCGGATGCCGAGCTTCGGGCGCGATACCCAGACGAATCATCAGAAGGGACAATGGCACTACCGCAGCAGTCACAGAAAATGCAAGGTGCCAAGCAAACCGCGAGCGCCGGGCGTACAAAACAAGGAACGTTACTTTGCAAAGAATGATCGCGACGCCGAGTGGGTTAAAAGGAAGAAGATAGCAATAGAAATCGAACGGTAAGGTGATGAGCGCGGCTCCGAGCACATACGCGAGCGGGTTTCGTCCCTTATGCATGAGCTCTAACGAGCATTAAACGAAAAATCGCAAACCAAAGCGAACATTTTTTCCTCGCTAAATTTCGTTCTCGCTTTTGTCGCCCTTGGCCGCTTTCTCTCCCCGCAATTTCGCTTGGATGAACATGTCGATGTCGCCGTCCATCACGGCTTGCACGTTGCTCGTTTCCGCTCCGGTGCGGTGATCTTTCACCATTTGATATGGTTGAAAAACGTAGGAACGAATTTGGCTGCCCCAGGCGATATCGCCCTTTTCTCCGTATTGCCGATCGATTTCCGCGCGCTTCTTGTCCTGCTCGATTTCGTAAAGCTTGGCTTTCAACATTTTCATCGCTAGCTCCCGATTGCGTCCCTGGCTGCGCTCGGCCTGGCAGGCGACGACGATTCCGCTCGGCTTATGCAAGATCCGCACGGCGGTTTCGACTTTGTTGACGTTCTGCCCGCCTTTGCCGCCACTGCGAAATGTATCGATCTCCAGGTCGGCAGGATTAACTTCTATTGGAGCGGTATCGGCAATTTCAGGAACGACATCGACACTTGCGAACGAAGTGTGACGCCGTTTGTTCGCGTCGAACGGCGAGATGCGCACCAGCCGATGCACGCCGCGCTCGGTCTGCAGATGTCCATACGCATACTCGCCAGTCACCAGCAGAGTGACGGATTTGATCCCCACTTCTTCGCCTTGTTGAATGTCCACGGTCTGAGATTTGAACCCGCTTCGCTCGATCCAGCGCTGGTACATCCGCAGCAACATGTCGGCCCAATCGCACGACTCGGTGCCGCCTGCGCCGGAGTGGATCGTGACAAACGCATTGGCACGATCGTTTTCGCCTGATAGAAACTGGCGCAACTCGAATTCATCGAGCTTGTGAGCCAGGCGATCATGTTCGGTCGCGACTTCTTTTTCCGCTTGAGCGCGAGCAGCAAGATCGCTTTCTTCCGCAGCCAACTCATGTAATGCGCTGAAGTCCTCGATCTCGCGCTCCAGTTCTTGAAACGGGTTGATCAGTGAGCGTAATCGGGAAACCTCCTCGACATCGACCTGGGCGCGGTCGCGATTCGACCAGAAATCGGGCGCGGCCATGCGTCCTTCGATTGTGGCTAGATTTTTTTGGAGCTTTTCGACGTCAAAGAAACCTCCGCAGTTCGCGGACACGCGATTTCAAATCCTCGGCATCGGGGATGGAGACGTCAGCCGGCATGCGGGAAAGATAATTCAAACGGCGCCCCCATGCAAAGGTGTGAGAAAGCGGAAGCGTTCTCCGGTTCCGGGGAGCACAGGTTGCCAGCCTATTGTCGTCGGCAGCTTGCCGACGACTCCCACCGTGGTGCAAGAATTCCGCGCTGTGAACGTTCGATGAGCTTTTCGGCAGGCTGCCGAAAAGAACAGGCTGGCAGCCTGTCCTCCCCGGAACATACGCGCGCCATCTATCTGCGCGCGGAATTGTTCGGTTTTGGCTTAGCAGCACGCGCCGCCTCGAGACGAAAAATTGTTTCGCCTTCTTTCATCAGATCGAGACGATCGCGCGCAACCGTTTCCAGGTAGGTTGAGTCAGTCTTGAGCAGATTGATCTCGCGAGTCTGATGTGCGAGCAGATTTTGTTGCTCGTTTACCTGTTGCTGCAGATTATCGATCTCGGCACGGCTCTGCATTAGTTTTTTGTACGGCGGAACGAATAAGCTCACAATTATCAGCCAGAGCGCCAGGACCAGCAGAACCTTGAGAGTTCGGTTCAGTCGCTGCCAAACGGTGGCTTCGCGGCGCGCGCGGAAATCGGCGTAAGTCTGATCCACTTAGCGCATTGTAGCGCCGTATACCGCTTTGTCACCAAGTTCTTCTTCAATTCGCAGCAACTGGTTATATTTGGCAATCCGATCGCTGCGGGAAAGCGAACCGGTTTTGATTTGTCCGGCGTTCGTCGCCACCGCGATGTCGGCAATCGTGGCGTCTTCCGTTTCACCGGAGCGATGACTGATCACGGTTGTATAGCGATGTTCCTTTGCCAAATCGATCGTTGCCAGTGTTTCGGTCAGGGTGCCGATCTGATTCACCTTGATCAAAATCGAATTCGCCACGTGCTCGGAAATTCCTTTCCGTAGAAATTTCACGTTTGTCACGAAGAGATCGTCACCTACCAGTTGAATGTTCTTGCCCAGTTTGGCGGTGAGTTTTTTCCAGCCCGTCCAATCATTTTCAGCGCAACCGTCCTCGATCGAAATGATGGGAAACCGCGCGCAAAGCTCAGCATAATACTCGATCAGTTCATCGGCAGTTTTCTTTGAACCGTCCGATTTCTTGAAAACGTAAACGTTGTTTTTACTATCGTAGAATTCAGAGGCAGCAGGATCGAGCGCGATAAATATCTGTTCGCCCAGCTTGTAACCAGCCTTCTCGATAGCGGTTGAAATCGATTCGAGAGCGTCTTCAGCAGAATTAAGATTCGGCGCAAATCCGCCTTCATCGCCAACTGCCGTGGAAAGGCCTCGATCTTTCAGGACCGACTTGAGCGCGTGGAAAACCTCGGCGCCATAACGGAGCGCTTCTGAAAAACTTGGTGCACCGCGCGGCATAATCATGAATTCCTGAAAATCGATCGGCGCATCCGAGTGCGCGCCGCCATTCAAGATGTTCATCATTGGCACCGGCAAAACTCGTGCCTCAGGTCCGCCGAGATACCGAAACAGCGGGAGATTTTCCGCGACTGCCGCGGCGTGTGCTACTGCGAGCGAGACCCCGAGCAGCGCATTTGCGCCAAGGTTGTTCTTGTTAGGCGTGCCATCGAGTTCGATCAGCTTCTTGTCGATCTTCGCCTGGTCCAGCGCGTCCCATCCTTTGAGGGCTGGCGCGATCTTATCGTTAACGTTGGCCACCGCCTTTTTAACGCCTTTGCCGCCGAACCGGCTCTTGTTGCCGTCACGCAATTCCCATGCTTCATGTTCGCCGGTGCTCGCCCCGCTTGGGATCGCTGCCCTGCCAAGTGCCCCGCTTTCAACGCGGACATCAACTTCAATGGTCGGATTACCGCGCGAATCCAAAATTTCGCGGGCGTGGATTCGGTTAATGGTAGTGCTTGCCATATTCTCTGCGCGGACTAGAACAGCTTTCCGCAGACCAGGCAAATCACGCTCTAACGCGCTCTGACAATTTTCCGTTACACATGCCTTCTTCGCGACAGCCGAGAGAGACCAAAAACGAGCTTCGACAGCCAAGCGAGATTCATATTGGCAATTTCGCTGGGACACGCATAATCTCAGCGATGATTCGTTTAGCCGGATTAGGCGTGATTGTGTTGGCGGGCGGTATCTTGGTTACCGTTGGCGCAGAGACCGGGCGCATTCCGGCCGACCAGCTGGCAAAAGCCGCCAGAAGCGATTCGATCAGTATTCCAACGCCGGGTGAACTTTTCACCGCGCTTGAAAAATCCGGTAAGATCAACTGGGCGGGCCAATATCGTGGACCAATTCCCGTGACATACAGTAACCGCGCGCAGATCGCCCTCAATCTCGGCGGTTTAATTGCTGATGGCTTTATCGCCGTGGAAGCAAAGGACGGCCAGCAGGTCAAAAATATTGGGTCAGACATCATCAAACTCGCAAAGGCGCTCGGCGTCAGCGAAAAGCTGCTTGGTCGCGGCAGTAGCATCAACGACTTTGCCGAAAACAACGAATGGGACACGCTGCAGGAAGAGCTCGAAGCGACGCAGAACGAAGTGAAATCCTCGATGCAATCGCATTCCGACCAGGACCTGGTAATTCTGGTAACGCTCGGCGGTTGGGTTCGAGGCACACAGGTAGTCACCTCGGCAATCGTGCAGAACTATAACGAACAGAGCGCAAAAGTTCTCCGGCAGCCGGCCCTCGTTCATTTCATGCAGTCGAAAATGAACGAAATCTCCCCTGAATTGCGCAACGAGCCACTAGTCAAAGATGTTAATGAAGAGCTCGGTAAGATTGAAAAACTGGTTTCGTTTCCGGAAGGTAAGGTGCCTGATGTTGAACAGGTGCGAAAGGTCAACCAGGCGGTCGGCAAACTGATGGAGGAAATAGAAAGCAAAGAAGCGCCAAAATGAATCGGAGCTTGCTCATTTCAATGTCGGTTCTTGTGCTCGCTGTCAGCGGCATTGCGCGCGGAGACACAGACGCCGAGGTGCAGGCGCGCAAAGACGCACTCGACCTTGCCGCGGCGTTTTCAAACGACGGTTTCAAGGTCCGGGACGGACATTGGTGCGGGGTTGTCAAATCGCATGATCACTCCCTAGTCGCGGTGAATCTCTATGCAGGAAACCAGTATTGGTTTTCCGCTGGCGCTACGGAACCGGCGAAGAAAATTGCGGTCAGTGTGTATGATGAGATGGGTAAACAGGTGACTACGGACAGCTATGACAACGGCGACAAAGCTGCGGCCGGTTTCGCGCCATCAAGCAGTGGTCAGTACTTTGTCTCGGTCGATCTGCTTGAAGGCGAGCAAAGCAGCTTTTGCCTCGTTTATTCGTACAAGTGAACGCTGGTAATGTCATCCTGAGCGTAGCGAAGCGGAGTCGGATGATCCCGTGATTGTCACCTTTGCGGCTTCGCAGCGGGATGTCTCGACTCCACTCGACATGACGGGTTAGTCATGACTTCGCTCCAGGTTTTCTATGAGGGAAATGTACAGGGCGTCGGGTTTCGCTGGACCGTGCGTCACGCCGCCACAGGTTTTGATGTAACAGGCTGGGTCCGCAATCTGCCGGATGGGCGCGTGGAACTACAGGCTACTGGAGAAGAGAATGAGGTGCGCGCGTTTCTCGATCGCATCGCACAGGGGGAGCTTCACTCGCTGATTCACAAACAAACGGAGAACAAATTGGAGAAACCGGTTACAGCCCGCGGCTTTGAAATTCGCCATGACTGACTCGCCGCGCCGTCTTGTCGCGCCGGAGACTGGCGTAGGCGGAAGCCGAGCGGAGGCGGATCCAGCGGTCGCGGTTCACAGCCTAACGAAAATATTTCCCGTTCCTTTGCATCCCGCTCGCGGGATTGTCGCCGTGAAGGACCTCAACGTTCGGATTGAACCCGGCGAAGTATTTGGGTTGCTTGGACCGAATGGCTCCGGCAAAAGCACAACCCTCAAAATGATTCTCGGGCTGGTTTCGCCAACGCGTGGCCGCACGGAAATTTTTGGGCGTGACAGTCGTCTCGTGGAAAGCCGGGAAGCCGTCGGTTTTCTGCCGGAAAATCCGTACTTCTATAAATATCTTAGCGGAGAAGAAACGCTGCGTTTCTTTGGGCGCCTTTGTGGACTGCGCGGCGCTCGCCTCAAGGAACGGATCAACGAACTGCTCGAACTCGTTGGCTTGACCAGAGCGCGCAAAAGGCGACTGGGCACCTATTCCAAGGGCATGTTGCAACGCATTGGCCTTGCACAGGCATTGATTCATGATCCCAGATTGGTCGTGCTGGACGAACCGACCGCTGGTGTCGATCCCGCCGGCTCACGGGAAATTCGTGATTTGATTCTCGATCTAAAGCGCCGCGGAATCACCGTGCTGCTCTCGTCGCATTTGCTCGCGCAAGCACAGGAAATTTGTGACCGGGTTGGGATTCTCGCGGATGGCGTGTTGGTACGCGAAGGACATCTGCGGGAATTGATCGCAATTGAAAATCAAACTGAGCTCGTCATTGCCGACGCGTCCCCCCAGCTCGTCAACGAAATCGAATCGGTGATCAACCGGTCGAACGCAAAGCTGATCGAACGCCGAAAATCGACGACGACACTGGAGAGATTGTTCCTGGAGGCGACAGCTAAAAACGACGAAGCACGAATGTCGAGTGACGAAGGAATGACGAAGGAGACATGACACGCCTTCGCCAAGGCTACGGCGCGGCAGGCGCATGATGAAACAGAAATGGCAAACACCGAAAACGCTCCAACGCTTCAAAACTTCAGCGCTCCAACGGCGGCGAGGCCGCATCGCCCTTTCTCTGTCTCGCGGATCCTCGCCATCACATTCAATACGCTCACTGAGCTGACCCGTTTAAGGGTCTTTTACGTGCTGCTTGTTTTTGCGCTGCTTTTGATTGGCAGCTCGATCTTCATGGCACAGTTCTCTTTTCAGCAGGAGTTTCAAATCCTGAAAGATGTATCGCTCGGGGCGATCTCGATTTTTACTTCGCTACTGGCGATCGTCGCGACTGCGCGACTGCTTCCTCAGGACATCGAAGACCGCACGGTTTACACCATTCTCGCAAAGCCTGTACCCCGTTTCGAATACGTGCTCGGGAAAATTACCGGCGTCCTTCTGCTGCTGGCAATCAGCACGCTGGTGATGAGCGCAGCGCTTCTAGCGGTGTTGTATCTACGCGAACAAGCTGTGATTCACGCAACGTTGGGGCAAATGGCCGGCGCACCGCCTGAACAAATTTCCGATGCGCTCCGCGAAATCCGGTCTTCAGCCCTCAACATCGATATCTTTCCCGGAATCGTCATCATTTACCTGAAGGCATGTTTGCTTGCTGCGCTTACGCTCTTCGTGTCGACATTCGCCACCACGAACATTTTCACGATTGTGGTAATGGCTTTCATTTATTTCATTGGCCATTTGCAGGCAACTGCGCGCGAATATTGGCTGCAGGAACACAGCAGCGGGCTGCTTACCCGAGTCTTTCTCGCGATCGTGGCGCTGCTGTTTCCAGACCTGCAAGCGTTCAACCTGGTAGACGATATCGTCGCCGGCACAGCTATTTCACTGGCGCTCTTCCTTAAGACGGCACTGCTCGGCATTTTCTACACGACGATCTACACGCTACTGGCAGCGTTCGTATTCTACGGAAAAGAATTATGATACGGCTTCTTGTCGCGCTGGCGATTTTGGTTGCCGTTGGGGGCATCAAATTGCCAATCGAGCACGACCTCGCGACGCTGCATCGCCAGGAACATTTTCGCGGCGTCGAATTTAATCTCGATCTTCGCGAAAAGCTTGGGCAACTCGGTTTCGTTGCTGCCTTGAGTGGATTTCGAGCGATCGTCGCTGACGCGCTTTTCATTCAGGCGCATGTCGCATGGGAACGCACAGAATGGGGCCGGATCTTGTTATTGTTCCGACACATCACAACGCTGCAGCCCCGGGTGCTCCTGTTTTGGGACACGGCGGCGTGGCACATGGCTTGGAACGCAAGCGTGGCGGCCATGAACGACCGGACTCAGCCGCGGCTTGCGCTGCGAGTCAAAGCCCAGCGCGAATATTTTGCGCTGGGAAGGGATTTCCTTGAACGCGGAATAAAAAATAACCCTGATCGCCCTCAGCTTTATGAAGCGCTCGCCCGCCTGTACAAGGAGAAATATAAGGATCACCAGCGCGCTTCCGAGTTTTACGCCAAGGCAGCGGCCTTACCGGATGCACCGACGTTCGACCGGCGTTTCTCAGCCTACGAGCTTTCCTACTGCGAAGGGCGCGAGCGCGAGGCATATGAACTCTTGCGTAGCCTGTATGACGAGGGCGAGCAGGAACGGCTGCCGACTTTGATCGCGCGGCTGAAATTTCTCGAAGACAAACTCACAATCCCGCAGGATCAGCGGATTCCGGATAAAGGCCCTGTCGGCAAATAGTCAAAAGGTGAGCCGTTTGAAGTGTTAAAAGAGCTTCAATGTGTCGAGGATGCCCTGATGCGGCCGGGGCGAGTAGTAGCGTCGAAGCGCAGAATAACAGCTCGGCGTCTTCTTGGTGGGCATCGCTTCTTCAATACAATGTGAGACTAAGGTCTAATATAGGAGCATTAAATCTTACGAGCGTCCGGGCGTTTTCGTTGTAAGATTGTGGCTTTTTAACGATTGAACAAGGGTCTATGCGGTTCGCAATTTTCAGCGATGTTCACGCCAATCTCGAGGCGTTAGAAGCGGTGCTGGCTGACGCGCGCGCGCGCAAATGCACACGCTTCGTGTGCCTGGGGGATGTGGTCGGCTATAACGCTAGCCCGGGAGAATGCGTGGAACGCGTCCGGGAACTGGATTGCCCTGTCGTGAAAGGCAATCACGATGAGGCGGCGTCGCGTCTCTCGCCTCCTGGCGATTTTAATGAAATTGCGGAGCGCGCCATTGCGTGGACCCGTGACCACTTGACGGACCAGGACAAGGAATGGTTGCGCGGGTTAGCGTTGCAGACGCGTGTGCACGATTTCACCATCGTGCACGCCACGCTCGATACGCCGGAGCAGTGGGGCTATGTTTTTAACAACCTCGATGCGGCTGCGAGCTTTACCTATCAACGCACCAACGTTTGTTTCTTCGGCCACACACATGTGCCCATGGTGTTTGTTCGCGACGAAAGCGTCAGGCGGGACAGGGTCGAGCACGTTCGCATCGAGTCGGGCAAAAAGTATTTCATCAACATGGGCAGTGTGGGCCAACCGCGGGATGGAAACTGGCGCGCAGCGTACGGCATTTACGATCCGGAGAATAACCTGGTCCAACAGTTTCGCGTAAAATATGATCTGGGGGCCGTGCAAAAGAAGATTGCTGAAGCAGGTCTACCGCGACTCCTGGCCGAGCGGCTTGCGATTGGACGGTGACGCCAGACCGCGGACCACAGACAAGTGACCACTGCCGATTCAACGATTCAACGTTTTAACCCTTTAACCTGAATCCGAAATCCATTCTGATCATCAAGCCGGGTCCGCTCGGTGACATTATTCACGCGCTGCCCGCAATTGCATTGCTTCGCGAAGCGCACCCACACGCGGCGATTACTTGGGTCATCGACCCGGAGCTCGCTCCGGTGCTCCGGGGAAATCCTGATGTGGATCATGTTTACCTTACGCCGCGTGGTGAGTTTCGAGGGCTCGGTGCACCGAAGAGTTTTTTGACGTGGCTAAACAAGACTCGGGAGCTCCGACCCGATCTTGTGCTCGATTTCGACGGGCTTCTACGCAGTGCTGTCTTTGCGAAAATTACTGGCGCAAAAGAAATCAGCGGAATGAGTAAAGTGTTCGCTGCGGCGAACTGGTTTTACGACCGCGTCGCTCAAGTCGATCGTCGCAGTCATGCTGTTGAGCGCTACCTAAAGTTGGCGGAAAGCGCTGGCGCCTCGGCCGGCGAATCCCTTCGATGCCCAGTTCCAAGTGGCGATCCGCTGCCGCGCTTCGATGCGCACCCGCCATTTGTTCTTCTTCACCCTTTCGCCCACGGGCACGACAAGTCGCTTTCAAACGCAGTCATCGAGGAATTTTGCCGCGCGCTCGCGCCAACTCGCGTGGTAGTTGTAGGACAATCACGCCTTAGAATTAATACACCGGAAAATTGCGTCGATCTGACCAGACAAACTTCACTGCTTCAGTTGATCTGGCTCGTTCGGATCGCGCGGTTTATCGTAAGCGTGGAAAGCGGCCCGATGCACATTGCAGCCGCCGTGACGCCCAATTTATTGTCGATCCATACCTGGACCGACCCGCGCCGGATCGGTCCTTACAATCCGGATGCCTGGGTTTGGAAACACGGCGAACTCACTCGTGTTGGCGAACTTGAGACCGCGAAGATTCGAAAACATGGCCGTCGTTTCAGACGCAAAGATGTCGCACCCGTAGTCGAGCTGATTCGTCCACTGGTTCCCATCGATCCGATGGTCGCCTAGCTGCGTCGGCACGTAGCCAGCTTAATTCGCGGCCGCCTGGATTCGTTGCGTTAGAACAAATTCCGCAAGGGCCAAATCCCGCGGATAAGTGATTTTGAAATTTAAGTCTTTGTTTGGAACCAGAATAACCTTGCGACCGAGCCGTTCAACCGCTGAAACCTCGTCGGTAACCGAAGCGTTCTCTGCGTAGACAGCTCGATACGCGTCCTCAATCAACCGGCGCTCGAAAACCTGCGGTGTTTGCATTGCATAGAGCTGATGTCGATCTACCGGGCTGGTAACGAAAAATTCACTATTAGCATACTTGAGCGTGTCACTGATTGGCTCAGCCAGGCTGGCAGCAGCATGTATCCGGCTTTGCTCAAAGACGCGCTCGATTTGTTCCGCGGTGATCAGTGGGCGCGCTGCATCATGGATAGCCACGTATTTTGTAGCCGAGTCGAGATGATCCAGGCCGGCGCGGACAGAATCCTGGCGATGTTTGCCACCGGGAATGATCGACCTAACCTTTTTGAAATTTTCAGCTTGAACGATTCTTTTGATCTCATCACGGCGATCTTCGCGTGCGACAATAATGATCTCGCTGACGGACCCCGCGCTCTCAAATGCGCACATGGCATGCGCGATGACCGGTTTGCCGGCGATCGTCGCAAACAATTTGTCGAAACCCATGCGGCGACTGTCACCGGCGGCGACGAGAATAGCAGTAAGCACGGGCAGAAGTTAAAAGGTTAAAAAGTTAAAGTGTTAAAAAAGGTTACAAGGTTGGAGCAGGCGAAGGGAATTCCCGTTTTAACTTCTTAACTGTTGTAACTTTTCAACCGTTCAACTGCTTCTGCACTTCGGCGCTCAGCGCTTTGCCGTCAATGCGACCGGCTACTTTCGCCTGCAACGCCTTCATCACCGTGCCCATTTGCGCTCGCGAGGTTGCGCCTGCTTCGGCAATCGTTTCGCGCACAACCTTCGAAACTTCATCGGCGCTCATCGCTTGCGGCAAATATCCGTTTAAGATCGAGAGCTCGCCCTTCTCCTTTTCCACCAGTTCCGTCCGGCCGGCTTTCTCGAAGCTCTCAATGGAATCCTGGCGTTGTCTCGCCTGCTTGCGGATGACCTGCGCGGCCTCAGCGTCGCTCAATTCTGCTTCGGCGCCTGATTTCGCAATGGCTGCGTATTTCAATGCAGATTTAAGCATCCGCAGGACGCTCAGCTTTGCCGTCTCCTTGGCGCGCATCGCGTCTTTCAGGTCAGAATCCACACGTTGTTGCAGTGTCATGCGGGGAAACTACGTAGGCAGAGTCAATTGTCGATTTGTCGCCACGGCGCTGCATGCTACCCCGAAGCGCGGCGAAGGGTGAAGCTGTAGCCGCCGACCTCTGGGCGGCGCGACGCGTGCTTTGCTTGGAACATCGGCGCCGCGTTTCGCAGAGCAAAACGGCTACAGTTTCTCAGCGTATTTCCGTACCGACTCGACATCGGCAACCGACATCACATCGACGCCTTTGAGAGTGCGCCGCAATAAGCCTGCCAGCACGCCGCCCGGCCCCAATTCAATGAAAAAATCGCACCCAAGCCCGGCGAGCCGCTCCATGCAATCGAGCCAGCGGACTGTGCCGGTGACCTGATCCTGAAGCGCGCGACGGATTTCAACCGGCGTCCTGACTTCCTCGCCTGTCACATTGCTGATCACAGGAAAAGACGGCGGTTGCATCGGAACATGTTGGAGCACGGCGCCAAGTTTCTCGTATGCGCTTTCCATCAAGCGGGAATGATACGCGCCGGCAACATTGAGCATCGAGGCACGACGAACTCCGTATTCCTTCGCAACGCCGACCGCGGCTTCCACTTTGGCTAGCTCGCCTGAAATCACGATCTGTCCCGGCGCGTTGATGTTCGCAACATCGACGTCTTCGTCCGCGGCCAGTTGTCTCACGACATTTTCTTCCGCGCCAATCAATGCCGCCATTCCCCCGGATGTTTTCTCACACGCCTCGTCCATCAGTTCGCCGCGCCGCTGCACGAGCTTCAAGCCATTTTCAAAATCGAAAGTACCTGCGGCGGCGTGCGCGGTCATTTCACCTAAAGACAAGCCAGCCGCGCCGCCAATTGGAAAATTACCGGCAAGCTCACGCAAGACCGACAAGCATGCGAGTCCGTGAACGAAAAGCGCAGGCTGACAATTCGAGGTCTTCGTCAGATCGTCAATCGGTCCGCTCCATGCGATTTGGCTCAGCTTCCGCCCGAGAACGTCATCTGCTTCCTGAAACAGGTCGGCTGCGGTAGGAAACTGTTCCGCCAAGTCGCGTCCCATCCCTACGGTTTGTGCGCCTTGTCCAGCGAAAAGCAGCGCGATTTTTTTTGGCATGAACGGTAGTTAACTATGAACTGCTGATCACGCGAGCGTTGAATTACGCGTACTTCTACGCGTTCATCCCGAGTGAAGCGGGGGGCCCCACACAAGCTCCTTGATTACCGGCCAACAGCTTGCGTGGTCCATCGTCCTTTGTGAGGTTCTTCGCTCCCCTCAGGATGACACACGTGTTTTTACGCTTGCGCGCGCTGGCTCACTCGCCAGCGTAAATGTTATCGGTTTTGCCCGGCTGAGGCGGGTAACCTATGTAACCTTGTAACTTCTTCCCATGCCCTTCACGACACGTGAGATTGAATCGCCTGATCCGGTGACACGAGTAGTCGCAGCGGACGCGGAGCTGCGGCACACCGACGATGACGACATCGGCGAAAAGATGGTCCTTAATATGGGTCCATCGCACCCGGCTACTCACGGCGTTTTGCGACTCGTGCTCGAACTCGACGGCGAGATTATTACCAAAGCGACGCCAGACATCGGTTTCTTGCATCGTGGCGATGAAAAGATTGCCGAGAACATGCAATACAACCAGTTCGTGCCTTACACTGATCGGCTGGATTATCTCGCACCGCTGTCAAACAACGTTGCTTACGCGCTTGCGGTCGAAAAATTGATGGACTGGGAACTCCCGCCGCGCGGGAAAGCCATTCGGACCATTTGTTGCGAAACGTCCCGGATCTCATCGCACTTGCTGGGTATTGGAGCGATGGCTCTCGATCTGGGCGCGATGACGGTCTTTTTGTACACGTTCACCGAGCGCGAGAAACTTTATAATCTTTTCGAGCTGTTAACCGGAGCCCGCTTCACCACCTCGTACACCCGCGTGGGCGGACAGATCCGCGATCTTCCGGAGAACTTTATTCCGGAGCTCAAGAAATTCCTCGATGAATTCATTCCGAGCCTCGACGAGTGCGATAAATTGCTCACGCGTAATCGCATTTTTGTCGATCGAACAAAAGACATTGGTGTGGTCTCGAAGGAACGCGCAATCGCTTATGCCCTTTCGGGCCCAAATTTGCGCGGTAGCGGGATCGAGCACGATTTGCGGCGCAAACACCCCTATCTCGACTACGAGCAATATGATTTCGACGTGGTGATCGGTAGCGCTGGAGATTGCTATGACCGCTACCTAGTACGAATTGAGGAGATGCGCCAGAGCGTGCGGATCCTGCGTCAGGTAATAGATAAGTTGCCAGGCGGGCCCATCAACGTCGCCGATTGGAAAAACATGGTGCCGCCCAAATCACGCGTCATGACCAAGATGGAAGAATTGATCCATCATTTTATCGTGGTGACCGAGGGACTCGATGCGCCGCCGGGCGAGGTCTATTTCGCGGCGGAAAACCCAAAGGGCGAGCTAGGCTTTTACGTCAACAGCAGAGGCGGGGGCGTACCTTATCGCTTGAAGATTCGAGCGCCGTCATTTGTGAACCTAAGTATCCTGCCTGAGCTTCTGCCGGGTTGCATGGTTAGTGACGTGCCGGCCGTGCTGGGGAGTCTGGACTTCGTCATGGGAGAATGCGACAGATGATGTGAAAATGACGAATGACGAATGTCCAATGACGAAGAAAAGCCAAATGACGAATAACCAAAACATCAAAGGGCCAGCCGGCGGCATTTCGTCATTCGGGCTTCGTCATTCATTCGTCATTCGTCATTGGTCATTCGTCATTTCTTCGGCAGCGCGGTTCTTACTCATACTCGTCCTTGCTGTCGGAGTTTCGTGCACGCCGAGCAAACGCATCACCAAGGCGAACGTGGATGAGGTCGAAGAGGGAATGTCGAAGAAACAAGTAGAATCAATCCTGGGGCACCCCACTTCTATCGCCAATGAAGATCTCGTTATTATGAAAAAAACGACTTACGTTTACCTGCAGGGTAAGGATTCGGTGACGATTATTTTCAAAGACGACAAAGTGCAGTCGAAGGAGAGCACATTGTCTAACTAGATCTCGCGCTATCGTGGACTCGACGAACACGCGTGTTCCCGCCGAGTTGGAGCGGAAAATGGATGCGGCGATCGCGCGCTACCCGCATGAGCACCGGCGCAGCGCGGCGATGCCGCTGCTTCACTTATGGCAGGAACACTTCGGCTTCATTGGCGATGACGCCGTAACCTGGATCGCAGCGAAGCTCGGGCTCCAGCCGATCAACATTCTCGAGTTGGTCACCTTTTATCCGATGTTTCGTCAGGAACCCGGGGGCAAGACGCACGTCCGCGTTTGTCGCACGCTCAGCTGCGCAATGGCCGGCGGCTTTCAGCTAATGGAAAATCTATGCGCGGCGACTGGAATTAAGCGCGAACACCAGGCCGAGGGAATGCACAATCCCATTTCCGTTAGCGCCGATGGAAATTACAGCCTCGAGTTCGTTGAATGCCTTGCCAGCTGTGGGACCGCGCCCGTTTGCATGGTAAACGACGAGTTGCACGAAAACGTTAGCTCCGATTCCGTCACGGAGCTTCTCCGAAATCAAACTGGAAAAATCGGACATCGAACACCTCCGCACCCCCTGGAGCGCCGTTTGATTTTTGAGAACCTCGGACGCGACGATTGGACCACAGACATCGACTGTTATCTGCGCGCCGGCGGCTATGAGCAATTGAAGCAAGCGCTAACGATTCCGCGCGCCGAGATCATCAATAAGGTCAAGAACTCGGGATTGCGCGGCCGCGGCGGCGCGGGTTTTTCGTGCGGCCTAAAATGGAGCTTCATCAAACCGGACGAAAAACGGCCGGTGTATCTGATCTGTAATGCCGATGAGTCCGAGCCAGGCACGTTCAAGGACCGCTACATCATTCACGAGGATCCACATCAGCTATTGGAGGGAATTCTGATCTCCTGTTTCGCGTTGAATGCGCGCACAGCCTACATCTATATCAGAGGTGAATTCCC
>WNGK01005592.1_pt1 | contig 25641 bp, 31 predicted proteins | sample 5400601 | NCBI WGS metagenome assembly WNGK01 (sample SAMN13153376, study PRJNA577476) | soil metagenome | isolation source: 60 cm soil or saprolite under Garry oak tree replicate 1 | place: USA:California | collected 2016-06-15
CTGTAGCGCGCTGACCTGGGAGGTCACGTCGCGGCGACACCGGCTGACACGGCGCTGCGCACCCCCGCCGATCTCGAAGACGCTCCCTGCCGATTCGGGTCGCCTCGGAGTAGCGTCGTTCGCGGCAATGGCCGCGCGCGGACCGCGCTGTTCGGTGCCACGGCTCCGCCTGGATGGCCGAGGTTGCCGGCGGCGGGGTAGCTCGCTGTGCGGGCTGGTCGGCGGCCGGTTTCCGGCGGTGCGGGTGGCACCACCAGCCCGGCGAAGTCCATGGCGATCATCCTGGTGTCCGCGTCCTGCTCCCGGGCCAGGCCGGTAAGGGTGCTAAGCGCTACCCGCTGAACGCTGCGGTCGGTGAACGCCTTCCACGAGTCGAGGTCCGGGAGATCACGCAACAAGGCGGCTGCGATGAACAGCCGCATACGGCGATTCGTACGGTGCTCATGAGCCGCGCGGATCGCAGCTACTGCCAGCACCAGGTCTATCGAAGCGGCCAGGACTTCGGCGATTGCCGCGTCACGGGACTCTCCCGAGGCGCGACGGGCTCGCGCTCTTTCGAGCAGCGCGTTCCCTCCGAAGGTAACGACCACTGCCCCGATGGTGAACCCGCCGGTTATCAGTGCCACGCCAAGGTCGCTCACCGCGCCAAGCATGCCGCAGAAGGCCCGTCCGGAGAGGAAACCGCGCCAGTTTACGGACGACCCCTTTACTCCGGCCGCGCCTGTCCGCCGGCCGACCGGGCCTCGGCCTCCACCTCGGCTCGGTGCAGGTCGACCACGTCGACGAGCGCGCCCATGATCAGGTGCTTGGGAAGGCGGGTCGCGAAGTGGACGTCGACGACCAGGACGGCGAGGCGGTCGGCCGAGACCTTCGGCATATACCAGCTCGGTCCCCGTCGTGAAGCTTGGGATTTTCTCCGGCCGACCCTCTCAGGGTTGACTGGGCCAGTCCCCGTCGGCCTGGAAGCCCAGGAAGAACACGATCTCCCAGATTCCTCCCAATACGGCAACAGCTCCCATCCGCGGCGTAGGATGAGAGCTATCCAGTGAGCTTCTGACCTGGTCTTGCAGGTAATTCCTGTGGAGCCCCGTTACGGAATCGAACCGTAGACCTTCTCCTTACCATGCATGCCGGTTTCGTCTGATGCCGTCGGGCTGGGTCGGATTACCGCAGGCCAGAGGGATACCGCTGTCTGGCTACGTCGCGCTGGGTCTGCCGTTGCCTGGAGCCCTTGTCACTTGGTTTGTCACTGGATCGAGGCCTCTCCGTTCGAAATACAAGATCGTTGGTCCTGCCGAACCCTGGGAGCGCGGCAGGATCATATTGCCACGACCGACGATCCCGGTGCCGGAACGGGAATCGGCGAACGGGCTCGGCCCTGCTGACCGGCACGGGGATGATGGTAGGAGTCGAACGTTCCCCGGGGGGATACGCTGCTCGGTCTGGAACTCATCGTGGCCCTGGGTGTGGCGGTGCTGGTGTGCGGCGTCCGGCCGCGCCGCTTCGGGGTCGCCCGCCTGTGTTGCTGCTTGCCTGCGGCGCGCTGCTGGGGTTCGCGCCCGCGCTGCGCGGGGTTCACCTGCCGCCGGAGGTGGTGCTGTTGCTGTTCCTCCCGGCGCTGCTGTACTGGGAGAGCCTGACCACATCCTTGCGGGAGATCCGCAGCAACCGGCGCGTGATCGTGCTGCTGAGCATCGCGCTGGTCATCGTCACGGCCTGGGCCGTGGCGGCGACGGCACACACCCTGGGACTGAGGTGGGGGCCGGCCTGGGTGCTCGGCGCGGCCGTGGCGCCGACCGACGCGACGGCAGTAGGGATCCTCGCCGCGGTCCTGCCGCGCCGCATCCTGACCGTGCTGCGCGCCGAGAGCCTGGTCAACGACGGGACCGCCCTGGTCATCTACAGCCTGGCTGTCGGCATCACGGCGGGCGCGGAGCATTTCAGCGCGCTGTATACCGGCTGGCTGTTCCTGCGCGCGTACGGCAGGGCGCTGGCCGGGGCGGTGACCCCGTGGCTAGCGGTGCGGGTGCGCCGCCATCTGGACGACCCGCTGCTGGAGAACGTCGCCATCCTCTTGATCCCGTTTACCGCGTTCCTGTTCGCCGAGGCTATCCACGCCTCCGGCGTCCTGGCCGTCGTGGTGTGCGGGCTGATCATGAGCCAGGCCGGCCCGCGCGTGGGCCACCCCGGCGCGCGCCAGCAGACTGAGGCGTCCTGGTCGCTGGCCGCGTTCGTGCTCAACGGCGCGCTGTTCGTCCTGGTCGGGCTGGAGCTGCAGTCCGCGGTCCGGGGCCTGACCAGCGTTGATCTGGCCCGCGGGCTGATCGCGGTGGTTGTCGTGTCGGCGGCGGTGATCGGCGTGCGGTTCGCCTGGGTGTTCACCACGACGTACCTTATCCGGGCGCTGGACCGCCGCCCGCAGCAGCGGCTGCGCCGGGTCGGCGCCCGCGCCGGGTGGTCAGCGCGGTCGCCGGGTTCCGCGGCGCCGTGTCGCTGGCCGCCGCGCTCGCGGTCCCGGCAGTCACCGCGTCCGGGGCGCCCTTCCCTGACCGCGACCTGATCATCTTCGTGACTGCCGGGGTCATCCTGGTGACGCTGGTGCTGCAGGGCCAGGCGTGGTGCGCTGGGCCCGGCTGCCCCCAGGACACCTCCGTCGGGCAGGAGCGTCACCTGGCCGAGACGCTCGCCACTGAGAAGGCGCTCGCCGCGATACCGCAGCTCGCCGCCGGCCTCGGCACCGACCCGAACATCGTGAGCAGGGTGCGCCGCGAGTACGAGAAGCACCTGCGCGTCCTGCGCGCCAGCGATGACGGCGCAGACGACGAGCCAGCGCTGCGATACGACCAGCAGTACACCGCGCCTGGCCGTCCTGGCTCATAAACGTGCCACTGTGGTCAGGCTGCGCGACGAGCGCCGCATCGACGACACCGTGCTGCGCCAGGTCCAGAGAAGGCTCGACATCGAGGAGGTACGGCTGTCCCGCCGCGAGATGGCTGACTGACCCATCACGTGCGCCGTGACCGCGGGGGTCCTGTCAGTACCTGGAATGACAGGTTCTCCCCCACCGGGGCCGCGCTGGATTGCAGGGTTTGCGTCGGTACGGCAGGCACCAGCCATTTGGCCTCGACGAGCCTTGTGGCGTGCCAAAACTCGTACAGATTATCTGACCTGGGCTTCTACCCTCGGCACTCGTGCTCTTCCGCCTCCTCTACCTGCTCATGGTCCGGCTGTTCGGCTGGCTGACGCTGCTCGCGCGCAGCGACATCTTCAAAGACGTGGAGATCTTGGTCTTGCGGCATCAAGTCGCGGTCCTGCGCCGTCAGATCGCCCGCCCGAAGCCGGACTGGGCTGACCGGGCCGTGATCGCCGCTTTGACAAGGCTGCTTCCCAGGCACCTGCGGCTGCACAGGATCGTGACGCCCGGTACCCTGCTCGCCTGGCACCGGCGCCTGATCAAGAACAAGTGGACCTATCCGAATACCACGGGGCGCCCGCCCGTCCCGGAGGAGATCCGTTAGCTGGTCCGGCGGCTGGCCAGGCAGCACCCGCACTGGGACACCGGCGCATCCAGGGCGAACTCCTCGGCCTGGGCTATCGCATCGGCGCGGGAACGATCCGGCGGATCCTGGCCACCGCCGGGCTCACGCCCGCGCCACGCCGGACATCACCGACCTGGCGGCAGTTCCTGGCCTCCCAGGCGGCCGGGATCCTGTCGTGCGACTTCCTGCACGTTGACACCGTGTTCTTCAAGCGCCTGTACGTCTTGTTCGCGATGGAGATCCATATCCGCCGCGTGCACATCCTGGGCATCACTGCCTACCCCACCTGCTTATCCACGGGGAACAGCACCTCCGGCAGATCCTGACTCAGTACACACAGCATCACAACGAACACCGGCCACACCAGTCGCGGGAACAAAGACCACCGCTGCACGAACCCGGCCAGCCCATCGACATGACCGCCCGGATCAAGCGCAGACAAGTCGCCCAAGGCCTGATCAGCGAGTACCGCAGAGCAGGCTAATGGCAGCAGGAAAATACCAGCTCAGGGCCCATGTGCCAGTTTTGGCACGGCGCAAGCTTGGCCTAATATGGCGATCATTATGCCCGAGTTGCCCGACGGTCTTATTCTGCCTTAATAAGCCGGGGCTAAGGGAGGGCTCCATGGGGGGAGTGGGATAAATGACGCATATCGGAGCAAATTCCGCGTACGAGGTGACGCTCGGGCCAGCGGCAATTCGGACCATCGAGGGCTTGCCGGATCCGGATGATCGCAGTGATCTTGGGTCCGCCTTGCGGACGGAGTTGGTCGCCGGGCCGAACGCCGACAAGGAGATCAGGTTCGACTCGAAAGGGCGGCCTCTCGCCGGCGAAGCAGTCGATTCAGCCGACGTGGTCTACATGGCGACTCCGCTCAGCTTCCAGGCCTATACGGCCGTCCACCGGCCGATGACCAAGGACGAGCTTGACCGCCTGCGGGAAGAACAGGGCCGGTCGACTTATGACTGCGGCCTTTACCTGGTCGATATCCTGCCGGCCAGAGCCGGCATTCACTCGCAGACCACGTGGTCTGGCTAGTGTTCCGGACAGGGTCGTGCTCGGGCGGCTGCCGCGGGAGAACGGCTCCGCGCCGGGAGTCCCCGCAGGTTAGCCACGCGGACGCTCATCGTGGCCAGACCGCGCGGATCCGGGCGGGATCGCCTGGTCGAGCGTGATCATCTCGTCCGGGGTCCCGAGCTGTTTCTCGGCTATATCGATGCTGTGCATCACGCGGTTAAGGCTCTGCTCGATCAGAAACTGCACCAGGCTCTGGGTAACGGGGATGATTATCCCAATCAGCTCCCGGTCGTGGGTAACCGCCAGCGTCTGCCCGTTCCGGCCAGCTTTTTCGATCATGTCCGCCGACAGATCCCCGATGCGCACGACGCGCTCCACCGGATGTTCGGCCAGGCCATTCTCTCTACCGACAGCATCCGGCGGGTTCAGTGCAGCCTGCAGCCGCGCAAGAGTTTCCTTGCTCCGCGGCGTCTGCACCACGGTCTGGTCGATCAAAGCCGCGGCGAGCGGTATCGCCGGTTCAGCAGGCGTATCGGGGCCAACGGGTCCCGCGCCGGGGCCGACGGCTCCGGCTTCGGCGATCACGTCGGGAAGCGCAGTTATCGGCGTGCCGCCGGCTAGCGCGTTCTCGCCCTCGGCGATGCTCTGCCGTACGTGCGACCAGTTGTAGCAGATGAGGTGCTCGACCCAGGCGGGCACCACGGGAATGATGACGCCGATCAGGACTCGGTGGTTGGTGATCGCCAGAGGCTTGCCTTCGCGCGCGCGGTCACGCAGGGTGACCCCGCGTAGGTCGCGGATGCTGACAGTTTCCATTGGCATTTCTCTCTTCGATGGGCGTAGCCGAGGCGAGCACATACGCTCGCCCCTGCCAAAAAGCGCCTGGTAAACGATCGCACCGCGGTCGGCGCATCACCGCCGCCGTCCCAAGCGTAGCCAGGTCCTTCTTGATCTTCTCTGCCAGGTGATCGGCTCGCGCCGATGGGCCTCGTCGATGAGGACGATCTTGAGGACCGCGTCCCTAGTCGGCATCTCGCACTTGGTGGATACCGCTGAACCTGGTCTTTTGGGCACCATTGTCTCCTAACTTTCTCCCAGTGGCGGATCACGGCTCGGCAGGTAGCCGACATAGTCGAGTTCACTCATGCGCGTCCCCCTCTGGACTCTTGTATGTGCCTTAACATCCTGGCCAGCCTTCTGTCTTCACATGTCTGCAATCGTCCTTCAGCTGTCTGCAATCGTTGACAACGCCTACTATACAGTCTGGTTTCGCGTGCCGGCAAACGTCGACAGCCAGGACCGGCACCACACCGATCCCGTTTGGAGCCAACTCGGCCGGAGTTCTGTAAGACCGACCGGGAGCGGCCACTATGAGCAGGTCAGGTTCCAGGTCCGGCAGTACAGCCTGGGTTCCGCGTAATTCGTCACGCCTAGAGCACTGATTGCTGGTCTGACGTGCGAGAATGGCAGCATGGCGAGCTGCGAGGCGTGTCTCTAGGCCGCGCGGCGATCGGCGGCGTCCCACTCGTTGTGCGCCAGCTGCAGGTACCGGACCTGGCCGTTCTTGGTCTTCCGGATCGACGTCTTCACGTACATCGCTCTAGACGCTACACCGGAATCTGCGCCCAGCGGCTTACTAGCAAGTAACCGTGTCTCTATGAATTTCCGGTCGTGTCACCAGGCGATCCGACCCTGACCTGCGAACTTGACAGCCCAGTACCTCCAGAACCCCGGAATTACGCGGAACCCAGGTACAGGATGAGGAAATACAACATTCCTGTCTGTAGTCACAACTTTCTGCTAGATTCTCACAATGGTCCACGAGGCCAGCGCAACAGTCGAGACACTAAGGGACGTCGACGATGCCGCCCAGAAGGAATCGCGAAGACCGCATTCAACAGGATGTTTCGGACGTTCGTTCGGACTCTGAGCTGCTCCGTTATGCCGCTGCTGGCCAGCTGGAGCTGTTGTACAGGAAGATGGGCATCACCCAGGGCAAGATCGCCCAGGCCGCTAGCCTAGGCAAGAGCCGCGCGACATGGGCCCCCGCGCTGGCGACCGGGCTGCGGAATGGCCTGAGCGCCAAACAGCTGAACGGGCTCGATGAAATCATCGGCGCGCTGGACCCGAGCGTGGATGGCACCGGGGGGTTGTGCTCGCTGGCCCTGCGGCTGTCCGGAGAACGGCGGCGCGAGATGAAGGGCAGCAGCTTGACCGCGCGGATCCCGCCGAGCTGGACTAGAACGACTGTCACCGAGCTCCCAGCCGACGAGGTAGGGGTGCTGATCCAGGCGTCGGCCCTGCTGTCTGAGTTCATCGCCGTGGACAAGCTGGAAATGCCCAGCGCCATCAACCGTGTTAGGGAACGCTACAGCAGAGAGATGGACCTGCTGGTCCGGCAGCTCATCGCGATCTCGGTAGCGCCACCGACGTCGAGGACGTACGACGCGCAGATCCTGCTCGGCATGCTCGCAAGCTTCGCCTTCGAGCTGATGCGAGACCGGCTGGAATCTCAGCTCAGGGACTCGCCGATGTCGTTCAGGGTGTGGCGGGCCATCACCAAGCTGGTCACGCTCAGCAAGGACGGCGAGCACACCGAGGGGCTGAGGGCATGGGTGTCCCGGCTGCTCGGCGACGCCGAGCAGCTTCGGAATCGTAGTCTGCATGCCGGCTACAGCTCCGACGTCGAGCTTGCCGTCATGGTGCCGGCCGATTGGTCGCCGATCGGCCACGACTGGGTCGGCGATGCACTGTGGGCCAGGGCGCGGAACAAGGACGCCACGATCCGCGAGCGCGGCACCGCCGCCATGGGACTGTGGCAGCGTGCGATCACCGAGGGCCGACCAGATCTGGCGGCCATCGAGAAGGACCTGCGCGCCCTGATCGCCGAGTTCAGGGACCCCAATACCCGACCGGACGCGCCCGCCGGTCTCCGCTGGGTCGCTGCCACCCTGGAACATGTCATCGACACCAAGGAATCCGTCTGCAACACCTGGCCCGAGGTCGGCGATCCATGGTTCCGGCACGTCCAGGAGGCAGCGGACCAGATCGACGACGTTCCCGCCCATCTGCTAACCGGGACCAAGAACCTGTTCCGGCACATGATCCTGCAAAACGCGGGCGTCTACCGCCGTCAGGCGATTGAAACGGTGGTCACCAGCGGCATGAACGAGCCGGTGTCACGAGCCCTGGCGCACCTGCTGAGGAACGAGGAAAACGAGGCCTGGCTTCGTATCCGGGCTCAGGCCGCTCTCGGCTTCATGCAGGTCCACGATTATCGGGCGGCGCAGATCCTCACTGAGGCCTGCCTGCGGGCGTACCGGAAGCTGAATCTGAGCGCAACCCCGGACGATCAGCCGCCGCCCAGATCACACGTCACGGAACTGCACGCCTCGCTGTTCGCGGTCGGCGACTGCTTCGGCGTCACCGGGGCCGAGCAGCGCGCGGCCGAGGCGCGGGAGAGATTGCGGCCGGTGCTGGCCGACCTGGCCGACATGGAAGGTACCCGCGCCAACCAGCTGCGGCGCCCCGCCCGGGCGGCCGCCTACATGCTGACTGTCACCGCCCAGCGCAGGGTCGGCGACAAGGAGGATCTCTCCCAAGAACTGCTCAAGAAGCTCAGCCGGCACAAAGACGAGGTGACCTCCGGACTCAGCAAATGGGCGCTGAGCTTCCGGTTCGCTCCCGACGGCACGATAAGGCCATTCCTGGCCTCGGCCGAGGCCAGTGAATAAGGAGGTCACCCCTTACTGACCCGGAACGACCTGACCGGGAACGACCTCGGATCCTCGCCCGGGTCGTCATGACGCCGCCATGACGCCCGGCCGGGCCGCGCGCCCGGCCAGCGTCATGGCCGTGCTGGCGTCGGCTAGGACCGCCGGAACCGTGCTGCCAAGCGACGGCAGACCGCTGTGACGGGACAACTCCGCCATTACGTACACCAGGGGATCGGCGGCCCCCGCTCGCGCGGCCGTTACCGACGCGCGGGCCGCAGCCACCAGCCGTGCATACTCCGCCTTGAGCAGCGCCAGCGCCAGTTCGGTCTGCGCCGCTCCGGCCGCCTCGGCTGCGTTGGCGGCCTTGGCGGCGTTGGTCGCGATGGCCGATGAGTGCTGGGCCGGCCCGGCCGACTTCTCGGAGGTCAACATGACTCCCCCTTCGCTTCGGCAAGCACCGGCACCGGCTCTTGCCACGTGTCGTCACGGCGGCGGTGCCTGCCCGGAGTGCCCGGGCGGTGGTCCGCGGGGCGGCCGCGATGCTTGCCCGCTGTGCCCAGGTGGCGCGCTCGCCCGCCGCCTGGGCTGGCCGGGACGGCCGAGGCGCCAGGCAGCGTGCGAGATCTGGACGTTGGGTTCGCGTTCATCGTGTCGCTGCTTCGGCTTCCTGGAGGACTTCCTGGATCACACCAGGGATGCGAGCGTAGACACCGTTGGCCGCCCTGGTCCCACGGGCGATCCGGTCCGATGTGGGCACTGTCATGCTGCGGGCGGTTTCCTCGCGGTGAATCCCAAGCGCCACCATCGCGAGGAAACCGAGCACGATCCCCGCGATGAGCAGAGCCGCCGCGGACAGCGCATATACCTCGATCATGACGACCTCCGCTGGCCGGCTGCCGCCTGGTCCTGGCAACTGGCGGCCTGCCGTGCTCCGCCCTGGCCTGCCGGCCGCCCGGCCGGGCTGCCCCGGCAGGGCGAAGCTGCGGGTCGCACTCGCAGCGGGATGACCGCGGTGGCGGGCTGCCTGATGTAGTTCCTGCTCATCCTGTTCTCACTTCCTGGCCTGCTAGGCCTGCTAGTGGCAGGGGATCCTGCCGGTGATCGATGGGACCCCCACGGATGCGGGGGGTAACTGCCGCGGGCCACCTGACGCCCGGTAGAGGCCGCCGGCCCCACCTGATCAGGCGGGGCCGGCCGCGTCGTGCTTGTCCTGCCGGGGCGTCAAGGAACCGGACAAGCCTGGTCTCCCCCGTCCCTTTGTCCCGGACGATCAGGTCACGTCCGGCGCGCAGCTGCGCGTCGAGGAAGGCGTACGAAGTGATCGCGCGGTTCGCGAGATCAGTCGCGGACAACCTCGTGCGCCTCTGAAGCCGCCGGAGATCGCCCGCCACCGTGGGAATCAGGACGACCGATAGGTGCTCGCCTAGTGCCTGAGGCCCTGCGTTATGCCTGGCCAGACTGGCGGCCATATTGCTCACCTCCTCATGGATAGCCCCGGTTGAAGCTCTGACTGCAGGTCGCATACTTCTCGGTTAACAGCCGTTCTCTGCTGATTCAGCAGGAATCAACTGGCGATCCTCCTTTCCAGTACCATCACCATACAGCGTCCTGCCCAGCGCAACAACATTAAAACAGCAGATTTTTTATGTTTTTCTTGCGGCACATTACTGCGAGATCTAGGATGGAGGCGCGGCAGGAGCAAAACCTGCAGCTCAAGGGCCTCAAGGAGGAACCTCGCCGATGAACGACCTTCACGAGATCACCGGCCGTCCGAGGACACAGGCCAGCCCACAGCTCGGCCTGACTGAGGCATGGCCACTCGGCTTCTACGACCTAGATGCGAGAAACGGGCCCCCGTTCACACACAGACCCAAGGAGGCACCTTCTGATGACACAAGGAAGTCAGGGGCAGCGCGAGCCGGACCTGGCCGAGCAGCCGACCCTGTCTGCTCAGCTCAGGATCGAAGCCCGGCTGCTGGGAAGCGCGGAAGGAACCGTCCCTTCCGGTGAGGCGCACCACCTCGTAACTACATTCGGGATGGTCGGGAGCGCTGTCACCGGCACGGTCGGCGCGGTCCTTACCCTGCGCATCGACCAGCACCTAGCCGACATTGCGCTAGCGGAGCTGGTACTGGCACTCGTGATCGCGATGCTCATCGCCGCCAACGGCCGTCGCGCCGACCAGACTCACGAGTGAGCAAGACACAACCGGACCAGCTGGACGGCCGGGCCGGATCCGGCCTGGCCGGGATTCAGTACCGGGCGCTGCTGCCGCCGCATGTCACAGGAACCGGACGAGCTGGGTCTCTCGGGTCTTCCGGTTCCGGATGATCAGATCCTGGCCTGCGCGCAGCTGCGAGTCGATGAACTCATACAGCGTGATCGCGCGGTTTACCAGGTCAGTCTTGGAGAGGCTAGTCCTATCCTGAAGATTCTGGAGGTCGTCCGCAGACTGCGGGATCAGGGCCACGGTGATCCGGTCGGGCTGGAGGCGGGCAGCCTCATCCCTGACGGGACTACCGTCAGCATCCTGCTTAACACGATTCCCGCTCGGATTTGCTGGCATTGTGAACGATCCTCCATTCGATGGCGGGCTCGTCGTCCGCCTTGCCACCTCAAGTTGTGTGGTACGGTCGCTGGCTTGTGAACCTGGTGCACTTCGTTGCAGTTATATGCTGTAAGATTGTACTAAGATCTGCTGCCAGATTAACATTGCAAGACTGCTGCACACAAGCATTAAATACGGTTGTTATCTGTTCCCTGTAAGAGTCCAGGCGCCTGCCCCGGTGCTCCCGCCAGGTCATCGCGGGAAGACCCACTCACTCTAGGTGGTACGGCCCGTTAGCTGGCTCGGTTCAAACTGAGCCGCCGCGGGTTGAACACCGCAGCATGGCCTGAGAGCATCACGGCATCCTCAGGCGAGTACCTCAGTCGGGATCAGATGGTGCGGCCCGGTCGACCCGGCCGGCCGCGGCACATGTCTACGTGCCCTTCTAGTTCCGGCGGCTGCGGAAGACCACCGGCGGGATCACGATCTCCAGCACGACCAAGATGGTCGTCCCGGCAGGCGGCAGATGGGCTGAACTGGCGCCGAAGAGCGTGCAGATCACCCCGGTGGATCACACCGCCGCCAGCGTTATCCGCTCAAGCATCCGGAGCTTCTGGCCTGCTCCATCCTCGGGATCCTCCGGCTCAAGCACGATGAAGATCGCGGACTTCGGGCCAGGTCGCTCACCGTCCCACTCGGGAGGGAAGGAGGTCCTGGCAGGCATGTCCGGGGGGCACGTCCAAACAGATCAACCTCCTTCTGCCAAGGTTCCAGATCTGGCTCTGGCCACCTAATCACAAGATAGATGCCTCCAATACATATTTCAACTGTAAGATTACTGATTTTTTCATATCAACTTGCTGTAGCAGCACGCGGCGTCCTGCTGCGGCGAACGCGGTGGCCCGAGGCGCTACGGCCAAGCGCGCAGCGCCGGAACTGGCGCGTGGCAGGGGACGTTGAGACGGTGTCGCTGAACGGGAGGCAGCCGTGGAATGGAATCAGTTCCAGCGATTAGTGACCACGGTGTTAGGAACCATTTTCCGGCCGGGGCGGTGCGGCGGGCGGTGCTGCTGCGGCACGGCGAGGACTCGGCGATCGAGCCGGGGCAGCTCCTGGCGCGGGTGTTCATCCGGAGCCTGGCGAGGCGGATGACTACGAGGCGGCGCTTGCGGAGTGGGAGCAGGCGCACGGGCCCGCGCGACCGTGATCGGTGAGACGACCGGCGGCGGCGCGCACCCGACCCGTGGGTTTCCGATCAGCCGCGCGGTGCACATCGGGATACCGTTCGCGCGCTCGGTCAACCCGGTCACTGGCACGAACTGGCAGGGCACCGGCGTGGTGCCGGACGTCACCGTGCCGGAGGCGCAGGCCTATGACGTCGCGAACGCGCGGGCGCTGCGGCACGTGCTAAGCCTGGACGAGGTGCCGCCGCCGATCGAGCAAGAGGCGCGCGACGCGCTGGCCGCGCTGCAGGGTGCGGTTCAGGCTTTACAGCCCGACCTGCTCGCCGTCGGGATGTACGGGACAGCATGAAACCACGGGCAGGTGCGGCAGCCGGGGTTGACCCGGGCCTGGAAGACCGGGCCGACCATACCGGTTGCCACCGTGTCTATTAGGTCTTGGGCCCAGCCTGGGTCGGGATCGGAGGCCAGGGGGCGCTGCCGCTGCACCTTGGCCCGCGCTGTCACCCCGGCGGCCTTGCCGACCTGGACCAGCTCAGCGCCGCCCGGCTCGGTGAGGCCGAGGTGCCCGAACGCGCCGAGCGGCACCGCGAGCTGGTAGACGCCGAGCTGCGGATGGCGGTCCAGCTCGTCGGCGCGCGGCGCGGTGCCGCCGGTCTTCAGGTCGATGACCACGGCCCGGCCCTGCTCGTCGGTTTCCAGCCGGTCCACCCGGGCCGGTGATCTCCACCTGGCCGACCCTGACCTTGAGCTGCTGCTCGACCGCGACCAGCTTGCGCGGGTTGGTGGCGTGCCAGTCGAGGAACCTGCGGACCATGCGCTCGGCCAGCGTGCGCTGCTTGGCGCTGTACCAGGCGCTGCCGAAGTCCAGGTGGTGCCAGATCTCGTCGATCCGGTCCGCCACGGCCTATTCGGTCGTCCCGTCGGTGGCGAGCACGGCGGCGGCGTGGATGACCGTGCCGAGGTGGCGCAGCACGTCCGACCGGCCCGCGCCGACCGCCGCCTCCAACAGCCAGCGCAGCCCGCACCTAGTGAACGACTCGACCTGGGACGGGGACAGCCGGACGGCCTCACCCGCGGCCACGATCGGGGCGGCGTCGGACAGCTCGGTCAGCGCGTACCACTCTCGCGGGTGCGCGGCGCGGACCCCGGCAGCGGCCAGCTGGGCCGCGGCGGCCCGGCGGACGGTGGGCGGCCTGGCGGTGTCGGCGGCCCGGCGCAGGTCGACGACCAGCGCGGACAGGGACAGCCAGCGGTGACTGGTGCCGGCGACCCGGCTGACGGGGAAGTCGGCCCGGCGGTATCGTGTCGGCGAAGTGCGCGGCCCAGTCGAACAGGGCAAGCACCGTGTCCAGGTCCCGATACCGCCGGGCGCTCCGGCCGGGCCGCCCCCGCGCTCACCCGCGGCCACTGCTCGGCGAGCCCGGAGCCGTCCCAGATCGCCCACAGCACGTCCTCGGCGCTGCCGGCCGCCTTGATGGCGGCCATGGCCGCCGCGAGCAGGCCAGCCACGCGGCAGGCGGGCCCGGCACGCTGTCCGGCACGGCGATTAGGTCACGCGGGGCGGGCAGGGCGGCGGCGAGGGGTGGCGACCTGTATTGCGCCGGCTCCTTCCTCACCGCCCGCCTCCGCGAGGAGCGGCGGAGGCGGGCGGAGGCCTAACGCGTCGGTGCCACCAAGCGGGCCGCAGAGCAGCTCGGCCGCGGTCGGCTCATCCAGCGTGGACGGCCGCAGAGCGCAGCGGAGCAGTATGAGCAGCGGCCTGGTGCCGGGCTTGTCGGCGAGCGGCCACTCGTCGCCGGCCACGGTGACCGGGACGCCGGCCGCGGTCAGCGCGCGGCGGAGCAGGGGCACCTGCCGGGTCGCCGAGCGGACCAGGACCGCCATCGACGACCAGGGCACGCCGTCCGCCAGGTACGCGCGGACAAGCGTCTCGGCGATCAGGGCCGCCTCCTGGGTGGAGCTGTCCGCGACCAGGATGCGGACCTCGCCGGCCGGGACGCCTGGCACAGGGACCAGGTCGCGGTGGCCGAGCGCGCCGCCTTGTATCCCTGGCGCGGCGGGGAGTCGTCGCGACACGGCGGGCCGCGGCGAGCAGCGCAATCGGGACCAACTCCATCCAGCTGAACGGCACGGCCGTCAGGTCTCTCTGTCCACGCTTGCCGATATGAACAGCGCAGGAACCGTGACATTCACCGCCATCAGCTCGAGCGGCGACACTCTCACCTTCGCCAAGTCCAACTTGCCGACTGGGCTGGTCTCCGGCAACCCCGTGCTGACCTACGTCGGCGGAACCGCTTCTCCAGGCAGCTACACCGGAGTCGTGGTCACCGTGACCGACACCGATGGCGCCGCGCTGCACGGGGCGTTCACTCTCGTCGTCGACGCGAACTCCGTCGGCCGGCTACGGTGACGAGATCAACCCGTTCGGCAACGGGTTCGACGCGTACCAGCAGCGCCAGTACCGGGGGCGATCGTCGCAAGCTGGACCGTGACCCAAGGCGACCTGGCGACGCACTTCATCCTCAACGCCGGCACTCACCCAGGTGCCTACCAGTTCGAGTGCGCGCCCAAGGGCACGGGCGTCCGGGCTGCGTGTCGGACCCAGGCGGCGGCTGGTCGTCTGACCCGCTGCCCGACGGCCTGATCCTCACCACCTGCAACACCGGTCCGTGGTAGCAGTTCATCCCGCAGTCAAACGGCACGCTTAAGAACCTGGACACCGGCCTGTACGCCAACCCGGACGGCACCGGCGCCCAGCTGCGCGGCGGCACCTCCGCAACGTCGTGGGGCGGCTCCGCCTACACCTGGACGGACAACTCGAACCTGCCGGGTGAGTTAGGCGAACACGGAACTGGTGGAGGACTCCCTTTGAGCCCTCCACCGGTTCTCTTAGTACGTGCTTCAACGTGGGCAGGCTGGCCTCCGCCCAGCTATTACAAGGCGCCGAGAAAGGCCAGCTTGCCATCACGCTGGACGGCCTGGCGGGACAGGCTCCTCCGGAACGCTCCGCGCGGGGAAGGGTTCCGTGAAGACGGTCAACCTGGCGTGCCGTGTCGGCTGTTCGAGCACAGCCTGGCCGTCCAGACAGAGGGGTTCTGTGACGATGGTCCACGTGGCATGCCGCGTGGGCTGTTCGTCGTTCGGCGATAGGCGCCGCACCGTCGCACCTCCCTCCTTGCCCTGCTCGGGACGTTCCTCGCTTCAGGGCCTGTAAGCAGACTATACAGCACCTGTGCGTATCCGGCCCATCATCGCTGTGCCAGATTAGGCAGTATGATGTACTAATCTGGAACAAGAAGCGATCAGAGTAGTGCCGGGGAAGGTGTCGGGGGAGGCGGGTGTTCGAATGCAATATCTACTGTCATCCACTCTGTCAGCGTACGTCCGAGTTGATGCTACTCCAGCGCATCCGCCGCACCCGCGCACCGGTGCCTCTGTATCACCGATTTATTACGGAACTTGGAGTGCCCTCTCCGAACTCGGGTTGGTGCTACTCTTGCTCCGATTCGGTACTACCACGCTATACCGAACTGGAGCTATGATGGTTGGGGCCGACTTGGCGTTGGGTGTGAACGTGGTTGAGTGAGAAAGAAATACTTGCCGCGAAGCGGATGCGCATGCTTCGCCTGGGCGTGGGCTGGAGCGCGGAAAGGCTCTCCCAGGAATACGAGGCAGGCGGCGCGGGTGAGCTGACGCGCACCACGATCGCCAAAATCGAGCGGGATATCCGACATATCAAGGCCGGCGAAGTCGACGGAGTGGCGAGGGTCTTCGGCCTCACCGCGGACGACCTGCTGGATCTGGAGGGACCAAAGGTATTCCTGAGTTACGCCGAGCAGGACGCCGGTATCGGGCAAGAGGTCGCGGCCTGGTTGGATGATCACGGTTTCCAGCCGCTTTCCCCCGGCCTGCCCGCGGCGGATGACCAGGAGCCCAGCTCAGCGGGGGCGCCGCTCATCGACGTCGCGCAGGCCTTTGTCGCGCTGCTCTCGCCGAACTTCCTGACCTCGCCGCGGTGCCGGCGGGAGTTGGACCTGGCCCTGAGGCGCGAGCGACAGCTACTAGCCGCGGATCTTGCCACCCACTTCGTCTATGTCCTGCAGGTAACCGCCAAGCCCGAGCTGGATGATTCCGGTCTTTCCGCTCATTCCCCGATAGTTCTGCCCGCGGCCAGCGGCAGGTCAAGAGATGTAGCGCTCAACAAGCTTGGCGGCAGCATCCTGTCCGGCTCGCGAGCCCTCGATGTTCGGGCCGATCCGGCAATTCGCGTTCCGGCCAGTGCGGAATTCCTGGATCGCGGCGAGGAACTTGAGCGCGTGCTTTATGCCCTGAACAACTCATCGGGTGCGAGCTTCTGGCTGGTGATAAGCCCGCCGGGAATCGGCAAATCCTGGCTGTTGAGACAGCTGAAGAATAAGGCCGCCGAGCCGGCATCCGGCGGCTGGATGACCAGCATCGTCGATCTGCGCCCAGACGAGCCAGCCGAGCCAGATGGGCCAGCTGAGGCGGCACGCAACCGCAGTCCGCCGAGCCCGAGGACTACATCCGGCGAGCCGCCCAGAAGATCATCCGCGACGGCAAGTCGCGCCTGTGCCTGCTGGACAGCGCCGAACTGCTCCCGGCGAGCACCGTCAGGCAGCTGCGGCAGCATCTCGGTACGATCTACCGCCTCGTTCAGGATTCGGGTCGCGAGGACGCTCGCCTCGCGTTCGTGGCCGCCAGCCGGCGCGACGAAGGCTGGCGAGGGATAATGCCGTCTCCGGAACTGTCCTTCCTGCGGCTGGCCGGGTTCGGGCCCGGCGTCGTACGCGGTGCCCTCGAAGGGCTAGCGCGTGACAGCACGGTAGTGCGCTCACCCGCCGAGCTAAGGAAGGACGCAGAGCTCCTGCAGCGTGTCACCGAAGGGGTGCCCAAGCTGGTCCAGCAGGGCTTGCACTGGATACGGGCGGAGCAATGGCTTGACATCGAGCGGCTGGATAAGCCCCAGTTCTTCGCTGCGGCCATCGCGCCCTACATCCAGGATCATCTGCTGGCCCACGACAGTCTCCTCCCGGCAGAAGACGGTCAGCCCGCGAAGGCGACAGAGCAGCTGCGCGCGCTGGAAGAGGGCCTGCGGGTTCTGGTGCCGTACCGGTTCATCACGCTCTCGCACGTGAATCACCACGTGAAGACCGACCGCTCCTTCCGCGACGCCCTGGAGGAGGCGGGCTGGCGGGGCGAAGATCTCTGGCAGGCAATCGCAAGGACGGCCCTGCTGCTCCCGCTCGCCGAGCTCTGGCGGGAGATCCACCCGGCGGTCCGCCGGCTCCTTTATCGCAGCTTCTACCCGGAGGGCGAGCGTGCGGCCGCGCACGCCTCGGCGGCGGATTTCACTAGGTTCTGGGCCGACCAGCTGAGGGATACAGAGCAGGTCGCGGGCATGGTGGAGTCCATATGGCACGAAGCGGTTAAACTGAGGCTGACCAGGGACACGGCGATGGGGGAGAAATTGGTCAGATATGCCCGGACGCTATCCGGTGGTGTCCGCCCGTCCACGGCTTATGGCACCGACGACCTACGGAATTACGCAGTTCAGCGCATGAGGAATGATGACGAGTTCCAGCGCGAAGTCGCCGACGTCGAAGGTCTATTCGATAAGCTTATCCGGGTGGTCGCAGACCCCGAGGCCCAGGATGTCTGACATGAGCGCCGCGGAACCTCCCAGGTACGTTCCGCGGTCGGCGCAGCAGAGCCAGATCATTGCCGAGCTTGCAAAGGTCCGGGCGACCGGCCAGAGCCGGGCCGTCCTGCTGTGCGGCAACGGCGGCACGGGTAAAACCCGCCTGGTGCGAGAGCTTCCGAGTATCGACTCCGATGCGCACGTCATCTGGCTTGAGCCCGTCGACGTCGACGACTCGCAGCACTGGCTGCTGGCGAACCTTGAGCATTACGTTGCCAGTCGGCTGGATCCGGATCGCCAGTATTTCGGCCCGTATTTCGACTACCTGTCCGAGTTGCCCCCGCACCGTCTCATCCCGACAAGCCGCGAGATGGTCCTTGACCACCTGAACCGGATCAAAGACGTCTTCACGCAATGCTATGAGAACTATGTCGGTGAAACCAGCAACTGTGTTGTTATCACCTTCGACACCATTGAAGCCATCCGGGGCATGCACCTTCAGCGCACCCTGACTCGGTGGATGAAGGCCCTTCCCGGCACGCTCTTCATCCTCGCGGGACGTTTGCTGCCGGACGCCGACGAAAAGCAGGACCCCATCAGGATCGCGCTGGAAGACCTGCCGCAGAGTATGGAAGTCACTGCTATCGAGCTCGGTCCATTCGACGCAGCGGATTCCCGGAAATACCTCGCTCCGATCGGCGAGAAGGCCGGCCTGCCCGCGGAGCAGACGGAGAAGCTGGTTCATCTGACCCAAGGACATCCGCTGTGGCTGGCATTCACGGTCAGCCATATCACCGAGCTGGGCATGCCGCCCGAAGCTCAGGCTTCGCTGGACGAGATAAAAGCGGACCTGCCCTACCATGCTCCCGCCACCGCCGCGGGGCAGGAGCGAGCCGATTCGTTCAAGCGTCGCCTGATGGCTCCTTATCAAGACGGCACCTTCTGGAACGAGGCCATCAAGCGCCTCGCGGTCCTCCGGGAGAGCGTCAGCCGGCCGATCTGGCAGCGGCTTATGGTGGACAGGCTGCGGCCGGCTGATGTGGCAGACCCCGATGAGGCCTGGGAGCAGCTGCGCGCCATCGAATGGATCCGTCCCCGGGCCAATCGACGCTATGTCACGTTGCACGATGCCGTGGCCGAAGAACTGGCGCAGCGGATCATCCAGGTTCATGACGCCGACCAGCAATGGCGTCAGGAACAATGGAGCAAAGCCGCCCGTATCTACGCCGACGAAGCCGTCGAGCTGGAACGAATGCTGGCCGAGAGGCAGCCGCTCGTGGAGAGCAAGCTGCGTGCCTGGAATGCCGCGAAGGAGTCCGGCTCTGCCGCTGATGTGGCGCGGGACGGCGCGACGCTGATCCAAGACGTTGCCGACCTGGATCGCTGGCAGCAGGAGCTCAATCAGCTCAAGGCCGCCCAGCTATTCTATCTGCTGCTGTCCGACTCCCAAGAGGGCGCCCGGCAGTTCGTGGCGCTGCTCGACCAGGCCATGAAACGTCACGATGTCCTGTTCGAGGACCTGTTGGCCTTTCAGATGCAGCGCTTCCTGCCCGGCGGAGCCGGCCAGAGCACCCTGGGCGACACCGTGGGCGCGGCCATCAACGGTGTCCGCGACTGGCTGACGGGCGAAGGCCAGGACAGCTATGTGGACATCGGGCTGGAAATGGCCACCTATCTCGTCGACAGGGAACAGCCAGGTGCCGCGATCAACGTGCTCAACCTGCTACCGGTACCAGCGGATCATCCGCGCCGCTATCGCCTCCGCAAACTGCAGGGAAACGCCTGCATGCGCATCCCGGGGCGGGCGCGAGAGGCCGAGAAACGCTTCCAGGAGGCGCTGGCCGAGGCAGTCAAGCTGCCGTTGCCTGACCAGTACCAGACCGTCGCGGACGCGCATAAGGAGCGGGGATTTTACTATCGCCATATAGGCCATTGGAAAAATGCCGACGAAGCATACAAGAAGGCGCGTGACGCCATCTTGCAGGCGCCCGACCCGGACAGCCCTGAGGTCCGCGAGGCCATGGCCTCGATCCATACCAACTGGGCGTACGTGAAGGGCATCGGCGGCAAATATGGCGACGGAATTGGCCTCGTAGAGAGTGCTATCGTCGTCCGCGGCATGCTGGACAGACGCCGCGAGCAGGCAATCTCCTACAGCGTCAAGGGCGAGGTCTACCGTTATCAGCGGCAGTTCAAGGAAGCCTGGGAGGCTTACGCAGAGGCCGCGCAGCTTTTCGGCGAGACCAGCGCGTCTTGGCACGGCGTCATCTACCAGGAGCAGGCCATCTGTCTCTTCCAGTCAATTCAGGCCGACGTGCAGCTGCTGCCGCCGGATAAGAGCTCCGCCGCGGAAGCCGAGTCGCTCATTCTCCAGTCGCTGAACCTGTGCCGGGTCCGCAACGCGCGCTACTATCCCTCCGCGCTCAACCGAGCGGGCCGGATATTCGGGTCCAAAGATCCCGACCGTGGCCTGGGGTACCTCCTGGATGGTGCCGATGCGGCGCAAGGGCTCTCTGACGGCTGGTTCTGGCTGGCCAATCTCATCGAGTACGCCGAGCTATGCTATCGGGCCTGGTCAGAACGCCAGGAGCCGAGATATCTGGAAAAGATTCCAGCCATCGCGGACAGGCTGCGCGCACCTGAACTAGATGAACTGGAGTTTCCCGAGCTTCGGGGCCGATGGGATGTGCTGCAGGGTCACCTGGAAATACACAAGGGACTGGAAGACGACGAAGACAGGTTCGAAGTCGCGCTAGAAAATTACCGGCGCGGTTTTCCGCTGATCACGCACGGTTGGGTTGGCTCGTACGGTGCGTCGGCAATTCCCGGAGAATTCACGAAGTTCAGGGACCTCGCCTGGCGGCTGCCAGCGCAGACCCGCGCGCACTGGCGGCAGGAGCTGTACCGGTCCTGGAGCAGGCAGGAAGAGTCGGCTACGCAACTCCTGGCACGCTTGGAAGAACTGCGCTAGCCGGGTAGGATAATCCTGACCGCGGGACCGGCAGGATATGACTCGACCATCAGGGGTGCGTAGGGCAATCGTATTGTCGGGCTTCGACCTTTCCGAAACTGCCCATCCCGCACCGCATGGCTGTGAGGACTGCGCCTGCTCGGTCAGCGAAAGCCTGCAGCCCCGTACCTGGCCGCCCCCACCCGACGCTACTGGCGTTACCCACTGGGTAAGCGGCCGGGAGGTCACGAAGATCCATATCGGCGGCGACCATTACCTCCTGTTCAATCCGGTTGGATCGGGCGGGCCAGTGGTCGTCAACGAGTACGGACTCGGCCTGTTCCAGCGCTTTAGGCGGCCGGTGACCCTAACCGAGGCACGAGTGGCCGGCCCGGAATACGAGCCAGACGCCCAGTACGTCTTTGACCGCCTCAGCCGACTTGGGTTCATTCACCCCGTCGGCCAGCTACAGCATCCCGACTTCGCCGAGGGCAAGCTGCTGACCGCCTGGCTCCATGTCACCAACGCATGCAACCTGCGCTGCCCGTATTGCTATGTGCACAAGTCGGCCGAGAAGATGGATGACTCAATCGGACGCGCATCGGTCGAAGCCATCGTCCGGTCCGCGGTCAGGCACGGGTTCCTGGCAGTAAAGCTGAAATATGCCGGCGGCGAGGCGAGCCTGAACCACAAGCTCCTGCTTGATCTGCACGAACATGCCCGCACGCTTACCGCCCGTCACGGGATTTCGCTGTATGCGACGTTGCTGAGCAACGGGGTAAAGCTGTCGCCGGCCCTCATTGACCTGCTGAAGTCACTTGATATCCGGGTCATGATCTCCTTGGACGGCATTGACAGGCAGCATGATCTGCAGCGGCCTTTCGCTAGCGGCAAGCCATCCTTTCCCTTCGTGGAACGTACAATAACCCGCCTGATAGAGCGTGGCCACCCGCCGCACCTGTCCATCACGATTACCAACCGTAACTTCTCCGGCCTAGCCGACGTCGTCAGGTTTGCCTTGGACCGGAACCTGACATTCAGCCTCAATTTTTTCCGCGACAACGACTGCTCCGCGCAATTTCCCGACCTGCAGTACGAGGAGCACGCCATGATCGCCAGCCTGCTCGAGGCCTTCGGCGTGATCGAAGAGCTGCTGCCGCCCTGGAGCGTGCTGGGATCGATCCTGGACAGAGGCCAGCTGCTTGAGCCGCGGCAGCGATCCTGCGGAGTAGGCCAGGACTACGTGGTAATTGACCAGCGAGGCCGGGTCGCCAAGTGCCACATGGAGATTGAGAGGACCCTGGGCGACGTCTTCAGGGACGATCCCCTCCAGTTGGTGCGGAAGGACCTTGTGCTGGTCCAGAACCCTGCTGTTACCGAGAAGGAAGGCTGCCGCGACTGCACCTGGCGTTACTGGTGTTCCGGCGGGTGTGCCGTAACAACTTTCAGGGCGACCGGCCGCTACGATGTCAAGTCACCTAACTGCGGCATTTATAAGGCGATCTATCCGGCGGCGCTGCGCCTTGAGGGTCTCCGGATGCTGAAGTACGCAAATGTGGTCGGCTCGGTGCAGCATGAGGCCTGACCGGGACGGCCGGGTCCGCCGCCGTCCCATGCGGGCTCGCTTGTGTGTTATGTGCCGGTTTATGACACGATCGTCAGCCCGGCGGCGACGGGCCTGCTGAGCATCGCCAGCCTGAAGACACACCAAAGAATCAGCGCCGCCTTGCCGACGAAAGACCAGCTCAGCGGCCTTGGACGCGGTCCGGCCAGGCGGCGAACGGAGCCCGGGCAGGGCCGTGCCGAGGAGGGTTCAGTTCGCTCACGGTGAGAGCTTTCGTGGCGCGAGCAGCCCTCGGCCACGAAGATCTTTTGCATCCAGCATCCCGATGCCATAAATTTTCCTTAGATCAGATGGCTTTCAGCTGTTGAATCTCAGGGGGATCGTCATGTATCGTAACTTGGGGCTGCCTACACAACGCGGCAGCCTGGTTTAGCAACAGAGATGCTCTGCTTCACAACAGAGCGGCTCTGCGTCACAACTAGAGGTGGCGGGGGAGACTAGGAGCGCTCGCTGCCGGAGGGAGGATCGCCATCGCCATGCCTGCTCGCCCAGGCGGCAACAACCCTGTAACGGACGATGCTGTCCGCCAACAGCAGCAGCAGCAGTCTGACCGGATTACCGTCGCCCTGATCCCGCAATCCGCACAGAACCTCCAGGATCTTCAGGACAGGACCAGCCTGTCCAAGACAGACCTCGTCAACCGTTCGATCACGCTTTACGAGTTCATCGATGCGCAGCTTAGAGCCGGCAATGACCTGATCGTCAGGGACAAGAAGACGGGAGAGACTCAACTCGTCCGGTTCCTGTAACGGTGCCGAGCGCAGCACCGAACCAGGACCGAGCCAGCATCGGGTTAGGACAACGCAAGGACCCTTGGGGCGCGGATCTCCCCGGTCGTCGGCGGCACCGATATTGGCGTCAGTCCTATCTCGAGCCTCGCCCTGCGGGAGGGGCGCGAGGCTCTGGCCGATTGCACGAGCTCAAGCAGACGCCGAGCTCCCCGGAGCATGACCGGGACGGTCGCGCAGACGGCCACAGCCAGCAGACCTTCGGGATGACCGTCCACCGCGACCAGAACGAGCGTGGCGAGGACGAGCGCGGCGGCGAGTATCCCCGGCGCAATCGCCAGCATCGCCAGCAGCCGCCGCGGCCGCGACGGCGTGAGAGTGCTCAATGCCCTGCCCCCTTCCACGCGGCAACCACAATCCCGACATTCAGGTTAAGCCACCAAAAGCCGCCAAGCACCACGCAGCCGACGATGCTGGTAGTCCATCCGGCCGTGCCGGTCAGGCGTTCGCGCTCTACCTTGGTGTATTTCCGGCTCTTGTCATCGCGCCGGTACAAGAGGCTGTCTGGCTTGTATCCATACATTCTCATGAACACCGCCATGGCCGTGAGCATGACAAAGAGCGCCCCCAGCCCGATCAAGCGGTAGTCGAGTACCAAGCCACTCGAGTCTGGGAGGAAGCCGGATAGCAGGACCATGGTGGCCACGATGAGATCGATGCCGATGGCGAGTTCCTGAGGTTCAGGCCTCTCGTTGCGAGCCAGGATGTGCCAGCCGGCAGTGAGAAATGCGGCGGCGATGGTGACGACGACCGAATCGCCAAACGAAGCCCACCCCATAACCCTATTGAAGCACTATGAGCTTCCCCTCGTAACGTGGACAACATCGTCGTTGCCCTGCCCTGCCGCGAGGTGAGACAGGGTAAGTGCGTCCGTGACGGTCTCATACGGGTAGGCTGCGCTTTACTCCAGCTCAATCTCTCTGTCGGCCTCATGCTCAGCAGAACGACATGGTCTAATTGGCTCGGGTGGGCTGAACTCGGAATCGCGCTCGATGGCCGTGCGGTAGGCGTGCTCGACGGCGCGGAGACGGGTGGCTATCCGGGTTTCGCGGGCGGCGATGGCCTCGCGGTTGCGGCGGCCGTAGGAGCCTTCGGGCAGGGTCTGGCTGAATCGTTCTACTTCGCGGATGTGGGCTTCGCGTTCGTCGGCGTGGGCGGCGATGGCGAAGATGGCGATGCTCGCGGTGGCGGCGTCGAGGACGAGGGTGACCGTCTGGCTGTCGGGGTTGCGGCCGGCCAGGGCGACAGGCCGGGGGCCCTCGATCTCCGGCCAGGCCCGCTCGGGGACCGTCCGGCCGTGTCTGGCCTGATCGTGGAGTCGTGCGAGCATGGTGTCGGCGCGGTCGATCTGGTCGCAGGCCGCGCCGAAGTTCTCGCCGATGGGGCCGAGGTCGGCGCGGCGGGCGGTGCAGTATTGCATGAGCCTGGCGGCTTCCGCCTGGTCTGGGTAGGTGCCGGTGCGGGCGTGGATGCGCAGCTGGGTCTTGAGCGCCGGGCTGATCGCTCCGGTTTCGACGAAGCGGACCAGGCCCTGAGCGAAGACCGGGGCTTGCGGCCGGGCGGCCAGCCAGATGGCCAGCCGCCTGGCGGTGACATGGTCGACGGCGCTCCTCCGGCCGTCCGCGGCGGCGATGCCGTCGCCGACGAGCCGCTCGTACAGAGGCAGGTCCGGGAGCGGCCCGTCCTCGGGCAGCCGGTAGCTGCGTCCTGGCCGGGGTGCTATGCCGTTATCTGTCTTCCGCATGGGTCTGGCTGGTCAGTCGGCGGCCTCCGGGTCTGGCTGTCCGGCTGGTTCGTGCTCGCGTGTGATGTCGCCGGGTGGCTGGGATGCGGCGGATACTGCCTCGGGTCCGGTGAGGCCGAGTTCGGCGGCCCAGCCCTGCATGTGCGGCCAGAGCCGGTGGCCCTCGTGGACATGCTCTTCGGCGGCGGTGTCGGCCAGGATCATCGCGGTGATCGCGGTGTTGCGGTCCAGGATCTGGCTGGGGAGCCAGGACACTTCCCATCCGTGCCGACTGGGTGCGTGCCGGGCGGTGTGGGTGGTCTGGTCGCTGGTCATGGTGGTGTCGTTGATGGTCAGGGTCATGGTTCGGCTTCGAGGTCGGGTTCGGGGTCGCGGTGGCGGTCCTGGCCGGCCTGCAGAGCCTGGGACAGGCAGGCCGCGGCGGCCGGATACCGGTCGTTGATCCAGTCGCTGGCGGCGACGACGATCACGTAGCCGGGAGGGTGGCGGCCAGGTTGGCTGTCGTCGGGCGGCCGAGTCACTGGCCGGCCTCCCGATCTGCCGCGGGGCCGAGCGGGGTGGCAGGCTCGGGGTGGCTGGCGGTGGCGGCGGCCGAGGTCTCGGCCTGCTGGATCAGCTGAACGTGCAGGTGGTCATAAGCCTGGGCGTCCCGCAGGCGGGACTCGCAGGTCGGACAGGATTGATCGGCGCAGTCGGCACACATCTCGGCGCGGTCGCGCTTGTAGTCGGCGGCGATGATCAGGGCGGCTATGAGGGTCTTGACCTCACCGGCCGGCACGGTCACGGCGTCGCGGCTGACCGGTTCGGGCGGCACGGGTTCTGGCCGCGGCGGTATCTCGCCGGTATGGGGGTCGCCGATGAGAAAGATGGCC
>WNGK01003863.1_pt1 | contig 25630 bp, 22 predicted proteins | sample 5400601 | NCBI WGS metagenome assembly WNGK01 (sample SAMN13153376, study PRJNA577476) | soil metagenome | isolation source: 60 cm soil or saprolite under Garry oak tree replicate 1 | place: USA:California | collected 2016-06-15
GCCTCCACGGGGAATCACAACGACATCGTGGACCTTAACATCCTCAAGAACTTCGAAATCGACGGTTTCATTGACATGTGCATCGGCGGACGAAATGTTCCTATTTATTCGGAGCTTGACCGGGGTAGCATCCTCTAAACCAAATGCGAGAGGTTGCTTGACGACCGGAGCCACTGGTTGAGGCTCTTGAGCAGCCTGTTTGGCATTCTTATCTTGCTTTGTCTGCGGAGAGGCCAGCACTGCATTCGGGAAAAGAAGTGAAACCGAAAGAATAAATGAGCAAACCACTCTCATGGGCTGGACCTCCGTTCGTGATCTGTTGCGGGAATTAACTGTGGCTACAATCTACGTAAAGAAGAGGGGTGTCAAGGACTAACGTTCCGCATCCTGAACGTGATGAACCTTGACAGGCGCAGAGGATCGGCTCATGCTACGCGCACATTTTCTCTCTCCAATTTCCACTCGGAGGATTCAGTCATGCAGAAATCAAGATTGCTCATTGTTCTGGCTCAGGTCATGGTATCGATTCTTCTCCTCAGTCAAATTCCATTCGGCATTTCCGCAGCGACCTGCACTGGTGCCGACCCTTGCCATGCGTGCAAGAATTGTAAGTATTGCAAGCACTGCGCCAAAGAAGGCGGGAAGTGCGGTGTTTGTAAGTAGCTTCTAGGATTAGTTTTGATATTCAAGGAGCAAAGCGATGAAGTTTCTCCGAGTCGCAGCCTTAGCAATCTGCTCGTTTCTGGCTTTCTGTTCAGCCGAAGCGCAACATCGAAGCACTAGCCGTCCTGACTATAGCGGGGGGAAACATAGCAGGTCTCATGGGGGGCATTACCAGGGACAACAGAATTCTCATCACAAGGGTGGGCACTATAAGAACCCGAGAACGAGCAATCAGTATGGGCGTCACAAGCATTGACGCGCTTCCGCTACGTTTCACTGCATCCAACGAAACTGAACCGGCGATTCGCTCTTCAGCTTCTTGACCCGCTCCAATACCTCTTCGCCTGTCAAAATTCCTTTCTCCGCCAGCAACTCTAAGATCGCCTCAGTCAAAAACATATTGTAGTACGCCACTTCCTGAATCGTTGTCGTCACCTTGCCAGTCTTGTCGTTCCGCTCCATCATGGCCTCCTCCGATTCCTTGACATTACGTGTCTCTCTGAGATATATAGTCGCAGTAAACACATGCTCCCTGCCGTTGTCAAGGAGACCTTCAGTGAAACCCAACCATTCGTACCTTATTGCCCAACCCAATCGCTCGTCCCTTTTAGTGTGGATGCTTGTCTGTCTCATCGTGGTATTGGCGCTCGTATTGCTAATCGTCCAGCCCGCTCTGGCTCAAAAGAAGCTCACCGCAGCCGAGGCGAAAGATCACATGGGCGAGACCGCAACTGTTTGCGGCAACGTCGTCAGCACGCGGTATGCGGCTTCAACAGAAGGGCAGCCGACGTTTCTTTACTTAGACCAGACGTATCCGGATAAAATCTTCGCCGTGGTGATCTGGGGCAGCAAGCGGAGCAAATTCGGAAAATTCGCCACTCCTGAAGTCGAATATAGGGAGAGGCAAATCTGCGTAACGGGAAAGATCACAAAATACGGGAGTGTCCCTGAAATAACTGCCGATTCTCCTCTTCAGATCGCTGTTATTCTCGTCGCGCCAGGAATTTTGCCGTTCAGAGTGGAGAGAAACCCGATTGAGCAAACCGCGCTTGGGAGTCCGGCGAACAGGGTACTCTCTCGTCGTACTTTGACGGCCACGGTGTTTCCACGGAGGGCTTGCCGCCAAACCTGCTCGAAGAATACGGGGGCCGATCAATTGATCTATAACGAGAGATCTCTCTTGGGAAGCGAATCTGTGCTTGTACCACCCGTCATCACGAACCCGGGATGTTATACTTTTTTAGTCAGCCAAAGGGCAACCGATGAATGGACGCTACAGAATCATCAATATTGTGGGGGCGCGTCCAAATCTTCCCAAAATCGCTCCGCTCATTCGTGAGATGCAACGTCATCCAGAGATCGAGCCCTTACTCGTTCATACAGGTCAGCATTACGACGAAAACCTTTCGAACATCTTCTTTCGTCAGATGGGCATCCCCGAACCACACGTAAATCTTGGAGTCGGTTCCGGTACTCACGCAGAGCAAACTGCGGAAATCCTGAAGCGCGTTGAGCCTATCCTCCTCAAACAGCAGCCCGATCTCGTCCTAGTGGTCGGGGACGTAAATTCGACGATTGCCGTTTCCTTGGCGGCTGTCAAAATGGGAATCCCTGTGGCCCACGTGGAAGCTGGACTGCGTAGCTTTGACCGCTCAATGCCAGAAGAAATAAATCGAGTTCTTACGGATGCTCTAGCCAAATATCTTTTTGCCACAGAAAATGATGCGGTCGACAATTTGACCAAAGAGGGGCGGCCCCGCGAATTCATCCATCTCGTGGGGAACGTGATGATTGATTCGCTCCTTCACTTCCTTCCCCTCGCCCAACAATCTCGCATCTGTGGTGACCTTGGACTCAGCAACGGTAAAGGTTGGCAATCCTTTGGCGTTCTGACGCTTCATCGCCCTTCGAACGTCGATTCTACGGAAAAACTTGCTGAGATCCTCGGTGCTATCGATGCGATTGCCCAGCAGGTCCCCATAGTGTTCCCCGTGCATCCGCGCACTCAGCAGCGGCTCAGCCAGAGCGGCATCAAACACCACTCGCAACTCCGCCTCATTCAGCCACTGGGATATCTCGATTTTCTCTGCTTGCTCAGCAAGGCAACGCTAGCTTTGACCGACTCGGGGGGCATCCAGGAAGAAACCACAGCCCTCGGCGTGCCTTGCTTGACCCTGCGTGACAACACCGAGCGCCCGGTCACTATCTCCCAGGGAACAAATGTACTCGTAGGAACAAACTCCTCCAAAATCGTGGCGGCTACGGAGCAGATCCTTCGAGGAGAAGGCAAGAGAGGACGAACGCCCCCACTCTGGGATGGTCATGCCGCCGAGCGGATAGTGGAGATTATCCTCCGAGATGGGCCCCTTGTAAGAGGCCGCGCAGGTATTACATAAGAGAGTGGGAGATCAAACACCGACCCACTCTCAAAAGCACGGCACATGAAACGGGGTCAGATCAATGACAGGTGTGCGGAAGAGATTGCCAGGAAGAAGCGGAACGCTACTTAGCAGTTTGTGCGGAGGGTTGGAAACTCGGTGAGGGAAAAAGAGGTTTAGAGAGACGGACGGCGTAGACCGATTCTAATCAGCGCCAAGATTGGCTGCGATACTATCGGAAAGGAAGCAGCGTTGCAGTTGAGAATGCCATTCGGGCAGTGCTATGCCAAAGGCCTGAAATAGCCGGGAATTCGAGAGAACTGAATAGGGCGGGCGGCGCGTGGCAGAATGAAACAGCTCCGTGGAGATGGGGACCACACGCCGCGCAATCAGCTGGCTTCCCTTAGTGGCGTCAGCAAGCCATCTTGGATTGTGCGTTGTGGCCTGTGCTTCCTCCAGGATCGCCTTGGCGAAGTCATACCACGTCGTTTGACCTGCTGCACTCATGTGGTAGGTTCCACTAACCCCGGAACAAACAAACTGCTCGCGATTCCGTTCAGTCATGCCGGCCAGGATCTTGCATGTCGCGGCCGCCAGGTCCACGGCGCAAGTTGGCGCTCCGACTTGATCGCTTACAATTCTTAACTCTTCTCGTTCAGTTGCAAGCCGCAAAACCGTCAGCAAGAAATTGCGGCCCCGAGTCGCATAGACCCAGGCTGTGCGAAATATAATGTGAGGCGCGCCTGAACCTCGTATAGCCTGCTCACCAGCAAATTTGGTCTTCCCATAAACGTTGATGGGATTTGCGGAATCCACCTCGTCATAGGGGACTTTCTTGGTCCCGTCGAAAACATAGTCGGTCGAGTAATGCAACAGCATCGCGTCAATTTTATTCGCTTCCACAGCCATCAGTCCCGGGGCTTCTTCGTTGATGGCTTTTGCCATCGTTTCGTCTGTTTCCGCTTGATCTACTGCCGTATATGCGGCGGCATTGACGATAAGTTGCGGTCGAACTTCTCGGATAGTCTGGCGAATGTCACCAGGTTTCGAAAGATCTAGCTGGTCGCGGCCGAACGCGACCACCTCACCCAATTGGGGCAAGAGGCGCAAGAGCTCCCCGCCAACTTGGCCGTTCTTCCCAAACAATAATATGATCGGGCTCATTTCACGCCGTGCCTCGGTAGAAATTCGCGCGCAACTTGCGCGAGCGCTGGAAACACTGCGTCTCTCGCTGAAATGTTCGGAGCGGTAACTCCCCAGCATATTTTGAGATCGGGGTCATTCCACGCAATGCCTCGCTCGTCCGTCGGACAGTAGAAATCGCTGCACTTGTAAACAAATTGAACCGCATCCGAAAGCGCTAAGAAACCGTGCGCAAACCCAATCGGAACATAAATCTGATTTTGCTCTTTCGCTGAGAGTAGCACGCTCGTCCATTTTCCGAAGGTCGGCGAGCCGACTCGAATGTCAACTGCAACGTCCAGCGCTTCGCCTTCTACCACCCGGCAGAGCTTCGCTTGTGGTTGATGTAGTTGGTAGTGAAGTCCGCGTAGCGTCCCCTTGCTAGAACGCGAATGGTTGTCTTGAAGGAAAGTATCCGCGATGCCGAGATCGGCGAACTTCGCCTTGTGGTAAGTTTCGAGGAAAAAACCACGCGCATCACCATGGACTACAGGGCGCAATTCAATTACACCGGGAAGTGATGTCTCAATTCGTTGCATTAACCGCCATGCCCGTTAGCTCACAGATTTGCAGCTAGTCGCGAGACTAAGCCTTTGCAACGTTCAATCAGAAGCTTTTGACCCGGAGCGGGCGATCGCGTGAAGAGAAGTGTCCCGATTCACGTAATACTTCTCGTAGTAAGAGAGATATTCACCGCAGCGAACGCCGGCGAGCCACGGCTCATTTTTCTTGTACCAGTCAATGGTCCGGCGGAGGCCATCTTCTAGAGAGATCACTGGTTTCCATACTAACTCATTTTCTATTTTCTTGCAGTTCAGCGCATAACGGCGGTCATGGCCCGGTCGATCCTGTACATACGACAGGAAACTCTCCGATTTCTCCGTGAATTGGAGGATGCGTCGAGCCATAGTTAAGTTTTCCTCGAGGTCTAGTCCTCCAATATTGTAAACCTCTCCGATTTTGCCCTTTTCAAGGACTGCAAGAATCCCTCGGCAGTTGTCCTCGACGTGCAGCCAATCTCTTTGCTGTTTGCCGTCGCCATAAACAGGAAGAGCCTTGTCACTAAGGGCATTTGTAATTATGAGCGGCAAGAATTTTTCAGGGAACTGATACGGACCGTAGTTGTTCGACGACCGAGTGATCACCGCGGGAAACTTGTAGGTGCGGACGTACGACCGAACCAAAAGGTCAGAAGCCGCCTTCGACGCGGAATACGGACTGCTCGGCTGTAGCGGAAACGTTTCGTCGGCGAAGACCCCCGGAGGAATGTCCCCATACACTTCGTCAGTGGAGATATGCACAAACCGCGACACCGCCATTTTGCGTGCCACTTCTAGAAGAATGAAAGTGCCGGTGACATTTGTCTGAATTACTGGAGCCGGCTCATATATACTTCGGTCGACGTGCGACTCTGCCGCAAAATGGATAACAGCCTCGCAACCACGCATTGCTGTTTCCACCGCCGCTGGATCGCAAATGTCCCCTTTCACGAAATGATAGTTCGGATTGTCGGCAACTGATTCCAGATTGGCTAGATTTCCCGCGTAAGTAAGCTTGTCAAAGTTGACGACCACAAACTTCTTTCCGGTGCCGAGAACATATCGAATGAAGTTGGAACCAATAAAACCTGCGCCGCCTGTCACAAAAACCCTCATTGTTCTGACTCCTTGGTTGTGGCAGCCACGGTTTTCTTCGTGTGTCTCATTTTGTTTGCCCTTGTCTTGCCATCAACACTTCCGTTCCGCCGATATTCCGCATGGGTCTTCCTCGAATTCTCCTGCACGGTTTCGATCCGCGGGCCGTCAGCTACTAACTCTTGTCCGAGACAAAAGTGTACCGGCGCACGCAAATGAATGAGGGATTCCCCCCCGCTCTACCGTGAGAGGTAAAACTCTTTTTGTCTAGCGCGCTGACGCCGCTGACAGTTTTAGTTCTTCGCGAATCAGCACTTTCTCTCGCACCATCTTCGTCGCCCGCCAGAGCGATTCAAATGTTCCCGCATCCGTCCATCCGCCCTCGATGACGTCGTAGCTAAGCTTTCCTTCACGTATATAAGAATTATTGACGTCCGTGATCTCAAATTCGCCCCGCCCGGAAGGCTTTAGCGTCCGTACCCGCTCGAATACCGTTCCATCGTAGAAATACACGCCGATCACTGCGTATGGCGAGCCGGGTAGCCTCGGTTTTTCCTCAATCCGTACAACTCTCTTCCCCTCGAACACCGGCACCCCGAAACGCTCCGGGTCCAGCACTTCTTTGAACAGAATCAACGCGCCGTCCTGCTGCCGTTCGAATTTTTCTTTTGCCCCGCGCACGCTGTTCTCCAGGATGTTGTCGCCCAGGATCACGCAAATTTTTTCTCCTGCCGCAAACGGTTCCGCCAGCCGCAGCGCGTCCGCGATTCCTCCCTCGCCTTCCTGATAGGCAAAGCTGAGCTGCTTCAGGCCGAAGTCTTTCCCGTTGCGCAACAGCCGTAAAAAGTCTCCCGCGTTGTTGCCTCCCGTCACAAGCAAGATGTCCTGGATTCCGGCTTCTACCAGAGTCTGCAGCGGGTAATAAACCATGGGCTTGTCGTAGATTGGCAGAAGATGTTTATTAGTGACACGCGTGAGTGGACTGAGTCGGCTACCCGTCCCGCCTGCTAGTACAACACCTTTCATCTGGACCTCCTAAATTTGATCATGTGCGTTTTGTTCGGTTAAAAGCATGCCCGAATCTAATTCTTCTTGCGTGTTGGAAAGCTCAGCATCTGGCAGATTTGTTTGAATGAACAAAGCGGAAAATCTCGTAAGACCATAATGAAAAGATTTAGAACATTAAATTATTTGTGACCAGCCGCCACTTGAAACTGGCGCTCGCCACTCGAGGTACCGCTGTCTTGTTGGGCATTGTCGTCATTAAAACTATATTCGGGAACGATGTCCCTGATCTTGGCGCGGATCGGCGATGCACCGTCGATAGTCAGTGAAGCGCGAAGCTCATCCAACTGGCGGCACAAACTAGTCCAGTCTCTCCACGAACCATTCGTGCGTTTGATCTTGTGACATGAGGTGGGTGTCACCTTTTCGTGCTCATAAAAAAGCTCTTCCTTGAGCTTCTCCCCATCGCGTAGGCCCGTGAACTGGATTTCAACGTCATCCTCGGCCTTTCCAGAGAGGCGGATGAGGCTGCGTGCCAAGTCGAGAATTCTCACTGGCTCGCCCATATCCAAAACTAAGATGTCGCCGTGGTCACCGATGGCAAAAGCCTGCAATACCAGAGCTACTGCCTCCCGTGTGATCATAAAGAATCGTTTGATTTCTGGATGCGTTATCGTAAGCGGCTGACATTTGCTAAGCTGCTGTTTTAGAACTGGTACCACGCTCCCGCTGGAACCTAGAACATTTCCAAATCGCACGGAAACACAGCGCATGCCATTGGGTGGCCTAGAAGAAATGATTAACTCGCAGATTCGTTTGGTAGCACCCATCACGCTGGTTGGATTCACTGCCTTGTCGGAAGAAATCAAGACGAAATTCTTACAGCCTGCTTCGTCAGCCAAATTCAAAAGCCCAATCAATCCGAGCACATTGTTCTTCACCGCCTCACGAACGTTTGATTCCATCATGGGCACATGTTTGTAGGCTGCAGTATGGAAAATAATCTCTGGGGAGAATTCATGCAACAGACTGCTTACCCGTTCAGCATCACATACGTCGCCAACGCAAAAGGCAACCTGGGCGCCGTTCTTGTGTTCCACGAGTCCCAGACGAAGGAAGTAGAGTCCGGTTTCGCTTTGATCCAAGCAAACAAGTCGGGCAGGGCAGTAATCGAGGATCTGACGGCACAATTCTGAACCGATTGATCCAGCCGCCCCTGTCACTATAACCGTCCGCGCGGTGATCCCGTTGCGGACGGCCTCGAGATCGATTTGGATAGATTCTCTCCCGAGCAGATCTTCAAGGCGCACTTCGCGGAAGTGATTAATGTTAGCTTCACCCCGAATGATATCGCTCAGCGTAGGCACGGTCTTGAAAGGTAGTTTTGCCTTTTGGCAAGCATCCGTAATGCGCCGCATCTGTCTGCCAGAGGCGGAAGGAATAGCAATCAGGATTTCTTCAGCAGGATTATCTTCAACCAGAATTTCTAGTTCCTCGATCGTTCCCAGGACCGGCACTCCCTGAATGTGGACACCAACTTTAGATCGATCATCATCCACGCAACCCACCGCCGCATAGCCGCTATTCGGTCGGGCAAGTTCCCGGATGACCATCTGAGCAGCAAAACCTGCTCCGACGACGATGACTCGTTTCGAACGATGGGAGTCGCGCCGAACAGACTCCACTAGAACGCGTGAACCAAGCCGCGCACCCGCGAGAAAGCACGCCGTAAAAACTGCTTCCAAGAAGTAAACGGAGCGCGGGAAGGCAATCGCACTGAATAGATAACGGTTTACGGCAAAAAAGGCGACAGATCCGGCCGCTACGGCTTTCAGGATGTTGATTGCATCACTGACGCTGGCGAAGTGCCACCAGCCATGATTTAGGTTGAACAAGCGTAGAGTGATCAGGCGGACGACTACCAGGAGCAGTCCAGACATTACCAAGACACGGCGATACGGTAGCGAGAAATCAAAGCGCAGCAACCATCCCAGGACCAAAGAGCTGGCCACGAGTACCGCATGAAACGCGTAGATGAATACAGGCCGCTTGTTGAACAGTATCTGTGGTAATCGCACTGCAAATTTGCGAATCATGTGTTTGCTGAGATGCGCTCCTTGAAATACATTACTGCTTTATGGTGAGGAGAAAACTTTTTGGCTTCTATTTGCGAAGAGCGCGTTTTAGAGTGCGGTCTTCTGCGAACAAAAGACCCCAGCGCGTATCAGAGTAAGTGGTCTTCCCATGATCGGAAATCTTTATGAATTCGCCATCGGGTACCACGTTAAGAATGGGCGGTGCACACCACAGTTGGTCGATGTCCGCATTTTGGCGTTCGCAAGTCCGGAAGTTGATCTGACACGCCTGGGCCTTGAGCTTTGGCCAAAACCAGCAATTTGGCCTCGCGGCAAACCCAAGAAGCGATACATTCACCTCTTGGCATGCAAACTCTCCACCGCTTCGTGAAGTGCCTCGACGACTTCATCCACCTCGCTCACAGTTAAGCGGTTATGAAAGGGTAAAGCGAGAGTGCGACGAGCTATGGATTCTGTGACAGGCAGTTGTCCAATTCGGCAACTATTACGGCCTACGATATAGCCCTGAAGGTGAATAGGTGAAAAATAGCAGCGCAACGGGATGTCGCGTTTTTTCAACGCCCCAACCACCGTGTCTCTGTCCAATTCCTGATCCAAGGTGATCACGTACACGAACCAGCTCATTCGAACGCGCGGGCTTACCAGCGGTGTCCGGACACCAGGTACGCTAGTCAGACGCCGCGAATACAAGTCAGCTACGTGTTGGCGTTTCGCGAGAAATGTTTCGATTCGGCGCAATTGGGAGAGACCGAGCGCGGCGGACATTTCGTCCATCCGATAATTAAAGCCAAGCCTCTCGTGTTCCAACCAAGACCCCATTTCGCCGCGGCCCTGATTCCGTAGACTCCGCGTTATCCGTGCAATTTCAGAATCGTTGGTTACGAGAATTCCTCCCTCGCCAGTCGTAATCTGTTTGTTGGCATAGAACGCGAAGGCGGCGGCATCGCCAAATTGTCCTACTTTGCGGCCATCGTATTCCGCTCCAAGCGCCTCACAAGAGTCGTCGATAACTCTTAATTGGTGCTTTGCCGCAATGCGAGTCACGGCCTCCCAGTCCACCGGATGTCCGAAAACGTCCACTGCCATTACCCCCTTTGTCTTGGGCGTAATGCACTGCTCCATGCGCGCTGGGTCGAGGTTATAAGTCGTATCTTCAATATCGCAAAACACAGGCGTAATACCTTCGTACAGCAGAACATTAATGCTTGCCGCAAAAGTAAACGATGGCACCAGCACTTCATCGCCAGGCCCAAGCCCCAGGGCCTTTACGATCAAATGGAGTGCTGCGGTGCCGGAGCTGACTGCGACTGCGTGCCGGACCCCAACGTAGTTGCTGATCGCCTCCTCGAATGCTTCAATCTTTGGTCCGAGCGATAGCCGACCTGAACGAAGCACATCAACGACCGCCGCTATGTCTTGGTCGTCGATATCTGGTGCCGACATGGGAATCATTTCACGCATAGGTTTGACACGCCGATTCGCTTTCCACTTTTGAATTTTACAGATAATATTTTGGTTACCACGGTCTATGCTTTTGGCAGAATTCGAGCTGGAACTCTCGCCGCCACCATTCTGTTTGGAAGATCTTGTACCATTGGGGTAGCAGCTTCAATCTCCTCCGAACCAAAACACGGCCGGGGATTGAATGGTTTCTATGCGAACGGGCTCGCTGCCTTCGATCGCCAGGTTGCTCAAAGTCTTTGTCCACAACTTGACAGAGGATCAGAACTGGACAACCGCCACGTTGTACATGGTGCGGCTCAGGCTGAGCTACTCCCTTGGTGAAGCGCCCTTGTGGCAGGAACCTTCAGTCGGCAACCGATGTGATAGCCAAGTCTCTTCCAACAAGGTCGGGAGCCCGCTCAGGTCCGATAGCTCAGCCTCGGCTGCCCATTCGCCTTCGACCTCAACCTCAGCGTGAAGTCCTTCTCTCCGCCGAATCCTTATGGTTTTCCATCCAAGTTCCCGCGGGGCGATGAAGTCTTTTGCTGGATTGTCGGCTACATAGTAGAAATGGGAGGCATCGAACCCAAATTTCTCTTGCACCGACCGGAAGGCAGAGGCGCAAGGCTTTGCGTATCCTCTTCCGAGTTCTTCGGTGAGGAGAACGGGGTCGAACCACTCATTAAGTCGCAGAGCAGCAACCTTGTTTCGCTGTGCTTCAAGAGGTCCGTCGCTGATAATCGCGAGCCGCACTCTCTCTTGAAGCGCGTTTATGCAGAGCAGCGCATCCGGTAACAAGCGGATATCTGGTGAATGCGACCGGTAGAGCGAAATCAAGTGCTCCACTTTGGATCGTTTCCGGTCAATCTTTTGTTCCTGAAGGATTTTATCGAAAGTGTTGCCGCGATGCCCGGCTAGGAACAAACTCCAAGCGCATTCGGCAAAGTTTGGTATGCCGAGTTCCTTCTCTGCATACATGCCAACATACCCAAACCCGCTGCGCACGTAGTCACGCTCCAAGTAGAGCGTGTCATCGAGATCAAAGACAACGCAAAACTCAGGCTTGGTCATGGTCGATGTCCGTAATGTTTCGCTTTGGAAGAAAAACTGCATCATCGTAGCGAAGCATGGTCAGGCCATCCTCCCACTGATTTGCTGAGGCTGATGAGGAGAGCTGCAGCAACTCTTCCAGAATCCACTTCGGGAAGTCAGCTCCGGCGCGATGAGCCAACGGATAGCCACCTCCAAATCGTGCATTTATTTCCGTTACTTGTAGCGTCCCGGTTGGGCCGAGGAAGCACTGAATATTTAGCGGTCCGTAAGCCCCAGGCAGAAGCTCTGCGATCTGAGAGGTGAGGTCCATCAAGCCCTTGTGCTTGACCGTAGTGCCTTTGCTCACTTCCCCCGCTCGAACCTCCAAGCGTACGTGTGGAACGGCGCACAAACATTTTCCGCGTTGGTCGACAAGGACATTAACGGTGTGTTCGTGTCCAAGCGCAAACTCCTGAACGAGCAGGTCGGTCCTTTCTTGACTCAGAGCATGCAAGACTTCGCGAGAGGGCACCTTAGCACAGCCAATGGAGGCACTGCCACGGCGTGGCTTAACGACCACCGGGAAGGTCCATCCTTGCCCATTGTGTAAAACGGATTCTGGAGTTGTCTGGCGCACGGTGGGTAGACCGTTCTCCACCAGCCAACGGTGAGTCGTGACCTTGTCGGCACAGATTTCGACTGTTTCTGGTGAGGAGATGGCAACTGTTGTGCCAATCTCTGCAAAATCCTTGCGGTGGGCAGCATAGAAGCCCAGCTCCGTATCAATAGTCGGAATCAGTAGCGTGACGCGGTTTTCTTTGCAGATTGCGAGGAGCCTCGGCAAAAATTCAGAATTATGGCAGCGCGGTACCTCGAAAAACTGGTCCACAAGGTATGCACCTGGAGCAGTCCGGGAGCAATCAACTCCAAGCACCGATCCGGTGAGATTCAACGCACGGACGGACTGCCGGACGCACTCAATCAGTTGGCTCCGTCTACCTACAGAGGAGATTAGAATTGTCGTGTGCATTCGATTTGTGCTGTCGTGCGAAGCCTCGTCCTAGCGCCTGGCAATGACCAGGTAACCTCCGGGAATGCGGTCTACTTCAGGACTCTTGCTGAGAAACGTGTCCAGCCATTTCAATGGATAAAGAATTAAGGCAAAAGCTCCTTTAGCAGGGAGGTACAGGAGACTTGCAAATCGAGAAGCAAACACTGCCAGAAATTCAACGGCGATGCGATAGAACCCTGTTCCTGCGCCGACAGCCATATCTACTTCGAGACACTCTAGGTTTGCTTTTTCAACAAGTTCGCGAATTCCCTGCCGGGTGAACCGCCAGAAATCGGTCGGACCGGGATGGTAACCAATGATGAAGGGCACTTGGCAATAGATAACTCCTCCTTTTTTGAGGACTCGTCTCATTTCCTGCATCGCTCGAAATGGATCGCGCACATGTTCGAGCACTTCCTGCGAAACCACAAGGTCGAATGTTTCGTCCGGAAATGGCAAGTCCTCTACTGAGGCGCAAATCTCAATCGTTGGCCCTGGTACTATATCCACATTGATCAGCGCCGGATGCAGTTGGCTGGATCCCGCACCAACATTCAGGCCGCGACCGCCACTGCCAATTTGATTCAATAAGCGATGCACCGCTTTCCTAATCTTTGGCGATTGGTTGTGTGTCGCGTACACAGATTTCACAAACTGATTGCGCCAAAGATGAATCCGGTGCGCACAAACGTCGTTCATTGAGTGCTTCCCCGAAACTCTTCGGCCGTGGCATGCCCTGGCTGTGTGATTCCTTGTGAAGTAATCGTTTGCCTGATCGTCTTAAAAAGGATCTTCGCATCTAGGAATACTGTCTGGTGATCCACGTACCACTGGTCCAAAACAAACTTTTGATCCCAGGTAACGGCATTCCGGCCGTTGATCTGGGCCCAACCAGTTATCCCAGGTTTAACTTCGTGGCGTCGAGCCTGCTCTGGCGTGTAACGATCCAGGTACTGCATAAGGAGCGGCCTCGGCCCGACAAGGCTCATCTCGCCCTTCAGCACATTCCAGAGCTGGGGGATTTCATCTACGCTGTAGCGACGCAAGAGCTTTCCTAACTTCGTCAGCCTCTTCTCGTCAGAAAGCAGACAGCCCTGGACGTCGCGTGCTGAATTCATAGTTCGGAACTTCAGCAGCGTGAAGGGTTCGGCCTTATAGCCTGGGCGCATCTGACGGAAAAACACCGGAGTGCCCATCTTGAACCGCACCACCATCGCCAAAATGATTGCCACCGGCACCAAGAACGGCGAGGCAGCGAGCAGCACGAGCAGATCCAAACCGCGTTTGCCACAGCGGCGATAGGCGCTCTGTGCCTTACCAGATCGCATGGCAGAGGCGCTTTCCATCACCGATACACAACGTTGGGCGAGTGTCGCCTGCAAGAACTCGCGCTGAGCAAATCTACGCCCTCGCAGCCCCATTTCTGCAGTTGCGCCACGAGCATCGGCCATGCGCATTAAACCTTCCGCGAAAGCCACCGGATCCTGCGGAGGAACCACTTCCCCCACACCTTCCGCAGCAACCATCTCAGCCATCCAGCCAGGGTAGTTCACCAGCACCGGCAAGCCGCTCGCCAGATAATCAAAGAACTTGTTAGGGGAGGTTCCATAGTAAAAGGCTGGCACATTGGCAAGGATCATCAAACCCACGTTCGTGCGCCGGCAAAGAAACTGGGCCAAAGCATTCTTTGGCATCGGGTCCACGAACAGACAGTTATCCAGCTTCCCCCGGTGCGCCCGTTTCATGAGAGCGCACTTTTCCTTTCCATCGCCAATAAACACAAAAAAGATATCGGTACGCCCGCGCTTGCGCAGTTCTGCCGCGGCATCCAGAACGGCATCCAAACCATTGGCAACACCATGAGCGCCAGTAAAGGCCGCTACAAAAGCGTCAGGCGGCAAACCAGGGATTTCAACCTGCTGCTGTACCGCGTCAGGAGTAAATAAATCCAGATCGCAGCCATTCGGTGCAATAACCACACGGCTTTCAGGAACACCACGTCGAGTGATGCCCTGTGCGATTCCGGGTGAAAGAGCAACGCAGAAATTCGCAGAGTGGTAGGCCACGTATTCCAACCAGTCCATCATCAACAGTACCAAGGGATTGCGGATAACCCCCATTGCCCGCGGCAGCTCGGGCCACAGATCGCGCACCTCAAAAACGAATGGTTTGCGACGTAACCACCGCGCAGCAATCCCAGGTAAGGCGGCAGTCAATGGCGTAGAGGTAGCAAATACAATGTCGTAGTCCAGCCTGAGGGCCAGAATAACGCTGCGAAACGCAAACCGCAGAAACGTCAGGGAGCGACGGAGGAGACTTTGGTAGTTGGAATACGGCAACTCCAGCTCGATAACATGAATGCCATATACGCTGCCTTCGCGTCGTCCATTCAAAAACGGGCCGGAAAGGCCGGATTTGGAAAGTGCAGCCGCTCCACACACCATGGTGACCCGGTGGCCGGATGCCAGCAGCCGCTTCGAGATTTCGTAAGAACGGGTGCCACTGGATCCATCCGGGGTTGTAAAATGCTGGTGGAAGTACAAAACGTGCATGGCTATGACAGTGTGACCGCCGTTGTAAGAACAGCCGGTGCTTGGTCTATTTCCACTTCCAGAACCGGGACCGGGGATTTTTCAAGGTAATGGCGCGATTCCCATCCGCTTTCAAGAGTCATGCGGCGGATGGGTACACTGCTTTCCACTCTTATCAGCCCCATGGCTGAAGCGCATCCCGTTGCGTTCTGCGACCAATTTCCAGGTGCCAGCCGCCACCGCAGAACTGCCTTCCGCTTGAATCCCTGCACTTGATCCAGCACAGAAACATTGTTAGATCTCAGAGTGATGGTTCGTTTGTGCCGTGCTCCACAAACGTCAACGTAACTTCCCGACCAGGATTGCTCATCCGCACTTGTGGTAATTGTGGGCGCCCCAATAACCCGCACCCACGCGCCATAAAGGAATCGGCTGAGGCGCGGCATCTGATCGTGCCCGTCAAATTCCCCAACGTTGTGGCCAATCGCGCTGGAGAGTTCCTTGGCCAGTTCGTGGCCGTCGGCGTAGGAATAGGTGCCACCGTCTCGCAGAAGGTTCTTCCCTTTCCACCACAAGTCGAGGTGGAGTGCGTCCGCGTGCGCCGGACGAAATCGCGCGGTAGGTGCGCGGAGCAACACCTGCGCACCTGAAGTATTGCGCATGACCACGTAGCCGCCATCCGGGAAGACGGCGCTTCTCAAATCGTCCAGCCAAGGTCGGGCGTGCCTTTCAATAGGAACACACAGCCAGGCCGCAGATTCGTCCCACGGACCGGAGTCTAATGCTGCGCTACCGATGAACAAGAACGACGCAAGTTGCAAGCAGGGTCGGAAGTCCCGGTAAGTGCTTGCGTCCAGGCGGTATGGATGCGCTCCGTCATTCGCGCCCAGATTTGGGCCGTCGCCGCTCGCAGGATCAATCATTGCGCCAAGCCATCGCGTTGCGGCAGCCGCCCGTATATAAAAATCTGGGGCGAATGGTGCCTCACCCATGTATCGCCGCCATGATTCGACGACGCTGAGAGTGTCGAGCATCACTCGATGATACGTGAGCGAATGCTGCGAGAAGCTGCCATCGGGCAAAACCAGCCGCCGGACCCGGCTATTGAGCAGCTTGCGGCCTTTGACGGCCCCGTGATTGTTGTTCTGCGCTACGGCGTAAAACGTAGTGAGGTCAACGCGCCGGCAATGCGCCTCCACGAAAGCCACCAGCCCAGATACAACATTCTTTTCCAGACTGGCCAGGCGCGTTGCCAGCAGCGAGTTAATCAGCCGGATGGAAGTTTCTTGTCCGCACATCCAGTTCGGGCCGGTGTTGGGAGGATTGCACCGCCACCAGTCCTCAATCCAGAGCTGCATGGTCGAGAGATAACGAGCGTCCCCGCTGATCCGCCAGGCACGGGCAAAGACCAGCGCCCAACTGAACCTAGATAACTCCCAGACGACTTTGATGTCTCCCGCTTCGGCGCTAAAGTCCGCAATTCCGCTCCAATGCACTGCGGGCTGCGGGTGTCGCTTATTCTCGAATGGGTTCAGGAACCAATTCGGCGGATTTCCGATGTCATGGGCGTGTACCGAAAAGTAGTTCGCCCTCCCTTTGAGTTGCTCATCGGCCTCGGCTAAAACCGAGCGGTCCGCCCATGGTACAGGCGGTTGAGCGGCGTCGAGTAACGAATCAACTCGAAGCCCAAAGGGAACAGCGTTACGTGGCCGAAGCAGCCACCGGTAAATCCCGGCTCGCTTGCAAGTACGGTAGATCACTACGCGCCCCACATTGGTCACTCCGAGGCGAAGCGTGGTGGAAAGATAGATTAGTAGCCTCCGCACTGGGTGGAGAGCAGGCTGATGCTCAACACTAAGGCAGACCGGCACAATTGTTTCATCGTTATGTCCGCGTAGGCGGCCACCCAATTCCTCCAAACACTTCTGGGTCCGACCCTCAGCTAAAGCGCTCGGGGGCAGGTTCCGCAGTGCTGACGTTCCTTCCTTATCCACTAGCGGCCCCTGATACCTTCCGCCACCTCGATCGCAACTCGGGAAACCTCAAAGATTTCCTCTGCCGGAATTGGCGAAGGTCCCCCCGACTCAACGGCACTGAGAAACGCCTGTACACAAGCGCCATGCCCCTTCTCTTGCCGCCAGGTTCGGAAGCCTCGAAATCCGGGAAAGCCAAAGCCGCGCAATACGCGGAAGTTTTCCAACTGAAGAATCCGCCCTGAGGCAAACACCTCAACACGCTCCTTCGGAAAGGAACGATGCCCGTTCGCGTAGTACTGAATGGAGGCAATCGAGCCGTCCTCAAACTCCAGCGAAATCTGCGCAGTATCCGGACTGGGCGCAACGCCGTGGCAATCCCGCATTGCACCTCCACTGGCCCCCACAATCCGCCCTCCCACGAGGAAACGCGCCAAATCAATGAAGTGGCAAGCCTCTCCAAGAATGCGCCCTCCGCCAACCTGCGGGTCCTGTGCCCAATGATCTGGAGGCATCGCACCCGCATTCATCAACAGGCTCAGTGACTTGGGGCCTTGTATCCCCCGCAGCATCTCGCGCATGCGCCGCACATGAGGAGAGAATCTGCGGTTGAATCCCACTAGAATGATCGGCGCTGCACTCTGTGCCAAGGACTCGGCGTAGGCAGTCTCAACTTCGGCGAGCTGCTCCAGGTTCAAGGCTAGCGGCTTTTCCACGTACACATGCCGCCCACTGCGCAGAGCTTCTGACGCAAGTCGAGCATGGCTATCATGCCGCGTGGCGATAAACAATGTGTTAATTTCCCTCTGTGCAAACAGATCGGCGGTACTTGTGGATGCTTTGGTGAAGCCGAACTTCTTTCCATGGTGAACGGCATTTGAGCCATTAGTTGTCACAATGGTGTGTAGCTCCGCCTCGGCTTTCACCAGCGCGGGAATCAGTACTCGCCCGCCATAGTTTCCGGCCCCAATGCAACCGACAACGGGTTTGGCGGCTACGCCAAAAGACCTTGTGCCGTCAAGCACGACTGTGCGAGAGTCCGTTTCCTCGTTGGACCCTGCCTCTGGGTACTCCAACACTATGCCGAGAGAAGGCTCGTCGCTGGTCAGGACGGCATAAGCCGCTTCCGCGCTTTCGATGGGGAACCGATGTGTAATTAGCGGCGTTACGTTCAGGGCATTCGATGCCATCAGATCCAAAACTGCCTCGAAATTCCGCTGCTCGGTCCAGCGCACGAACCCGACCGGGTAGTCTTGGCCCTTTTGCTCATAGGACGGGTCGTAACGGCCCGGGCCGTACGAGCAAGACACCTGAAATGTAATTTCCTTCTCGTAAAAGTCATTTCGCGAGAGTTTGAGTCCGGTGACACCTACCAGCACAATCCTGCCGCGCCTCCGACACATCTTGGCAGCCTGTGAAACGGGCTCAGAACTTTCCGTCGAAGCCGTGATGATGACGGCATCCACACCCCGCCCGCGAGAAAAATCCAACGCGCCTATCACGAGATCGTCGCTCGCGGACGAATCCACGGCATATGCACCGAATTTGCGCGCCATCTCAAGGCGTTGCTGATCGTAGTCGACGCCCATCACCCGGCAACCCTGGGCGCGCAGCATCTGCACGGTCATCAGCCCGATCAGCCCCAGGCCTATTACAACGACCGTTTCACCAAGCGTGGGCTGGGCCAAGCGCAGGCCCTGAAGGCCGATCGCACCCTGTACGGTAAAGACGGCCGATTCATCTTCGACGTTGTCGGGTATCCACGCGCACAGATTCTTTGGCACGCACACAACCCCGGAATGGCTGCCATTGGAAACTACGCGATCGCCAGGTTTAAACTGTGTAACGCCTTCACCCGCCTCGATCACGGTGCCCACATTGCAGTAGCCCAGCGCCAACGGTTGGTCAAGCTTGCTGCGCACCGCATCTATCGCGGCCATTAGCCCGTCGGTGCGCACCTTGTCGAGCAGCATCTTGACCTTGTCAGGCTGTTCCCGCGCCCTGTCCAGCATCGAAGCGCGGCCGAAGTCGATCAGCATGCGCTCGGTGCCCGCGGAGATCAGCGTGCGCTTCGTTCGGATCAGCACATGGCCTCGCTGGAGCGCGGGGATAGGAGCATCAATCAGCGTCGTTGCGCCCGTGCCTATGTTCAGAAGTACCTGTTGCATTGAGCCTCAAAACGGGACACCGTGTTGACTTGCATTAAACTACAGCCTGACGGAAGCGAGGCACCAAGGCATCTTTCTCCGAGCGGCTGGGGTAATTGATCAGAACTGCTCGAAAGCTGCCCTTGAACACAAACAGACTCCCCGCGGCAGCGCCAATCGTTCCAAATAATTCAATCAGAGCTGCAATGTCCTTGAGCGATCCAGCGCCCCCCAGAACGGTCATAGGAAGGTTGGTGGCATCGCGCACTTTTCTGGCGAGTTGAAGATCATACCCTCTCATTAGCCCGTCGCAGTCGATCGAATTAATGACTAGCTCGCCCGCACCCAGATGCTCTGCCGTCTTGGCGAATTCGACAGGGCTCAGGCCAGTGGCCTTTGTGCCGTTGTGGATAAAGATCTCATAGGGCTCGCGGGCGTCGACCTTCTTCACGTCCATGACCACCACAATGCTCTGGTTGCCCACGACCTCGGCGGCCTTCGCGATGAGTTCCGGGTTGCTAATCGCCGCCGAACTAATCGCTACCTTCTCCACGCCTAAACTAATGATTTCTTCGACTTGCTCGACTGTTTTGACGCCCCCGCCGTAGCACAGCGGCATCCGGCATTCGGCGGCCAGATTCTTGATGAGCACGTAGTCGGGCTCCTTCTGCTGTACGGAAGCATCGATATCCACCACGATAATTTCATCAACTTCCTTCTCATTAAAAATCTTTACCGCGTTGATTGGATCGCCCACATACTTCGAATTGCCAAACTGGATGGTCTTAACCAGGCCGCCATTCTTGACCAAAAGACACGGTGTAATTCGCGGGCGCAGCATGCTCACATCACCGCAAAATTCTTCAGAAGCTGGATGCCCCATTGATGGCTTTTTTCCGGATGAAACTGAACCCCATAAATATTTCCGGCGCGCACGCACGATGCAAAGGCGCCGCCGTAGTCCGTCACTCCAAGAATCATTTTCTGGTCTTTCGGCGCGAAATAGTACGAATGCAGGAAGTAAAACCTCCCCGTCGCTCCGATGTCCTTGAACAAGCACTCCTGGCATCGAGGTTCGACGTCGTTCCATCCCATATGCGGCAGGTACGCGCGCTCGGTTGGTGCCCCGCGGTCGAATTTCTTGACCTCACCGTCAATCCATCCGAGCCCATCCAGCTCACCCTCATCGCTTCGTTTGGCCAGCATCTGCATTCCCACGCAAATCCCCAGTACCGGCTTTCCTTTCGACAGCACCACATCGTCCAGCACGTCGCGCATCCCGGACTTATTCAGTCGCGCCATCGCCCAGTCAAACGCACCGACCCCCGGAAGAATCAGTTTTTCTGCCCCGGCCAGCTCCTCTGCTGTACGAGCAATCTTCACCAGCATATTCAGGCGCTTATAGATATTGGCAATCGCCAGTATATTGCCGACGCCGTAATCCACTATCGAAATCATCGCTTCGCTGCTCTTTCCTCCAGCCCCATCATCTGCATCACGCGAGCGCCCAGCAGAAACAGATACAGCTGATTCTTATAGTCCTTGTAAGACTTCCTCGGCGCCTCCATGTACCCTTGCAGCTCGGCCACGGATATTCCCAGCTTCGTCGAAATGTATTCAAAATCCTGAGCAATGCTCTTTTCGTCGTAAGGTGGCTGTGTGAGGTCGGCCAAGGCCTCCTCCCGCGTCATTTGGCCGGTCAGGATCAAGCTCGAATACTGCACCCTCCGCGTATCGAACCCGAATTTAATGGGGAGCCAATATCCCTCGTAGAATTTCGTAAAGCGCGACTCAAAGTGTTTCCGCGCATAAATCTGCCATCCAAACTTTTCGCTCAGCAACTGCATCGCATCCTTCTTTATGTACGGCATATAGTCCAGCGGCTTGACCACCTCAATTCCCTTGAAATACCTCAAATACACCTTATGCCTCAGAATGCCCGAAAGTGGAAAAGTCACCAGCGGCGCTTGCCCGAATTTCCCGTGAATATCCCGGATCTGCCACATGTCCGTCCCGTAGTAGAAATAGTCCAGTGGATTCCTGACGCACTCCGTCGAAATGTTCCCGCCCGTCAGAATGTACTTCACCCCATGCTTTTCCGCGAATTTATACATCGTCGCGAAAAACGCATGATCTTGCGGCAAATCAATATGCGGCACGCCGGACTTGAAAAACGCCAGTTGCAGGTCCCGCATCTCCTTCCAATCAATCACTTCCGTGAATAATTCCAATCCCAGCTTGTCGATTAGCTTTTCAATGTTGTTGACCGCGATCTGCGAGTTCCAACCGCCGTCCACGTGGAACACCAGCGGTCGCAGCCCGAACTGCTCCTTCGCCACGTACGTCAGGTACGAGCTGTCCGCTCCTCCGCTGATCCCCAGAATGCAGTCAAATTCCTTTCCTGCTCCGGCCTTCTTGATTTGCTCGACTTTCTTTTGCAGCACCTTCAATCCCGCTTCGTTCGGTTGCCACTTCGGCAGCACGCTTTTATAAAAATTCGTGCAGTGATCGCACCTCCCGCTCCCGTCAAACGTGATCTTGGGATCGGACGTATCCATCACGCAATTTGTGCAGATTTGATATTTCCTCATGACCCCGATTCCCTTCGGTCGACGTTTCCTGCTGTAGCAGATGCGCGCAGTAAGGGAGGGCCAGGGTCGAGCAGCGCCTCTTGCTCCTGCCGAATGCCGAGCGCCTGCAAGAACGTTCCTAGCCTCTCCACCTTCTTGCCGAACGTGAACAAGCTCTTTGCTCTCTCCGTCGCACTATTCTGCAGTCTTTGCCTTAGGACGCTATCGTGTAGCACCTTCTCGATCACAACCGCCAGTTCCTCTGGAGACGAAGGCGGCACGTAGAGGCCGCACTCCCCCACGACTTCTCTTACCGCCCCGACATCACAGACAATCACACACGCACCACATCCCATTGATTCCAAGGTCGCGAGGCCAAACCCCTCGTAATGAGATGGCTGAACGTAGATCTCGTTTTCTCTGAGCATCCTTATCTTTTCTTCCCTCGTGACACTTCCCAAGTAGTGCACTTCATTTTCAATCCCAAGCCGCTGAATCGTTCCCAAGAGGTAAGCCTTACCATCGCCTTGTAATCCCGCTAAATAAACTTGAACGTCCACCCCTCTGTCTTTTAGGAGACGAACCGCGCTCAATAGCTCTGGGATCCCCTTGCGAACGAGGTTTTGTTTCCCGCACCATGCCAGATTGAACACCGCCCTGCGCCTCTCAGTGGATGGCCCCTTCAAATAGTCGTCGTGTAGACAGTGAGGGAAGTATCCTGCGTTGTTCAGCTCGAAATACTTGGAACATTGTTCCAACTCAAGCTGGCTTACAAATAGGTTCAACCCACAATGTTTCACGGCCAACTTGATGAGCAACCTCTGCCAATAGGGCCGGCGGAAGTAGTCCTGTCCATCAAAGTCCTCTGGAAAGCGAAAGTTGAAGGTCCCTGTGATAATGCACGGCCGCTTTAGAATCCGGCACAACAAGACAGGCAGGAGAGCATGGGTCCACCACCAGACGAACATGGCATCAAAACGAGCCGGAATCTTCACGAACCTGGTGCAAATAACCACCTCGTGCCCCAAGGCCCTCAGGGCATCAATATCCTGTTTGTAGTATTCAAACTTCTTAAGATTCGCCACTGAGTCATGGGTATAGAAGACGATGGTGGCCATTCGCGATCTTGTCCTTGTTCTTCTGTAAGCGTCGTGCGGGCGTGACCACACTGGCCAGCGATTCGACTACCCGCTGCACATTACCAGGGATTGAAACTCAGTCCGGGCGACACTGCGATGACGTTTGAGATAGGACTCAACTCTCCGAATAGCCGACAATGAGATTCTCAGGCCGATTCCATTCCTACTTAGGAGAACGGGCAAATAGAGGTAGGCCAATACTCGAGTCGCGTGCCATCGAACCTTGGAATAGTAGTTGCGTGTGTTGATGAGCCGGCTTACGTAGTGGACCAGAATAGCCCCCAGCGGATTTGAACTCCTGCCAATCGTCGCTCCCACCTTGTGATACACCACCGCTCCGTGAGCGCAAGCCATCTCTAGCCCGAGTTTCCTCATCCTCAGGGAAAACTCGTAGTCCTCTTCCCCAAAGAAGAAATCCTCCGTGAGTGCTCCGGTAACCTTGTACTTGAACAGCAGCGCGCAGCCCGTAATAAAAGTAATAACCGAATGGTTGGCCTTCGGCAGCACGGAAGAATCTTTGTTCGCGAATTTGTACTTCCTGCTGCCGAAGTACGTCAAATCGCCTCCGCAATTCTGGATTCGCGTATTCGGCTCGTAGTACCTGACCTGCGCCGTGATCGCCGTAAATGCTGGGTAGTCCCTCAGAAATCTTCTCAGTTCCTGAAATGCCTCGGGTGACACCACCGTGTCATTGTTGAGCAGCATCACCCACTCTGCCCCGGCGAGTTCCGCGAACTTAATCCCCACATTGCTGCCGCCGGCAAATCCCTTGTTCTCCCCGTTTTCGATAAACACCAGCGAATCTTCACCCAGATACCCGGACAACTCAGCTGGCGGGGTGCCACGCAAGGCCGCTAGCTCACTCCCTCTGAGATAGTGGATCTTGCTGAAGAGCAGGCTACACTCCCGCTTCAATCTCTCAACGGACTCGGGCTTGGACCCGTTGTCGATTAGTACGGGCACGAATCCCGCCGGTGTGCTCCTTCGGATCGACTTCAGACACTCCACCGTGTCGTCTTCCCCATTCCAATTGAGGATCACCACCGGAATCACAGCGCCTGCGTTCTCAACATCGTTGGAGGTGCTCTTCATGACAGCGCCGGGACTTCCGTGACCATCGTCAATCGATGGCCGTCCGTCTGCGTAACGAGTCTGTTAGCCTGTAGGATGGTCCACAACAAAGCGAAAGCCACATAAATATTGCTCCAAACGAGCAGGCTCACGATAAAAGAATTGTAGAAGTACGCTACAGCGAAAATGAACAACGCAACTCCAAATACGGGCCTTCTTTTGCACAGCATCGAATAAAACGCCGAATGAAGGAGGAAGCCAATACTGAACATGAAGAGGACGGAGCCGACGATCCCGAAATCCAGAATTAGTCCACGAAACATCGTATAGATGTTCCCGGCCAGCAAGTCGCCATAGGAATAGTAATCGTCAAAAATACCAAGCGGCGTCACCTTGTGGCTGCCTAACATTTTGAAGATAGGAGTGAGCGTATAGAAACCGTAAGCGGTTCCTTCATGGGGGTAGACGATTGCCGATGGCTTCCCAATGAAGAAAGCGAACCAATCCGAGAATCCATAGATATGGCCGGAGGAATACGATGCGAAGCGTGCCAGCAACATGCCGCGCACTTCTTCGCTATCTTCTATGCTGTCTAGGCCACGCGACATGAATGAAACCGTGGTAATCAGGACTAGGACCAGCGCACAAAATGTCAGCGCCTTGATGTTGCCTTTCTCAAACAAGTACAGATTCCCTGCTGAGAGGCGGTACACCAATATCCCGGCATAAAAAAATACAACAGATAGAAACAGAGTTCCCTTAGATGATTGGACGACTGCGGTGAAGATCGCCGGGAGAAACGACAAAACGAGAATGAATCGCCGCGCCTTCTTGGTTGAATATGAAAAGATAAGCCCGCCGAGAATCGCCCCCGAGTACGCAAAGACTACACCAAATCGGTCAAAGATGTTGATTTTGACGCTTTCGGAGTAGACCAAATCCGCGTAAGCAGATGCACTCGCATATAAATCAATGAATAGCTCGCGGAGCGAAAAGCCCTGAACGACCAAATTGAGAACAAGAAATAGTAGCGATGAGAGTGTCGTCGCGTAAAAGACGTTTCTCAGAAAGCGACTGCCGTATACCACCGCAGTCGTCTCGCGCTTCCACGTGTTTCTCGCAAAGGCCGTCTTCCAGTCAAACGCCAGCGAGCCCATCGAAAACGCCACAGTACATAGAAATATAAAGGCAATAGCGTAAGGGTTCACCGGCACCCAGAATAAAATCGCCAGCGGAAAGAAGGTGTAGCCAAACCAGAAAAGTCCGAAGATGCACGCCGGAAACAACCATGTGCCTACATATCGCCGCACCAAATACGCTTGGCCCAGGATCATTAGGCTGAAGGCCAGCGCTAAGCATTTATCAAAGGTCATGGATTTCGTTAACGGTAGCTTTGCGCTAGGGTTCGTTCTTCCGGAGTGAGAATCCGGAACCACGTCACCAGCACAAAACACAGAATCGTTCCCAACAGGAAAACGCCCTTCACGATGGGGCCCTGTAGCAAAGCGGCCAGCGCCAAAATCAGCAGTGCCACGGCCGACAGGAGCGCTGTCCGCAGCCGTATCGGGCCCTTGTCGGGCAAAAACTGCCTCGCCAGCACAAACAGGAACAAAGCGTCAGCCGCCACGCGGGCGGTCCAGGCGACGGCCGCGCCTTCGATCCCGCGCGTGCTAATCAGCCACCAGAGCAGACCCAGATACAGTGGAAGTTCGGCG
>WNGK01004184.1_pt1 | contig 25630 bp, 24 predicted proteins | sample 5400601 | NCBI WGS metagenome assembly WNGK01 (sample SAMN13153376, study PRJNA577476) | soil metagenome | isolation source: 60 cm soil or saprolite under Garry oak tree replicate 1 | place: USA:California | collected 2016-06-15
GAATGGGGTGGCTGATGGGATTCGAACCCACGACAACCGGAATCACAATCCGGGACTCTACCAGCTGAGCTACAGCCACCATCGATGCCGTCCGTCGGGGAGCTCGCGCTTGTGGCGCGCCCGACAGGACTCGAACCTGTTACCGCCGGCTTAGAAGGCCGGTGCTCTATCCAATTGAGCTACGGGCGCCCGGTGGAGCGAGAAGCCGCGACCTTGAAACCGACCTGCCATCTGGTCGGGGTGAGAGGATTTGAACCTCCGACATCTTGCTCCCAAAGCAAGAGCGCTACCAGGCTGCGCTACACCCCGAAGAAGGGGATTATGCCATCGCGGCCTGCGGCGGAGCAAACCGCGACCCGGCCGCAACCTACCCGTGTCGCGGCTGTCTTTATACTCGGTAGCACGATGGCCCGCGGTCGGTGGGAGTCGCGTTGTCGCCAAGACCGACCAAGAAAGGAAACCCATGGCCACTACCCGTGACGTCGCCGTCCTTGTGGGCAGTCTGCGCAAGGAATCGTTCAGCCGCAAGATGGCCAAGACGCTCGTTGCGATGGCACCCGCCCCGCTCAAGCTCGAGATCGTCGAGATCGGTCAGCTGCCGCTCTACAACCAGGACGACGACGCCCATCCGCCTGCCGCCTCGGCGGCCTTCAAGGCGCGCGTCCGGAAGGCCGACGCCGTGCTGTTCGTGACGCCCGAGTACAACCGCGGCGTGCCCGGCGTGCTCAAGAATGCGATCGACCTCGCCTCACGTCCGTACGGAGACAGCGCGTGGGAAGGCAAGCCTGGCGCGATCGTCAGCGTTTCGCCAGGCGCAATCGGCGCATTCGGCGCCAATCATCACCTTCGTCAGTCGCTCGTCTTCCTCAACGTGCCGGCCATGCCGCAGCCGGAAGCGTACATCGGCGGCGCCGCCAAGCTCTTCGATACGAGCGGCGCGTTGATCAACGACTCGACGCGCGAGTTTTTGCAGAAGTTCCTGGCCGCATTCGCGCAGTGGATCGACCGGAATATCGGAAAGTAGGCGCTCACGCGCGGGACGCACCAGCGGGAAGCGTCGGGCGCTATTCAGCGATGACTTCGATGCGGCCCCGAGTCCGCGTGGCCAACGGTTGACGTCAGAACCGCAGGCGCCCGGTCAGCAGATCGCGAAACATGACCCAGTCGCCCAGCAGGCTGTAGAGCGGATAGGTGAACGTCGCCGGGCGGTTCTTCTCGAAGAAGAAGTGTCCGACCCAGGCGAAGCCGTAGCCCGCGAACGGCGCAGCCGCGAGCCACCACGCATTGCCCGTGAGAATCGCGGCGACGATCGCCGCGATCACCAGCGTCGAGCCGACGAAGTGCAGTCGCCGGCACACAGGATGGCGATGCTCTGCCAGATAGAACGGATAGAATTCCTGGAACGTCTCGAAGCGATCGGCCATGAACGCGAGCGGGCCGCCGCGGCCTACGCTTCCGGCTTGAGCTGCGGGAACAGGATCACGTCGCGAATCGACGGGCTGTCCGTCAACAACATGACCAGCCGGTCGATGCCCACGCCCTCGCCCGCCGCAGGCGGCATACCGTACTCGAGCGCGCGGATGTAGTCCGCGTCGTAGTGCATCGCTTCAGCATCGCCCGCCTCTTTGGCCTTCGCCTGCGCGAGGAAGCGCGCCGCCTGGTCCTCGGGATCGTTGAGCTCCGAAAAGCCGTTGGCGATCTCGCGCCCGGTGATGAAGAGCTCGAAGCGATCGGTCACCGCCGGCACGGTGTCGCTCGCGCGCGCCAGCGGCGAGACGTCGACCGGATAGGCGACGATGAACGTCGGCTGGACGAGCTTTTCCTCGGTCGTCGCCTCGAAGAGCTTCAACTGCAGCACGCCAAGTCCGTCGCTGGGGAGGACGTCGACTCCGAGCGTGCCGAGTGCCGCCTTCAGGTATTGCGGATTGCCGAGATCGGCGAGCGCGTAGCGCGGATTGTGCTTGGCGATCGCCTCGGGCATGGTCAGGCGGTCGAAGGGAGCGCCCAGATCGATCGGAATGTCCTGGTACTCGATCGTCGTGGTGCCGGCCACCGTCATCGCCACCTCGCGCAGCATCTCCTCGGTAAGATCCATGAGGTAACGGTAATCCCGATAGGCCTCGTAGAACTCGAGCATCGAGAACTCGGGATTGTGGCGCGTCGAGATGCCTTCGTTGCGAAAATTGCGGTTGATCTCGAACACCTTCTCCAGACCGCCGACGACCAGCCGCTTGAGGTAGAGCTCGGGCGCGATGCGCAGATACAGATCGGTATCGAGCGCGTTGTGATGCGTCATGAACGGCCGCGCCGTGGCGCCCCCGGGGATCGGGTGCATCATCGGCGTCTCGACCTCGAGATAGCCCCTGGCGACGAAGAACTCGCGAATGGTTTGCACGACCTGCGAGCGGGCGATGAAAACGCGCCGCGACTCGGCGCTGGTGATCAGGTCGACGTAGCGCTGCCGGTACTTCTGCTCCTGATCGGTAAGCCCGTGGAATTTCTCCGGCAAGGGCCGCAGCGCCTTGACCAGAAGCCGCAACTCGATCACCCGGACCGACAGCTCTCCGGTGCGGGTCTTGAATAGCGTGCCGCGCGCACCGACGATGTCGCCCAGGTCCCAGTGCTTGAACGCATCGTGGACTTCCGCGCCGACGGCGTCGCTGGCGATGTAGAGCTGGATCCGGCCGCTCATGTCCTGCAGCGTGGCGAAGCTCGCCTTGCCCATGACGCGCTTCAGCATCATCCGACCCGCGACTGCCACAACGAGAGGCGCCGCCTCCAGCGCTTCGTTGGTCTTGCCGTCATGGGCTTGGTGCAGCGGACCGGCCAGCGCGTCGCGGCGGAAGTCGTTCGGATATGCCTGACCGCGCTCGCGCAATGCGCGCAGCTTCGCGCGCCGCTCGGCAATGATCTTGTTTTCGTCGTCCGGCGGTTCAGGTCCATCGGGCGGACCTTTCTTGTCGTCCTTCGACATTTCTAGACCCCCTGCTTCAAGCTCGCCGATATGAAGTCGTCGAGATCGCCGTCGAGCACCGCCTGCGTGTTGCCTTTTTCGACGTTGGTTCGCAGATCCTTGATCCGCGACTGGTCGAGCACGTACGAGCGGATCTGGTGGCCCCAGCCGATGTCGGTCTTGGTGTCCTCGAGCTTCTGCTGCTCGGCCTGACGCTTGCGCAATTCGAGCTCGTAGAGCCGCGACTTCAGCATCGCCATCGCTTCGGCACGGTTGCGATGCTGCGAGCGGTCGTTCTGACACTGCACGACGATGTTGGTCGGCAGGTGCGTGATGCGCACCGCCGAGTCGGTCTTGTTGATGTGCTGGCCGCCCGCGCCCGAAGCGCGGAAGGTGTCGATGCGGAGCTCGGCCGGGTTGATCTCGACCTCGATGGTCTCGTCGACCTCAGGGTACACGAACACGCTCGCGAACGAGGTGTGCCGGCGGGCGTTGGAATCGAACGGGCTCTTGCGCACGAGTCGGTGCACGCCGGTTTCGGTGCGCAGATAGCCGTAGGCGTAGTCGCCGGACACTTTCACGCTGGCGCTCTTGATCCCCGCAACTTCGCCCTCGGACTCCTCCAGCATTTCGGTCCGGTAGCCCTTGCGCTCGCAATAGCGCAAGTACATGCGCAGCAGGATCGCCGCCCAGTCCTGGGCCTCGGTGCCCCCGCTGCCCGCCTGGATGTCGATGAAACAGGGATTCGGATCCATCGGATTGTGGAACATCCGACGGAACTCCATTTCGCCGACCGCGCGCTCGAGCGCGTCGACGTCCTGCGCAACGGCGGTGAGCGTCGCGTCGTCGGCGTCGGTGCGCGCGAGCTCGAACAGTTCTGCGCTGTCCTTCAGTCGCGCGTCGAGGTCGGTCAGTGTGCCGACGACGCCTTCGAGCTGCTTTCTTTCCCTGCCGAGCTCCTGCGCGCGCTTCGGGTCGGCCCAGACGCCCGGGTCTTCGAGCGCCTTTACAACCGCAGCGAGCCGCTCTGCCTTGACGTCGAAGTCAAAGATACCTCCGCAGATCGACAGCGCGCCGCTGCAATCCGGAGAGCGTATTGGCGACCTGGTTGATACGTTCGGCTTCCATGATTCTGATGTCAATCGTCGCAGGCGCGCATTATACCCTGCGGTCGTCGCCAGGCCGGCGCGTTGTAGGGGACACCACCGCGTTTTGCACGCCGCCGCGATTCGCCTATGATAGGCGGTACTGCCGCGGGCACGGAAGCCGCGGGCGGCAACGAAGAGGACAAGGAGGACCGATGCACAGCGCATTGAGGTGGCTTGGCGGCATCCTCGCGACGGTGACCGCTTTCGCCGCCGCGGCAGACCCTGGCGTTACCGCGACGACGATCCTGCTCGGCCAGTCGGCGGCGTTCACCGGCCCGGCGCAAGAGCTCGGCATCGAGATGCGCGCCGGCGCGATGGCGTATTTCCAGGCGGTCAATGCAGCGGGGGGCGTCAACGGCCGCAAAATCGAGCTGCGTTCGGTCGACGATGGCTACGAAAGCGATCGCGCGGCGGCCAATACCAAGAAGCTTATCGATGACGGCGTGTTTCTGCTCTTCGGCTATGTCGGCACGCCGACCTCGAACGCCTCGAAACCGATCTTCACGGCCGCCAAGGTTCCGTTCGTGGGTCCGTTCACCGGTGCCGAGTCGCTGCGCAACCCGCTCAACCGCTATATCTTCAACATCCGCGCGAGTTACTACGACGAAACCGACAAGCTCGTCGGCCAGCTCGTGGGGCAGACCCTCGATCGCATCGCGGTGTTTTATCAGAACGACGACTATGGCAAGGCGGGGCTGACGGGCGTCGAGCGAGCGATGCAAAAACGTAACATGAAGATCCTCGCCACCGGTACCGTCGAACGCAATACAGTCGACGTCGCTACGGCCGTGAAATCGATCTGCAAAATCGAGCCGCAGGGTGTGGTGATGATCTCCGCGTACAAATCGTGTGCGGCGTTCATCAAGGCGGCACGCGCGGCGGGCTGCAACCCGCAGTTCTTGAACGTGTCCTTCGTCGGCAGCAAGGCGCTCGCGCACGAGGCAGGACCGGACGGCCGCGGCGTGGGCATCTCGCAGGTCGTGCCCTTCCCGTGGAATCTGTCGGCGCGGGTGGTCAAAGACTATCAGCAGCTTCTCGAAGCGTCTACCGGCAAGCAGAACTATTCCTTCACCAGCCTCGAGGGCTTCATCTCCGCCAAGGTGCTCGTCGAGGGACTTCGCCGCACCGGGCCCGAGCTGACGCGGGAGAAATTCATCAGCGCGATGGAGCAGATCCGCGATTTCGACGTGGGCGGCTTCAGCGTCACCTTCACGCCGAGCGACCACAGCGGATCGAGGTTCGTGGAGCTTACCGTCATCGGCAAGGACGAGCGCTTCCTGCGCTGAGTCAAGCCGGGGTTTCACTGCGTGCGGATGAACACTCCCGCCGGCTTCGAGCCCGCGTTCGTCTTGGCGGCGGGCTCGGCGGCCGACGCGGTGTGCTTTGTCTGGGGCGGCGACAAGATCGTCGCCCGGACCAGCGATCCCCCCGCGCTTCCGCGCCTGGCGGACGTGCTGCAAATGGGCATCGGCGGCGCGCAGCACTATCTCGGCCAACTGGAAGGCGTCGGCTGTATCGCGATTCGCGTTGCAGCGGACGCGCCGCTGCCTGCGGGGTGGGAATGGCGCGGGCTGCGCACGCTGTTCCTGCAACTCCCTGACGACTGGCTCGCCCTCGCCGGCCGCGCCTTCCAGATCGTCGAATGGGACCGTAGCCATCAGTTCTGCGGCCGCTGCGGAACGGCGACACGTGACAAGAGTGGCGAGCGCGCAAAGGAGTGCCCGGCGTGCGGGCACGTCGTCTATCCGCGCGTGTCGCCCGCCATGATGGTGTTGGTCACGCGCGGGCAGGAGCTGCTGCTCGCGCGCGCCAAGCGCTTCCCGCAGGCGATGTACAGCGCGCTGGCCGGCTTTGTCGAGCCGGGCGAGTCGATCGAGGACTGCGTCCATCGCGAGGTGCGGGAGGAAGTCGGCGTCCAGGTCGACGCCCTGCGATACGTCGCCAGCCAGTCATGGCCGTTCCCGCATTCGCTGATGATCGCGTACACCGCCGAGTACGTCGGCGGCGAGGTTCGTCCATGCGACGATGAGATCGCCGATGCGCGGTGGTTTGCAATCGACGCGTTACCGCAGCTTCCCAGTCCGGTCAGCATTTCCCGGATGCTCATCGACACGACGGTCGCTCGGCTCGCCGCCAAAGCGCAAGGCTAGACGCGCGGGCTCTGCTGCTAGAATACGCGTTCGACTTCGTTCTTCGCCGCTCGACGCCCCCGAAGCCCCCGACGCCTCACCGATGACTGTGCGCATTGTTCCCTGCATCGCGGCGGCATTGCTCGTCACGCTCCTGCCCCTGCCGCACGCGCTGGCCCAGCAGGCGCCGCCACCGCCCCCGAAGTCGGCCACGGTCGTCCAGGAACGCACGCCCGGACTCACCCCCGACCTGGCGGAAGCCGCACGCCTGATCCGTGACGGCCAGTATGTGTCGGCCTTGACCAAGATCGACGGCGTTCTTGCCACGGACAGCAAGAACCCGCAGGCGCGATTCCTCAAAGGTGTGGTGCAGAACGACCAGGCCGAGACCGAGGCGGCGAGAGCAACTTTCCAGCAACTGACCGAGGACTATCCGGAGCTGCCCGAGCCTTACAACAATCTCGCGGTGATCTGGGCCCAGCAGGGCGATTACGAAAAGGCGCGCAGGGCGCTCGAGGTCGCACTGCTGACGCGGCCCGACTATGCGATTGCGCACGAGAACCTCGGCGACATCTACGCCCGACTCGCCAGCGTGGAATACGACCGGGCCATCGGGCTCGACAAGTCGAACAAGAGCGCACAGACCAAGCTCACGCTGGTCCGAGAGCTCTTCGCAGTCGCCCCGTCGGTCACGCCGCCAAAGGTCGCCGTCCCTGTGCCGAAGCCTGCGCCGGGGCCAAAGAAAAAGTAGCCGTGCCTCGCCGGCAATCGCGGCCACCATCCGAAGTCCTGCAACGATTGCAACCACCGCCAAGGAGTCCCGATGCTTCGCCGTCATCTGTTCATGCTAGCGAGCGTGATCGGCTTCACGCTCGCCGCCGCTTCCGCCGGCGCCGCGAATCCCCTGGTCGATCTCGACACCACCGCCGGCAAGATCAGGCTCGAGCTCTATCCGGACGCGGCTCCGAAGACCGTCGAGAACTTTCTCGCTTACGTCAAGGCCAAGCAGTACGACGGTACGCAGTTCCACCGCGTCATCGCCGGCTTTATGATCCAGGGCGGAGGATACGCGCCCGACTTCAGCGAAAAGCCGACGCGGGCTCCGATCAGGAACGAAGCCGAGCAGAGCAGCAAGGCAGGATTGCTGAACGTTCCAGGAACCATTGCGATGGCGCGAACCGGCGAACCGAACTCGGCGACGGCGCAATTCTTCATCAACGTCGGAGACAACAAATTCCTCAACTTTCGCGATCCCTCGCCGACTGGAATCGGCTACACGGTGTTCGGCAAGGTCATTGACGGCATGGACGTCGTCAACAAGATCGCCAAGGCACCGACCGCCGCCGGTGGCTCCTTCCCCAAGGATGTGCCGATCGAACGGGTGCTCATCAAGAGCGCGACGGTCGTCGGTGCGCCATAGCCATGGTCATCCTTCACACGAGTCAGGGCAACATCACGCTCGAGCTCGACGCCGTGCGTGCCCCCAAGACCGTGGCCAATTTTCTCGACTACGTGCGCGCCGGACACTTCGACGACACGCTGTTTCATCGGGTGATCGACGGCTTCATGATCCAGGGTGGCGGGTTCACGCCGGACTTCCGGCAAAAGCCGACCCGCGCGCCGATCGAGAACGAGGCGACGAACGGGTTGAAGAACGTCCGCTACAGCGTGGCGATGGCACGGACCGGCGACCCCCACTCCGCGACCGCACAGTTTTTCATCAACGTCTCGGACAACGATTTTCTCAACCACCGTGCGCCCGACGGCAATGGCTGGGGCTATTGCGTCTTCGGACGCGTTGTCGCGGGAACCGACGTCGTTGATCGCATCAAGAGCGTGCCGACCGGTAACCGCGGCATGCACCAGAACGTGCCCGAGCAGTATGTGCTGATCGATCGCGCGGAAATCACCGAGTAGGGGAGCCTCTGGCGGCGGCACCCACCCTGTTCATCTCCGACCTGCATCTGTCGCCGGATCGGCCCGAGCTGGTCGCGGCGTTCCACGCGCTGCTCCGCGGCCCGGCCCGCGGCGCGGCGGCGCTCTACGCGATCGGTGATCTTTTCGATGCCTGGGTCGGCGACGATCAGTTGCGCGAGCCGCTCCCTGCCGCCGTCGCGTCAGCTTTCGCCGAGCTCGAGGCGTCCGGCACGCCGATCTATCTGCAGCGCGGCAATCGCGATTTCCTGCTGGGCGAGCGTTTCGCGCACGCCAGTCGCGCCACCCTGCTTCCGGACGTCGTCGTTCGCGACATCCAAGGCATGCCGACGCTGATCATGCACGGCGACGAGCTCTGCACCGACGACGTCGACTATCAGCGCTTCCGCGCGTACTGGCAGGACCCGGTTCATCGCCGGCGCCTGCTGGCGATGCCTTACTTTGTCCGGCGCGGCATCGCCACCTTTTTCCGCTTCGCCAGCCGCCGCGCCACGGCGGCCAAATCGGAGGTGATCATGGACGTGAACGACGCCGCGGTCGCCGCTGCGTTTCGCGCGCATCGCGTGGCGCGCATGATCCACGGGCACACGCATCGACCCGCCCGGCACGAGCTCGTCGTCGACGATCGCCGCTGCGAGCGGTTTGTGCTGGCCGACTGGTTTCGCGCGGCGAGCTACCTCAGGGTCGATCCCGCGGACGTCAGCGCCCACGCCTTTGCGCCGGCCTAAACAGAGAGTGCCTGCTCGAAATCGGCCAGCAGGTCGTCGCGATCCTCGATCCCCACCGATATCCGGATAAGCGATTCCGCGATGCCCATGCTCGCGCGACGCTGTGCGCCCATCTCCCAGTAGATCGTGTGCGCGACCGGAATCGCCAGGGTACGGTTGTCGCCGAGGTTCGATGACAGGGCCACGTTTTCGAGCCGGTTCAGGAAATCGAAGCAGTCGAGCGCTGGATCGAGCTCGAACGACAGCAACGCGCCGAAGCCGGAAAAGAGCCCCTGCGCCAGCAGGTGCTGAGGGTGTGTCGGCAAGCCCGGGTAATAGACCGCGCGAACCCTCGGATGCGCGGCGAGGAATTCCGCCAACGCGACCGCATTCGCGCACGCCCGGTCCATGCGCAGCGCGAGGGTCTCCGCCCCGACCGCGAGATGATGCGCCTGCTCGGCGGAGAGCGAGGCCCCCCAGTCGCGCAGGCCTTTCTTGCGGATCTGGGTGATGCCCCAGAGCGCCGGTTGCGCGCCCTTGTAGCTGTCGTAGATGTTGGGGAAGCGCGTCCAGTCGAAGGTCCCAACGTCGGTGACCGCGCCGCCGAGGGCATTGCCGTGGCCGCCGATATACTTGGTCAGCGCGTTCACGACGAGACCTGCTCCGACCGTTTTCGGATGGAACAGATACGGCGAGGTCATCGTGTTGTCGACGACGTAGATGAGCCCGCGTTGGGCGCACAGCCCGCCGATGCGCTCGAGATCAGCGATCTGCGTGCGTGGATTGGCGATCGTCTCGACGAACACCAGGCGGGTGGCCGGCGTGAGCGCCGCCTCGACCGCGCCAACATCGGTCGCGTCGACGAATGCGACGCCGATCCCCTGCGTGGCCAGCGTCGCGAACATGCTGTTGGTGTTGCCGAACAGAAAAGCGCTCGAGACGATGTGATCACCGGCGCGCAGCAGCGAGACCATGATCGCGCCGATCGCCGCCATGCCGGTGCCGAAGCACGCGGTGGCAACGCCGTCTTCCATGCGATTGAGCTTTTGTTCGAGCGCGGCCGTGGTCGGGTTGCCCTGCCGGCCGTAGGCGAAGCCCTGTGCCCGCCCCTGGAACACCGCGGCAAGGTCACGCGCGTCGCGATAGCCGTAGGCCACCGACAGATGCAGCGGTTTGTGCAACGAGCCGTGCTCGACCGGAGCGTCGCGATCCGAATGCAGGATCGCCGTGGTGAAGCCGCGCTTCGCGGGAGAATCGCTCATTCTGTTTCACCTTCCAGAAAACAGAAAACCCGTCTGGCCTCCGCCAAACGGGTTTTGTGTGCCCCGCCTGGTATCTCCAGGCTGGAGCGGACCTCGCTTTAGCGGTATTTTTTACGCGCCCGCAAGCTGAAGCTTCAAATCGGCGCGAATGAAACTATACCGTGTCCGGTTCCCGCAGTCAAAGGCTGCAGTGTCATCCGGCCGCGACAGGCGATTCGAACGCCAGATCGGCGTCCCCTTCGCCTCTCGCTTCGGGCCGTTCCCGGGCGAGATGCGACAGATAGTCGGCGGTGACGTCACCGGTGACGTAATACCCATCGAAGCAGGACGCCTCGAACTCCTTGATCCGCGGGTTCGCGGCACGAACCGCCGATTTGAGCCCCGCGAGGTCCTGGTAGATCAGCAGATCGGCGCCGATTTCGTGCGCGATTTCCGCTTCGGTGCGCCCGGTGGCGATCAGCTCGCGCTGGTTCGGCATGTCGATGCCGTAAACGTTCGGGTAACGCACCGGCGGGCTCGCGGAGGCGAAGTACACCTTGCGCGCGCCCGCCTCGCGCGCCATCGACACGATCTCGCGGCTGGTCGTGCCGCGGACGATCGAATCGTCGACCAGCAGCACCACCTTGTCCTTGAACTCGACGCCCATCGGGTTCAGCTTCTGCCGCACGCTCTTCTTGCGGATCGCCTGCCCCGGCATGATGAAGGTGCGGCCGATGTAGCGGTTCTTGACGAACCCTTCCCGATACTTCCGTCCCAGCGTATTGGCGAGCTCCAGCGCGTATGGGCGGCTCGAGTCGGGGATCGGGATGACGACGTCGACGTCCTGCGCCGCGGGGATGCCCGCGATCTTTCTCGCCAGCTCCCCGCCCATGCGCAGGCGCGCCTCGTACACCGAGGCGCCGTCGATGACCGAATCAGGACGCGCCAGATATACGAATTCGAAGATGCAGGGGCACAGCCGCGGCTCGTCGGCGCATTGCCGCGAATGGAAGCGACCGGTCTGATCGATCCAGATCGCCTCACCCGGCGCGACATCGCGCAGCACCGAGAACCCCAGCGCTTCCAGCGCGACCGATTCACTGGCGATCACGTATTCCGTGCCACCCATCGCCTCGTTGACGCCGATGATCAGCGGCCTGATCCCGAAAGGATCGCGAAAGGCAAGCAGCCCGTAGCCGGCGATCATCGTGACGATCGCGTAGGCGCCCCGGCAGCGCCGATGCACGCCGGTGACAGCGGTGAACATGGCGTTGGCGTCGAGCCGCGCGTGATGCGCCGCACGCTCCAGCTCGAGCGCCAGCACGTTGAGCAGCACTTCCGAATCCGAGTTGGTATTGACGTGCCGGAAGTCGAGCTGGAAGAGCTCGCGCTTCAACGCCTCGCTGTTGGTCAGGTTGCCGTTGTGCGCGAGCGAGATGCCGAAGGGCGAGTTGACGTAGAAGGGCTGCGATTCCAGATCGGACCACGCCGACCCCGCGGTCGGATAGCGGCAATGGCCGATACCGGCATTGCCGGAGAGCTCGCGCATGTTGCGAGTTCGGAAGACGTCGCGCACATAGCCGGCGCCCTTGTACATGTGGAACACGGGGCCCTCGCTGGTGACGATGCCGGCCGCGTCCTGCCCTCGGTGCTGCAGCAGCAGCAAGCCGTCGTACAAGAGTTGGTTGACGGGCGTATGCGTGACCGCGCCGATGATGCCGCACATGTTTCGCTCTACCCCGCTTTCGCTAAGCCCCGGCCGTTACGACCGTTTTGGCCGGTCGTCGTTCCCCGCGCCCATAGTCGAGCCGGTCCGCCCACACTTGAGGCAGCCACGGGCGCAGGCTCAGCGCCCCAGCGACTAGCACCGGACTCGAGTACGCATTCTGCCACCAATCGCTCTTCGGCAGTGTCGTCAATCCGGCGAGCAGCACGAGCAGCACCGCAACGAGAACGCCTCGCGCAACGCCGACGATCGCCCCCAGCAGCCGATCGAGGAACCCGAGGCCGACCGCCCGCAACAGCCGCGAGAGAAGAAGGCCAATCAGCGCGCCCGCGATGAGTACGACGGCCAGAATGATCGCGAACGCCACCACGTAGCGCACCGCGGGCGACTCGCCAAGGTCGGGCAACATATTGCCGAATGGACCCGAGAAGCGAATCGCCGCGAGCACGCCGACCACCCATCCGACGAGCGAAGCGATCACGCGAACGAAGCCGCGCCAGAACGCGAACACCATCGACAAGCCGACGATGCCGATGAAAAGAAAATCGAACGCCGTCATCCGTTGCGCGTTACCACGCCCTCGAAGCCCGCTGCCTTGAGCTTCGCCCGCGCCGAATCGGCGACCTCGCGCGACGAATACGGTCCTACACGCACACGATGCAACGTGCCCTTGTCGGTTGCCACCGCTTCCGTGTATCCGGGAAAACCATCGCGCTTGAGTTTGATCACGAGCGCGCGCGCGCCATAACGGTCGGAGAAGGCGGCCACCTGCACGACGAACGCGCCGCTCGTTTTCGCCGTGGCGGACTTCGCGTCCGTGGATGCAGGCTTGGCGTCGGGCTTGGATTCGGTGGGCGGGATTAAGGCACCGGGCTGCGATTCAGGCGCAGCTGGCTTGGTCTCGGGCGCCTGAGCGGGCGCGCCTCCGGACGCTGCCGGCGCCGATCCGCTGCGCGACGCCGCCGTGGGGTCGTTGCCCGCGGGCGGTTGCGCCGCGGGGGTCTCGACCGCCGGCGCCGGGACGCTGACGACGGCCCCATCGCTCCTGACCTTCGGGTCGGGCGCTGTGCCTGGCGAGAGCGGATTGATGAACTTGCCGCTGTCGATCGGTGGGATCTGGATCGAGACGTCGTCGCCGAGGGGCTTCGGCTCGTTTTCGAGCAGCAGCGGCAGCAAGACCGCGGCCGCGAGCGCGAGTACGATCGCGCCGATCAGCCGGCGACGTGCCCGGCGACGCAACTCGTCAACCGCGGGATCCTGAGCCTCAGAGCGTGTAGCCATTGCGGAAACTCATTGCGGAACTTAGACACCGCGACCGTCGCGCGCTTGCGCGAGCGCGGCTGCAACGGTAAGGAATGATCCAAAAACGATAATTCTATCAGCTTCGGCCACGTTTCCCCGCGCGGCGGAGTACGCCTCGCCCGCATCGTCATAGACGCGGATCGCCTCGGCACGCACGCCTGCGCGCTCCAGGCGCTCGCGCAGCAGCGCGGCGGTAGCTCCTCGCGGCGCAGGCAACGTTGCGACGAGCCAGGAGTCAACGCGGCCCTTGAGGGCATCGATCACCGCGTCGATGTGCTTGTCCGCCATGATCCCGAATACTGCCAGCGTTTGCGGATGAAAGCCCATGCCTCCCAGGTTGTCCGCGAACGCGGCCGCAGCCTGCGGATTGTGCGCGACATCGAGCACGATCACCGGCCTCCCCGGCAAGACCTGGAAACGTCCCGGCAATTCGATACCGACCAGCGCCTCGCGCACCGCGCCCATGCCGATCGGGAGTCGCTCGCGAAGCGCGTCGAGCGCCGTCAGCGCCGCCGCGGCGTTGGCGAGCTGGTAGGTGCCGCGAAGGGCGGGATGCGGAAGGCCATAGCGTTGCCCGCCCGGCCCGAAGTAGCGCCATTGCGCGCCTTGCACGACGTAGCCGAAATCAACACCGATGCGCAGCAGCTTGGCACCGACTGCTCTCGCGTGCGAGACGAGCGAGTCAGGTGGATGCACGTCGGCGCAGATCGCGATGCGGCCGGCGCGGAAGATACCGGCCTTTTCGCGGCCGATGTCCTCGCGCGTCGGGCCCAGATAGTCGGTGTGATCCACGGCGATCGTCGTGACGATCGACACGTCGGCGTCCACGATGTTGACCGCGTCGAGCCGGCCGCCCAGCCCGACTTCGAGCACCCACGCGTCGAGCCGCGCGCGCGCGAACAGCCATAGCGTGGCCAGCGTGCCGAATTCGAAGTACGTGAGCGGCGTGTCTCCCCGCACCGCCTCGACCGCGGCGAACGCGGCACACAGCTCCGCGTCGGGCGCGTCGGTGCCGGCGATGCGCACCCGCTCGTTGTAGGAGAGCAGATGCGGCGACGTGTAAAGGCCGACGCGATATCCACCCGCGCTCAGCATGCGTTCGAGGAACGTCGAAGTCGAGCCTTTGCCGTTGGTGCCGCCGACCGTGATCACCGGGCAGCCGGGCCCGATGCCGAGCCTCGAATAGACCGCCTGCACCCGATCGAGCCCCAGCGCGATCGCCTTCGGATGGAGCGTTTCGAGATAGGCGAGCCACGCAGGAAGCGAGGTCGGATGACTCATTTCGAATGCAGCCCGCGAAGCGACGCCCGGCGGCTCACGGCGCCGCGACGCGCTGATGCGCTGATCAGTTGGTCGGCACCGGCTGCCGCTGCAGCAGCGCGAGCAAGCGCGGCAGCTCTTCGCGTAGCTGCCGGCGGTCGACGATCATGTCGATGGCACCTTTTTCGAGCAGGAACTCGGCGCGCTGGAAGCCCTCCGGCAGCTTTTCGCGCACCGTCTGCTCGATGACGCGGGGACCCGCGAAACCGATCAGCGCGCCCGGCTCGGCGATGATAACGTCGCCGAGCATGGCGAAACTCGCGGACACGCCACCCATCGTCGGGTCGGTCAGCAGCGACACGAACGGCAGCTGCGCCTTGGTGAGCTCCTGCAACACCGCCGTGCTCTTGGCCATCTGGAACAGCGAGTTGACACCTTCCTGCATTCGCGCACCCCCGCTCGCGGTGATGCAGACGAACGCGATCCGGTTCTCGTACGCGACGCGGACGCCACGAACGAACCGTTCACCCACGACCGAGCCCATCGAGCCGCCCATGAAGTCGAACTCGAATACGGCCGTCACCAGCGGCACCGACTTGATACTGCCCTGCATGACAACCAGCGCGTCGGTCTCGCCCGTTTCCTCGAGCGCCGCCGAGAGACGCTCCGAATATTTTTTCGTGTCCTTGAACTTGAGGCTGTCGATCGGGACGACCTCCGAGCCGATTTCGTAGCGGGCCTCCGGATCGAGCAACTGGTCGATGCGCTCGCGCGCGTTCAGGCGGCCGTGATGGCCGCACTTCGGACAGACATTGAGATTCTTCTCGAGATCGGTGCGGTAGAGGACGGTCTCGCACGCCGGGCACTTGACCCACAGCCCTTCGGGCATCGATTTCTTGGTGACGCCAGGCGTGGACTTGATCCGCGGCGGCAGGAGTTTTTGCAACCAGGTCATGGTCTCCCCTCGAACTTCGTTTTACGCCGCTTTCTTGGCGACCTGGTCGACAGCTTCGCGTATGGTCGCGAGCCATGCCGCGGCGCGGTTCGGCGCTTCGCCGGCCGGAGCCGCTTCGATTTCCTGGATGATCCGACTGCCGATTACACCCACGGGGAGCGCGACGCGCTTGCGGATCTCGGCGAGCTTGGCAATGACCTCGCCGGTATCGAGATGCCCGGCACCGGTCACGCCCTTGAGGGATACGTAATACACATAGCCGCGCGCCATCCGGCCCACGGCCGTCATGCGTGCCTCGGGCGTAGTCGGCGACAACAGGAAGATCGGTGCGATGCCCCGAGCGTCCAACAATGCCGCAAATTCGCCTGCTTCCTCCAGCGGATAATCGACAACGATCACACCGTCGACGCCGGCGCGTTGCGCGCGGTCGGCGAACGTTGCGGTGCCCATTGCCTCGATCGGGTTCGCGTAGCCCATCAGCACAATCGGCGTGGCCGCGTTGTCGCTGCGGAAGGTCGCGACCATGTCAATGACATCATCGAGACCCACACCCTGTGCCAGCGCCCGCTCGGACGCACGCTGGATCACCGGGCCGTCGGCCATCGGGTCGGAGAACGGAACACCCAGCTCGATGGCATCGGCCCCCGCTGCGACGAGCGCGTGCAGGATCGGAACGGTGGTGTCGGGCGACGGATCGCCGGCGGTGACATAGGGGATCAGGGCCGTGCGCCCGGCGCCGCGTAATTTGGCGAAGGTGGCGTCGATCCGGTTCATGACAGGTAAAAATCGAGCACCACAGAGGACACAGAGATCACGGAGAACAACCAAGTCAATGAATCAGAATCCGGCGCCGGAATGAAGCGAGCAGCATTTCCTCTGTGCCCTCTGTGCGCTCTGTGGTTCAAGGTTCACACCCTTCGCGAGGGATCGCATCCGGGACGGCAATAGAACTTGAGCCCCATCCGGTCGGCGACGGTGGCCATGTCCTTGTCGCCGCGCCCGGAGAGGTTGACCAGTAGCAGTGCATCGCGTGGCAGCGTCGGAGCGAGCTGCGCCGCGTGCGCCAGGGCGTGGCTCGATTCCAGCGCCGGGATGATCCCCTCGATGAGGCAGCATTCGTTGAACGCGGCCACCGCCTCGTCGTCGGTCACCGCGACGTAGGTGGCGCGGCCGCTATCCTTGAGCCACGCGTGCTCGGGCCCGACGCCGGGATAATCGAGCCCCGCCGAGATCGAATGCGTCTCGGCGATCTGCCCATCCGCGTTCTGGAGCAGATAGGTGCGATTGCCGTGCAGGACCCCGGGTTTGCCCGCCAGCAGCGACGCGCAATGACGGCCGGTCGCGATCCCCTCGCCCGCTGCTTCGACGCCCACGAGCTTCACCGCAGCATGAGAGAGATACGGATAGAAGATCCCCATCGCGTTCGAACCGCCGCCGACGCAGGCGATCACCACGTCGGGCTGACGTCCGGCGAGCTCGGGCATCTGGGTCAGGCACTCGTTGCCGATCACGCTCTGAAAATCGCGCACCATCATCGGGTACGGATGCGGGCCGGCGACGCTGCCGATAATGTAGAACGTGCTCTCGACGTTGGTCACCCAGTCGCGCATCGCTTCGTTGAGCGCATCCTTCAGCGTCTTCGATCCCGACTCGACCGGCACGACCTCCGCGCCGAGAAGCTTCATGCGGAAGACATTCTGCGCCTGGCGCCTGACGTCTTCCGAGCCCATGTAGACCACGCATTCCATGCCGAAGCGCGCGGCGACCGTCGCTGCAGCCACGCCGTGCTGCCCGGCGCCGGTCTCGGCGATCACGCGCCGCTTGCCCAGGCGTCGCGCCAGCAGCGCCTGGCCGATGCAGTTGTTGATCTTGTGCGCGCCGGTGTGATTGAGATCCTCGCGCTTCAAGTAGATCTGCGCGCCGCCAACCTTCTCCGACCAGCGCCTGGCGTGATAGACCGGGCTTGGCCGGCCCACGTAATGCTTGAGCTCGTGTTCGAACTCGGCGACGAAATCGGGATCGCGGCGATACCGCGCGTAGCCTTCGCGCAGCTCATCGAGCGCGTGGATCAGCGTCTCGGCGACGAATACGCCGCCGTACGGACCGAAATGGCCGCGCTCGTCGGGAAGCGAATACGACATATCACCCATCTGCACCGCGCACCTCCCGGATGAACTCAACGATCCTCGTCGCGCTCTTGATGCCCTTGCGCGGCTTGCCGTCGGCGTCCGTGACCTCGACGCCGCTCGACACATCGACTGCCCATGGACGCAATTGCCGGACCGCCGCCGCCACGTTCTGAGGGGTGAGCCCGCCGGAAAGGATCAATCGTCGCGACATGGGATCCGTCAATTGGGGCGGCAACCGGGTCCAGTCGAAGGTCGTTCCGGTGCCGCCCGGCATGCCGCCTGGCTGAAATGCATCGAACAACAACCCGTGGGCCGCGCGAAAACGGGCCGCGTATTGTAACAAATCGATCCCGGGACGCACCGGCACGGCCTTGATGTACGGGCGAGCGAAGCCCGCGCACAACGCCGGTGCCTCATCGCCATGGAACTGCAGCAGGTCGAGCGGGACCTGGGCGAGCGCGGCACGCACGGCCGCCGGTTCAGGATCGACAAACAGCGCGACGACGGTGACGAACGCGGGTAGCACCGCGACGATTGCCCGCGCCTGCTCGAGGCCCACGCACCGCGGCGACCCGGGCCACAAGACCAGCCCGATCGCATCGGCGCCCGCCTCGGCAGCAGCTACGCCGTCCTCGACGCGAGTGATACCGCAGATTTTCACGCGCGTGCGCATCGTACCCTCGTCTCAGCTTCGCGGGATCTGCACCGGAACGACCGTCGCCGGGAGATTCCAGCGCACGGAATAGTCGATGCCCGTCAAGTACAGCCCCGCCGCGGCGAACGTTGGTGCGCCCCGCGTGCGATCGCGACTGGCCAGCAACTCGGCGAGCCAACCCGAAGGTTGGCGGCTGTCGCCGATGTACACCAGCGCACCGACGATGTTGCGCACCATGTGCTGCAGGAAGGCGTCGGCGTGCAACTCAAAACGAATCATGTCGTCCTCACGCAAAACCGCGATGCTTTCGAGGGTTTTCACCGGGGATTTCGCCTGACATTCCGCGGCCCGGAACGCCGAGAAGTCGTGGGTGCCGACCAGCGCCTCGGCGGCCGCGCGCATCGCCTCGATCGCCAGAGGTCGATGGTACCAGCCGACCCGACCGGAGAGCAGCGCGGGCCGCACGGGTCGATCCAGCAGGAGGTAGGTGTAGTGACGGCCCGTTGCGACAAAGCGCGCGTGGAATTCCGCAGCAACCGGCAGGGCCCAGCGGACCGCGATCGACGCGGGCAGCAACGCGTTCACGCCGCGTACCCAGGCGGTATCGGGGCGGCTCGCGTCGGTGTCGAAGTGCACCACCTGGATCGTGGCGTGAACGCCCGCGTCGGTCCGGCCCGCGGCGACTGCGCGTACCCGCGCCCCGGCGATCGCGCTCAATGCCCGTTCGACCACATCCTGCACGCCTCCGCCGTCGGCCTGTGACTGCCAGCCGTGGAAAGGGGCGCCGTCGTATTCGAGTGCGAGGGCGATGCGCATATGGGTCGAGCGTCGAGGACCAGAAAAAACAAACGGCGGCCCGATCGAGCCGCCGTCCTGTGCATTTATTGCCGAGCTACGCCAGCTTGGATAGCAACCCCTGCGCTTCCGACTTCTGCTGGTCGTCGCCCTCGTGGAGGACTTCCTGCAGGATTTCGCGCGCGCCCTCGACGTCGCCCATTTCCTGATAGGCCTTGGCGAGATCGAGCTTTGTCGCGGCGTCGTGCCACTGGCCGTCCAGCACCGAAGGTGTCGGATCCTCGAAAGTCGAGCGCTGCGGGTCGAAGGCGAGGTCGAGCTTGTCGAGCTCGATCGCCGCTGCCGGCCGCGTCAGCTGCGGTGCCGGCGCTCCCGCGCCAACGGCTGCCAGCGCGGGCTCCGGAACCGGTCTGGGCGCGACGGATTTCGGCCCCGCTTGCGCAGGAATCGGTGACATCGTGGGCCCCGGCCTCGACGCTTCGTCGAGATTGAAGTCGAGATCGAACTTCGGAATCGACTCGGGCTCGAAGGACACCGTATCGCGCGACTGCGCGCTCAGCGATTCGCCGTCCTTGGCTCTCGGGGCGACCGTGTCCGCGCCGCGCGTGGACTTCGCGACTTCCTGCGCCGCGCCGGCGAGGATCGCCGCCGGCGTTTTCGGCTCGGGCGCCATGCCTGATGTCGGGGAGAGCGAGATGTCGTCATCCAGGCTAAAGTCGAGATCCCGTCCGGACTTGGGTTCGGGCTTAAGGTCCGGAGGCATCGAGTAGATCTGCGCACTGGCCGGAACGGGCGCGGGCTCTGCGGGTTCGCCGGCGCCACGCTCGGTATCCCCCCCGGTAGCCTCGGCAGCGAAGCCCGCTGCACTTCCGGCTTCGGTGAACATTGGATTGCTCGGATCGAGCTGGCGACCCAGCGCCATCGCCTTCTGCCAGACTTCGCCTTGCCCACCGGAAACCGAATACAGTTCGCTGGCGACCGTCTCGAACGCCGACGGCTTGTTGTGCTGCGCGTGGATCTCGAGCAACTTGAGGTAGATCTCCTGTCGCTGGGCGTCCTTCTTCAGCGCTTCCTTGAGGATTTCCTCGGCCTGCGCATCGCGACCGTAGGCGAGATAGACCTCCGCTTCCGCGATCGGGTCGACCTCGTCGGTGTCGATGTTCCCCAGGCCCTCGCGGCTGAAATCGCTCGCGAGCGAGTTGTCGCCGGTATTGACCACGCCGCCGCCGGTCGAACCGAAGACGGTGTTGGTCTTGATATCGGTACCGGAGATGATGCTGTCCTCGAATTTGGTCGCCGTCCGGCGGCGCGCGGCAACCAGACCGGCGATGAGCGCGAGTATGCCAAGCACCGCGGCGTAGATCGCCCACATCGGCGTGTTGCCGAAGAGATCGTCGAAGAACGAGGGTTCTGCCTTGGTCGCTTTCGGTGCCGGCGGGGGAACCTTGGTTGCGGGCGCTTTTGTTTCCGGTGCCTTCGTTTCCGGTGCCTTCGTTTCCGGTGCCTTCGTTTCCGGTGCCTTCGTTTCCGGCGCCTTCGCTTCCGGCGCCTTCGTTTCCGGCGCGGCCGGCACCACGGCCTTGCTTTCCGGCGCAGCGGCGGGTGGTGAAACGGGTGCCGACGGCGGTACGACCGCCGCGGGCGCCGGCGACGTCGTCGATGGCGCGCTCGTCACGGGTGGAACAGCCGGCGGCGCTGTTGCGCTCGGAGCGGCGGCGATCTGTGGCGGCGCGGCCTTCGCCGCTTCCGCGGCCTTCGCCTTGGCGGCTTCCGCCTGCTTCTGCAGATCGGCCATCGTCTGGCTCTTGAGCTCTGCAGCCTTCTGCATGTTCTGGAGCGTTTTTTCCAGGTCGGCAATGCGCGAATTCGCGTCGCGCAACGCCTTGTCCTTCGCGGCGAAGTCTTCGACCTGCGTCGCGCCCGCGCCCTTCCCTGCTTCGCGCGAGAGCCGGAGTTGATCCTTGCCGGGCTGCGCGGCCGCGCCCTTGTCCTCGACCGCGGTGGTGATCTTGCCCCCCGCCGCCTGGGCGGTTTGTCCAGCTTCGGTGGCCGGTGCCGCGCCGGCAACGCGGTCGCGATAGGCGCGCCAGTCGGCGGCCTGCACCCGCACGACCTTTACCGCCTCGTTCTGGGTCACGCTCGCCGCCTGATCGGCAGACGGCACGGTCAGGATCTGACCGCTGCGCAACCGGTTCATGTTCTTGTCCTCGAACACGCTCTCGTTACTGCGGAGCAACGCGACGAGCATCTGCTCGAGGCTCACGTTCTCGGGCTTGTAGACCTTGGCGATCTTCGACAGCGTGTCGCCACTGCGCACGGTGTAGGTATTGCCCTGGCCCGCGTTCGGCCCTGCCGCCTCGGGAGCGTTGCGTTCAGCCCGCTCCGCGCGCGCGCCGCGTGACGGAGCCGCGTCGGCTCGAATGGCTGCCGCCGTCGGGGCAACGGCTTGCTTCTCGCTCGCGCCAGGCGGGTCGAGCAGGAAAGTGTAGTTGCGAACGACCCGACCGGTGGCCCAGTTGACCTCGACGATCAGATCGAGATAAGGATCGTTGACCGCCTGCTGTGTCGTCACTTTCAATTGCGGAGGACCGCTAGCGCTCTGCTCGATGGTGACGCGGGCGCGGGACAGCGCCGTCGGGTATGCCACATTGTTGTCGCGATACACCGACTGGTCTGCGACCTTCGCCGCAAGCGAATCCAACTCTTCCTTCTGCGCTGCGGTCAACTCGACGTGTGCAGAAAGTGGCTGGCCGAGACTCGAGTCCACAGTGAGCTTGCCCAAACCAAGCGCAAGCGACGTAGCGGGCAGGACGAAGACTCCCGCCAGCAGGCCCCAAATGATCAAGGGTTTTACTCGCATGCCGACCTCAGAACGTAATAAGCTAAGCTAACTTAACATCATGGAGTTAGCGACGCAAGCTAAACCCCGGTATTAGCTTGATTTTTTGCGGCGGGACCCCGGATAAGGGACGTTCCCTCGGCGGATGGACCGGCGAGTGCTCAGCCCCACGGGTGGGGAGCCGTGGCGGCCCTATCACAAGATATTGTGGATCGATGGGGCCCAGGGGGCGCGCCTTCCCTTCGTGTTGTAACGACGTCGCGCGGTGGCGGGGCGACCCGCGCCCGTCTAGCTCTCCCGCATAAAACTGGCCGAAAGCCGGGCCCGACAACCGATGCTTCCCGAGACCGCGCAAAATTCGATTAGCCGCGTGGGCGACGGCGAGTCCTACCGTTCGAGCAGAATGCGCAGCATTCGCCGCAGCGGTTCGGCGGCGCCCCACAACAATTGATCGCCCACGGTGAACGCACCGAGATATTCCGGGCCCATGGCGAGCTTGCGCAACCGGCCGATGGGCACTTCCAGCGAGCCGGTCACCGCCGCCGGAGTCAGTCGCTCGATGCTCGCCGCTCGGGAATTGGGAACCACGCGCACCCACGGATTTCCCCCGGCGAGAATGCGCTCGATGTCCGGCAGCGCTACATCGCGTCGGAGCTTGATCGTCAGCGCCTGGCTGTGACAACGCATCGCCCCGATCCGCACGCACAGCGATTCCACGGGAATGGCATTGGCAGTCGCGCGACCGAGGATCTTGTTGGCCTCCGCGCCGCCCTTCCACTCCTCGAGACTCATCCCGTTGCCGAGATCCTTGTCGATCCACGGAATAAGACTGCCCGCAAGCGGCACACCGGTATGCTCGGTCGGGAAACGTTCGTCGCGTAGGATGCCCGCCACTTCGCGATCGATATCGAGGATAGCCGAGCCCGGATCGTCGAGCAGCCCCTTCGCCGCGAGATGCGCTTCGCCCATCTGTTGCAGCAGCTCGCGCATGGTCTGCGCGCCAGCGCCCGACGCGGCCTGATAGGTCATGCACGTCATCCATTCGACCAGGTCCTGCCGGAACAACCCGGCGAGCGCCATCATCATGAGGCTCACCGTGCAATTGCCACCGATGTAGTTCTTCACGCCGCGATCGAGCGCCGCGTCGATCACCGGGCGATTGACCGGATCGAGGATGATGACCGCGTCGTCCTGCATGCGCAGCGTCCTGGCGGCGTCGATCCAATAGCCGCCCCAGCCGGCGGCGCGAAGCTTCGAGTAGGTCTCGGCCGTGTAGTCGGACCCCTGGCAGGTGACGATCACGTCGTTCACCTCGAGCGCGGCGAGGTCGTGCCCATTCTTGAGCGCTGCCACATGCTTGCCAATAGCGGGCGGCTGCCCGCCCACGTTCGAAGTTGTGAAGAACGCCGGCTCGATCAGCGCGAAATCTTTTTCCTCGAGCATTCGCTGCATCAGCACCGACCCGACCATGCCGCGCCAACCCACGATCCCGACGCGCAGCGTTCGCTTTGCCCGCGTTGCGTGGCTTGAGGCGTCGGGCCTTACCGTCACTTGATCACTCATCGGGAACCGCCTCATTCATTTTCAGCGTGGGGTGCAGCCGCGCCATCTGATACGCGTCGACGTATCTGCCGTCGCGAAACGCATACGCCCGGCAGGTACCCTCGATCGCAAACCCGAACTTGCGATACACGTGCAGCGCCGCCAGGTTGTCCGTGTAAACAGACAGCTCGAGCCGCTGATAGTTGAGCCAGCCGTCGGCCAGCTCGATCGCGGCCCTGAGCAGTGCCGAGCCGATACCGCGTCCCTGTCGATCGTCTCGCACCGACATGCCGAGGGCGCCAACGTGCCTCCGCCGCGGCGATTTCGCGGCCGCGTGCAGTCCCAGGTTGCCAATCACCTCGCCGGCGATTGTCGCGACGAGGATGTAGTCCTCCGCCGGGACCTCCGCCAGCCGCTTGCGCCACATCTCCAATGAAGGATACGGCAACTGCAACGTCCCGGCGATGACGCGTGGCCCAAGGAACGTATCGTGAATCGCCTCCGCGTCCGCGGGCTCGGCGCGGCGAATGACGATGGGGTGGCCGGAAGTCATGGTCTGTCATTGTAGCGTTGTGCGTCCTGGCAACGTTCAACCAAGCGCAGCCGCCACTGCGTCGCCCATCTCGCGCGCGCCGATCGCCCGCTCACCCGGAGCCGCGATGTCGGCCGTGCGATGGCCTTGCGCCAGCACCTGCCGCACCGCGGTCTCGATCCGGTCTGCGACGTCGGCGCGCGAAAAGGTGTAGCGAAACATCATGGCGAGCGAAAGGATCGTCGCCAGGGGATTCGCACGGTTCTTCCCGGCGAGGTCCGGCGCCGAACCGTGGATCGGCTCGTAGAGGCCCTTGTTGTTCGCGTCGAGCGACGCCGAGGGCAGCATCCCGATCGACCCGGCGAGCATCGAGGCTTCGTCGGACAGGATATCGCCGAACAGGTTGCCGGTCACGATGACATCGAACTGCTTCGGCGCACGCACGAGCTGCATCGCCGCGTTGTCGACGTACATGTGCGAGAGCGTCACGTCGGGATAATCCCTGCCCATGGCGGTGACGACCTCGCGCCACAGGATCGAGGTGTCGAGCACGTTCGCCTTGTCGACCGAGCAGAGTCTGCGGCCGCGCTTAGCCGCAATCTCGAACCCGACGCGCGCGATGCGCCGGATCTCCGACTCCGCGTAGAGCATCGTGTCGAAACCCTCCGCTTCGCCCGCGGCGTTGGTACGTCGTCCTCGCGGCACGCCGAAATAAACATCGCCGGTCAGCTCGCGCACGATCATGAGATCGAGGCCGGCGACGACCTCCGGCTTGAGCATCGAGGCCGACGCGAGCTCCGGAAAGAGCAACGCCGGCCGAAGGTTGGCGAACAGTCCCAGCGCCTTGCGGATGGCGAGGATACCCTGCTCCGGACGCATTGCGCGCGGAAGCGCGTCGTACTGCGGCCCGCCGACCGCACCCATGAGCACCGCGTCGGCGGCTTGCGCCAGCTCGAGCGTGACCTCGGGAAGCGGCGCGCCTGCCGCATCGTAGCCCGCCCCACCAATGGGTGCCGTTTCGGTCTCGATAGGCAGACCTTCGCGGCGCAGCCGTTCGAGTAGCTTCGCGGCCTCCGCGACGACCTCCGGACCGATGCCGTCGCCAGGAAGGAGCGCGACCTTCACCGGCGGAATTCGTCGGTCACGCGAGCCACGGCCTCTCGGCCAGATGCTTCGCCTCGAACGTGCGGATCTCGTCGGCGTGCTGGAGCGTCAGGCCGATTTCGTCCAGGCCGTTGAACAGGCAGTGCTTGCGAAAGGGTTCGATGTCGAAGGCGAACGCCTGCGCGCCGTCGGCCGTGGCGACGGTCTGGCGCGCCAGATCGATCGTGAGCGAAAAACCCGGGAACGCCTCCGTCTCGTGAAACAACCGGTCGACCTCGTGCTCGGACAATACGACCGGCAGCAGACCGTTCTTGAAGCAGTTGTTGAAAAAGATGTCGGCGAAGGATGGCGCAATGACGGCCCGAATGCCGTAGTCGAGCAGCGCCCAGGGTGCGTGCTCGCGCGAGCTGCCGCAACCGAAGTTCCGCCGCGCCAGCAGGATCTGCGCGCCACGGTAACGCGGCTGGTTCAGCGCGAACTCCGGGTTGAGCCGGCGCTTCGAGTTGTCCACCCCGGGCTCGCCGCGATCGAGGTAGCGCCACGCGTCGAACAGGTTCGGCCCGAAACCGGAACGGTTGATCGACTTGAGGAACTGCTTCGGGATGATGACGTCGGTGTCGACGTTGGCACGGTCGAGCGGAGCCACCAGTCCGGTCAGGACGCGAAAGGGCTGCATCA
>WNGK01002013.1_pt1 | contig 25627 bp, 18 predicted proteins | sample 5400601 | NCBI WGS metagenome assembly WNGK01 (sample SAMN13153376, study PRJNA577476) | soil metagenome | isolation source: 60 cm soil or saprolite under Garry oak tree replicate 1 | place: USA:California | collected 2016-06-15
GAATGCACTGGACTGTTCAAGGCTCCAACGCCATCATCGCTCTCCGCTGTGCCAAGCTGAGTGGTCGCTTTCAGGACTTCTGGGAACGCAGAACGGAACAGAGGGCCGCATGACTCATCACTTTCTTGGGGTACACCCTCACGAATATACCGCCTGAAAATGTGATCGGGGGGCCGAGCAAAGAATGCGAAACTTGCTCTCCAGTTCACGATAAAATCCGGACGCGCGCGGCAGGTTGAATGCCTGTGCCGTTATTGTCGTGGGCAATGCCGAAGACTGCAGAGAGGAGCCATCGATGCTGAGGCCGTTTAACTTTGGTGAGATCAGGCTCAGCACCGACAATAAAGCTCGCATCCATAGATTTCAGTTGAATCGCGGAGCCGCCAAACGCGCTTGCGAGACGATGGGACTAACGTCGGCGGCGGGGCCATGACACCGCCGCCAACTAAGGCAAGGGGTAGTTTCCTTGACAATAGAGAGCGAGTCGCCTAGCATCGCTGGCCTGATGTGAAACGTTGCCGCGAGGCACAGGTTTGTGTCGGGCAGTGAAGCGCAACTCATAGCAATAAAACCTTCCTGGTACCAGGTGAAGCGGCATGAAGTTGCTGTCGAGAGTAGTGTGGGCGGAAGGCATGTATCTGGCGCCACAACATTTTCAGGCGCAGAATCGCTACTTCGAGGAAGCCGTACACTTTGCCACGGCCAGCCTGTGGAGAGACGCGTACGGACTCGCCGCCTGCCAACTCGACGCGGATGCTTTGCGCAACGGGACGGTGAGCCTGTTGAGCGCCCGCGGAATGTTTCAGGACGGCCTGCCTTTCGATATTCCTGAGTGTGATCCTCGTCCCGACCCGCGCAACATCGTCGAACAATTTCTGCCTGCGACCGATAGTCTGACCGTTGCCCTGGCGGTTCCACGCTGGGTGCAGGGCCAGCAGAATTGCGACCTGGATCCGATTCCGTCCGGGAATGCCCGTTACACCAGCACGGTCGAAATGGTGCACGACGAGAACACGGGACTGGACGCCAAGCCGGTTCAGCTGGGGCGTAAGAATATCAGGTTGGTGGTGCTGCCGATCGAAGACGACAATCTGCTGACGATCCCTATTGCGCGCGTGATGCGAGATCAGTCCGGGCACTTCGTCTACGATACCAGCCATGTTGCACCTTGCTTGCGTCTGAGTTCCAGTGAGCGGCTGGCTTCGATGCTGCAGCGGCTGGTCGAAATTCTGGAGGAGAAAAGCAGCGTGGTCACGCAGGAGCAGCAGCAGACCGGGGGAACATTTCAGACGGGGATGTCCGCCCGCCAGGTGGCACAGTTCTGGTTTCTGCATGCGATTAATTCGAGCCTGACGCCGTTGCGGCATCTACTGCTGGCGAAGCACCGGCATCCCGAGGAAATGTTTCGCGAGATGTCGCGGCTCGCCGGGGCGCTGTGCACCTTCAGTTTGGACAGCAGTCCCCGGTCATTGCCCGCCTACAACCACTACGATCCTGGGCCAGGATTCGCCGCCCTCGAGGACCACATTATTCGCCACCTCGAGATTATCGTTCCGTCGCAGGCGGTGGTGATACCGCTTAAACCGGCGGCGCGCTATTTTTACGAAGGCGAGATTCGGGACCAACGCTGTCTTGGGCGTTCGCGCTGGATACTTGGGCTGCGATCGCCGGTGGGAGAGGCGGACGTAATCTCGAAAACTTTGCAACTGGTGAAGGTATGTTCCGGACAATTTGTTTCCGAGTTGGTGAAACGGGCGCTGCCCGGTCTGACACTAAACCATATGCAGGTTCCTCCGGCCGCGATTTCCGCGAAGGTGGACAGCCAGTACTTTGTCGTTACCCGTAGTGGACCTTGCTGGGAGCACATCATGAGGACGCGCAATGTAGGCGTGTACGTGCCAGGGGAACTGCCGTCGCCTGAGATTGAACTGATCGTTTTGCTCGAAAGCTGAATATGGGATCCACACAAATTACGCCGTTGGGAAGTTATCGAGGATCGAGTCCGGCCATGGACCGTCGTGGCTGGAACCTCGCTTTGGGGTTTCAGGAAGTGTTCACTGCTGTGGTGCGACTGCGGTACAACCGCCAGGCGGTGCAGGATGCGGAAGCGTTTCGAGCGCAGATGCGGCAGGCGTTGCGGGTCGCCGAACAGGAAGCGCGGAGTCGAGGTTGCAGCCCAGAGGATGTGAAGCAGGTAGTTTTTGGCGTGGTTGCGTTTCTGGACGAATCGGTGCTGAGTTCGGGGAATCCGGTGTTCGCGAACTGGCCGCGACTGCCCTTGCAGGCGGAACTATTCGGTCACCAATTGGCCGGAGAGATTTTTTTCCAGGAACTGCAGAAGACCTTGAATCGCAACGATTCCCCGGAGACTGCCGACCTGCTCGAGGTGTATTACCTGTGTCTGCTGCTGGGTTTCAAGGGACGCTACGCTGCGGGCGGGGATTTGCGGTCGATCATGGCGGCGATTCAGGACAAGATTCGGCGGGTACGGGGGCCGGCCGGTCCGTTGTCTCCGCGCGGGGCGATTCCAGCGGACGCGGTGCGCCTGGTGCAATCGGACCGCTGGAGCCGCCGGCTGGGAATAGTCGCGCTCATCACCTCGATCCTGGCGGTCGTACTGTTTGTCACTTTCAAGATTTTGTTGATGTCGGGTGCGTCATCGCTCTCCGCGCTGGCCGGACTACTGAAATAGGGGGTTGGGATGTTGTACTGGGTGACCACTCTAGTACTGCTGGTTTATCTGGTGCTGGTGTGGCTTCTCGGCCGATGGCTGCCTCTGCACGGCTCGGACGTGTGGATACTGCGCGGCGTGCTTGCTCTCCTGGGCATCATCGGAGCGGTTGTCGCGTATTTCTACGTGCACAAAGTCCAGAAGGCGAAAGAGGCTTCCGGGGAGGGCGACTCCCAACCCAGCGGGACCGACGATCTAGACGGATTAGTGCGGGAGGCGGTGCGGCGCTTGAAACACTCGACGTTGGGGCGCGGAACCAACTTGGGCAGCCTTCCCCTGGTGTTTGTTCTGGGAGATGCTGGTTCGACCAAGACAACGGTCCTCATTCATTCCGCACTCGATCCCGAATTGCTGGCGGGGCAGGTTTATCGGGACAACGACGTGCTGCCTACTTCGACGGCGAACATCTGGTACACGCGACAGGCAATTTTTGTAGATCCCGCGGGCTCGATGATGGGACAAGCGGATCGCTGGAGGCGCCTGGTAAGGCTACTGCAGCCGGGGCGATTTTCCGCCGCCATCGGAAAACGAGTGCAAGCGCCGCGGGCAGCAGTAGTGTGCTTCGATTGTGAGGCCTTCCTGCAGCCGGGGGCGAGCGAAACTGCCGTCTCCGCCGCACGAAGACTGTCGGTGCGACTGCAGGAGGTTTCGCAGCTGTTGGGAATCAGCTTTCCGGTCTACGTTTTGTTCACGAAGCTGGACCGAATCTCATTCTTCACCGACTTCGTGCGGGGGATGAGCAAGGATGAAGCTTCGGAAGTACTGGGAACGACCTTGCCGCTGCGCTCCCTGAGCGCGGGTGTTTATGCGGACGAAGAGACGCGGCGTCTCACCAAGGCGTTCGATGAAATCTTCTATTCGCTGGCGGAGAGACGTATCGTGCTCCTTCCGCGCGAGCACGAAGGCGACAAACTGCCTGGCATTTACGAGTTTCCCAGGGAACTCAGGAAGCTGCGCACACTGCTGGTGCAGTTTTTGGTGGACTTGGCGCGCCCCAGTCACCTGGGCACGAATCCCTTTCTGCGTGGGTTTTACTTTACCGGGGTGCGCCCTGTAGTGGTGGACGACGTGGTGGCGGCTCCGGACGTTCCCGTGGAAGTGGCGGAAACAGGTTTTAATGCGGGCGCAACCCAAATCTTCCGTGGCGTGGGTTCGCAGGTGCAGTCGGCGCCGGTGGCGGTGCGAAGCGGGGGATCGCGCAGAGTGCCGCAGTGGGTTTTCCTCAGCAGCCTGTTCAACGATGTTCTCGTAAAAGATCGCGTGGCGTTGGCGACCAGCGGGGCCAGTTCGCGGGTGAATCTGCTGCGCCGCATGGCGTTGGGAACAGCCGTTCTTGCCGGGATCATCTGCCTGACGGGCTTCGCCGTTTCATTTTTCCGCAACCGTGCGCTAGAGACCCGAGTGCAGGATGCAGTTGCCGACTTGAGCACGCTGCAAACCGGCGCCAACCAGGTGGCTGGCGTGGGCGACCTGAAGAAGCTGGATAATTTGCGGAGCGAACTCGTCGACATCTCCGACTACGAAGAAAATGGGGCGCCCCTGAGCCTACGCTGGGGTTTGTATGTGGGGGACCAGATTTACCCCGATGCAAAGCGAGTCTATTTTGAGCGCTTCCGGCGGCTCTTGTTGGCCGAAACGCAAAGGCGGGTGGCGGATAATCTGGGGGCCTTACAGGGTAAGTCTGCGGCCAACGCGCCCAACGACAGCTACGAAAAGACCTACAACGAGCTGAAGGCCTACCTGATCACCACAGAGGAAGTAGATCACGACAAAAGCACGAAAGAATTCCTGACTCCTATCTTAATGAGCCATTGGATCGCCGACCGCGACATCGACAAGGATCGAAAAGATTTGGCGGCATCGCAGTTCGATTTCTACGCCGTCGAACTGGCGAAAGAGAATCCGTTTGCGACGGGCAACTCGAAGATTCTGATCGAGTCTACGCGCGCCTATCTAAAGCAGTTTGCTGGAATCGATCGTTACTACGCGCAGCTCTTGTCCAAGGCGGCGCAGAAAGACGTTAGCTTTAACGATCAATTTCCAGACTCCGCCGGCGTGATTGTGAGCAGCCACAAGGTGAAAGGGGCGTTCACTCGAGGCGGCTTCTTGTTAGTGCAGGATGCCCTGAAGGATCCTGCGACCTACATGGGCGGGGAAGAATGGGTCCTGGGCAAGAATGACATCAAGGACATGGACTCGGACGTCTTGCGGCAGAAACTGACGCAACGCTACGATCAGGATTTTGTGACGGAATGGAATACGGTATTAAAGACTTCATCGGTTGCGGGTTATGGCAGCTACGCCGACGCCGATAAGAAGCTGGCAAAACTTACGGGGCCGACCTCGCCTCTGCTGGAATTGCTTTACTTCGTTTCGCACAATACCGACCCAGCGCCGGTTGAGGTGAAAACGCCGTTTGCGCCGGTGCAGAACGTCGAACCGCCGGGTCCGGCTGATAAGCTGCCGGATCACTACATTGTTCCGCCGAACAAGGATTATGTAGGAGCTTTGGGCGACCTGCAGTCGTCGATCCACGACCTCGCGCAAAATTCTGGAGCTCCGGATCCGGCTCAACTGGCTCAGACGTCGAAGGCCGCCGATGCGGCTTCCAGCGCTGTGACGAAAGTGATCGCGTCGGTGCCGGTGGATCAGCAGTTTGGAAACCAGGATCAGGTGCGGCGATTGCTGCAGGAGCCGATCAAGAACGCGGAAACCTTGTTGAAACGGGGGCCGGTCGATATCGCCAACGGTTCGGGAAAGAGTTTCTGCGGTTCGTTCGCAGGACTTGCCGACAAGTATCCTTTCAATCCCAATTCTGCTCAAGATGCGTCAGTGGATCAGCTTTACACGGTTTTCGGGCCGACAAGCGATGCGTTGAAAAAGCTGAAGGACGATGTGAAGCCGTTCGTGCTCATGGTGGGAAACAAATACGTGGCGAACACGGCAGGAACGGTGAAACTCTCGGCTTCGTTCCTGTACTTCCTGAATCGGGTCGTAGCCCTGAGCGACACGCTATATCCAACAGGATCGCCGCCTCCGAAGTTTTCTTACACTCTGAAACAGCTGCCCAGCAACCTGGAAGGAGTCGAGGTGAAGATTGGGAGCGAAAAGCTGGCGGGGGAAGGTGCGCAGAGAACGTTCGTCTGGACGGGCACGCCTGAGGATGTCCAGGTTACTTCCAAAAGTGGAGACGTCCTGGATTCCTTCCCCGCTGATCCATGGGCCCCGTTTAAATTAGTGGCACGGGCGCGTCAATTGGGAGGCGGCAAACTGGAATGGGTGAACGAAAACAATGGGAAACCCATCATGCTTTCCAATGGAAAACAGAAGTCGTATGACTATCAACTGCAGGTCTCCGGTCCGGCGAATCCATTCTTCGATCTGCAGGGCATGAAGTGTGTAAGTCAGGTCGCGGGTCACTAGCTGACTGATGCCGGTTGTGCCCGGAGAGTTCTTTATTTTTTTAGGTGGAGCTCTTCTGGCTGCCCGGTCCGGAGAGCCGGCCAAAGATTCGATCTTTCCAGGAAGGATGCATCGCGCGGAGCAGCAGGCAGGTAATGTTGTCGTCGCTGCCGCCGCTTTTCGCCGCTTCGATCAGATCGGTGCAAGCTTTTTCGAGTGACTCCTGATTGACGGCTTCGGCCATCTTCTCGTCTTTGACGTAGCGCGACATACCGTCGCTGCAGAGCAATAGCACGTCGTCGGTATTGAATTCATGATCGGCGAGGTCAGGCTCGACGGTGTCGTCGGTGCCCAGCGCGCGCACGATCACGTTCTGCATTTTGGATTGTTCTGCTTCTTCCATAGTCATCAGCCCCCGCCTGACTTGCTCCATCACCAGGGAGTGATCGTTGGTCAGTTGGACAACCTCATTCTTGCGGATGAGGTAAATTCGGCTGTCGCCGACATTGGCAATGGAAAAGAGGTTACCATCCACCGCGACAGCCACGATGGTAGAACCCATGCCCGCATGATTAGGATCGCGTGCGCCGGATTCGTGGATCGCTTGATTCGCCAGCTGAATAGCCGTCGCCAGGCTCACCGCGCGCGAGGAGACACCCTCGAACCCGGCTCCGCCCACGGGCGCAGTGCTGTGGTCCTGGCGGAAATGGTCGAGAACCGTATCCACAGCGATCTTGCTGGCCAGTTCTCCGGCTTGCTGACCGCCCATGCCATCGCAGACCACGAAAATTCCGTGGCGTAAGTCATATCCAAAATTGTCCTCGTTGTTCTTGCGCACGAGGCCGATGTCGGTGCTGCCGGCGGCTTGGATTACAAAACTCATCGTGAGGACTGCGAGCGGTAAATCCTACCGCACCTCAAGCTCCCTGGTAAACAGCGAAGGCGAATGAATCCATTGAAGCCCAACGCTTGGGAGGCGAACACACCGAGAGGAGCGCGCATCCAAACGCATGTCAGGCCATGTCGTGAAGATGAAAATCCTGAAGAACGCTATGCGGAACGGATCGGCCTTGGGTTCCTTTCAGGCCAGCCGGCCAAACATTTTACCTTTCTCCGCTTTCTTGAGAAGCGCCTGCCACTCACTCTGCAAGTTGCTGCTGGCGTAAGCGGCAAGGGTCGTCGCGGCCTTCAGGGTGCTGGCGGCCTGCTTGCGATCTCCGGCCTCGATCGCCGCGCGGGCTTGTGCGATTGCCGAAGAAAGCTGGCGATCGGCCGCGGACTTGCGCCGTGAGGTGAAGACCGGAACGATTCGCGCAAGCAGCGAGGATTCCGAGTTCCCCCCGGGACTCTGGAGAGTTCCGGCGCCACCGTCAAGGCGATCCAGTGCAGCATACGCTTTTCCGACAGCTTGAAGGGCTGCCAATTCACTATCGTGTGCTGCGTGCCACCGCCTCAGGGCAAGCTGGACGGATTCGGTTTCCAGAACGGACGGCGTTTGCGATTCCAGGAAATTGACCGCCTCCGCATAGTGTTCCTGGGTGGTGAGGGCCTCAGCCGTTTGCAGCGCAGCGTCGATGTCGCGTTGCAGTGATTGCAACCGGCTGCGCGCATCTTCCAGGAGAAAGAGGAGGGAAGCCGCTGAAGGATCTTGGCTGACGGGTGTGAGCAATTCGACGACGGCACGGTACGATCCACGGGTCATCAATTCCTGAGCCTGCCTGAGTAATCCGCGGAGTTGGCTGGTCTTGAGGTGCTGATCGGCTTCCTGGCGCGCGAAGTCCATCAACTCCGCGATTTCTGGAGAGAAGATGCCCTCCCTCTGGCAGGACTCCAATAGGCGCAAAGCTTCGAGATATCTCCCACTGCTGAGCGCTTCATGGGCACGGGTAAGGTACTCAGCCCGGGATAATTCCAGACTGCGCTCCGACATTTGGCCGACGATGCTGGATTGGAGAGTCAGCAGACGCTCGTTTCCTGGAGCCTGTTGCAATTCCTCGCGCACCAGCTTCAATGCTTCCTCTGGCGAGGTCTCCATCAAACCACGGCAGCGGAGTACCACTTGATCGACGCGACGGCGGACCTCCCCTTCGCGCAGCTTCCGAGCCAGATTCCCTTTGAACTTCATCAGGATGGGCTCGGTGGGCATGCGTTCCAGAGCTTGGTCTACAAGTTGTACGGCGCGGGTAAGTTCTTCGATGGTGGAGGCGAGCGAAACTTCATTTTGCAACTGCTCCAGAATGCGGCGGCGTTGTTCCTGCTCGCGGCCGGACTTGGCCGCGGCCTGCAAGGTCATCAGTTCGGGATTCGACGGATCGACACGTTCGATCTCTGCGAGCGCTTCCATGGCAGCGGTGAAGTGGCGCGCTCCGATTTCCCTGCGGGCATTCTCTAACAATTGTTTGGCCTTCGCCTGCCGAGCCGCTTCTTCGATCAGGCGCGCCAGAGCAACGTGGGCGGCGCGAACTCGCGAATCCTCGCGATCGACTTCGAGCGCCTTGGCGATAACGGCCTCGGCTCCTTGCAAGTCGCCGTGGTCGCGAGCAGTATCCGCCTGGCGCAAGTATCCTTCCACCAGTTCTCTGCGACGTTTCTTCTGCCGAACGGTTTCCAGAAGTAGCGACAGTTCCGAATTTTCGGGATCGAGACCGCAGGCCTCCTGCAGATCGCCGATTGCCTCGTCATAGCGCTTGTCGCTGGCGGCTTCCTCGGCTTGTTCGCGCAACTGACGGATCTGTTCCGCACGCTGCCGCTGCGTTAGATTTTGTTGAACTTGCGCAATCAGTTGACGCGCCCGGGTGTGCTGGCTATCCACTTTCAATAACTGCAGCAGAATATCTCTGGCCGTTGTGAATTGCTCCTCCTGCACCAACCTTTCCGCGCGCTCGATCCACTCGGCAACTTGCTCCTTCTTCAATTCGTGGGCAAGGGACGAGACTTCAGCTGCCATCTCGTCGGCGGTGGAATAACGGTCATTTGGATTTTTCGCCAGAGCGCGATCCAGAATGCCATCCAGAGCCGAGGGATACTCGTGGAGGAATTGGCGCAAGGGAGGATGTTTGTCCGAAAGGATCTTCTGCACGATGCTGTAGTCGCCGGTGAACGGAAGCTCGCCGGTCAGCAGCTGGAACATCATGACTCCGACCGAAAAGATGTCGGAACGGCCATCAAAGGCCTCGTTTTTCAGGCGCTCGGGCGCCATGTACTGAAGGGTGCCGATCACATGCCCGGTGCGAGTAAGGTGGCCGTCGGTTTTCTCCTGGCGCGCGATTCCAAAGTCCAGCAATTTCACAATTCCGTCCGGCTGCACGATAACGTTGGCGGGTTTGACGTCGCGGTGGATCACGTCATTGCGATGGGCATATCCCAGCGCATAGCACACCTGCTCGATGATCTTGAGCTTGAAGGCCAGCGGCTGAGTCTGGCCGGACTGGATGATCCGGTCCAGAGGATCCCCGGACAGATACTCCATCACAATGTAGGGGAAACCGTCCTGCTCGCCCAGGTCGTAAACGATGACAATGTTGGGGTGTTTCAGCGCCCCGGTTTTGGCAGCTTCGCGATAGAAGCGCTGCAGCATTTCCTGATCGCCGGTGAAGCCCTCGGTCACAGTCTTGATCGCGACCTCGCGATTCAGTTGGCGGTCAAACGCGCGATAGACCAGACCCATTCCGCCGCGACCGAGAAGATCGATCACGTCGTACTTACCGATGCGTTTAATAGGCGGAGCGGTCACGCGAGTTAGTCTGCAATTACCAGAAGGTTAGGGGGCACCTTCTAAAACAGCATTCCTGAGACGGAATTACCCAGACAAAATACGCCAACAAGTGTACTACTGTTCAAACTGAATCTGCCCGATTTTAGGCGGAACTGCCAGGCCAGATCATGTTGAAATTATCCCGCAGAAACTTTTTGGCCTCCTCACGCTCGGCCGTTGGACTATCCGGGGTCGAGTTGAGGTAGAGGATGTAGGCTTCGGCGGTGCCGTCGTTGTCTCCGTCCATGACATGCTTGCGTGCCTGGGCCAGAATCTTGCTGGGGAGTGCCTCGACCTTCTCCTTCACGTCTTTAATCAAGGCGATGCGGGCGGCGATCTCGACGTCGGTAAGGAACTGAGCCTCATCGGGCGGTGCGCCGGATTGTTTGACGCCCTTGCTGTCCTCCGGCTTTACGTTTTCCAGCACCACGAACTGCTTCTGCGCGGTATTTTTGACTGATGGAGTAATTGCGATGGTAGCGCCGTTGGTATCCACAATGCGAAATCCAACTTCGACCACGGCACTCAAGTCGGTCGTCTTCCGGGTGTAAGTGTAAGGTTTGACCAAGTCAAGGAAATTAGTCCTCGGAATGGAATCGAGCTTGCGGTGGGCTTCCTCGACGCTCTTCTGAGCAGTTTCGACGGCCGCGGTTGCGGCCGAGATTTCCTTGTTCTTGCCGTGCGCCTGAGCACCCTCCAGGAGCTTTTGCTGTTTTTGCAACTCGAGGATAGCCGCCTCGTAGTCGCGGTTTGCCTTATTCCAATCTTCGTTGGGTACTTCTCTCTCGCCGGCACTGTATTCGGAGCCGACGGAATCTACCGCGACGTTGGGAAGGGAGCGGTGTTCGAGCACGTCTCCCGTCAGAAGGAAGTTGGGATCGACGGGAGTAGCGTCGGCAGCACGGATGATTCTGACGGGCAGAGCCGTGGTCTCCAGCCCAGTCGCGATTGCGTCAGAAAGTTGATCGGCGAAACGCGAGGCATCGCGCCGCGACGTCTGGTCACGGAAGACCACTTTGATCGAAAGGGTGGAACGGACATTGTGGATCGCAGTATTTTTCGTGCGCTCGTCGCGGACGTCGTCGCGGTTCGACTTGTACTGCTGGGCTTCGTTCAGGTACAGCCAAGCGACGCCGACTCCCGATCCCAGCGGCTTATCGAGATATTTTTTTGCTTGCACGACATAGTAATCGCTGAGAGTTTGAGAGATCAGGTCGAGACGGAGCTTGAGATCCTGATCGTCGGGCCGCAGGGTGCCGGCCCGACACAGATACTCATACGCCTTCTGCACGCCAATCTCGTCGGCTCGTCCCTGGATCGGGATGTGAGCGTCCTTCAGTTTTTTTGCCTCGTCTGACGCGCTCTTTACGTAGTTGGCTTCCAGGGCCTGCATCTGGTCCTTCACTAATGCGCGCTGGCCTTCCGGGAGATCGGCCAGAACTTCGTAGGCTTCAATGTAACGCTTGTTCTGTTCGAACGCAGCGCTCTGTTGCACTGCGGTATCCGCGGCGGCACGGTTGGTGGACGACAGAAATTCTGCCTGGGCGTGCTTGAGCGCGGCCGTTGACTCGGACGCCGGCTTGAGGTCCGAGGCTTTCTGATACTCCTGCACGGCGTCATGCCACTTCTGGCTCGCTGCGTTCGCCTTGCCCCGTTCGAAGTGATATTTGTAAGCGGCATCGATGATCGCGGCGATTCGGGGTTCTTCGTCGGCGAAAGCGCGAAACTCCGCCACGTCGGTTACAGCGTCATCGTAGTGCTGCGAGGAGATCATCAATTCCGCACTGTGCAAGGCCGCTTCGACCCGCTTGCTTTCCGCCGCAACCGCGCTCTGCAGAGTCAGTCCCTGGTCAAAGTGAGAATCGACTTCCAACGCGTGGTCGGTCAACTGGCGCGCTTTGGCGAGATGAAGATATCCTGATGTGTGCGTAGCCAGAGCTTGCTTGTAGGCTTGTAGTTCGGTGCGGCTTTTATCGGCAACGATCGCCAATTCTACGCGAACACTTTCCCGGAGTTTGGAAGCCGCTTCGTTGGCGGAGAGCAGTTCGCGTACTTGATCGGCTCGCAACAAGGCCGTCCTGAGGTCGGGGAAGGCGGGAGAGTTAGTGGAGGCGGAGTTGTGATACGCGGCCAATCCGTCCTCGCCTGCCTTCAAGAGCAGGACTGCCAGAGCCTGCTTGGCGGAATCGGTGTGCGCGGTTTTGGGATAACGGCCCAGGTAGTCCTGCCACTGGGCAACCGAATGGGCCCGGTTCGCCCGCAAGTACTCTGCGAGTTCTGTGTCGGGCGCCGCAACGAATACTATCTTTACGCCGGCTTTGAGGGCCGGAACCGTGGTTGTTCCAGCCGGCGACGAACTTAATACTTGTCCCGACAGAACGCCACGATCGGCCAGTTGCGCAAGACTAAGTGACTCGTCTTTGTCGAATTTAAAGTTAGAAGGAACCACGCACTCCGCGGCGGAGCCGCGCGTAAGATTCATGATTCCCTTGGAGTCCCGTTCCACTGAAGTTACCGAAGAATTCAACGGGATCTTTACGAGCTTGCCATACGTGGACTTGTTGATTTGCGTCGCACCGCCGCAGGAACGCACCTCGGCCTTGCCATTGATCAACAGGTCGGTTACTTGAACGAAGGCAGCACCGGTTGGCCCGTCAAATAGCTCGATGGCTGTCAGTGGAGCATCCTTGGAGTGGACTGAGGGACCTGTGAGTACGACCAACAGCAGGGCTAGGGAAGCCCTCTTTACGGAAGACAGCAGACACAATTCTCCATGAAATTTCGGACGTCGTGGCATAGACTCCCCGGGGTGACTGCAAACGCCATAGATTCGCCTAAGCAGGTGTCCCGTATCATACTCAGGGCTTGGGCGAAGTCAAGCCTGCCTAGGTGGTGGATACGGGGCCCGAAAGTGCCACAAGTCGGCGGAGTAAACATTTGCTTGAGGTCCCATTTTGGCGTAACCTACATCCCGAGTTAGAGCCCGTCGAAACCCCTCAAAATGGCGCAGTACGAGCAGAAAACCGACAGCCGGGAATTCGAGGTTGCCAACGCTGATCAGCATCCGAGCGCGAGGGGTGGAGATGCGCGGGCGGATGCAACTGAGATCGCGATTCGCCTTTGGAGTGCCGACCGAAGCGTACCGCTGTCGTGGAATGCCGATAGCGTTTTGGTTTACATGATTGCGGACCTGGTGGGTGCGAGCGGCGGCCGCATTGCCGAACCCGCGCTCGCAATTATGGCGGCGCGGTTCGACGGTTCCCGCCAGGCACTGGTTGCCGCTAAGCGGATTCAGACATCGATTCTGGAATTCGTGGCCTGCCGCCCTGGCGAACGTGTCGGTGCCGCAATCCTGATTTATCAGCCGAGGTCGAGTGACCTGACTGGTTTCAGCGTCGAACTCATACAACTGGCGCTTGAAAAGGCGAAGCCCGGACAGATTCTCCTCGCGGACGCTGTGTCTCAGCGCTTGCGTGATCTTCCCGGCACAGAATTTCGTACTGTTGGTGCGCGCGGCGGAAACGAACAGACTGGGCTGGCGGAATTGATGTGGGCGCCGCCGGAGCGACTTGCCCTCCTGGCAGACTCAGTAGGCGACGTGGCCGAACCACAAAACAATGACAGGGCGCAGGTTGACGCTCCCCTCATCGTTCATTCTCCCATTACGCGCCTAGGGCCGTTGAATAAAGTTACTCCACCCGTTATGGGTACTGGTGGCTTTATTGGCAAGGATGTTTCTGAGACGGCTTCCCAGCGGGCGGGTCAGGTTACTGATATCACGCGGGATAACGCTCCGGCCTTCGAAGGATTCCAGGAGAGTCCGAGCAGCGCTTTTACGGATGGGCTTGACGAGTTTGGAGAGCGGCCGCTCATCACGCGCACAAGAGTCATCCTTGGCGTGGTGGCGCTGGTTTTAGTGGCGGCGCTAATCGCAGTGCTTTTCCGTCCAACCCAGGTTGCAAAGCACCCGATTCCGCTGCAGCCGGACCAAACCAGTGCAACAGAAGGTCCAGACAAAACGGCGCCGGCCGCGTCCGAACCTGAGGTTAAGAAGTCGCAGCCGCAACCGACGACGATTAAGCCTGAGGTGCCTGTCGTGGTCTCGCAGTCGCCAACGCCTTCGAAGGCGAAGGCTGACAATCACGTCAAAAGCAAGAAAGATGATTCGGAAGAGCCGGCGGCCCTAGAGGAATATGGGGGCTACTCTCAGAAGGACATTCCTGAGTTGCTCGAATTTGCCAAAACACACGCAGGGCAGGGTAACTATGTCAAAGCCCGAAAAGAGTATTCCATTATCTTAAAGTTGCAGCCGAAGAATCAGGAAGCGAAAGACGGCATGCGCAGGCTCGATCTAATTCCGAGGGATCAGCAATAAGGGATCAGCAATAACAGACTCGCCGTGTCCGCGCATCATGGGTGAGCTCCTGTATGTTCTAGGTCGCTCACACTCGTTCTAGGTCGAACGTCCAGCCGTTCCCAAGGAGAGTCGTCCATGCCGAAACCCTTCGACTTCGGTGGTGTCAACCTGACGGCTGGCGACGATAGCTCTGGTGCACGTCCGTCTCCGGAGACTCCTTTCTGCATCGCGATTCTGGGCGACTTCAGCGGGCGTGCCAACCGCGGCCTTGGCGATGCGAAGACGCTCGGCAAGCGCCGCGCCGTGTTGGTCGATCGAGATAACTTCGACGAAGTGCTTTCTCGCTTCGGAGCTGAAATTCAGTTGCCGATTGGGAAGAATGGCTCGGTACACTTAAGATTTTCTGAGCTCGAGGATTTCCATCCCGACCGCATTTTCCATCGCCTCGAGGTCTTCAGCAAACTCAGGGACCTGCGGGGCCGCCTGCAAAATCCAGCGACCTTTCCGGAGGCGGCGAAGGAATTGGGGCTGCGTTCCGGCGACTCGGTGTCAGAGCCAAGAAAGCCTGATACTTCGCCGGTGGTTGCGCCAAGTGCCGCGCGGTTGGCGTCCGGCAGTCTGCTTGACGAAATGATCGAGCAGACTGAGGCTCGCGTCGCCACGGATCGGCCCCGGCGCTCGTCCGATGAAGTCGGCGAATTCGCGCGACGGGTGGTCGCACAACATCTGGTGAGCACCCCTGATCCGCGGCAAGGGGAGATCCTTGCCGTCATTGATCGCGCTATTGGCTCACTGATGAGAGCGGTTCTGCACAATCCGGATTTGCAAGCGCTGGAGGCCATTTGGCGATCGACGTTCCTTCTGGTGCAGCAACTCGAAACCGGTTCGCGGCTCAAGCTTTACCTAGTCGATATTTCGAAGGAGGAGTTGGCGGCGGACCTGGGCTCCGCTATCGACCTGCGGGATACCGGAGTTTATCGGCTTCTGGTGGAGGACAGTATTGAAACGCCAGGGGCGGAACCATGGGCGATCATGGTAGGGAACTACAGCTTCGGCCCCGGAAACGAAGATGCGGACCTACTGTCCCGGATGGCCAGGATCGCGCATCGAGCCCACGCCCCATTCCTTGCCGAAGCTAGCGCTCACCTGCTGGGCTGTTCGTCACTGGCGTCCACCCCACATCCTCAAGAATGGAAGATGCCGGGGAAACTCGCCGGTGGCTGGGCCGAGCTTCGACGCCAGCCTGAAGCAGAGGCGGTTGGACTGGCGCTTCCGCGCTTCTTGCTGCGTCTGCCGTATGGGAGGAAAACCTCTCCGCTGGAATCGTTCGACTTCGAGGAATTTCCGGAGTTGCCGGTCCATGAAGACTACCTTTGGGGAAATCCGGCGTTTGCGGTCGCGCTGCTGCTTGCTCAATCCTTCCTCGACGCGGGATGGGAGATGCGTGCCGGCACTGCGACGGAAGTCGACAAGCTACCGCTTCATGTCTACCGAAGAGATGCCCAGCCGGAGTCGAAACCCTGTGCCGAGGTGCTGCTTACCGAGGATGCCGCCGAGCGCATTGTGGAGGAAGGCCTGATTCCGATGGTTTCGTTCAAGGACGGGGACCTTGTGCGGGTAGTGAGATTTCAGTCGATTGCCGACCCGCCGCGCGCTCTTGCGGGGCGATGGTCTAAATAGCGCGGTGTCTGTAACGTTAAGGCGACTACAAACACTATCCTGTCGTGAGCAGGACACTGCTGGGACGGCGATCCTTCCGGGGAAAGTGCCTTCGTGGAAGAAAAAAGCGGTTGGTGCTTGACTGTGGTAGGGGCTTGTGATAAACCGTTGCACCACGACCCGTTCGGTCAGTTGGCGAGATCCCTGGCCCCTTCAAGATAGGGGAGTATCCCATGACCGTTAACTTCCCCGGTCGACTGCAAAACCGGAATTAAAAGCACCTGGCACGGCACTTCCTCGAAAACCCGAAGAAGTAGGGAGATAACATGGCAAAACCAAGCACACAACACAAATTGGACCGGGTGCGCCCGCCTCGCGTTCAGATTACCTATGATGTCGAAACCGGCGGCGCGATTGAAATCAAGGAACTGCCGTTCGTAGTCGGCGTCCTTGGGGACTTCACCGGACAGCCCGAACAACCTCTGCCCAAACTGAAGGAGCGCCGCTTTGTGGAGGTGACGCCCGACAACTTCGATTCGGTGCTGGAAAGCATGAAGCCGCACCTCTCATTCGCAGTTGAAAACAAGCTGAGCGAAGACTCGAGCGCCGGCCAACTGCGAGTGGATCTGAAGTTCAAGAGCCTGGAAGACTTCGAACCCGAGCAGGTGGCGCGGCAGGTGAAGCCGTTAAAGGAACTCCTGGATCTGCGGACGCGGCTCAATGATCTGAAGGGCACGCTGCAAACCAACGAGAAACTGGACGAGGCCTTGCTCGATGCCGTGAGCAAGACCGAAAAGCTCGACAAACTCAAGTCCGAAGTCGGGAAGGGAGAGCCCAATGCCTGAGACCCAGAAAGTTGCTGGCAGTACGGCCGTTGTAGAACAGGCCGCGGAGTCGAGTCTTCTCGACCAGATTGTTGAAACTGGACGGTTCGGGGACCCGAGCGCGCGCGAGCGGGGCAAGGGCCTGATCAAAGAATTCGTTGCCCAGGTGCTCGAAGGGTCGATGACACTGGGGCGCGATGCCGACCAGATGATATCCGCGCGGGTTGCGCAGATCGACCATCTGATTTCCCTTCAGCTAAACGAGGTCCTGCACAACGCCCAGTTCCAGAAACTGGAATCAACCTGGCGCGGACTCAAGTATCTGCTGGAGCAATCCGAAACCGGCACCCAATTGAAGATTCGCATTCTGAATGCCTCCAAGAAGGACCTGTTGCGCGATCTGCAGCGGGCTCCGGAATTCGATCAGAGCGCGATGTTCAAGAAAGTCTACGAGGAAGAGTACGGCATCTTTGGCGGCGAGCCGTTCGGCGCTCTCGTGGGCGACTATGAATTCAGCAAACATCCCGAAGATCTGGAATTGCTGGAGAAAGTCTCTCAGGTCGCGGCCGCCTCTCACGCACCGTTCCTCTCGGCAGCTAGCTCAGAGTTGCTGAACATGGAGAGCTTCACGAACCTGGACCAGCCGCGCGATATCGGCAAGATCTTCGACAGCACCGAGTACGCGAAGTGGAAGGGATTCCGCGAAAGCGAAGACTCGAAGTATGTCGCCCTGACCTGTCCGCGCATTCTAATGCGTCTGCCGTACGGCAAGGAAACCGCACCAGTGGAGGGCTTCAACTTCGAAGAGGGCGTTGACGGCACGGACCATTCCAAGTACCTGTGGGGTAATGCTGCGTTCGCGCTCGCGTCGAAAATGACGCAGGCATTCGCAACCTACGGATGGTGTGTTGCCATTCGTGGCGTCGAAGGTGGCGGTCTGGTCGACGGACTTCCGTCGCACACGTTCCGCACGGACGAGGGCGATGTGGCGCTGAAGTGCCCGACTGAGATCGCCATTACCGACCGCCGGGAAAAAGAATTGGCGGATCAGGGACTGGTTTCGCTGGTTCATTGCAAGGGCACGGACAAGGCTGCATTCTTCAGCATTCAGTCCTGCAATAAGCCCAAGCTGTACGACAGCGACGCGGCGAATGCGAATGCGCGGCTCTCAGCGCAGTTGCCTTACATGATGGCGACGTGCCGATTCGCGCATTACTTAAAGGCGATGATGCGTGACAAGATCGGCGGTTTTATGTCGCGCGAGGATGCATGGAGGTTCCTGAATCGCTGGATTTCCAAGTATGTAACGCAAGACGACAAGGCAAGTCCGACCCAAAAGGCCAAGTTCCCCTTGCGCGAGGCAAACGTGGAAGTGGAAGAAGTAAAGGGTAAACCAGGGGTCTACCGTGCGATTGCGTATCTTCGTCCGCACTTTCAGTTGGACGAGATCAACGTGTCGCTGCGGCTGGTGGCGGAGTTGCCGACGGCTACAAAGTAAAATTGGAGCTTTAAACAAGGATTCTCAGGAATCCTTGAAATCTGAAATGAAAAAAGGATGGAGGAACAGAAATGCCAAGTGATTATTATCTGCAGATTGGGTCCAGCACCGGCGCGCCGGGCGGCGTGACCGGCGAATCTCAGAACCCAAAATTTACGAACCAAATCGAGCTGGACAGCTTTTCGTTCGGTGCTTCCAACCCGGCTGACGTGGGCGGGCAAGGACTGTCGGCTGGCAAGTGTTCTTTATCAGACTTCAGCTTTACCTGTGCACTGGATTCTTCCAGCTGGCAGATCGTAAAGGACCTCTACGCAGGCAGCCACATCGACACCTGCACATTGAGTGGAAATAAAGCTGGAGGTGATGCCAGCACCTATATGTATCTTCAGGTCGTTATGACCAACTGTTACATCACCAGTCACAGTACGGGTGGAGGAGCGCAAGGCATACCTAGCCAGAGTGTCAGCATTGCGTACGCCCAGGTCGAGTATCAATACTATACTCAGGACACAAGTAAGGGCACGACCACGTCGGCAGGTACTGCCACGTATAACATCACAACGGGTGTCAACACCTAGGCTCGTTGTAATTAGATGATTGTGAAGCAACGGGAGGGCGATTGGCGGGCGCTTCGAGTTCGCCATCACGCCTTCCCGTTCTGCGCCTTTCATTTCGACTTGCCGGTCGAGGGAAGCTTCTCAAGTTCAATCCGCAAAGAGGCGCTTGACATGAATCCTAGAGAACTCTACCAAGCGGGACGGCTGAGCGACGCCATCAAGGCTTTGAGCGCGGAATTGCGGGATTCTCCGACCGACGTCCGCCGCCGCACATTTCTTTTCGAACTCCTCTGCTTTGCCGGCGAATATGATCGCGCCGACAAGCAACTGGAAGTATTGGCTCAGGCTGGACCGGAGAGCGAATTAGGTGTTCTTCTCTATCGCAGCGCTTTGTACTCCGAGCGCCAGCGCCACGATTTGTTCGAACGGGGTGAGCTTCCGGAGGAAAAAGATGACGCGGAATCGAGTCGCGGCGGGCAGGTAAACGGCAAGCCATTTACTTTTTTTTCCGACGCCGACCCCAGAACTGGCGCCAGGCTCGAGTTGTTTGCGGCGGGAAACTACCTGCTGCTTCCGCTGGAACACGTTGCTTCCATTCAAATTCCGCCTCCGCAGCGGCTGAGAGATCTTTTGTGGACGCCCGCGGCGGTGCGCACCACCCCTTCGTTTAAAGGAACGGAACTGGGTGAGGTGTTGCTTCCGGTGCTCGCTCCGTTTTCGTGGCGGCATCCAAATGAGGCTGTGCGACTGGGCCGTATGACCGTATGGGAGAAGCCCGACGGTTACGAATATCAGGTGCCGTTTGGCCAAAAAATGTGGATGGTGGACGAAGAGGAAATCCCATTTCTTGAGCTGCACGCGCTCGAGTTCAATCCCGCCTCCGTGGCCGCCTGACCTATCATGCCCCTTCCTGACGATCTGCTGAATCCTATTGAAGGTCCGAACCCGAGTGGTGCCAACTTCCGCTACGACCCCGTCTACGACAAAATCAAAGACGCACGCCGCGAAGAGGCGCAACCGCCGCCGGGTATGAGCGAACAGGACCGGAAAGTTGCGGACAATGGGCAGGTGATCAAGCTTACGACCGAACTCCTCACAAAGAAGACCAAGGATCTGCAGGTTGCCGCTTGGTTTACTGAAGCGTCTCTAAAGCAACGTGGCTTCCCAGGATTAAAGGACGGGCTTGGCCTTTGCTGCGGTCTGGTCGAGAAGTTCTGGGACACCCTATATCCGGAGATTGAAGACGGCGATGTGGAGTCCCGCGGGGCGCCGCTGGGGTTTGTTGGAACCAAGCTCGAGATTCCGGTGAAGCTAGTGCCGATGGTGGAGAAGGCCCGTTACGGCCTGCTGGATTATCAGCAGTCCAGAGAATTAGGATACGAGGACCAGGCAAAAACCGACGAGGCGAAGAAACGGCGCGCGCAGTTCGTCAAGGATGGCAAGGTCACGCCTGAGGCTTTTGACAAGGCTTTCGAAGAGACTCCGAAGAAGTTTTACGCCCAGGCCGAGCAGGACCTTGACGCCTCACTGAAAACGCTGGCGCAGCTGAAAAAAACTTGCGACGAGAAGTTCGGGGATGACGGGCCTGCATTCGGCTCGTTGCAGTCTTCGCTGGATGCAGCCCGGCACGTGATCCACGGTTTTCTCCAGAAGAAGCGCGAGAAGGAACCCGATCCAGTGGAAGTGGTCGCGGCCGACGGCGGCGCCGGAGCCGAGGGCGAAGCTGGAGCGGGAGCTGCGGGTCCGGTGCGCACCGGCGTTCTGATTTCGCTGGATGGCTCGTCGGAGCCCCCGGACCGCATCGATGCAATTCGCAAGGTGGCAGAGGCGGCGGCATTTCTGCGGCAACGCGAGCCCAACAGCCCGGCTTCCTATCTGATGCTGCGGGGCCTGCGCTGGGGAGAGTTGCGCGCGGCCATTGATCTGGCGGATCCTACCCGTCTGGAGGCTCCGCCCACCGACCTTCGCCGGCATTTGAAACGGCTGCTGCTGGATAAGAAATACGAACAATTGCTGGAAGCCGCCGAGAGTGCGATGGCGCTTCCTTGCAGCCGCGCCTGGCTTGATCTACAGCGTTTTGTCGTCGAAGCTTGCGATGCGATGGGAAGCGGGTACGAAGCGATTTCCCGCGCGATTCGTTCGGAACTGAAGGCGCTGGTCACCGATATTCCGCAACTGCTGGACGCCACCCTGATGGACGAGACGCCGGCTGCGAACGCCGAGACCCGCGCCTGGCTGGTGTCGTTAAGCCGCGGTCCCTCCGAGCCATCGGCTCCGCCAGAACCACCCCTGCGGGCTTCAGTGGGTTCCAACGGTCCCGGCTCGATGTGGCCGGGGCAGCCGACCGACGCGTATGCCTCGGCCGTGCAGGCCTTGCGCGAAGGCCAGGAGCGAAAGGCGTTCGAAATTCTGCAGCAGGACATTGCCCGCAAGCGGTCTGGACGGGAGCGTTTCCGCCGCCGGATGCAATTGGTGGAGATCTGCGCGTCCACCAACAAGGCAAACGTCGCTCAGCCCATTCTGGACGATCTGGCGGCCGCGATCGAGACTCACAAGCTCGACGAGTGGGAAGATCCGGGCGTGGTTGCGGGTGCGCTGGCCACGATCATGAAGATGAGCACAAAGATTCAGGCAGACAAGGCTCAGCAGCAGAAACTGTTCGAGCGCATCTGCCGGCTCGATCCGGCGCAGGCGCTGGGGGACGGGAAGTAGTTCATGGCCAAACGTGATGCTACCGGCCCGGTCACGCTCTCGGTGCTGGACCGCCTCATCGACAGGGATCCGAAGAGCAGCTCGGAGATTCCTCTAACCCGCGCTCAATCCTTGCGCGAGTTGAAGTTGGCCTTGAAACGCGACTTAGAATGGCTGCTCAATACCAGGAAGACAATCGATCCCGCTCCGGACTCGGCCCGCGAGACCGTCCGCTCCGTGTATCACTACGGCTTTGCGGATATCTCTTCCAAATCAGTTCTGTCCGGCCGCGACCAGGGCGATCTGGTGCGCGAGATGGAGTCGGCGATCGCAATTTTTGAGCCGCGATTGAAGCGTGCCAAGGTGCGAATGGAGCAGGTGGAAGGCAATTATCGGATGTTGAAATTCGTGATCGAAGGACTGTTGTGCATGGTATCCCAAGATCGCCTCACGCCTGGTGCTGGAGCCGGATCGCTGTGAAGATCCGCACGCGGAGCGGATGCTGGAAGCTTTTGCATTGCTGGCCGCGCGGGTTCACCTGCGGATCGACGACGATTTTCCTCAGATCACGGAGGCGCTTCTGAACATCCTGTACCCGCACTACCTGCGGCCGGTGCCGTCGATGTCAGTGGCGCAGTTTCATACGGATTCCGAACAGGGTAAGCTCACCAGCTGCCTCAAGATTCCGAAAGGAACTGTTCTCTATTCGAGGCCGGTGGAAGGAGTGCCCTGCAAGTTCCGGACGTCCTACGATGTGATGCTGTGGCCCTTCAAGGTTTCACAGGCGCAATGGATGACGCCCGACCGCATTCGCCCAGCCCTGCGAGCGTCCGAGGCCGCTGTGCTGCGAGTCGAAGTCGAATGCTTTCCCGATGTTTCTTTTGAAAAGCTCGACCTCGAGAGCCTTGCCTTTTATCTGAATGGCGAGAGCGCGGTCGTGCACGGGCTGTATGAGTTGTTATGCAGAAACTGTGTGCGCATTCTGGTGCGCGATCCTGCGAACCCGAGAGCGCCAGTACGCGAGCTTTCAGTGCGGAATCTGCAACCGATGGGTTTCGGAGAAACGGAGGACGTGCTGCCGTATCCCCGACGTTCCTTCGTGGGATACAGGCTGCTACAGGAATACTTCGCATTTCCAGAGAAGTTCTTCTTCATGAGTCTCAAGGGGCTTTCGGAGTTGCAGCGAGCGGGACTCACGTCGAAGGCCGAGCTTCTGTTTATGATCTCGCCCTTTGAACAGGATGGCCGCCATCAGCGCCTGGAAGTGGCGGTGAATGCGAAGACGCTGCGCTTGGGATGCACGCCCATCATCAATCTGTTTGCGCAGACCGCCGAGCCGATTCTGGTCGATCAGACCCGGTATCAGTATCCGATCGTGCCCGACGCACGGCGGCGGCAAACCATGGAGATCTATTCCGTGGACGAAGTGGTCAGCACCGACGCCGAGACTCACGAGACGGTGAACTATCACCCGCTCTATTCGGAGCGGCACGTGGTCCAAGGCACGACACCGGCGTATTGGTACGTTACGCGTTCGGTCTCGACGCGTAAGGGCGATGAAGGGACCGATGTTTTTCTCTCCCTGGTCGATCTCTCGGCTCGTCCCATGCAGCTCGACTATGACACGGTGACGGTTCGGAGTACGTGTACGAATCGCGATCTGGTGACGCGCCTGCCCTTCGGCAGCGAGAACGGCGATTTCGAAATGGCCGGAGCGGCGGCGATCAAGCGCATTGTTGCGCTGCACAAGCCCACGCGGACGCTGCGTCCGCCCTTGGATGGAAAAACCCTCTGGTGCCTGATCTCGCACCTATCGCTGAACTATCTTTCCATTGTGGATGACGGCAAAGAGGCGCTACAGAAGATTCTTGAGCTGTACGATTTCTCCGATTCGCCGGACACCAAGAAACAGATTGGTGGAATCACCGCGGTTGACGCGCGGCGGCACTTTACGCGTGTGATCTCCGAGCACGGGATCGGTTTTGCGCGAGGCACGCGGGTGGAGATTGAATTCGACGAGGAGCAGTTCAGCGGCGGCGGCGCGTACTTGTTTGCGAGCGTTCTGGAAAAGTTTCTGGGTCTTTATGTGTCAATGAACAGCTTCAGCCAATTGGTGGCGCGAAGCCGCCAGCGAAAGGAGCCGTTAGAAGAGTGGGCACCGAGAGCGGGACAGTCAGTTCTGATCTAGCCGCGTCCGAAATCGCCGAGAAACTCCATCGGGAGCCTTTCAGGTTCGATTTCTTTCAGGCGGTGCGTCTGCTGGAACGGTTTTACCCACAACGGACGTCAGTGGGCCGGTTCGCGCACCCGGATACTGAGGTCGCACGTTTTGGAGCACATCCCTCGCTGGCGTTCCCGGCCAGCCAGATCCAGGCAATGGACTGGCCCGGGCAGAAGCCGGTTCAGATGACCGTTAATTTTATGGGACTGATCGGTCCCGAGGGAGTCCTTCCCAACCCCTACACGACGCTGATCATCGAGCGCTTGCGAGCCAACGACTCCTCGTCGCGAGACTTTCTGGATATTTTCAATCACCGGATCATCTCGCTCTTTTATCGAGCCTGGAGAAAATATCGCTTTGATGTCGCGTGCGAAGAGGGCGAGCGCGATCTGTTTTCACGGCATCTTCTCAGTCTGTTGGGATTGGGTACGGACGGCTTGCGCGACCGGCAGGCTGTGCCTGACGACACTCTGGTCTACTATTCGGGCTTGTTGGCACAGCGACCACGCTCGGCCCAGGCGTTGCAGCAGATTCTGGCCGACTATTTCGAAGTGCCCGTCGAGATCGAGCAATTTGCGGGAGGCTGGTATCGCCTGGATCGTGAGACCCAGTGCCGCTTCTCGGAGGGAAACAGCGAGAGCGAGGAACTCGGCTTCGGTGCCGTGGTGGGCGATGAGGTGTGGAACCAGCAGTCCAAGGTGCGCATCGTGCTGGGTCCATTGACCCTGGAACGTTATGCGGATTTTCTGCCCGACGGCCAAGCTTGGGAGCCGCTGCGGGCCTGGGTGCGTTTTTTTTCGAACGACGAATGGGATTTTGAAGTAAAGCTGATTCTGGAACGCGAGCAGGTTCCGGCTTGCACCTTGGGGGCGGAAGGCACATCGGGCCCGCAATTGGGCTGGGTATCGTGGGTGAAGTCGGCTCCCTTCAGCCGGGATCCGGACGATACCGTGCTCGCGCTTAGAGCAGCTGAAGGGGGACGCCATGAACCTGAAGTCTCTGATCGGAAAGCTTAACGATTCAACTCGCGGCGCGCTGGAGGCAGCGGCAGGTCTCTGCCTGGCGCGAACGCACTATGACATTGAGGTGGAGCATTACCTGACCAAGCTCCTCGACTCGACTGACAACGACGTAGCCGCAATTTTCAAACACTTCGAGATCGACACGTCGAGGCTTTCCGGGGAATTGGCGCGGGCGCTGGACAAGCTGAAAGCCGGCAACGCGCGAACGCCGGCGCTCAGCCCGACGCTCATGAGGATGCTGATCGAAACGCGGGGCAGATCCGCACGGGCTTCACCATTCTCGCTCTCGCCACCAATGACGAGCTGGTACGACTCATGCGCGACGTGAGCCGTGAGTTTCAGAAGATTCAGGCAGACGCGCTGCGTAAGGACCTTGTCTCGATTGTCGGCAATTCGAGCGAGGAGGAGCAGGCCGCTGCAGTTGCCGCCGCAACGGCACCGGGCGCTCCCTCTGCGGCTCCACGTCCCGGCGGCAAGACTCCTAACCTCGACCAGTTCACGATCAACCTCACAGAGAAAGCCAAGACGGGCAAAATCGACCCCGTTTTAGGGCGCGATTTTGAAATTCGCCAGGTGGTCGACATCCTGATGCGACGCCGCCAGAATAACCCGATTCTCACTGGCGAGGCGGGAGTGGGAAAAACTGCGGTGGTGGAAGGTTTCGCGTTGCGTGTGGCCGATGGCGACGTCCCGCCGCCGTTGCGCAATGTCACCGTGCGAACGTTGGACCTCGCGCTGCTGCAGGCTGGAGCGGGAATCAAAGGTGAATTTGAGAACCGGTTGAAAGGCCTGATTGAGGAAGTGAAGGCTTCGCCGATCCCCATCATTTTATTCATCGACGAAGCCCACACCATGATTGGCGCGGGTGGACAAGCGGGACAAGGAGATGCCGCGAACCTTCTGAAGCCTGC
>WNGK01004424.1_pt2 | contig 25621 bp, 25 predicted proteins | sample 5400601 | NCBI WGS metagenome assembly WNGK01 (sample SAMN13153376, study PRJNA577476) | soil metagenome | isolation source: 60 cm soil or saprolite under Garry oak tree replicate 1 | place: USA:California | collected 2016-06-15
ATCGAGGACGACCTGGCCTACATCCTGTACACGTCGGGGTCCACCGGAGTGCCCAAGGGCGTGATGCTCACCCACAGGAACGCCATGTCGTTCGTCCAGTGGTGCTTCGACCGGATCGGCGTGACGCCGGAGGACGTCCTGTCGAACCACGCGCCCCTGCACTTCGATCTCAGCGTGTTCGATCTCTACCTGGCGGCGATGGCGGCGGCGCCGGTGGTGCTGGTGCCCGACGACCAGGCGTACTTCGGGTCGGCCCTGGTGCGGCTGATCAACGCCGAGGGCGTCACCGTCTGGTACTCGGTGCCGTCCGCGCTCACGCTGATCGCCCGCGCCGTGGACGGGCCCGACGATCTGGCGGGCCTCCGAGTGGTCGTGTTCGCCGGCGAGGTCTACCCCACCAAGCACCTCCGGGAGCTCCAGGCGCTGCTCGGCCGGGGGACCACGCTGTGGAACCTGTATGGGCCGACCGAGACGAACGTCTGCACCTACTACCAGGTTCGGGACCTGCCGAAGGACGACCGGACCATCCCCATCGGCCGGGCCTGCCAGAACGACGAGGTGTTCGCCCTGAAGGAGGACGGGACCACCGCCGGGGTGGGGGAGGAGGGGGAGCTGCTGGTCCGGGGCCCCACGGTGATGAAGGGCTACTGGGGACGGCCGGAGAAGACCGCCGAGATGCTGGTGAGGGATCCCCGGCCGGAGGGCTACGGCGACCCGGTGTACCGAACCGGCGACCTGGTCAGGCTGCGGCCCGACGGCGACTACGACTTCCTGGGCCGGCGGGACCACCAGATCAAGAGCCGGGGGTACCGTATCGAGCTGGGGGAGATCGAGGCGGCCCTCAACTCGCACCCCTCCCTGCTGGAGGCGGTGGCCGTGGCCATCCCGCACGAGGAATGGGGCAAGGCCATCGTGGCCTGCGTGGCCGTCCGGGAGGGCGAGGACCCGGCCCCGAACCAGGTCAAGAAGCACCTGGCGGAGCGGATCCCCCGCTACATGATCCCCGCCCGGATCGACTTCCTGGAGCGTCTGCCCAGGACCTCGAACGGCAAGATCGACCGCCAGCGCCTCCAGCAGGAGGCGGCCGAGCGGGGAGTCAACGCCTGACGGATCGTTCCCGGCGCGCCCCCCGGACCGGCGCCCCGGCGCCGATCGCCGCCGCCGTCGTGTCGCTGGCGCTGGCGCTGGCGGCCTGTCACGGAACGCCCACGCGGCCGCCGGGGCCCGCCCCCACGCCCGCACAGCCGTCCCAGTCGGCCTCCCCGTCGCCGGGCGGATCCGGGGGCCCGGCCTCGCCGGTCGTCCTGATCGTGATGGAGAACAAGGAGTTCGACCGGGTGATCGGCTCCTCCGATGCGCCGTACCTGAACGAGCTGGCCCGGACCTCCACCCTGCTCACCGACGACCACGCCGTCACCCACCCCAGCCTCCCCAACTACCTGGCCCTGCTGGGGGGGTCGAACTTCGGTATCAGCTCGAACTGCACCACGTGCACCGTCCATGCCCCGAACCTGGCCGACCAGCTGGATGCCGCCGGCGTCTCCTGGAAGGCCTACATGGAGGACCTTCCCTCGCCGTGTTTCACCGGGGCCGCCGCGGGGAGGTACGCGCGCAAGCACGACCCGTTCGTGTACTTCGACGACATCAGGGACGACCCGGGCCGGTGCCGGAAGGTCGTGCCGTTCTCCGAGCTGGCATCCGACCTGGCGGCGAACCGGCTGTCCGCCTTCTCGTGGATCACGCCGAACCTGTGCGACGACACCCACGACTGCCCGGTATCCGACGGGGACGGGTGGCTCCGCGAATGGGTCCCACGCCTCCTTGTCGCGGTGGGGCCGAACGGGATCGTCGTGGTGACCTACGACGAGGGAAGCACGAACGAGGGCTGCTGTGGCCACGCGGCCGGAGGCCGCGTGGCCACGGTGATCGCCGGCCCGGGGGCCAGGAGACGGCTGACGCTCCGGTCGGCATACGACCACTATTCGTTGCTGCGGCTGATCGAGGACAACTGGGGCCTGGGCCACCTCGGCGGGGCGGCCTGCCGCTGCACCCCATCGATCACCGGCTGGCGCCCGTAGCCCGGACCGCCTCCAGGTGGACCGGGTGGATCGGACGATCCGGGGCGCCGGCTCGAGCCGCCTCCCGGGCCACGGCGGCCGGCCCGGGAGGTTCGGGCCTGCTCGGTGGGAGGGCTCCTGCACTAACATACTGAGCATGAGAAAGGGCCTCGGCGGTATCGCCGTGTTCGGCTTGCTGGCCCTGGTCGCCGTGGGCTACTCGGGACAGGCCTCCTCCCAGGTGTGGCAGAGCAACGCCATCCGGGCCATCCTCGCGGCGAACGCCGGCCAGCGCCCCCAGGGCCACTTCCTCCCGTCGGCCGCCGTGCAGATGGCCGTCCAGGACTCGGCTCAGCTCTCGCCCCTCGGGCAGCCCTTCTCCGGATCGGTGGTCGGCTCCTTGCGTGGCGCCTCGCCCGACTGCGGGAACGTGTTCGCAGGAAAGGGGGGGCGTCCGGACGACGTCCGGGCCGGCATGGGGTGCGGCCTCCGGCGCCAGGCCGACCCGTCGCTGGCGGCGAACCCGAAGGACCCGAAGAACCTCGTCATCGGCCAGAGCGACGGCGCCGCCGGGTTCGCCCGGGCGGGGATCGACTACTCGCTCGACCGGGGGGCCCGGTGGTGGAGCTACCAGGCTCCGGCCGGCCAGAACCAGACCAGCACCGGCGACCACTGGACGTTCGACGCCTCCTCCGGGCCGTCGGTGGCGTTCGGACCCGACGGGGAGCTGTACGCGGCGTCGGTGGCGTTCGACGTCCTGCACGACGGGTACGACCAGTTGTACGTCCTGAAGTCGAACCCCGGGTACCGGGGCGAGTTCCTGCACTCGCCCGACGCGGCGGGGCTGGGCGGGGCGCAGGTGCTGTCGGCCTCTCCGGTCGGGCTGGTCAGCGACAACTTCGGCGACCCCACGCTGTTCGACGACCGGGCATCGGTGGCGGTGGATCGCTTCGGCGGCAGCCCCCTGAAGGGGAACGTGTACGTGGTCTGGACGATCTTCGACTCGTCGTGCGGCGCAACCGGGGACCGCTACTGCAGCTCCACCATCGCCTTCTCCAAGTCGACCGACGGGGGGGCGACCTGGAACGGGGGCACCGTGGGCCGCCCCGGACCTCCCGTGGAGATCAGCGGGAACAACCCGGGGGCGTGCCAGTTCGGCAACCTGTTCGACGTGAACCGGGACCCCTCCGACTGCGACTTCGACCAGGGAGCGTGGCCGGTGGTGGGGGCCGACGGGTCGGTGGACGTGGTGTTCGACAACTGCAACGCCACACTGGACGGAGCGGCCGGACCGGGGCAGTGCCAGCAGATGTTCGTGAAGTCCTATGACGGCGGGGCCACCTGGACCAGCCCGGTCAAGGTGGCCGACGACTACGCCACCCAGCCCGAGCAGGGCCTGAGCGGCGCCATGCCGAACGGCTGCCCTCCCTTCCGGCCGTGCCTGCCCCCGAACGGCTACGTGGTGAACGACTACCCCTCCATGGGAGTGGACGAGAGCACCGGGACGCTGGCGGTGTTCTGGAGCGACTTCCGCGACGGTTCCTTCACCACCGACGACAACGGCGACGTGGTCTGCTCGCCCTGCAACTCCGACGTGTTCGCCTCGGTCTCCACCGACGGGGGCGCCTCCTGGAGCGAGGCGAAGCTCGTCGACTCGAGCACGGCGGCCCAGTTCCTCCCGTGGGGCGACGTGGACGAGCACGGAGGCCTGCACGTGGCCTACTACGACCGGAGCCCTCACGGCGACGAGCACGACGGCTCGGTGGGGCTGACCCTGGCCACCTCGACCGACAGCGGGGCAACGTGGCGGACCCGCCGGATCGCTTCGGCCGACCTGCCGAACCTGACCCCGGACACGAACCCGGCGCAGGCCGGCTTCATCGGGGACCGCATCTCGCTGGTGGCCCGGGGGGGCCAGGTCTTCGTGGCCTGGACCGACACCCGGGGGCTGCTGGGGACGGCCGAACAGGACACCTACTTCGCCAGGGTCCCCCGGGCCTGAACGAATGGGACAGGGTCTCAGCGGCCGCCTGTTGGTGGAGGCGGCGAAGTCGATGCGCCGCCGCAGGCTGGCCGGGGCGATCCTGCGAACGGCCGCCCCGGTCCTTCCACGGAAGACCCCCCCCGACCGGCCGGTGTTCGTCCTGGGGAGCCCTCGATCCGGCACCACGCTCCTGTTCGAGGTTCTCGGCAGGTCGCAGCGGCTCGCCTCCCTGGAGGTCGAGAGCCACCTCCTGTGGGAGATGTTCCATCCGCTGGACGCGGGCGGATCCACCTCACACGAGCTGGGCCCGGCGGACGTGACGAACCGCGAGCGGCGGGTGCTCCACTGGGCGGTGGACCGGGTGTCCGCGGGGCGCCGGTACCTGGACAAGGCGCCCCGGAACTGTCTTCGGGTGCCCTATCTCGACGCCCTGTTCCCGGGGGCGTTGTTCGTCCACCTGAAGCGGGACGGCCGGGCCGCGGTGTCCTCGTTGATCACCGGGTGGCGCTCGGGGGACGAGATGTTCGCCGGCACCCGGATGCCTCGGCCGCTGTCGATCGCCGGGTACGCCGGGCAGACCTGGAAGTTCCTGGTCCCACCGGGCTGGGAGGCCTACGCCACGGGGAAGTCGCTGGAGGAGGTGTGCGCCTTCCAGTGGATCTCGGCGAACCACGCCATCCTGGCCGCCCGGGAGGGCATCGAGCCCGAACGGTGGGTGGAGGCCTCCTACGAGGAACTCGTGGCGAGGCCCCGCGAGGAGGCCGAACGCCTGCTCGAGCGGGTCGGCCTGCCCGGGGACCGCGACGTGCTGGCAGCGGCGGCGGCCATGGACCGCCACGTGACGAAGGCCATCACCCCGCCAAAGCCGGACAAGTGGCGAACCGAGAATCCGCACCAGATCGAGCGCGTCCTCCCGATGATCGAGCCGACGATGCGCCGCCTGGGCTACGGAGTCGAAGGATGAAGGGTGGGCGGGGCGATTGAGTAGTCGGCAGCGTCGGTTCCAGGACGGCTCCCACGAGTTGCGCTCGCCCATCGCCGTCTCTGCCTGCCTTCCCCCGAGCACCCAGACCGAGATGCTACATTCGGGATGACCTGGGAGATCCTGTGGGCGTTGATCCTCGGGTTCTTCCTCTCGGGCGTGGTGCAGGCCGTGGTGTCCAAGCGGGAGATGACGCGCCTGCTCCCCGACGACTCCCCCCGGACCCTGGCCATCTCCTGTGGTCTGGGAGCCGCCTCCTCGTCCTGCTCCTACGCCGCGGTGGCCCTGGCCCGCTCGATCTTCCGCAAGGGCGCGGATTTCACCGCGGCCATGGCCTTCGAGTTCGCCTCGACCAATCTGGTCATCGAGCTCGGGATCATCCTGGCCCTGCTGATCGGGTGGCAGTTCACCCTGGCCGAGTTCGTGGGTGGTCCGCTGATGGTGGTGATGACTGGCCCTGCTGTTCCGGGCCTTCCTCTCTCCCCGCCTCCTGGAGGTGGCGAGACGCCAGGCCGAGAAGGGCCTGCGCGGGTCCATGGAGGGCCACGCAGAGATGGACATGTCGCTCACCGGCGGCTCGATCTGGTCCCGGATCACCTCCGGCAGCGGCTTCACCGCGATCAGCCATTACTACTGGATGGACTGGGCAGCGATCTACAAAGCCATCTTCGGCGGCCTGGTGATCGCCGGGGCCCTGGCGGCGTGGGTCCCAACTCGTTCTGGCAGGTCTTCTTCCTGGTCCACCACCCGCTGCTGGCGAAGCTGTGGGGGCCGCTGATCGGGCCGCTGGTGGCCATGCTGTCGTTCGTCTGCTCCATCGGGAACGTGCCGCTGGCGGCGGTGCTGTGGAACGGCGGGATCAGCTTCGGCGGCGTGATCGCGTTCATCTTCGCCGACCTGATCGTGTTGCCCATCCTGAACATCTACCGGAAGGTCACTATATGGATCACCGCTATTCCGGATTTGACGCACCCGTCGCCGTGGAGCCCCCGATCGGCTCCCCACCGTGAAGCTCCAGCCGAAGGGTTCGCTCCGACCGACTGGCCGTCAGCCCGTCTCAAGACCCGCGCTGTGCTTTCCCCCGCACCCGTTCACCAGCGCCACCAATGTTGCCACCTGGCGCGCGTCGAGGTGTCTCTCGGTGATGAGGTACTTGGGCCAGCCCGGCATCGGCGTCCCACCGCCAGCAGTGGCAACAGCACGGGCCCTTATCCGGGGTCATCTGCATGGCGTGGTCGTAGATGGGCTGGCCCGCGGCCGTGAGGTGGATGCTCCGGTCGTAGCCGAGGAGTTGGTTCGCGAGGGGTACGGGAACGTCGTACGGATCGGCCGGGATCACCGAGATGCCCCTGTAGCGCTGCAGCTCCCGAACCTGGGCCTGGTACGTGGCCAGATCCATCGGGTTGCAACAGGATCCCTGTAGGCGGCCGCTCCGCGCATAGGACGCGATGGCTTGCGGACGGAGGCTGCAGTAGTTGCTGCTCCGAGCAGCCAGGTAGCGGAACTCCTGGGGGGTTCCGGGGCCACGGCCTTGCGCCGTGGAAGGTCGTGGCGAACCTGCACCGAGCACCTTGATCCCCAAAAGGGACGTTCCGGTTATCGCGAGAGTCGCCGTGAGCCCCACAGCCCAGCGTACGGCGTGGCGTCGACCCGAAAGGAGGCGGCGAGAGCCGCGCGCGGATGGCGAGGGAGACGGGTCCATCATCGTTCGGGCCCAAGGGTACATCGCCGAGGCATCCTCAGGGGTACGGCGAACGCTCGGGTGCTGTCACACGAAGCCGAAACCTCACCCCGAGCCGGCGCACAGGAGAACGATGGTGGGAGGCGTTCTGTCGCGAATGGCGCCGCCCAGGATGCGGCGCGGCACTACACTGAGGATGCATGCGGACCGTTGGGATCATCGTCCTGGTGCTCCTGATCCTTCTGCTGGCGTTCCCCCTCGGCATGAGCGCTGCCATGGGCTGCCCCTTGCACGCCACGACGTGTTCGGCCGCCCTGGGCGCCTGCGCTGCGGTCCTCGGCCTCGTCTCGCTCTTGGTTGCGGCGATCACGGTCCTCATTCCACAGAGATCGCGCATCCTTCCCTCCTTCGTCCTGATCAGGTCACTGGAAAGACCCCCTCGGTTCCACTGATCGACCCTTAGAACGGGCCCTGGCTCCGCCGCTCTCGGCGGGCCACGGAATCGAGGAAGGTGACCATGACCTGGCAATCGAACTCAGACGATCGCGGTCGCGCCTCCGCCACCTGCGGCCGGGCTCCTTCGGCATCGCTGTCTGGGCACTGGACAGGCAGCAGGGATACGGTCCTGTGAGCGCCAAGAGCCGGCGCCGTCGACCAGCCGCTCGGGGTCCCAGCCGCCAACCCCAGACGGCGAGCCGATCGCCGTCGACCGACCCCGGCTCCCGAGACGACCTCAAGCGTGAGCGCCGGGACGAAGCCCGGCGCCTCCGCGAGGCCCACCGGCGCCAAGCGATCAGACGACGCTATTACCGGAACGGGATGTACGCGCTGATCGGGGTGGCGCTGATCGGTGCCATCGCGTACGGCACGACCAGGATGAAGACGAAGCATGGATCGGCCCTGACGGCCCAGGAACAGAGCCTCCTGGCCCAGGCCGATGCGCAGGCCACGGTCGCTGGTTGCGGATCGGTCCAGACGATCTCGCCCTACGCGGGAGCCAACGACCGTGCTCACATCGGAGCCCAGGTCGCGTCGCCCCCTCCCCTCTCCAGCTACCAGTCGACACCACCAGCGTCCGGGCCACATAATCAGGCTCCTCTCAACGCCGGCGTGTACTCCTCCCCTCCCCCGGTCTATCAGGCCATCCACGCACTCGAGCACGGAGCGGCCATCATCTGGTACGACCCCGCCGCCTCCAGCTCGGACCTGGATCGGGTCAAGAGCTTCTTCAACGATCCCGCCCACCAGGACCACGTCATCGTCGCGCCGTACAGCTACCCGGATCAGGGCGCGGCGGGGAGGCTTCCCTCGGGGAAGCAGATGGTCCTCGTGGCCTGGCATCACATCCGGGCTTGCACTCAGGTGAGCCTTCCCGTCGCCTTCGACTTCGTGGCTCATTACCGCTTCCCGCCGCCCGCGGGCGAGTCCTACAAGGGCGACGCGCCCGAGCAGGGGGTGCCCATCTGATGCCCAAGACCGCGCGGACTGCCTGCGGAGGCCAGTCGGCGGGTGGCTCCTCAGGCATCGTCGCCCGGCCGTTCAACAGAGTAAGAGCGCTGGCTGCGGCTATCGCTGTCATCGCGATGGTCAACGTGTCGTGCTCCGGTGGAAGAGCGACCACGACTGTGCCCGGCCCATCCGGCCCGCTCCTCCCTCGAACGCCAACCGCGCTTCCCCAGTTCGATCCGCAGCGATTCCATCAACTGCTGGCGCAACTCCGTGGACGGCCCGTGGTGATCAACGTGTGGGCCTCCTGGTGCGGTCCATGCATTGTCGAGGCCCCTTTAAGGACGATGAACCTATGTGGAGACTCGCGACCGGTCAGCCGGTGTTCGTCGTGCCAATGGAACACCCGGAGGCTTACGCCGTGGGGACCTGTCGTGGCCAGGTGATCGTGTCGCGGGGGCTCATCGACGTCCTGGATGAGCGAGAGCGGCAGGCCGTCCTCCTGCACGAGGAGGGCCACCTCAGGGCGCGGCACCAACCCCTGCTGATGGTGTCGCGAGCCGCTGCGGCGGCCATGGCACCCATCCCCGCCGCGAGGATCGCCATGAGTGTGGTTCAACAGGCCGTCGAGGAGGCGGCGGACGAGTACGCCGCGGCCCGGATCGGATGCGCCGCGACGGTGGCGAGCAGCGTGTCCAAGGCGGCCCTCGCCGGGCTCCGGAGCCCCCTCGGAGCGGTCGCTCTCGGCGCCGGCCCCGACGTGCCGGGCCGCGTCCGAAGGCTCCTCCACCCTCCGACGTTTCGGCGCTGGGTCCCCTGGGCGTGCATGCTCGCCGCCGCCGCGCTCCTGTCGCTGATCGCCCTGACCCAAGCCCTCGCCGGCCTGGCCATCGTGGCGGCCGTTCACCACCTCGTCGGGTTCGGCGCCGCGACGTTCTGTCCTCTCATGCGCCCCGCCGGTGCGACGTCTGCGGGCTGAGTCCCCGCTGCGAGGCGCCTCGCCCTCTCATCCCACTGGAGCCTGGATGGTGATGGGAGCGTCGAAGTCGTAGAACCGGTCGTCCATGAAGTGGCCGTCCGCCCGCATCTGCGCTTGGACCACCAGACCCTGGGGATCGACCCACAGCCTGAACCAGACGCCGGTCGATCCGCTCAGTCCGAAGAACGCCAGGACCTGCGCCTTCTGCCCATCCACGGTCTCGGTTCCAAGGATCCGGGGGGCGATGAACGGTTTGAAGTAATCCCAGATGAACGAGGGAACCGGAATGGACGGGCCTCCCGGCTGAGCCTCCCACTTGGCCCCGGGATGGCTCTGAATGTATCGAGTGGTGCCCACCCAGATCACCGACTCCTCGTTCACCACCGACTCCATCCGACCCGGGGCCACGAACGCGTACTTGGACTTCACGGTGGCGAGCCCGGAGTTGAGCGAGTCGTCCTGTCGGTACGAGGTGAGCTCGTGCATCCGCTGCTGGGCTCGATCGAGCAGCGCGGTGCCGTCCGCCGCGGGGAGCGCCGGCAGGTCGAAGGTCTCGGTGCCCCCGGCTGAGCCGGCCGCGGCGATCGCGATCCGCTCGCCTCCGGCCAGGTCGGCCTCAGACGACCGACAGTTGGGCCCGCACGCGCGAACGCGCAGAGGGCGCCCCGCGAGCGAGACTTTGATCGGGATGTCCTGTGCCTTGCCCTGGATTGGCAGAACGTAGACCAACAGCTGATTGGGGCCGGGCTTGGCCGGTCGAACGGTCAGGCCGAGCAGGATCTGGCCGGCATGCCCACCGAGGGTGAGGTCGCCGGGCCTCGGGAGGGCCGACGTGACGGTGCCATTCGGGACCGAGGTGGCGCTCCGCCCGGTCGGGCTCCGGGCGGCGCTCGCCTGAGCCAGCTGCGACGCCGGGAGGGGGTAGGCCGCGAGGAGGGCAGCGGCCGTCACCACGGCCACGGCGATCAGCCCCTCGGCGCGGGGAGCGAGGCGCCTGCGCCACGCGAGGACCGAGAGCGGGATCATCGCCCCGACGGCCACGACCTTGATGCTGAGCACGCGGCCGTAGTCGGTGGCGAAGAGCGCGTGCAGGCTCCCCACGTCCTGAAAGGCCTGCACCACCCCCAATCCCACCGTCACCAGGAACGCCGTGATGGCCACCGGAGAGAATCGGTCCAGGAGCCTCCGAGCCTCCGGCCCCCGGTATCCGCCCGGCGGCCGAAGCGTCGCCAGGGCCATGATCCCGCCGGCCCACAACCCGGCCGCCAGCAAGTGACCCGCATCCACGGCGACCCCCCACCACATGGGATGTGCGCTGGCCCCGTGGCCAGAGGCCGCCAGACCCGACACCGCCACCAGGAGGAAGGGGGAGACCGGCACCGAAAGGACGGAGGCGAGGACGGCGAAGCCGATGGCGACCAGGAACACGAATCGAGCCGTTCCCGGGACACCCGTCGTCAGGTAGCGCAGAGTGCCGCCGATCGAGGAGGCCTCCGACGCCTCGAGCGTGACCACAACCAGGGCCGCGAAGAGCGAGACGGCAAGGGCACCGGAGACCATGCCCCTCCGCTTGACCCAGGCGATTCGTGGGTCCCGCTTGGCCAGGCGCCGGATCAACAGAAGTCCGATCGCCAGGAGCAGCGCGACGTACTCGATGGTCCGAAAGGCCGAGAGAGCGGCGGACGAGCCGTTCGTCGAAATGGCGGCGGTCGACCCCCGCGCCGATGGGGCAACCACGGTGAATTGGAACGATCCGCGCACGGTGTGTCCGTCATCGGCGCTGACCGAGGTCCATTGGACGCGGTAGGGGCCGAGCGCGTTGGTGGCGAGCGGAACGGAGATCTCGGTTCCGGATCCGTGGCCGGTAAATTCGTGTCCGGCCGGATCGGTGACCCTCGCTAACGACAGCTTCGGCGTCACGGGCTCGGAGAAGTGAAGGACGACGATCCCGGGCGCCGTGCCCAGGCGCGCCCCAGCCGAGGGCTCGGAGGAAACCAGGAGTGCGTGGGCCTGGGCCACGCCCTGGCCGAGAGCAAGGAAGACGCTTGCGGCCATCAACAGCAGCGCGAGACGAGCGCCCCCCGCTTTCACCATGGTCCGACAGGTTCTTTCATCACCCTTGAGTATCCGAGTGAGATGTCTCCTGAGATTGGACGCCGCTCGTCTCCATCCGGCCCATCGGCAAGCCGGTGCGCCGCCCTCGCGCGCTCATCCTGTGGCGTAGTAGCCGGGGGACGAGGCTCCCCCAACCCGCCCCCATTTGCCCGGCTAGACTCATGTACGACGCCTCATAGTGAGGAAGGCCCAGAGCGAGTGAGCCGCCGAACCCAGCAGCGCCCGGAACGATCCTGCTGTTTGGATCGCCGCCGCCGTCTCTTCCGAACCCGTCCTGCCGAAGCGCCCTCCATCACGACCCCGCTGCTAGGTAGAGTGCTGGTCATGGGAGGTAAGCGGTGGTGATGTGGGGACCCGGAGGCGGGCCATGGTGGGGCTTCGGGATGATGCTCCTTTGGCTCCTGTTCCTGGCACTGATCGTCGTGGGCATCGTGTTCATCGTCCGATCCTTCTCGGACGGCGGACAGCGGGGACGCCAACCGGAGCCGAACCGGGCACTCGACATCCTGGACGAGCGTTTCGCGCGTGGCGAGCTCGACCAGAACGAGTATCAGGAGCGACGACGCATCCTCACCGGCGGGAGGTGACAGCGTGAACCGGCGAAGGCTCGGGGTCGTCCTCGTCGCCATCGGCCTGGCCGGTCTGATCGGGACCGCCGGGGCTGTCGCGGGGAGCCCAGGAGGCATGTGGGGTCCCTCTAGCGGGGTACGCGGGCGCCCAACCTGCGCCAGTCCCACGCTCCCAGGACAGACGGTGCAGGTGGTCCTTTCCGACATGGGCGGGGGCATGATGATGGGCGGGCGCATGATGAGCGTTGCCGCCGGCCCATCGACGGTTGGCTCTGGTGATGTGTCGTTCAGCGTCTGGAATGCGGGCACGATGGTTCACGAATTCGTTGTCTTGCCGCTGCCTCCGGACGGAGTCGGTACCCGACCCGTCGGCCCCAACGGCCGCGTGAGCGAAGCGGGAAGCCTCGGGGAGGCGTCCAGGTCCTGCGGCCAGGGAGCCGGCGACGGGATCGCGCCGGGGGCGGCCAGCTGGGCAACTCTCCATCTCGCTCCCGGTCGGTACGAGCTGATCTGCAACGAACCCGGCCACTACGCGATGGGCATGTTCACCGAGCTCGACTCCACCTAGTCGAACCGCGGGCCCACTCTCCTCGTGCCCGCTGTACCCAGCCTTCCGGCTCCGCCGGTTACGCCCAGGCCCAGGCCCAGGTGGCATGACCTCCCTTCGGCGTCCAGAATCCCTGGCCGGCTCGCTCTCCTACAGCCCGTTGCCGTGGCTGTACAGGGAAGAGCGGCCGTTGCTCTCCCGGGTCCATCCGGGCACGGCGGGAGCGCTTCCGCTCGGGATGGCCTTCGCCGCCGGTTGGACGCCGTGCATCGGGCCGGTGCTGGGCGCCGTCCTGACCCTGGCCGGGGCCCAGGGCACGACGCCCAAGACCCTCCTGCTTCTGTTCGTCTACTCGCTCGGCTTGGGACTTCCGATCTTCCTGTTGGGCATGGGGATGCGGTGGGCAATGGGCGCCTCCCGGTTCATCAGTCGCCACTACCGCTGGTTTGCGGGATTCGGCGGCTCAGTGATGGTGGCAATCGGGATCCTTCTGATCACCGGCCTGTGGATCCGCCTCCTGGCTCCGCTCCTTCGCATCGTGAACAGGTTCGCGCCGCCCATCTGAACCGGACCGATCGTCTAGCAGCGGGCCCGGGCGATTGAGGCGAGCCACTCGAGGTCTATGCGGTGATGCGGTTGACGTAATCCCTGCCCAGATTCGAGGCTGTAACACGAAGCCCCGCACCGGGGACAGAAACGTCCGGGTGCCGTTCCGCAGCATGTCGACGAAAGGATGGGACCGTGGCCGACGACGCGGTGGCGAAGCTGGGGGAGATCCTGCACACGGCGGCGGAGACTCACCACGTGGTGTTCGGGATCGTGCACGGGGCCGACGAGGACTGGGCCTCGTGGTATTCGGACTGGCTGCTGAACCTGTCCCGACTGCCGGACGTGCTGCGGACCCGACCGGTCCGCAGCGAGCTGACCTACGAGCTGGTGCGACTGGACAAGGAGTACACGCAGCGGGCGCCGGCGGATGCCTGGGAGCCCTACTACGCCAGGGAGCTCATGCGGCGGTTCGGCACGGCGTGACCGGGGGAACCTACGTGTCCTTCCTCCACCGAGTGCGCGAAGATGTCTGAGATGCGAACCGGGATCGAACCCCGAAGGGCGGCGGACCGTAGGGCCGCTGGAGTCCGGGCGCCCCCCTCCGGTCTGGACCGGTGGGCGGCCGGCGCCCTGGTCGGCTTGGTCACCGCGGGCGTGGCGCTGGGGGCTGCCCAGTTGGCGGCGGCGTTCGCCGGCGAGGTGTCCTCGCCGATGGTGGCGGTGGGGCAGGCCGCCATCGACCTGTCCCCGCCATGGCTGAAGGAATTCGCCATCCGAGGGTTCGGATCGAACGACAAGCTGGCCCTGCTGATCGGGATCGGGGTCCTGCTGGGACTGGCGGCGGTGGGGATGGGCGTGGCCGCGCTGCGGAACCGTTGGGTGGGGTTCGCCGGGCTGGCGGGCTTCGGGGCGGTCGGCCTGGCCGCCGCGGCCACTCGGCCCACCACGACCGGGCTCACCCTGCTGCCCTCGCTGGTCGGGGTGGCCGGCGGGCTGGTGGCCCTGAACCTCCTGCTCCGGGAGGGCCCTCGGCGGGAGCCTCCGGCTCGGCCCGTCGCCTTCGATCGCCGGCGGTTCCTGCTGACCGGGCTGGCCCTGGGAGGTGTCGCCACGGTGGCCGGGCTCGGCAGCCGGGTGGCCGGCCGGGCCGCCCAGCGGGCGGCGGCCTCCCGAGCTGCACTGCGGATCCCCCGGCCTTCGGACGTGGCGCCCCAGCCCTCGGGGGCCGGCCCAGGCGTGCCCGGACTGAGTCCCTTCTACACACCGAACGCCCATTTCTACCGGGTGGACACGGCCATCATCGTTCCGAAGGTCACCGCGGAGGACTGGCGGCTGCGGATCCACGGGATGGTGGACCGCGAGATCCGGATGGACCTCCGGCAGCTCCTGGCCCGTCCGCTGATCGAACGCGACGTCACCCTGACGTGCGTGTCGAACGAGGTGGGGGGCACCTACATCGGCAACGCCCGGTGGATCGGGGCGCCCTTGAAGCCGATCCTCGAGGAGGCCGGGGTGCACCCGGGAGCCTCCCAGATCGTGACCCGCTCCACGGACGGCTTCACCGTGGGCACGCCGACTGCCGTGGCCATGGACGGCAGGGACGCCATGCTCGCCGTGGCCATGAACGGGCAGCCCCTCCCGCTGGCCCACGGGTTCCCGGTTCGGATGATCGTGCCCGGCCTGTACGGCTACGTCTCCGCCATGAAGTGGATCGTCGACATGGAGCTCACCACGTTCGAGGCGTTCGACGCCTACTGGGTCCAGCAGGGCTGGGCGCAGCAGGCCCCCATCAAGACGCAGTCACGGATCGACACGCCTCGAACCGGCCAGCGGCTGCCGGCGGGAGGGGTCGCCGTGGCCGGCGTGGCCTGGGCCCAGCACCGGGGGATCGAGAAGGTCGAGATCCAGGTCGATGGCGGGCCGTGGCGGCGAGCCCGCCTGGCGGCCCAGGACACCGTCGACACGTGGCGGCAGTGGGTGTTGGAATGGAAGGCCGAACCCGGACGCCACGTCCTCCGGGTCCGGGCGACCGACCGGACCGGCTCCACGCAGACCGGTGCGCCTCACGATCCCCCGCCCGACGGCGCCACGGGCTGGCACACCGTGCGGGGCCGGAGCTGAGCTGGAGCCGTAGTAGGTCTCGTACCCGCCGTATCGCCCGTATCGCCCGTACCGGTATCGGTAGTACGGGCCGTAGTAGCCCGAGTACGGGTAGTAGGTCCGACCCTTGGAGGGGTCGAAGTTGTTGTAGATGGCCCCCAGGATCGGCGCGCCGACCTGCTCGAGCTGCTCGCGAGCGTGGTTCACCGACCCCCGCGTGCTGACCTCGGAGTCGGCCACGAACAACACCCCGTCCACCAGCGGGGCCAGCGCCAGGGCGTCGGCCACCAGCAGGATCGGCGCGGTGTCGATGACCACGAAGTCGGCCACCTCACGGAGCTCGACCAGGAGCTCGCCCATCTGCTCGGACTGGAGCAGCTCTGCGGGGCGGGCCGGGACCGGACCGGAGGACATCACCCGGAGGTTCTCGACCTTCGGGTCCTGCAGGGCCTCCCAGGGCTTGACCTCCCCGGAGAGCACGTTCGACAGGCCGACCGCGTTCTCCAGGTCGAAGAAGCGGTGCACCCGAGGCTTGCGGAGGTCGGCCGACACCAGGATGACCCGTTTGTTCGCGTTGGCGAGTGTCACCGCGACGTTGGCGGCGGTGGTCGTCTTGCCCTCGCCGGCCGTCGGGCTCACCACCATGATCGTCTTCACACCTCGCTGCACGGCCGTGAACACGATGCTGGTTCGCAGGGTCCGGTAGGCCTCGGCCACGGCGCTCTTCGGCTGGTCCAACGCCACGAGCTTGGCCTCCTGCCGCTTGCGCCAGCCCGGCACCTTGGGGATGACGGCCAGCACGGGGACGCCGAGGTTCTGCTCGAGGTCGGTGCGGCCGCGGAGGCCGTCGTCGAGGCGCTCCCGCAGCAGGGCCAGGCCGCCGCCGAAGGCGATGCCGACGAACAGGCCCAGGATTCCGTCCAGGAGCTTGTTCGGGCTGGAAGGCTTCTTGGGGAGCTTCGCGGGCAGGGCAAGCTGGGGCGGGACGATCTTGGAGGGGTCGAGGTTCAGCAGCTCCTGGTTCAGGTTCGCGATCTGCTGGCTCACCTGGGTCTCCTGAGCGGTGAGATTCTGCAGCTGCGCCTGGTCGGAGGCCTTCTGGGCCGAGTCCGTCTCACCGGCGATCTTCGTGGTCAGGTCCGCGTACTGCTTCTGGAGGCCGGCCAGTTGGGGCACCAGCCCCGTGATCTTCTGGCTCTTGTCTCCGTTCAACTGGGTGAGGATCGGCGCCTGCAAGGTGGCCAGAGTGGCCTGCGCGCTGGCCGTCTTGATCTGGATGTACGCCAGGGCGAACGCCTGCGCACCGGCCACCGACTTCTTCGGGATGGTGTCCGAGTAGGTGATCTCCAGGATCGAGGACTGCTGGGGGAACGTCACCGCGACGTGCTTCGTGAGGTCCTTGATCGAGTTGATGTCGAGGCCCGAAATGGCGGTGTCCGAGCACCAGGTGGGGACGTTCGGGGTGACCAGTGGGCCGGTGGGATCGGCTTGGAAGACCGCCTTGTCCAGGATGAGCGCGGCGCACTTCTCGACCGGTTCCGAGGTGACCACCTCGACCTCGGTGTCCATGTTCGGGCCGGCGTTGCCGCCCTGGGTCACTCCGATCCCGAGCGGAAGCACGTTGGTGGCGAGAACTTTCGAGGTGGCGTCGTACACATTGGGCTGCTGCTTGGCATAGAACAGCGCGCCGAGCAATCCGAGCAGCGTGATGGCGATGATCGACCACTTGCGACGCCCCAGGACTCCCAGGTACTCGCGCAGGCGGATTGCTTCCTCAGGGGTGTTGGGTTCGGTAGCCATGGTTGGGCCGCGATTCTACCGGTGTGCCCGCGGGTTCGTCATGCGATTTTCGAAGGTTTGTCCGATTCCTATGCCCAAGCCGGGGCCGATCCGGGGGCGCCCGGCCGCCGTGGGCTCGAATTGCTCGTTTTTCTCAGCTCGCCCGGGTCCCCTCGGCCGGGTCGTCCTCCGCTCCCACCGGCAGCGCACCGACGGACTTCCCCGGATCGGCGTCGGCCGGGAGGTGGCGTTCGGGCAGCCGCCCCCTCATGAGCGCCCAGCAGTGGGGCAGGCACTCCTTGGCCAGGCCCCGCCCGGTGCCCCATCCGATGGCGGCTCGGAGCAGGAAGCCGACGCCTAGCGCGGCGCCCAGGCCGCGCATCCGCCATCCCGGGAAGTCGATGGCAAGGGACTCCACCGACCGCAGTCCCGACAGGATCCGCCGCTCCCGGTCCCCCGCCGCGACCTCGTGGATGAGCCGGACCGAGGGCCGGTGGATCACCCGGTAGCCGGCCTTTCGGGCCTTCCGGCAGAAGTCCGCGTCCTCCTGGTACATCCAGTACCGCTCGTCGAGCATCCCCAGCTCGAAGTACGGCCCGCGCCTGATGCCGAGCAGCGCGCCGGAGACCCAGTCGAGGTCCTTGTCCTTCTTCGGGAACGGCGCGGCCAGCCACGGGCCGAACCACAGGTGCAGGCTGAACGGGATGAACGCCCACACGAGGTAGCGGGGGATGCTCGGGTCGTAGCCGCCCGACTCGGGGAGCTTCCTGTCCTGGAAGCTGACCTGCAGGGCGGCGATCACGGCGCACTCCTGGGGCACGCCGGTGAGGAGCTGGGTCATCTCGCCCGGGCGGACGTGGGCGTCGTCGTTCACCAGCACGACCCAGTCGTCCTCCTCCGTGGCGAGCAGGGCGCCCTGGTTCACCGCGGCGGCGAAGCCCCGGTTCTTGTCGTTCTGGATGAGGATGGTTCGCTCCCGCCCCCGGGCCGGCTTCTGCGAGTCGTCGTGGGAGGCGTTGTCCACCACGATGACCTGCCGGACCTCCGGCTCCAGCACGTCGAGCAGCGGGCCCAGCCGGTCCTGGGAGTTGTAGTTGACCACCACCGCCAGCGCCCGCTGCCGGGCCGGCGCCATCAGGTGGTAGTCGGCGAAGGGCTCCTTGCGCCTGAGCAGAGCCAACGTCCTCGGGCCTCCTTCGATCCGAGCGTGTCCTCGAGTGATGGACCGAATCATCGTAGCGGAGGCGTGCGGCCGTGCCGGGCCCTGCTAGCATCCCGCGCTCGGGCGTGGTCGAGGTGATCCGGATGAATGTGCAGGACATCAGGGAGTCGGTCGGGCGCAGGTGGTGGACGCTCGAACGGTTCGGGTTCACCCCGGCCAAGCTGGCCAGGCGGGCCGCACCGGGGAGGGGGCCGAAGGTGTTCTGCGTCAGCGTACCGAAGGCCGGGACCCACCTCCTGGAGCGGGCCCTGTGCCTGCACCCCCGGCTGTACCGGAAGGCCCTTCCCACGATCCGCTACGGCAACCTGGCGCGGCACGGCGGGGTGCAGGGGATCGTCCGGAGGCTCAAGCCCGGCCAGATCGTGCTGTCACACCTGCAGTTCGAGCCCTCCGCTATGCCGGCTGGCTCGGGACCGGCGCGCTGGTGGTGCGGTTCGAGGACATGGTCGGTGCGGCCGGTGGGGGGAGCGACGAGCGCCAGCGCCGGGCCATCGGCGAGGTCTTCGCCCACCTCGGCCTGGACCCGGACGACGACCTGGTGGCCTCGGTCAGCGAGCGGCTGTTCTCGAAGAAGAGCCCCACCTTCCACCGGGGCGCCATCGGCTCGTGGCAGGAGCACTTCGAGCCCGAGGTGCGAGCGGCGTTCGACCAAACGTGCCGGGAGTTCGTCGGGACCTACGGGTACGCCTGAGCCCCGGCCGGGCCGGACCTGCCCGGTACACTCGTGACCCCGATGCCTCCCGACCTCCTGCTCATCGTGTGCGACACGGCCCGGGCGGACGCGTTCAGCCCGTGGGGCGGCCCCCATCCCAGCCCGGCCATGGAGCGGCTGGTTCGCGAGGGCCTCTCGTGGACGAACGCGACGACCACCGCCCCCTGGACGGCGCCCTCTCACGCGTCGATGTTCACCGGCCTCCTTCCCACCGAGCACGGCGTGAACGCCGAGTGCATCGAGTGGAACGACCGGCTCCCGACCTCGCCGGCTCCGGCCGTCCGCGCCTTCGCCGGAGGCTGGCTCCCGGAGCAACTCCGGGACCGCGGATACCGGACGTGGGGCGCCAGTTGCAACAGCTGGATCAGCGTGTGGGGCGGGTTCGACCGGGGGTTCGAGGAGTTCGTCGATCTCCGCCCGTGGACTCGGCCGAAGCGGTCGGGCCCGGCCCGGTTCGCCTATCTCGCCCGGAAGGCCCTGGGACGGATGGATCGAGGGGGAGCGGCGGCGGTGGACCAGGTTCGGCGGCGGCTGGTCCATGCCGGACCGGAGCCCCAGTTCCTGTTCCTGAACCTCATGGAGACCCACTCGCCGTTCGACCCGCCGGGTCCCTTCTACCCCTACGCGTTCTGGCGCCGGTTCCGGACCCGCGGCCTGTCGGCCGGTCTCGACCAGGGGCTCTCCTACAACAGCGGGGTGGTGGATCCGGGGCCCGACTACGCCCGCCAGCTCCGGGACGTCTACTTCGCCTGCGGTCGGTACGAGGACTGGCTCCTCGGGAGGATCGTCGAGGCGGTGGCCTCGCGGGGTCGGCCCACGGTGGTCACCGTGGTGGCCGATCACGGCGAGAACCTGGGTGAGCACGGGCTGTTCAACCACAATTCCTCCCTCCACCAGACGCTCCTGCACGTGCCCATGGCTGCCTGGGCCGCCGGCACCGGGCTGGGGCAGGGGAGGGTCGATGAGCCGGTGTCGACCGCCCGCGTCGGCCCGTGGCTGCTCGGCCTGTCCGACGGCGACGCTGAGCCCCTCCGGGGGAACGGGGCGGTGGTCAGCGAGTACGAGGGAACCCACCTCCACAACGGCATCCCCGACTACATCCAGAGGGGGATCGAGGAGAAGAGCCCCCGGGTGCCCCCGCTGGTCTTCAGCGGTGGGGTGGCGGTCCGGCGCGACGGGCTGAAGTACGTGGCCACAGGGGCCGGCCACGAGGAGCTGTTCGACCTCGCCGACGATCCCGGCGAGGACCGGGACCTGGCGATGTCGCGACCCGATCTGGTGGAGGGGTTCGGCTCGGAGCGCGAGGCCTGGGAGCGGCGCCGGGAGGGCCTGGCCACGTTCGATGCCGGCGAGGTGGCCGAGGGAGAGATCGCCGACCATCTGAGGGAGCTCGGCTACATCGAGTAACCTGGTGTCGGCCCGCCGAGCGCGTGATCGACGCCACGCGAACCCAGTGAGTGAGATCACCACCGCATCCGTTGTGCGGCTTCGAGCAGGCTGGCAGACTCGCCCTTCTGCCCGCCACGTGGAGGCATCCGTGACCGAACGCAAGAAGGACTACGACGTCATCGTGATCGGCGGCGGCCCGGCCGGGGCCGCCCTCGGCTCGTTGCTGGCCACCGACGGGTACCGCGTGCTGATCCTGGAGCGGGACATCCACCCGCGGGACCACGTCGGTGAGTCCCTGGTGCCCTCGACCAACCTGATCTTCGACCGGATCGGCTTCCTCGACAAGATGGACGACGCGGGGTTCGTCCGGAAGCCCGGCACGGGATGGAACGCCCCCCGGTCCCCCCTGTGGAAGTTCATCGAGATCCGCCTGTCGGAGTTCCCCATCCCGGGAGCCCCGCGCCCGTACACGTTCAGCGTCGAGCGGGACGTGATGGACGCGATGCTCCTGCGCCACGCCCACGAGCGCGGGGCCAAGGTCCTGCAGGGCGTCAAGGTCAGCAAGGTGCTGTTCGAAGGAGACCGGGCGGTGGGCGTGCGGGCATCGGCCGGCGACGGGTGGGTACGGGACCTGCGGGCGGACGTGGTGGTGGACGCGTCCGGGCGACGGTGCATGCTGGCCACCCAGCTCGGCCTCAAGCAGAAGGACCAGAGCTTCAACCAGTACTGCCTGTACTCGTGGTTCCGCGGGGTGAAGGAGCCGCCCCCCGACCTGACCGGGTTCACGCTCTTCTACTTCCTGGGGCTCAACAAGTCCTGGTCCTGGCACATCCCCTTGCGGAACGGGGTGTGCTCGATGGGCGTGGTGGTGGACAAGTCCGACTTCCAGGTGGGCGGGTGGTCCCACGAGGACTTCTTCTCCTCGCTGGTCGAGCGCAGCCGCACGTTCAGCCACGTGATGCAGGATGCCGAACGGATCCGCCCCTGGTGGGTGGAAGCGGACTACTCGTACAAGATCGATCGGTACTCCGGCCCCGGCTGGCTGCTGGTGGGCGACGCCCTTCGGTTCGTGGATCCGGTGTTCTCCTCGGGCGTCGACGTGGCCCTGTTCTCGGCCCTGTACGCCTACGAGACGATCGTGGAGGCCCGGAGCCCCGGCGGTGACGAGCGCGCGGCGTTCGACCGGTACCAGCACCGAGTCGGCGACGGAGTCGAGATCTGGTACGAGCTGATCGACACGTTCTACCGGCTGCAGACCCTGGTGAGCCGCTTCGTCACCCGGCCGGGCTGGCGCGAGATCATCACCAGGACGCTGCAGGGGAACCCCTATCTCCCCGAGACCCAGCAGCGGGCACGCGTGCTCCTGGACGCCATGCACGAGTCGTTCGACAAGGTCATGGGGGACCCGAACAACCTCCTGCGGCCCTGGGCGATGCTTCCCGAGGGGCGGAGCATGGACTGGAGGCCCACGGCCGTCGGCTCGTAGCGGGCCGGGCTCCGCCGTCGTACGGAACTACCGGGCCGGCAGCTCGAACGCCGCCGCGACGTCCGACGCTTCCGCGGCGAAGGCCGCCAGCTCGTCGCCGGTGGCCAGATGGAGGTCCCACCCCCGGTCGCCCGGGGAGCCGATCCGGAAGCGCATCCACTTGCCGATGCGGTCTCCGACCACCCGGTAGCTCGACCGGCCGTCGTTGTAGTCGTGCCGGACGTCGAGCAGCACCGCGCCCTCCCGAAGGAGGGTGAACGCCGTGTGCGGACAGGCGAACGCCGACGAGCCGTCGTCGTTCCCGCTCACCGGCCAGGTGACCTCCTCCACCGCGTACTCGACGTCGCCCACCGAACGGCGGGCCCGGTCCGCGACGGACTCCACCACGGCCTGGGCCAGGGCGGTCAGCTGGTCGGTCTCGGGCGCGGCCACGGGCTCAGGCCTCCGCACCCACTGACGTCGACTGCCGCCATTGCTCCCGCAGATCGGTGAGCGCCCCGGGCCGCAGGAGGTTGTTCGGGTCGGCCATGATCCGCTGGTAGGACTCCTCCATGATCTCGATGATCTCCCGGGCCCGTTCGAGCGTCTCCGGCTGGTACAGGTTGCCCTGGAGGATCCGAACCACCTTCTCCCGGAACCGCCGCTTCACCGCGAACGTCGTGAACAGGTTCCGCAGCTTGTAGAACAGGCTGATCAGGTCGTACCAGGCCTCCACGCCGTCGCCGACCCGCGTGTCGTACTCCTTGAGGGCGAGGCCCTCCTCCTTCTCTCCCCGCCGCACGGCGTCGATGGCCTCGAAGGCATACAGGGCCGAGTAGGCGGCGATGTCCACACCGGTGGAGAACACCGGGTCGACGAACCGGACGGCGTCTCCGATCAGCATCCATCCCGGGCCGGTGAGCTGCTGGATCACGTAGGAGTAGTCGGCCTCGATCCACCAGGGGCGGATCCGCTCGGCGTTCCGCATGTTGTGGGCGAGCGAGCGGTTCAGACCCATGAGCGAGTCGAAGAACTCCTCGCCGCTCTTGCCCGACTTCTGGAAGTCCCGCTTGTCGGTGACCACCCCCACCGAGCACACGCCGTTGCGCATCGGGATCTGCCACGCCCAGGACCGCTCGTAGTCCAGGAAGTGCAGGAACAGGAACCCCTCGAATCCCGGTGGGTTCGGCTCAACGCCCTTGAACCACGAGTAGATGGCGAACTGGTTGAACACCGGGTCCTTGCGCTTCAGCTTGAGCTGGTTGGCGATCATGCACCGCCGCCCCGAGGCGTCGATCACCATCGGAGCGCGGATGTCGGTGACCCAGTCCTCGGTGATCCTCACCCGGACCCCCACCGCGCGGTCCTCCTCGAACAGCACGGACTGGACGTTGGCCCCCTGGACCACCTTTGCGCCCAGGTCGTGGGCGTGCCGGAGCAGCAGCGTGTCGAACACGTCGCGCTCGACGTTGTAGGTGAACAGCTGGGGGGCGTCCGGCGGTGGGAACTCGCCCAGTCGCAGCGAGACGAACTTCCCGACGGGAGACCGGGGCGCGGTCCAGCAGGCTCCCGGCTTGTGCACGAACCCGGCGTCCTCGATCTTCGGCAGGAACCCGATCTGCTTGAAGATGGGGTTCGTCGACGGGGTGATGGACTCCCCGACGTGGTCCCTGGGATGGATGTCCTTCTCCAGAATCAGCGCGCCATAGCCGTTCATCGCCAGGAGCGAGCCGAGGGTGGCGCCGGCGGGGCCGCCACCGATGATGATCACGTCGTAGTGCTGTTCGAAGTCGGTCAACGGTCCCCCATGAATCGGCCGAAACGTGGACGACCAGTCTCCCAAATATGGTTCGGTCCAGTCAATGGAAAGCCGGGATCGAGGACGGGGAAGCGCCCCCCTTCTTTCAAGTCTGCCGGGCGATTCACGACATCGATAGCCGTGATGTCCCTCACGCTATTCGTATGCGGGCCATCACATTGTCAAGCCTTGCCCCGGGCAGGTGTCGGCGACAACAATGCGGCTCACCGGTTCGTCCGGGCAAGACAGAGCAGGCCGACAGAAGGAGGGGGTGCATGGCAGCGCAGACCACCAGCCGCCAGCGGAGCGGCGCGATCAGGTTCCACCACGCGGGGGCGTTCTGGCTCGGCATCGCCAGCGCGACTGTGGGCACACTGCTGACCCTGCCGGAGTACTGGTCGGCCCGGAACTCCTGCAAGATGGTCCCCTCGACGGTCCCGGGCTCCCCGCTGATCAAGCAGTGCTACGTGCTGGCCGGCAAGGGCATGGACGGCGCCATGATGTTCGGCATGGCCCTGATGCTGATCGGCGTCGCGGCCACGGCCTACGGCCTGTTCCCGCGGCTCTCCGAGGTGAGCAGGGGCTACATCTCGAGGATCCGGGTGCGGGCGATGGACGAGGCTCCGCTGAAGCCGGCCCACGTCGCGCTGCTGCTGGTCATGGCCGTGGCCGTGACCATCGACATCATGAAGCCGACCCAATTGTCGTTCGTGGTGCCCGGGATGGCCAAGGAGTACGCGCTGAAGACGCCCACAAACCCGATCGCCCCGCACGTTCGGGTGGCATGGCTTCCGTTCTCGGGGATCACCGGGACAGTGCTCGGGTCGTTCATCTGGGGCTTCCTCGGAGACCGCATCGGCCGTCGGGCGTCGATCCTGCTGGCCGCGCTGCTGTTCATCGTGACCTCCGCCTGCGGGGCCATGCCGAACTACACGTGGAACTTCGTGATGTGCTTCGTCATGGGGATCGGGGTGGGCGGCATGCTGCCCATCGCGTTCGCCCTCCTGTCCGAGACCATCCCCGCCCGCCATCGAGGGTGGTTGATGGTGCTGATCGGGGGGGACGTGGCCGGCGCGTACATCATCACCAGCACCTTGGCCACGCAGTACATCCCGCACTACAGCTGGCGGATCATGTGGCTGATCGGGATCCCCACCGGCGTGCTGCTGATCGCCCTGAACTACTTCATCCCGGAGTCGCCGAGGTTCCTGCTGGCGAACGGCCGTGACGAGGAGGCCCGGGCGGTGATGGAGCGTTACGGGGCCCAGGTGGTCGAGGCGGACCATACCCAGTTCCAGCAGGTGGAGGAGAAGGTCAAGGGCCGGTTCGCCCAGCTCCTGGAGCGGCCGTTCGGCGGCCTGTCCCTCGCCCTGATCCTGTTCGCCCTGGCCCTGGGCTTCATCACGTTCGGGTTCCAGCTCTGGCTGCCCACGAACCTGACGAAGCTCCTGGCGGCGAAGGGCCTGACCAACACGGAGGTGACCTCGGACCGGATCCTGCGGAACGCCTCGCTGATCGGGTTCCCCGCCACGTTCGTGGTGGCCTGGCTGTACGGCTTCTGGAGCAGCAAGAAGACCATGATCCTGCTGGCCGTGCTGACCGCGGTGACCCTGGGGCTGTTCGTGCTGAAGGGGAACGACCTGGCCAACCACATCGGCCTGCTGAAGTTCTACCTGGTCATCCTGCTGATCGGGGTGAGCTCGGTGGCGGCGGTCATCACCCCGTACAGCTCCGAGGTCTACCCGACGAGGATCCGGGCCCGGGGAACGGGCCTTCTGGCGGGAGCCACCAAGGCTGGTGGCGTGCTGGTCATCTCGCTGGTGGTGTTCGGGATCGCCATCCCCAGCATCCGGACCACGGCGATCTGGGGCGGCATCACCATCGCCGTGGCCGCGATCGCGGTGGCCGTCTACGGGATCGAGACCAGGCAGAAGCGCCTCGAGCAGATCACGGCGGAGGAGCTGCACCTGGAGGCGCCGACCCCCACCGAGACCTCCACCCGCTAGCTCCGTCCGGCCGTCCGGATCGAAGGAAAGGGGCCCCCGGCGGGGGCCCCTTTCGCTGTCCGCTCGCGCCGAGCTCGTTTCGATCCCGAGCGCTCTTCAGGCGTCCCACTGCTCGCCCCATTTCTTCGTGACGAAGTCCGCCAGCCGTGAGAGCGTGTCCCTCAGCAACCCGGGCCGGCGACCGGCCGATCGTGAGGGGTCGGTGGGGAAGGGGAGAGTTGCCGGGGACGACGGGTCGGGT
>WNGK01001466.1_pt1 | contig 25598 bp, 22 predicted proteins | sample 5400601 | NCBI WGS metagenome assembly WNGK01 (sample SAMN13153376, study PRJNA577476) | soil metagenome | isolation source: 60 cm soil or saprolite under Garry oak tree replicate 1 | place: USA:California | collected 2016-06-15
ACTCGCTCTCCTTTTTCTGCCGTGATCTTCAGATGCACAGTTTCGCCAGCTCTAACCGTGATGACTGGCTTCCTCTCGCCTTCGACCACGAAGGCCTGGTCTTTAGTGGCAATGACGTGCCAGACCTTGGGTTCAGCAGACCACGCGAAGCTACCAAACATCACAATAATGCTCAGTGGTATGACAATTTTTCTCCATGCTGACATAAGTGCTCCTCCCGCGTTATTGAGTTAAATATTGCAAAATTGCTTGTGCTTCATCTGCCGTAAGGTTCGCGCGCACTCGCATGTGCCGGACAATCGTTTTCGTGCGCCGTGCACTCACCGGAGGAACCTCCGCGTGACAGCGGGTGCAGTTCTGCTTGTAGGCTTCATCCGCTGAGAAGTTCGGTGGAAGATGAAGCTTCTTTGCCTTCTCCGCCTTCTGCGATGTGGTGCTGTCCTGCGATGCAGATGCCGCACCAGAACTCCCGCTGTTCGATGTTTGCGCCGCGACCAGTGCCACCAGCACCAATGCGAGAATCAGAGAAATAATTACAGAGATCCGGCCTTTCATTTCCTTCCTCCCATTAGCGGGAACGCGAACCGGTAGGTTAGACCCACTGTCCAAACATTGTGATCGCCTGAGTCGATGAACTCTCGACCATAAGAGAAGTTCGAGCGCACATCTGAACGAATCCAGTAACTCCAGCCGGCAAAGACGCGCTTTGCATTGGAGTCGGGAAGCTCCATATCTCCGGATCCCCCGCCAATGTTCATGGCCGAAGGAGTGAAGAATTGTTCAAAACGGACTTCCGCCTGGGACTTCCGCATGAACGGCTTCCAAAATGGCGCCTTCCTCATGCGATAGGCGCCTTCGACCCAATAGCCACTTCCGACGGTGGCGTTCCGAGCATATTCGGCCCGGACATCGAGCGGCATGCGGCTAGATTGCCAGATAGCGTCCGCACCGAAAGTGTTGACGTGCTCGTCTTGAAGTTGACGTTGAAAAGACGTTCCGACCTCAAGCCGCGCAGCCGGAAAGAAGAACCCCACGCGTTCGCCCGCTGCGCGCGTTGATCCTTCCCAGGAATTGTCCACAGCCGCCGAGAAAAAGCCTGCATAGTTGATATTGAGAAAACTTCCCACAGGAATTGCTCCTCGCAACATGCCGCCATTACTGTCGCTCATCTCGAAAGCAGTGATGTAAGGAGCAGTCTGAAGATTGCGAACCCAACCTGGGTGTAGCCGTTCGTTGAAGATGCCAAAAGGAGTCAGGAACCGGCCGCCCACCACAGTCACGTATCGATTCGCGAGGTAATCAATCTGAGCGTATTCGAATCCTTTGTCCCAGGCGTGGTCCCAGGGTTGGTTGGTCATGTGGGTATAATCGCCTTCCACTTCCAGTTCGCTTTCGACCAGCCACTTTTCACCAAAGGGCACGAGCACGATAGGTGAGATTGTAGGCGAGAGTTGTTGTTGCCCTGATTGAAAGGTGGTGCCAAATCCCACAAAACCTGTGAGCACGGGAACGCCACCCTCTGGTTGCTTGTATTGTGGTCCGTCTTGCGCGATCGCCGCCGATGCGAGCAGCAAAACGAACACAGAAAAACCAAAATACTTAATCACTTCACACCTGCCTTTCCAGACGGGCGTTTGCGGCCTGGCTGTGTGCGCCCGACAGCAACGTCCGCCAAAGTTAGGCTCCCAAACACCTCTTGGCCGGGAGCCATGGATTCTTGGAGAGCGCGCATGATGGGACAATCTCCGTCAAGCTCCGGTTGATATTTCGAAAAGAAGAAATCCATGACCTCGCCGGTGGTGATTTGATCGGCGCTTGTCGCTAGCTGGAAACCACCTTTGTAGCCTCGCCGGGACGTGACAAAACCGCCCCAAGCGAGCAGTTGCAGGACCTTGGCCGTCTCTGCTCTTGATACGCCGATGTTTTCTGCGATCTCCTGGGACTGCATAGCCACTCCCGAATGTGCCAGACAGCACAGGCCTTTCAGTGCTGAAAGAAGCCGTTTCGGAAAGCCTGTCCAGATCACTAGGGTTCTCCTTTTCAGAGTTGATTATCCGAAATGGTTGATTCCTCTTCTGTGCCTCTAAACATCTCAGGGTGTGACTGGAATCACAGATTTTTGGGCAGTAGCTCACGGGTAACCCGGTGCCCGCTGCTAGCGGGATCTCGCCCACCGCTGATGAAAAAATTGGGAGCTCGAAGCGTAGCAACTCTGAGTCATCGGAGAGACGATGCTGAGATTCTTAGTAGTCGCAGAGCCGTTCGGCAACCCAACGCGACCCCCATGTTCTCGATTGTTGCTTACAATCAAGGCACACGCTATTACGCAGCCATCTTTTGCACTGACTGTTTCTGCGGGCGTTCTAGTCGGCCCAAATAAAAATTGTGAATCGGAACGAAGACAAGGCCAAGATAAGCACCGTACAGAAACGTTTCTACCAGCCCGAGCAGAAAGGACCCGAAGCTCAGCCAATGGAATCCGGGCAATATCATTTCTAAGAACTGCGATGCATGCAGCGCAGGCGGAGCCAGCAGACCGTAAATCGTACGAGTAATGGAATGCGGAGTCATGCTACGGAAATGATCGTACCGAATCGTACACCAATGCGCTGTGATGGAAGTTCGCGGGTGTACGTACTCACCCTTACAATCTTGGCAATCACGAGGCCCAACGGCATAGGGTCCGTGTTGAATTGCTACGAATTTCTTTGCCCACAGAAGACCGCTCTCTCAGAACGCTGCATGCCGCAGCTTCACTCTGCGCAATAACTGTGCATTCGCAGCTACGATGATGGTGGAGAGGCTCATCGCGACTGCACCAACGCTCATGGGCAGATCGAGTCCCCATCGGACGATAAGGCCGCCTGCGACAGGGATGGCGACAAGGTTATAGGCGGTCGCCCAAACGAGGTTTTGAATCATCTTTCGATATGTAGCCCGAGATAGCTTGATCGCTCCCACAACATCGCGCGGATCGCTACGCACGAGCACGATTCCAGCTGACTCAATTGCCACATCGGTGCCCGCGCCGATCGCGATTCCGACGTCAGCGGTTGCCAGCGCCGGTGCGTCGTTCACGCCATCGCCAACCATTGCGACCCTCTTACCTCCCGACCGAAAGCGCTTTACTGCCGACGCCTTGTCGGCAGGGAGAACCTCGGCCGCGACCTCATCTATGTCAATGCGTCGGGCGACCGAATCGGCAACCGTCTTGGAGTCTCCGGTGATCATTGCGACCCGGATACCAAGCCGATGAAGTTCTGCGACGGCTTCACGGGACTCAGGCCGAATCTCATCTTCGACGGCGAACGCGCCGAGCAGTCTGCCTTCGGCGACAACATATAAAACCGTCTTTCCCTCGGATGCCCAGGCGCTGGTCAACTTTTCAACTTGAGGCGGCACTGTCACCCTGGTCTCGCCCACCAGACGGGGTCCGCCGATGGCGACCCTTTTACCGTTTACGAGTGCCCGTGCCCCTCGACCAGGCAGTGCTTCAAAGCCGGTAACTTGCAACATGGGCAGATTTCGGCGCTTGGCCTCGGCCACAACTGCTTTAGCGAGCGGGTGTTCGGAGTTGGCCTCGACGGCAGCAGCGTGGGCAAGCAGATCGCTCTCGTTGCTGCCAGGCGCAGCAACGACTCCCGATAGTGCGGGGGAGCCGCGTGTAAGCGTTCCGGTCTTGTCGAAAATCACCATGTCCAGATTGCGGGCCCGTTCGAGTGCGAGTCGATCCTTTACGAGGAGACCATTCTGAGCCCCGAGCGATGTCGAAATTGCAATGACCAGCGGAATGGCAAGTCCCAGCGCGTGTGGGCAAGCAATAATGAGGACGGTTGCCGTCCTGATCAGGGCGTGTTCGTTGTCGCCCGAGAACCACCAGTAGGCGAGAGTAATCGCCCCAGACCCGACTGCAACATAGAAAAGGATTGCGGCCGCACGGTCAGCGAGGGCTTGGGTGCGAGAACCAGAAGCCTGCGCTGCGGCAACGAGCCGCATTATCCCGGACAGTGCGGTCTCCTCCCCAACTGCCGTAATACGCACTCGAAGGCTTCCGCCACTAACGACCGTTCCGGCGATGACGGTCGCATCCGGTCCCTTCGAGACTGGCCGGGATTCGCCGGTAATCATCGACTCGTCGACATCAGCGGCGCCCTCGACGACCACGCCGTCCGCCGGGGCGCGGGTTCCGGGCCGGACAAGGACTATGTCGCCCACGTGCAACTCGGAGAGCGGAACGGTTTTAATTTCCGCACCGCTTACACGTTCGGCAGTGTCCGGGAGCAGCGCTGCTAAGGCATTAAGTGCACCACGAGCCTGGGAAATTGCGCGCATTTCCAGCCAGTGGCCTAAAACCATGATCGTAATGAGAGATGAGAGTTCCCACCAGACATCTATCTCGAAGACGCCGAATGTTGCGGCGATCGATGTACCAAACGCGACTGTGATAGCCAGGCTGATGAGGGTCATCATGCCGGGCTTGCGGTCGGCAAGCTCGCTCCATGCTCCACGGATGAAAACGAGCCCGCCGTAAAGGAAGACAACTGTTCCGAGGACTGCGGGGATAAACTTCGAGCCCGGGAAGGATGGTGCTGTGTAATCAAGCCAATGTTGTACGTCGGGCGACCAGAAGACCACCGGAATCGTGAGAGAGAAGGTCAACCAAAACTTGTCACGAAACATAGCGACAGAGTGGCCGGCGTGGCGGTCGTGACTCGCGTGAAGCTCCGATATCTTGTGCTCGACATGTAAGTCGCCCGTTTGCGCATGAGCTTTGTGTTTCATGGTGGTTCATTTTCAATGTATAGGAATTCATTTCAGGAAAGCGATTGGGAGCAGGAAAAGATTCGGACGTAAGTGTTAGGCTGCGCGTTGACAATCTCACAGCTCTCGCAAAACGCCTGCTCCATTTTCGTGGCGGTGCTGCGCCACGGCCTTGAAACATGTCCATTGGAGGCTTAGTATTTTTCTGTGCTGATTCGCCGGACAATCGCCTTGTTCGTTTCGCTCGTTCTTATGCAAGCCAGCGGGTGGGGTTTGATTTGCGCAATCAAGTGCAATCTTCTCGATCCAGCGAAACACGCTGCTAATAGCGATCCGGCGATGACCGGGCACCGACATTCTCACGAGCACCATACCTCGACGGCGAGCTCAGCATGTTGTCCTGCCGGTGCGCAATTTGTAAAACGGGGTTGCTTTCCTCAGACCCAGGCTTCAGCTGAAGAAGCCCGCTTGCGGGTAAATTTGGTTTCAGTCGCAGTTGTGGAGAACTCAATTCTCTCGGTTGTTGCTGCAAATCCAGAAACGGCCTTCTTGTCGTCCTCCCCACCCAGTTCCTTTCCCAAGTCTCTTTCGCTAATTCTCAGGATCTAGTCGCCCGCCAAGAGGCGGTGTCTTTCTCCTTTAGAACTTTCAGCAGGACTCTCCCCACAGCTGGCTTCGGGTTGCATTCCTGTCGCTAAAACCTTTGCTATTTCGTTCAAAACAAAGACTCGAGGACTTATGGAAAGACGCAATTTTCTAAGAGCTGCTCTTACCTTCGGAAGTACTGCACTTGCTTCCTCGAAGGCTCTAGTTGCCCAGCACACGGGCCACGATGTGGCTGCCGAGCACAACATGCACATGGCAAATGGCAACGGGCGACACAAGCTCCGCGTGTCGGAACCGATCCTCGTGGAATCGCCGGACATCGCCCAGCTTCCATGGCGAATGGATGGGAATGCGAAGGAATTCCACCTGACTGCAGAGCCGGTGAAACAGGAATTGGTGCCTGGCAAGGTCGCGAATCTGTGGGGATTTAATGGCAGCGCTCCTGGTCCAACCATCCAGGTAAATCAAGGTGACCGCGTTCGAATCATCGTTGATAACCATCTACCAGAGCCGTTCTCGATGCACTGGCATGGATTCGAAATCCCCCACGACATGGACGGGGCGCCAGGTACCAGTCAGGACCCCATCAAGCCAGGTGGCCGCTTCATATACGAGTTCACTCTCAACCAGGAAGGCACTTACTTCTATCACTCGCATATGGCGATGCAGGAAATGATCGGCATGCTAGGCGCGTTCATCATGCACCCGAAACAGCCCTATGACCCGCCTGCCCACCGCGACTTCGTCATTCTGCTGCAGGAATACGCCATTTTGCCGAGCAATCAGACGCCTAACTCAATGAATATGGAATTCAATTGGCTCACCTTCAATGGAAAAGCAGGACCGGCGACCACGCCCTTGATAGTCCGCCTTGGAGACCGCGTTCGAATCAGAATGATCAATCTGGGCATGGATCACCATCCGATCCACCTGCATGGGCACACGTTTTTTGTCACGGGAAGCGAAGGCGGAAGGCAGCCAAAGACAACGTGGGCACCCGGCAACACAGTACTCGTTGGAGTCGCTCAGGCGCGCGACATCGAGTTTGTCGCGAATAATCCAGGCGATTGGATGCTCCATTGTCATCTGCCCCACCACATGATGAACCAGATGTCGTCAACTGTGGGACCACTAACTCGTCGTCCCGGTATGCCCATGGGCGTCTCCATGGAAAACGGAATGGGGATGCTCGACGGCACTCCCGGCGCACCACTCGGAGACGACTACGGAACGAGCCTGGGGCGCGGCATGGGAGTCGGTTCCACTAACGACCAGCCGACTCCGAATGGCCCGCTGAGTCAAGAGCGCGCCAAAGAAGCCATGTCCTCGATGCAGGATCAGCAAATGCCCGGCATGTCGGGGATGCAACATGGGGAAATGCAGGGCATGCAGCACGGCGAGGAGGAGGTTCCAGAAAACGCCAATCAGGTTCCTGGTTTTCCGCAGGACGCATTCATGGAAGGACCAATGATGGCGATGGACAAGGTGGTAGATAAGCCCGAGAACTACGGCCTGCGTCCGGGATGGAGCGGGTTCATGCAAGGAATGATGACCTTTGTTCGTGTGCTACCTCCTGACATGTACGACAAGATCATGGCTATGAGAGCGCAACGCTCACCAGATAAACAACAACAGATGCCTGGTATGGAACACGAGCACGATCACAGCTAAGACGAAGAAAGGAAGAAAGCGATGAAGGCACGTTTCGTCCAGGGACTCGCGTTGTTGCTCTTTGCGCAAATGCTTTACGCCCAGAATCCGCAATCGAATGAGCCTACACAGAACCCTCCGATGCCTGGTATGCAGATGCAGGACAGACCTGAGCCACAACAACCGGAAACTCAGCAGATGCCCCCACGTCACGAGCACATGCCGGGAATGCAGATGCCGCAAATGGCTGAACCGCAGCAACCGCCGGCGAACGCTGGCCCGACCTATGCTCTGGAGCAGTTGCAGCAATCGGCCATCGATCACAACCCCACGCTGAGACAGGCGCAGGCGGAAATCCGCGCGGCGGAAGGCCGAAAACGGCAGGCAGGGCTTTACCCCAATCCCACTGTCGGGTATCAAGGCGAGCAGATTCGTGGCGGTTCCCAGGGCGGCGGTGAGCAGGGCGGCTTCATCCAGCAAGACATCGTTCTCGGGGGAAAACTCGGGGCTGCCCAGCGCGTATTTGAGCAAGAACGGAAGCAGGCAGAAGCTGAGCGCGAAGAACAACTATTGCGCGTTCAGAATGCCGTTGCCATGGCCTACTATCAGTCGCTCGGAGCACAGGAAACCGTTGCCATTCGAGAACGACTCGTCAAGCTTGCTCAGGACGCATTTACAACGGCCCAACAATTGTTCAACGTCGGCCAAGCCGACGAGCCGGATGTACTACAGGCGCAGGTGGAAGCCTCACAAGAGGAGGTCGCACTCGTCTCTGCGCAGCAACGCCAGCAGATGCTCTGGCGGTCGCTAACTGCTATCGTTGGTCAGCCCAACTTGCCGTTTGGAAATCTGGCCGGAAGTTTGGAGGAGCTGCCGGAAGTTGATATGCAGCGATGGCTCGACAACATCCTGCAAAACAGCCCCGCAGTAAAGATCGCCAGTTTAGGTTTGTCCCGCGCTCAGGCAGAGCTCGACCGAGCTAAACGTGAGCCCATCCCCGACCTGCAGCTACGTGCGGGAGTGCAGGAGAACCGCGAACTCCTCGAGAGCTCGGGCCGGCCAATAGGACTGCAGGGCTTCGCCGAAGTCGGGGTGCGGATCCCCATCTTCAATCGCAACCAAGGAAATGTCCAGGCCGCCAGAGCGAGTATCGAGCGTGCTGATCTGGAACAGCAGCGAGTCCAACTGTTGCTCCGTGAGCGGTCGTCGTCCGTGTTTCAGAATTATTTGACTGCCAAAGCAACGGTCGAACGATATCGGAGTCGGATGATCCCGCAAGCGGAAAAGGCATACACGCTCTATCTGAATCGATACCGCAATATGGCGGCTGCCTACCCACAGGTGCTGGTTTCACAGAGGACTTTGTTCCAGTTGCAGACTGACTACATCACGTCTCTCGAAAGGCTATGGGTAAGTACTGTTGCCCTGAAGGGATTTTTGCTAACGGATGGACTTGAGGCGCCCACTTCACCTTCAGAAATTGACCGGCCAGTACGCGAGACCAATTTGCCCACAGGCAGCGGCATGAGCCAAGGAAGGTAAAAGCGATGAGCCGCGAACACCTGAAACAGCTGCTGCTCTCGGCAATGATCGTCCTTCTGCTCATCGTCGTCCTAAGATGGATGACAATTCGCCACGGCTTCAGTGCTCGTGACAAGCCGTCGTGGATGGAAACGATCGTAGCAAGGGCCACCCGCGAGCTGGCCTCACCTGCGAAAGCCACACATATGCGGAATCCGATTCCCAACACTCCCCAAAACGTTGCGGAAGCGAGGGCGCATTGGGCGGATCACTGCGCGATTTGTCATGCCAACAACGGCAGCGGCAATACCACCATAGGTCAAAACCTCTATCCCAAGGCGCCTGACATGAAGTTACCAGCCACTCAGAACATGACCGATGGAGAGCTGTACTACACGATCCAAAACGGCATTCGACTCACGGGAATGCCTGCGTGGGGTCAGGCCGTTGACAACGACCAAGACACTTGGAAGCTCGTGCACTTCATCCGGCATTTGCCACAGCTCACGGCGGAAGAAGAACGGGAGATGGAAGGGCTGAACCCCAAAGGGCCAGAAGAGCGACAGAAGGAGCAAGAAGAAGAACAATTCTTGAACGAAAGTCAGCCTGGCAATGAGGTACCAAAACCACCAACGCATCACAATCACTGAGAAGGACTTATGAAACGCACAGTCGCAGTCACTACATTGTTGTTGGCACTGTCCGTAATGGTGTTTGCCCACGGAAAAGAAAGGCACGTCATGGGCAAGGTCACCGACGTCTCTGACAATTCAATCACCCTTGAAACCACCTCCAAACAATCGGTAACCGTCGAGGTCAATGACCAGACCAAGTTTGAGAGGAGCGGTGCTGCCGCCACTCTGAAGGACTTGAAGGTTGGCGATAAAGTTGTGATCCATGCCGATCCTTCCGGTAACAAGCTGATCGCACACGAAGTGCGTTTCGGGATGACGAAGGCCAAACGGTCTATGGAGGGTATGAAGGGCATGCAGAAAATGGGTCATCAGTGAGATTCATGCCGCCTGGGCGATTGCGCTCCGGTCGGTGTCTTTGATCTTGTTGTGAGGAGGGCAGTGATAGGGCTAAGGCACCTCCTCTTATGCATCTCGACATCGACTGAACTGTTCGCCGTAGACTGGAAATAGTGGAGTGTGTTTTTACTCTCTGCTTTTCGGATTCGTCAGTGGTCGCGGACTTATCCCTGGTCCCGCACTAGCGGGCCACCACTGTCCAAAAATTGCAACGATGCAACGAAGGGTTCCCCATGAGAGCTGCAGTTCTGAGTTCGCCGCAGGATGTTTCCCGCCATCCCCTTAGGATTACCGAGGTTGAGAAACCCAGAACCCGACCGGGGCATGTACTGTTGAAGGTCCGGGCGTGCGGTGTCTGTCGAACCGATCTGCATATTGTCGAAGGCGAGTTGGCTCCGCAGCGCGAAGGAATCACTCCCGGCCATCAGATTGTTGGCGAGATCGTGGACAACGGAACGGCAGAGTTCCCTACCGGCAGCCGTGTAGGAGTCTCCTGGGTCGGGGGCATAGACGGGTGTTGCTTGTATTGCCAAAGAGGCCTCGAAAACCTCTGCGACTCACCCACCTACACCGGGTATACCGTAGATGGCGGCTATGCGGAGTACGCTCTCGCGCGCACGGACTTCGTGTTTACGCTGCCGACCGCTCTCGATGACCTGCAAGCCGCACCGCTCTTGTGTGCGGGAATTATCGGTCCCGCTCAGCTGTAAGTCAGGTAACCTCACGTGCGAGGCTTTGGTACTCGCTGCGGCACTGGTGCCAGCTATGTACATTACCCTGAGGGCGGGCCACTACAGTACGCTCCAGCCCGCCTGCCCGTACTTGGTCAGTCCCCTTGGCTAGTGCCTGCACGGCTGCGCTGGCCGTGGCATCCGTGATCCGCAAGTAGGCTCCCGTACTTGACAGACTCTTGTGACCGAGATGCTGCTGGGCCACTTGTATGCCGACCCCGTAATGCGCAGAGGAGTGCTGGCCAGAGTCTCTAGAGCCTAGCCCAGAGCCTTCCTGAGGGTATTGACCGAAATGCCCATCTGCTTAGCTCGGAGCACGCCGCATCAGCGCCTCGACCAGGGTCTCAGGCTCCGCGCAGCCTGGCTGAATGTAGACACGCATTCCAGACTTGACGTGCCTCAGTGCCTCGTCTGCTGTTTGCAGCCTCTTCGTGTATTCAGTTTCCCAAGCCATAGTTTGTGCCGCTCCCTATCGCATCGCTCCTGCTGCGGCTTGTGCGATCGCGTGCTCTGCAACCACCCGCTCGTAGCCGACTGCAGCATAGTAGATCGCCCGATCGAAGAAGTGATCAAGCATCTGTAGCATCTCCAGTTCCCCAAATACCTCGACAGGCCGGTGCGGTACCGATTCCTTTTTTAGGAATTCCCAAAGATTGTCTTTGGTCAAAGTGATCGCCCAAGCCACCTGGCTGAAAGGAACTTTCTGCTGAGCGCGCCGTGCGCCGATTTTCAAGTATCGCTGCTCAAGATCGAATTCATCTTTCGTGATCAACCAGTCCCCCAAATGGCGATAGATTTCGTACACGCGCTCCTTCAACTCCTCAGGCGGTACGCTTTTGTAATCGGGTGTTGCTTCGGAGCTCTGGACTCGATCAAGCAGGCACGCGGCCAGGGCTTGGGAGTTATTCTCAATCAGGCGGACTAGACGATAGAGCATCATCATGGCAGTCTCCTATCACTGGACTGAACTTAATATCAGCTTTCATCGGAAATTGGGCCATGATCGGGGCCACAGGCGGGTGTGATCGCAGTCACAATGACTAGGCCGAAACCGAATGTGTTTTCTCTGATTGCAGTGCTGGGGCTTCGCAACTGCGAGCCGGAAGACTAATGACCCGCCATTCGGGCCAACTGCACATCGTGCATCGTAGGGCTGCTCCCTAGAGCAGCGCCGAGCTTTATGATCCAGTGGCTAGGACGTGGAGCAGACACATGAACTCATCAGCGCCGAAACCTACGCCCCGTGATGTGGGATGTAGTGACAGAGCGCCGTAAAAAGGGGCCTTCCGGCCCTTTCTTTAGAGCGCGTAACAAAACCCGCATAATGGCGGCATAGACGCGTTCCGTTGGGCGCAGTAACGGGCGGTGACAGCCATCTGCCGCTTCGGCGGTCGATCGCCTCCGAACGGAACGATTGGAAACGCTCGGCTTGTGGGCTAGTATCAGCGCCTTCACCGGGGTCGTTGGTTGCGACGAGGCAGCGCGGTCTACTCTAATACTAGTCACGCCGCACAAGCTCGAGCGCCCGCCAAGGGAGGAACAGGTCCGTGAGACACACGCGCATCATCGTCACTCACTACGGCGGGCCCGATGCACTTCGGGTGGTTGAAGAAGAGTGCCCCGAGCCAAAGGATGGTGAAGTGCGGGTGAGAGTGCTGGCCGCAGGTGTTTCCTTGCCCGACCTGCTGATGCGCGAGGGCGTTCATCCCGAGACGCCCCGGCTGCCCTTCACGCCAGGGTGGGATCTGATTGGCGTGGTGGATCGGCTCGGCGCCGGTATCTCCGGAATCGAACCAGGCCAGATAGTTGCCGCGCTGCCGATCAGCGGTGCCTATGCCGAGTTCGTCTGCCTGCCGCAACGTGAACTGGTTCCGGTGCCATCTGGGTTGGACGCCGCCGAGGCTGTCAGCCTCGTCCTGAACTACGTCACGGCGTACCAGATGCTGCATCGTTCCGCTAAGGTCAGATCGGGCCAGCGCGTGCTGATCCACGGCGCGGCAGGCGGGGTCGGCTCGGCGCTATTGCAGCTTGGGCGCCTCGCCGGGCTGGAGATGTACGGTACCTGTTCATCGCGAGGGGCGTCGGCCGTTTCCGACCTGGGCGGTATCCCAATTGATTACCAGCATCAGGACTTCGTGAAAGAAATTCACCGCCTCACGAGCGAGGGTGTAGACGTCGTCCTTGACGGCATCGGTGGTACCCACATCTGGCGTTCCCGCAAGGCTCTCCGTCCTGGCGGGAGGTTGGTGGCCTATGGCCTTACTTCCTCGCTACGTGGGGGACGATTGGCTTCAGGTCGTTCAGGTCGTCGTCATCCCTCTCGTGGAATCCCGATTTTCGGGCTGTACATTGCTGGCGGCTGGCTTCTCCCGGGCCGGAAACGGGTGGTCCCCTACAGCATCCAGTGGCTCAAACGGCTGAAACCGGCATTGTTTCGACAGGATTTGATCGCCCTGTTTGAACTCCTTCGACAGCAAAAGATCAAGCCGCTAATCGCGCGGCGATTTCCTCTTGCCGAGGCAAGACACGCGCATGAGATGCTCGGCAAGGGAGGCGTGACAGGCAAGATCGTGCTCGTGCGCAGCGTGTCATCGCTTGAATCAGGAGCGGCGTAACAACGGCATGCAGATGACGGCGCTTCGCGCCGCCGCTGATGCCGAACGTTAGTCGCGATAAACGCCGTAGTGGCTTCTAATGTAGTCCACGCGTCCGTCGATCGATCCCACGACATGAAAGGCCGGTACGGTGGACCGACTGCGTTGCAGGCGCTGACGGTCAGTGCCCGCCACTGGAGTTTTGATACAGCCTCTTTTAGGAACTTGGAACCCGGCCTATGGAGTGGTACGTACTGCCAGCTTTTCAAGGCCCGCATGTACCGGGCACTGAGTTCCACAAACCATCCAGGGAACTCCTTATGAGGACGAACGTTCCGCATTAGAAGGCGCCCGCGCCAGCCCGGTCGGATGTCCGCGATCTGTTACACGCGAAGCAATTATTGTGTTGGTTCGCGATGCAGTCCAGCAGCTTCCATCTTTCAGCGTCCTGAGCGCCCCTCACTCAAACATCCTAATGAACTAACGCTTGCCGTGTGTCGGTGTATTCGAAATCCGATTCGCGTCTTCGAACTGTGGAGGATATGCGAGCAGGTAAACGTATCCAGCGGCTGCTTCAGTCTCGGAAATGTAGTAAAACACCGGCATTCTGCCCCGGGACGGAAGGGACAATCCCCCTGTTACAACCGATGCCCCATGGTTAACCTTGCGTACAAATTGTTCCAAGCCTGTCCGCGACGTTAACGTGCTCAATGGTGGAATTACTCCAGCACCGATTTGTTCTGGCGTGGGGTTCGGTCCGACAGCAGCATGGCAAATGTGACATGTAGATTTTACGAGGTGTTCCCCGACTCGCACGGTTGGTTCCCGCATGCTTATCTGTTTCGCGGGTAGTCCAGCAAGTAGCTTCAAGTAGGGCATCAGAACGCGGATCTCCACCTCACTTAGGCCAGGGTTGGGCATATTTGTGCCACCTTTGCGAAGGCGCTCCAACAAAGCGGCTTCCGATTGGGTCGCCAGTGCCATCGCATCCTTACGGCTCATATCTGCCCCGTTGTTCTTCATTCGCGCTAGGATAACCGTCGCAGAAGTGGCGCGAACGGGATTTATGATGGAGTTGATTTCTGGTGGAGCTCCCTCTCCCAACGTTCCGTGGCAGGCTTGGCATTTAAGCCGGTACAAATCGGCTCCCTTGAGAGTGACGGTCGGCGCAAGTGGGCCCACTTGAACCGGAGAAGTATTTTGCGAAGGTGAAGGTCCTAATTGCGCTGAGCTTCGCCCCATGCTCGTCTCGCCCATGTTGCGATGCACGTGCTCCAGCCAGCTTGGCCCGGTTGCAGGAGTCTGCCCGAAGGCTAATAAGGTAAAAAGCAGGACTCCGAATACCGGGCCACGCATTTCAACAACCCCGACCTTTTCTGAGGTTAACCATTCTCGTATACGGCAGCCCGACTGCGAGTCGGCTGCTATCGCCTAGAAGACAAACCGTGCGAGTAAATAGACTGTGTTGTTGTCGTTCGCATTACGCCCCGCAGCGTCATAGTTGGTGCCTGCGCCGTTGAAACGAGTATAGCCAGTATATTGCACCGCTAGATCGAGGTTTTGTATTGGCCAGACGGAGAAGTTCAAAATATACCCCGAACTTCTCGGGCTGCCATTCGCGCTGCCGCTAACCACAGCTTGGGCGTACAAAACAGGATCGCTGGTTCCACTAGTCGTAAACCAGCCGAAAGCCGTCGAATAGCGATTGCCGAAATGATATTCAGCGTTCGCGTTGAACGCATCCAGATGGTGTCTGATCCGATCTGCTGCACCGGCAACAAGACTTGCCGACAGGGCTGAATTTTCTCGAACGTACGTGCCGCGAAGCGAAAACACGTCTTTGCCGAGCGTGCGGTCAAACTGAAAATCTGCGGCGGTATCTGTGTAGCTATCTTCCAATCCGGTGATTGCCCCCGGTGTTGATTTCACATGTATCCCGTACGCGCCGATCTCAAAGCTGTTTTTAACACCGTTTTCCTGCCATGCGGCCCGCCAATACGGCGCAATACCCCGAATGTTGAATGAGAAGTCCTGCCCGGTCGAGGGTTGAGGCGTGCCAATGTGACCGGAACGGTAGATACTGCCGGCAAGGTACAAATGCTGGTCCCACATTGCGTAGGCTCCCAATCCTGCCACATCTTCCGCCAGACCACCTTGGATAATAGGGGCAGCAGTGGGGGTCGGTGCTACGTCGCTGGCGATGAAGGGGAAGCCCCAGGCTGGGGTGGTATTCCAAGGGTCCTCTACGGTTGGGTTGTTGTTTAACGTCAAACCGTACACCAACTCTTTGCCCGCGAGTTGCCTCTTGTTCGCGTAGCGTATGTCGGTGTTGTCCATACTGAAGTGGTCATCTTGAGTACTGTAAGTCACTTGGAGAAAGCTACCAATGTGAGTAGACCATGCGCCAGAAAGGAATAGCGAGATATCCTGGGGAAATTCGAAGTTGCCATTCTGGGTGTTCGGTTGCGGAGCTTTTGTGTTTGTAAAGGATGTTTCAAACCACGCGGAGAGAGGCAACGTAGCCAGCAAATCCAGGCCAGCGTGCTTCTTGTCCTCGGGCGCGGTGACCTCGTCTTTATTTTTCTTATCAGCGTAGCCCATCAGCTTGAACATGCGTCCGGCGCGGTTCAGTTCTGGTGGAGTGTAGTGACAGCCGCTGCAGGCCAGCCCTGTTTGACGTGCATAACTAGGAACAGCCGTAGCTTGTGGAACGACGATAAATCCCATAAAGAGTGCACTCAAACTTAACAATAGCGTTCTCATAATGACTCCTGAAAAGTACTAGAGTTACTCTCGAAAGCCCATCTTCAAATTCAATGGCTCAATCGCGCTCAAAGTGCTGCCAATTTCTCTGAGTAGAAGTCCACACCGAATATGGCCCTACTTGCCCAGCGTAACGTCTGCCTGTGCATTGCCGGAGACGGTGACCTTCTGGGAAACGGGTTTCACGCCCTCATGCCAGGCTGTGATCGTGTAACTGCCGTCAGGGACATTTTCAATCTTGTAATTTCCTGCGCTGTCGGTTTGAGCGAAGTACGGCGTCGGCGAGACGACAATGAAGCCGGACATTTCAGGATGTACGTTGCATAGCACCGGTACGATTCCGGGATTGTCGAATTTGAAGGAACGCGTCTGCCCTTGCGGCCAGGTGCCGAGGTTATGCCCGAGCTTCTTATTACCGCCAATGGCGGTCCAGAACACGTTGTGCGACACGCTGTCGCTATTGAGGAAGTCAACCGTTGTGCCTTGCTGCACCACGAGGATGTGAGGCTGGAAGGACAAGTTTTTTTGGTCCATGACTGGGTGCTTGGCCGATCCGGGAATGGTTTTGGCCGGGATTGCATCCACGTATACGACCGAGTCCGCGGCGCGTCCTGAGACTTTTCCGGTGATTGTGCCTGCATGAGCGGCGCCGACAAAGGCGGCAAAGCTTACGATCGTCAGTAGGAACCGTGTCATGATTTCTCCTGTAATGAATTCAAAATAAGTGGAAGGATTCTGGCTCCACGCACCACCATCCCACCGTGTCAAAGGTCACGCATGAATGTGATTTCGGTCACGTCAGACGCCATGACCGCAGCTGCCGCATCGTGCTGCTCACTCAGCGGTTGAGAGCAGAGCTTATGCAAATCCCTGCGTGACCAAAGTGACTTTCAGGATTCTCTTTTCATCGCGCTTGCTTTGGCGATTGTTGCGCCTAGCTCCGTCGGTTCGCCGAGATGAGGTTGGGCTGCGATTCTGACCGGGCTGATTCTACTGGCGTGCGTTGTGCTGGCCTTAAATCGGGGCAATCTCCACTGTCCGACTTAAGCCCAGCATTTCACCGCTGACCGGGCCGACAACTTCGATATCTACCTGCCGAACTGGTTAGCCCGGCACAACAAGGGCATTTTTGGCGTGCTCTTCATCGCCGGCGAGTCGGTCGTTGCTCGGATACTGGCTCCGCGAGAGGTCTTCAAGTTCATCTCCAGCGCATATCGGGTCTCGCGAGATGTAGCGCACTCAATTGGAATGGAGCGAGCCGAATGGCACTCTTCATCGCGAGGTAATGTCAATGATAACTACGCTAAAATCCAGATTTCACCAGCGACCGCTGGACGTCCAGATTTAGGGGATAGTTCTTCATCGTTCCAAAGGCCGGGCCGAGGTGCTTCGTACATACCCGAAATCTTTCACCGCACGCATGTACTGGGCCCGCTCAAAGGCACTCGGGTCAGGACAGAGGATCTGGCTCATGCAGCCTTTCATCTGGCGCACCGAGGCATATTCATGACTCTCCATCCACTCGATCACACCGCGTTCCACGTGGCGCACATGATTGATCCCGTTACGCAGCAGTGCAGAACAGAGCATGGTTACATCAGCACCCGCCATAAGCAGCTTGATCACGTCCTCAGCACGGTGAATACCGCTGGTAGCGGCCAGATTCGCCTTTATTCGACCGTATAAAATCCCGATCCACGTAAGCGGCAGACGCAGAGCCTGCGGCGTGCTCAGCAGAATATTTGGCCTCAATTCCAATTCTTCAAGGTCTATATCCGGCTGATAAAAGCGGTTGAAAAGAACCAGGGCGTCTGCTCCGGTCTGATCCAAACGCTTTGCCATATTGGCCATGTTGCTGAAAAACGGACTGAGCTTGACCGCTACTGGAATGTGAACCGCGATCTTGATCGCCCGAAGGACGTCAATATAGGTCTGCTCTACCTCAAAGCCGGGGACGTCCGCATTGGTCGGAATGAAATAGATATTGCACTCAATGGCATCAGCCCCGGCCTGCTCGATCTGCTTGGCATGTTCAGTCCAACCACCAAGAGTCGCACCATTGAGGCTCGCAATGATAGGAATATCGACTGCTTCCTTAGCTTTCCGGACGTGGTTCAGATAAGCTTCCGGGCCGGTGCGGAATTCGCTGGGCTGAGGAAAGTAAGTGAGAGACTCTGCGAAACTCTCGGTGCCCGCCGAAAGATGGTATTCAAGTTCCGAGGCTTCTTGCTTCAACTGCTCTTCGAATAATGAATACAACACGACAGCCGACGCGCCCGCATCTTCCAGATGACGTATGCCATCGAGCTCTTGTGAGAGAGGTGAAGCAGAAGCCACAAGCGGCGTGCGCAAATGCATACCAAGATAGGTGGTGCCGAGGTCAATCATGGTGTTACTCCGGCTAGTTTCGTCGCCTGATTCTGAAAATTAATCAGCACTGGTTTTCTTTGTTCAGGGCCGACGCGACAAGCTGCTAGGAGGATCAAAGTGGCATCGTCCCGCATCCGAAAATTGCAGAATTCCTTTACGCTGCTCAGCAAGTGCGCTTGCAGGTCTTCTATGGATTGCTCAACTGGATTTCTCGCGGCCTGAATCAGCCGCTCCTCGCCGAACTCTTCGCCGTCCGGGTCCATAGCTTCCGTGATCCCATCCGTGAAGAGCAGCAAAATGTCGCCAGGGCCTAGCTCGACAGTTGAGTTTTCATACTTCCAATCAGGGAAGACACCCAGCAGCGCACCGCCGTTTTCGAGGTGCTTCACCTTTCCGTCGCTGCCGATCAAGATCGGGCGAAGATGCCCCGCGTTTGTGTATTGCAGAATTCGGCTGCTCGCATCGAGGACGCCATAAAACAGCGTCACAAATTTTCCAGAAGCAATGTTTGCGCAGAGCACGGAATTGATCCGGCTGCACACGTATGCTGGGGAAGCCGTTTCAGCGGCAAACGCCCGCACCGAGGCCTGCACATTTGCCATCAATAGCGCGGCTGAGACGCCTTTTCCGACGACGTCGGCAATGCAAATCGCTAGCTTGTCCTTGCTGAGCCTGATGACGTCGTAGTAGTCACCGCCCACGACCTGCGCCGGCTCCCACGCTCCAGTTACCTCAAACTCCGTCAATTGTGGGAGCTCTTTGGGCAATAACCCCTCTTGTATTTCACGAGCTTGCTTGAGCTCTGCGGCGTCGTGTTCCCTCTCGCACGCTTCAGAATTGATAACCTGCTGTAGTTGACGGTTCCGGTCTTCCAGGCGGCATCTGGTCGTCAAGTAAGAAAGACATGCGCCGCCGAAGATCAAATTGGCGACAGCCGGAAATTTCCATGCTGTCAGAAGAAAATCCCCGAAGGAAGTGCGCGGCTCCGGGGGGACCAACGCCGGCGGGACGAAAATGAATACAACGAGTGTGGCGGCTGTCACAGCCATAGGAGTAGTGACAAGCAGGAGAATGAGGTAGATCAGCCAAGACCAAGAAGCCTTGCGCCAGGAGCAGGGGACATGCGCGTTTTCCAGGACGAGCACGGTGAAGTTGCCGCACAGGAAAGAGTAGATTAGCGTCACGGTCAGGGAAGGCGCCTGCCCTGTAATCGCCCAGATAATTCCGGCGGCTCCCGCGGCTATCATCAGATAAAGAGGCTGCTGGCGGACGAATCGAAGCAGCCACATCGAAATGGAGTTCCCTTTCATGCTAGTCAATCAAATGCTCAAACTTTATCGTGATAACGTTGCCGCTCGTCCCGGCTTTGCCTCAGGATCTCCTTCAGAGATCGGCGGCTGTTCGATTTTGCGAGATGCAAGATACTCATAGAGGCCAAAACGTATCTCTGCATCGTGCTGCGCCAGACTCCACAAATGTTTTGCATCTTCAGGTTTGCTCTTGGTCAGCATCTTGAAACGAGTCTGCTGTTGCAGAAACTCTTTCACTTTCCGCGTAGGCGTTCTGGAATCCAACGACAGCGGATTCTCGCCGACGAGCGTGCGCTCCGGGTTGTAGCGATAGAGCAGCCATTGGCCAGAATCCACTGCGATCTTCTGATCCGACATCGCCGTGGTCATGTTGATGCCATGAGCAATGCAATGTGAATAGGCGATGATCAGACTGGGGCCGTCATAGGCCTCTGCTTCGAGGAAAGCTTTGAGTGTGTGCTCGTCCTTCGCGCCCATGGCGACGCTGGCCACATAAACATTCCCGTAACTCATGGCCATGAGTCCGAGGTCTTTCTTGGGAGCAGGTTTTCCTCCCGCAGCAAATTTGGCTACGGCGGCCCGTGGGGTGGACTTGGACGCTTGCCCTCCTGTATTGGAGTAAACCTCGGTATCAAGCACCAGCAGGTTCACGTTGAGTCCACTAGCCAGCACGTGATCGAGGCCACCGTAGCCAATGTCGTACGCCCAGCCGTCGCCGCCCACAATCCATACACTTTTTTTGACGAGCATGTCGGCGACCGAGAGAAGCTGCTTGGCATCTGGCGAGTCCATTTGCTGCAACAGTTCTTTCAGCAAGCCCACTCGTGTGCGCTGGGCATAAATGTCCCCTTCGTCCTTGTGCGGCGCGGTCAGCAAGGCGGCAGCGAAATCCTCACCCATCTGCGGAGCCATCCGCTGCACGAGCTGGCGCGCAAATTCTGCCTGCTTATCAATAGAAATGCGGAACCCCAATCCGAATTCAGCGTTGTCCTCAAACAGCGAGTTCGACCATGCCGGCCCGCGCCCGTGGGCATTCTTGGCCCACGGAGTTGTCGGCAAGTTGCCGCCATAGATCGAAGAACATCCGGTAGCATTGGCGATCACCGCGCGATCGCCGAAGAGCTGCGAAAGCAGCTTCAGATACGGCGTCTCGCCGCAGCCGGAGCATGCGCCGGAAAATTCAAATAAAGGCTCTTGTACCTGCTGCTGCCGGATGGTGGTGAGCTTGATCTTTCGTCGGTCGAGTTCCGGAATTGTCAGAAAGAACTTCCAGTTTTCGCTTTCTGGCGCGCGCAACGGAGGCTGTGGTTCCATGTTGATGGCTTTTAGCCGTGTCTCGCTCTTGTTCTTAGCCGGGCAAATGTCCACGCAAATGCCGCATCCCGTGCAGTCTTCCGGCGATACCTGAATGGCGTATTTCATGCCCTGCCATTCCTTGTCGCGCGCTTCTGTAACCTTAAAGGTCGCCGGCGCATTTCCCAGTTCACGGGAGTCAAACACCTTGATTCGAATGACTGCATGCGGGCAGACCAAGGCGCACTTGCCGCACTGAATGCAGGTCTTGGTGTCCCATACCGGAATTTCGAGCGCGAGGTTGCGCTTTTCCCATCTAGCAGTTGCCGTGGGAAACGTCCCATCGCAGGGAAAAGCGCTCACGGGAAGATCATCGCCGTGGCCGGCATAGATGGCGCCGAGCACCTCGCGCTCATACTTGGGCGCCTCTGGAGAGAACGGCGCTGGCATTTGCACTTGACTCGTCGTCTCCTCGGGCACCCGAACTTCAAAAAGGTGCGCCAGCGTTTCCTCCACCGCCTGCAGGTTCTTCTGCACGACCTCTTCGCCCTTCTTCCCGTAGGTGTCGCGAATGGATTGGCGGATGGCTTCGATCGCTTCGTCGCGAGGCAGAACTTTCGAGATTGCAAAGAAACAGACTTGCATGATGGTGTTCACGCGCGATCCCATACCGGTCTCGCGGGCTACCCCATACGCATCGATTACATAGAACTTGGCTTTCTCGGCGATTAGCTGCGACTGAAATTCAAGCGGCAAGTGGTCCCAAACTTCATCTGGTCCGAACGGGCTGTTGAGCAGGAACACTCCGCCCGGAACTAGGGCCCTGAGCATGTCGTAGCGCTCGAGGAAAATCCACTGATGACAGGCGACGAAGTTGGCTTTTGAAATCAGATAGCTTGAGTGAATCGGCTGCGGGCCAAAGCGCAGGTGCGAGACTGTCATCGCACCCGACTTCTTGGAGTCATAAACGAAATAGCCCTGTGCGTAGTTATCTGTGTTCTCGCCGATGATCTTGATGGAATTCTTGTTGGCGCCCACAGTCCCGTCCGCGCCCAACCCATAGAACATCGCGCGAACCACCGTCTCCGGCTCGATGGAGAATTCAGGATCGTAGTCGAGACTCGTGTGGCTCAAGTCATCATTGATCCCGATCGTGAAATGATTCCTCGGGTTGCCACTCGCTAGGTTGTCATAGACGGCCTTCACCATAGCAGGCGTAAATTCTTTCGAAGACAGGCCATATCGCCCGCCAACGACGAATGGAGCGCCGGGCGTCCCCGCCCGGCTGGACGCGCCATACGATCGTCCATCCATATGCTCCTCGGATTGATTCCGCCCTTCATAGATCCCATTCACAACGTCCAGATAGAGCGGCTCGCCTGCGGAACCGGACTCTTTAGTCCGATCAAGGACCGCAATCTTTTTTACCGTCACCGGAAGTGCTTCGAGAAAGTGCTTTATCGAGAATGGACGATAGAGCCGGACCTTCAGGAGTCCAACTTTCTCTCCGCAGCGATTCAGATAATCCACAGTCTCATGCGCAGCCTCTGCGCCTGATCCCATCATGACGATGACGCGCTCCGAGTCCGGCGCACCCACATAGTCGAACAGGTGATACGAGCGTCCGGCGACCTGCGAGAACTTGTCCATCACCTCCTGGACTTTGTGCGGGCAAGCCGCGTAGTACGGATTGCTCGCCTCACGCGCCTGAAAATAAACATCCGGATTTTGAGCCGTGCCACGCAGTACAGGATGATCGGGAGACAGAGCACGCTGCCGGTGTTCGAAGATGCGCTCCATGTTGATCAGGGCACGCAGGTCGTCTTCGGTAAGCATTTCGATCTTGTTGACTTCGTGCGACGTGCGGAACCCGTCGAAGAAATGCAGAAAAGGAATACGGGATTCGAGAGCGGCCGCATGCGCGATCAGAGCCATGTCCATGGCTTCCTGGACGGAGTTTGAGCACAGCATCGCGAATCCCGTAGTTCTGCAAAACATCACATCCGAGTGGTCACCAAAAATTGAAAGCGCATGGGTCGCGACCGTCCGAGCCGACACATGAAAAGCTGTGGGCGTAAGCTCGCCGGCGATCTTGTTCATGTTGGGGATCATCAACAAAAGGCCCTGTGATGCAGTGAACGTAGTGGCCAGAGATCCAGTCTGAAGCGCTCCGTGCACAGCCCCGGCCGCGCCGCCCTCACTTTGCATCTCGACGACCTGAGGCACTGTTCCCCAAATATTGGGCACGCCTTCCGACGCCCACTGGTCGGCCCACTCGCCCATCGCAGAAGATGGAGTGATGGGATAGATCGCAATCACTTCATTCAGGCGGTAAGCGACATATGCCACCGCTTCATTGGCGTCTATGGTCTTGAATTTGCGTTTCATCAACATCCCTTCCCAGGAGGCATTTCGAGCTGCCCGCTCGGCTCTGCGTCTGTGACAAGTATGCTTTCCTCGGAAGTAGGTGTCGGGAATCGGGATCACCGGGCAGTGTGACTGGAATCACAGGAAGCCTGCTCGGGCAAGGCCATGGGAACAGCGTTAGCGGATATGCGAAATAAAAGAATCTTTGTTACAGATCAAGAACCGCTTGCACCGAAGTGGGATCGCCCCGCAAGCGAAAACGAAAGCCAAGTCTCCTGAGAGTCGTCTGGATTGCTAAATTATCGCGTAGCATCTCAGCCACTATGCGGCTTAGTTTCTCATCTCGTGCGATCTGGATCAGCCGGCGGAGCAATTCGGTTCCCAGACCTCGATGCTGGTATTGGTCTGCGACTAAGACAGCCAGTTCCGCTGCTTTATCCGTCTGCAGCTTATTAAGCCGCCCCACGCCCAAGATGTGCAGTTCACCGGTTTGCGGATCTCTGTACTGCGCCACAAGCACCATCTCGCGTTCGTAATCGCTAAAGCAAACGCGAACCAATCTGTCGTGGGCAGTGCGCCTGGCAAGGCTCAGGGAGCTGAAATATCGCAAGTACACCGTTCGGTCGGAAAGCGTCTCGTGGAATTTGACCATCAACGGTTCATCTTCCGCACGAATTGGCCGGATGTTGACCTCAATGCCGCCCTTCATTATCCACAGCGAAACATATTGAGACGGATAGACTCGATTAGCCGAATTTAGGTTTGTAATCGTCACACAAACCGTTTATTGCACCAGGCCTAGCTGCTAGGCTGATGGTACAGTTGTTATCCGCCCACTGGCAAAGTCTGGCTAAACTCCACTCGCGATTCACCCACTACCTGTACCCGTGGTTCAAATTTCTGTTCGACCGAGAGCGCGCGGGATACCAGGCACACTGTTTTAGCTTTCTGCAATAAGCGGAGTGCACGCGTCTGCTCCTCCTCCGTGGAAATAGTTAGGTTCGGACGGATCACGATTTCGTTGAAGCAGTAGCCGGAATCGGTTTTACGAATCGTTCCCTCAACCTCTATTTCCAAGTCGGCATACTCAAATTTTGAGTAGTCCGCCAAGGCGCGAAAGGTGGTTGTGTAGCAACTGGCGACAGCGCTGAGCAGCAAGTCTTCGGGCGTCCACCTACCTTCGAGGCCACCAAATTCAGGTGGCGCAGTGAAGTGGATCGCATTAGGAGCAGAGTTGGACTTTGCCAGCCCAGTTCTCCCGGAACTCCACCAAGCAACGACGCGATATTTTTGTGTACCTTCCATTGTCAAGCTTCCTTTCCTTCAGACCGACAGTCCAAGCCCACGGCCCAAGTACGCTATGGACGCTATTGAGAAATTTGAAAATTAACCGTGACGATCGTTTCCACCTCTACCGGTTCGCCATTTAACAAGTACGGCCGGTAATGCCATTGTCTGACCGCCTCAATTGCTGCCGGTGCCAACAGTGGGTGCCCACTCACAAGCCCGAGTTCTTTGATGTCACCGTCCTTGCCGATAATTGCTCTCAATACGACCTGGCCCCATATATGGGCTTGCAGCGCCAAAGACGGATACTTGGGTTCAATCTTCTGAATCAGCAATCCTTTGGTCACACCCTGCGATATGCGAATTCGTTTGGGCTGTACTAGAGCAAATTTAGGAACCACGGCCAAGCTTGAAGCGTGGCTGACAATGCCGCCAATGACCCCACCGAGTTGCCCACCCGGGATGCCTCCCGGCACTCCTCCCACCACACCACCCATCGAGGGCAATGGTGGAGGAGCTTCTTCTTCACGGATCATCTGCACCTTCTCCGGTATCCGGCTCGGAGTGCGCAACTGGCCACTGGTCAGCAGGTCGCTTTGGATCTCCCGGACGACTTTGGCCACCGTCTCCGCCGCAGGCGGGGGCGGCGGAGGTGGTGGCAGTGGCGCCACTAGGAACGTCAACAACTGCTGCTTGGGGAGCGCCTCGGTGAACATCAGCGGCACGATTAGCAGCACGCCGATCAGTATGCATTGAAACGTGAAAGAGAGCACCGTCGCAAACCTGCGACGATTTCTTTCCTGATCGCCCGAGTCCAACAGGCTGTCGGCAAACAGCGGCCGCTGCGGCAGCAGGCGAGGAAGTTGCGGCATCGGCTGCGTACGTAAAACCCGGGCTGGTCCCCGAACCTGAAGCCGGTCCTCAACTTGCGGCTCCCGGACCTCAGTTGCTGTTGGCATGATGCCCTCCAGGTGGACACCTTACAGTCAGCCCGATTCTCCATCCTTCGCCCCAGACGCGCGGTGCGTGAAGTCACCCTTTTTGGTGATGGTAATCACAATCCCGGTGCTACAATTTTCAAGTCGGTAAACCCTGCCATGCGCGCACCTTACGGCCTGACCATTCTCGACAACTGCGTGACCTGCCCGGTCCGAGAGGAACACCTATTCTGCAATTTGCCGCCGCCTGCCGTTAAGAAGCTGAACGAGATCAAGTCCACTGCCATCTATCCGAAGTCGACAATGTTGTTTATCGAAGGACAACAGCCGCGCGGAGTGTTCGTCCTCTGCACCGGCAAGGCGAAGCTTTCCACTT
>WNGK01007179.1_pt1 | contig 25596 bp, 32 predicted proteins | sample 5400601 | NCBI WGS metagenome assembly WNGK01 (sample SAMN13153376, study PRJNA577476) | soil metagenome | isolation source: 60 cm soil or saprolite under Garry oak tree replicate 1 | place: USA:California | collected 2016-06-15
CCGGAAGAAGTCCATTACCCAAGTTTGCCAAGGGTTCGGCAACTTCGCTTCGCGTTAGGGAAAGCATGGCGGGCCGCGGTGGACTCGAACCACCTACCGCCGCGTAACTATCGAGCCGAATAAGTTGCACGTTGAAGGCAGTTGAAGCTCAAAAGGCAACTTCTTAGGGGGTGTGCCCATGCGAGCGTTCGCTTACGAGACCTATGGCGGCCCAGGTTCCATGCACGAACTGCCCGATCCAACACCGCAGGCGGGAGAGGTGCGGGTGCGGGTGCGGGCAGCCTCCCTCAACCCGTTCGACAACTTTGTCGTGCAGGGCTTTATGAAGGACCGGATGCCGACTGAGTTGCCTCTCGTTCCCTGCGGCGACTTCTCGGGCATCGTCGACATGGTTGGACCCGGAGTCGAGGATTTCAGGGTCGGCGACCAGGTCTTCGGCGTCACCGGCAGGATGATCGGCCAGGGCACCCTCGCCGAGCTGACTGTGGCGTCGACAACAACAATTGCCAAGCGTCCCGCCGCCATCCAGGACACCGAGGCCGCCGCCATGCCGCTTGCCGGCGTGTCGGCACTGATGTCCGTGGAGGCCGCCGGCGCAAAACCAAAGGACGTGGTTGTGGTTGTAGGCGCCTCGGGTGGGATCGGCGGCTACGCGGTGCAGCTGGCCGCGCTTCGCGGTGCTCACGTCGTCGCCGTGACCAGCAAAGGTCACGAGGAGTACGTCAGAAAGTTGGGTGCGACGGATGTCATTGATCGCACCGCCGGCGATGTATTGGGGGAACTAGAGTCGCGTTACGCCGACGGTGTGGCTGCGATCATCGACACCATCAGCGATGCTGCGGGGCTGGCGCAGCTCAGCCAAGCGGTGCGGAAAGGCGGAACGGTGACATCGATGCGCGGCGCCGCCTCGGCCGAGGAGCTCGGCAAGCGAGAAATCAAAGCCGTGAACATCGGCACCCAGGTCAACACGGCGCGCCTGCGCGAGCTCGCGCAGCTCAGGACGGAGGGCAAGCTGCAATCGCCGCAGATTCGAACTTTCACGCTCGACAACGCAGGGGATGCCTTCACGGCCATCGGTCAGAGCGGAGGCGGCAAGCTTGTCGTGACTATCTAAGCCCTTGGAGGACCGGCGCCCTCGGACCCAACGTCAGGGCTAGCTCGTCTCGGAGGCACGACGCGGCCTTGACGACAGTTGACGACAGTTGCGGTGTAACACCCCGGTATAGGGCGGCACCGGGCGACCGGACGAGTTCAGCACCTAGAATTCGGGGGACCCGTTCCGGAGTAGCTCAACGGTAGAGCAGGCGGCTGTTAACGATCTGAGCGCGGCCACCGTGTGTGGCCGATTGAACTCGAATCAAATCCTTCCGCTGCCAAAGAGCCATTCCGTGACCGCAGTTGCAAAGGCCCAAGGCTGATCGCGGTTGTAACCTCGCTCACTCTCTTTGATGGTCTGGTGGCTGTGCTTTCGCAGCCTTTCCACGATTTCGGCCCGACGGCCAACCATCCACGCTGGCACGACGGCATCCCACACGTCATTGGCCGGCACGTAAGCGATAGCTGGACTTACTCCCCAGGCACTGTTAAAGACGAACCCGTCATCGCCTTCCCAGTAGACGAGCTTTTCGGGAATCTCGGAGCTGATGCGAAAGGTATCGCTGTAGTAGATCCATTGCCATCGAAGCCTCGCGATCGGTCCGACGGCGCGGAATATGTAATAGCAAATGATCACGAACCCGCTGAACAGCAGCGTCGCCAACAACCAGTAGGCCATGGGTGCGCTCACGATACAGACCGGTGCCATGCACGGCCGGTGGGCCGCGGCTACGGTAACGCGAACCACACCACTTTGAAGCGAAACCTATCTCGATCTAAACGTAGCCACCAACTACCATGGCCTTCATGCGGAAGCTGCTCGTCTCCAACTTCCAAACACTTGACGGTTACTACGAGTCGACCAACAAGACATTCGATCGATTCTTCGACTACTTCCACGAGGACTACGGCGCGAATGAGGCGTTCGACGAATACAACACCGAATTGCTGCGCGGCGCCGACACGCTGATCCTAAGTGGCGTACGTCGTTCATGGCCAATAGGGCCTACTGGATGTCCTATCCGGACATCCACGGTGGTACCGCGATCCGGCGCGAGTTCGCAGCGCTCTTCCGCACCACAGAGAAGTTCGTGGTCTCCGACACCATCACCCGGGAGGATCTGGCACCGTTGGAGGAAACAACCCGCATCGTGCGCGGCGCGGCTCTCTACGCGGAGGTCGCCGCGCTCAAGGCACGGCCCGGGCGCGACATCCTGGTGCAATTGAGCCGACAGCTCTGGAACGACCTCCTCGTCCATGGCCTGGTGGACGAGTTGCACCTAACCATCTTTCCGTTGATCGGAGGCGAGGGGATTCCTCTGTTCACGGGCCGCCCGCCGGTCTCGCTAAAGCTGCTGTCTACCCGAACCTGGGAAGGCTCAGGCAACATCCTTGCGGTGTACCAGCCGATCCTCCGCGCACCTGCGCCGAAGTAAGACGATGCGGATTCAAATGGTCGTGCCCGCTGCATGCCCGATCGGGTGCTCCATGTTGGGCGGTGGGGTCCTACGGCGGACAAACTGGCGCGACGCGCGGCAGGGCGGGAATCCACACGGTGGAAACCTCAGCGATTCTTGAGGAAAAGCTGAGCCTGGGCTGAGGCTTCCGTCAGCAACCTTTGTGCTGACTCCCGCTAACAGAAATATGAGCAGGACGTCAGTTGCTTTTGATTGGCCTTATGCACGCAGCAGAAAGAGGCGCGAGAGGCAGCTCAGCGCCACAAAGGGCTGGCGGCAAGGCGGTTCGAGGCGTCGACGGCCGAGGCCCGCACTATCATGCCGTTGATTAAGACGGCAACAGGGTCACGAAGGGTGGCGTCCACTTCAGGTGGGGAAGACGCCAGCGAATGGCAATCTGGGTCGCGATGTTGGGACTCAATCCGAGCGAGGCAAACCGGACCATGTTTGGCGACGCAAGAGGCGTTTGCGTATGGGTCGGCGCCCGTGCTGAGAATGAAGCGCAGTTTCGCGACATTATCCAAACAGAGCTTTCGCAAAAGCGGCTGAGCCTCAACGAACTGACTGACGTGATGTCGGCCGACGTTGCTCTGGAGGACAACAGTCGCAGTGGAGACCCACGCTTCAGGGCCTTCGTTGACTCAGCGGGCTCTGCATCGAACCTTGTCTTCGACACCACTTACTTCTTCTATGAAGGTAGCGGTGATGGAAACAGCGCAGGCGCTCCAACGACTGACGGCTGAACAGAGGTGACACAAGGCGGACACCGGCCGTCCCCTGCCGGAGGAATGGCGGTTGCTCAGGCCCGCCGGCCTATCGGATCCTGGCGGCTGCAGTTGGCTGCAGTTACGGTGTAACACCCCGGTGCAGGGCGGCACGGGGCGGTGAAACGAGTTCACCTAGAATTCGAGGGACCCGTTCCGGAGTAGCTCAACGGTAGAGCAGGCGGCTGTTAACGATCTGAGCGCGGCCACCGTGTGTGGCCGATTGAACTCGAATCAAATCCTTCCGCTGCCAAAGAGCCATTCCGTGACCGCAGTTGCAAAGGCGTAATTGAGTCAACGTCCCACCAGTAGTCCTAGTCCTGCTCGGTTCAGCCCGGGCGAGAGGTTCGAGCGGGTAGATGACCGGCCCCGCGAGCAGCGGGTGCGCCTGCGGCGACCCCTAGCCATCGAGCTTGCAATACGGGCAATTGTGTGTCCAACCCATCGGGACCGGGTGGATCAGTTTCAACTCAGCTTTGACAAGTTCGCCCTCAGATCGTCCCGGGATGGAGACGTCGCAGCGAAGCTCTTCAGCTCTTGCCACGCGGCCTTCCCATAGGCGATAGGGCGGATCGGAATCGTGGACGAGGACGCGGTCGCCGACCTTCAAGACCTGCGGCTTGGGCTCGGGCTCCTCGGAATCGGTTGGTAGCAGTCGCTCTATTTCGGGCCGCACTCTCTCGAGAGTTGCACCAAGCTCGTTCAACACGCGAGCAGCCTTGCCCTGGCCCTCGATGAGCAACCCCAGCAGCAGGTGCTCGGTGGCGACGTGGTCGTGTCCCGAGCGTCTCGCTTCCTCGAAAGAGATCTCGATGACCTGCTTGATTCGGGACGTGGGGAAATTCCGCTGCATGATGTTCCGCCTGTTGCGAATGGCAACCGACTCGATTGTCCTGCGGACTATGTTGATCTCGACACCAAGGTTGTTGAGGACCTTGGCGGCCAGGCCCTCACGCTCACGAACCAAGCCCACGAGCACGTGCTCGGTGTCGACGGAGCTTTGGCGGGATCGTTGTGCTTCGTCTTGAGCGAGGGTCAGAGCTTTCTTAGCGCGCTCGCTGAACGTCCCGAGCGGATACATACCAAGCCTCACGCCAAGCCTATTCCGTGGGGTCGCATCAACTCACGGTAGGCGTCACTCTGGACCCCACGTCGGCATGAGTTTCAGGCGACCGAGCAGGGCTAGGGCCACCCACCCTGTGTTTCGTCACGGGATGACTATACTGGCCTAACCAACAACTAAAAGGACCGTTAAGTAAGAGATAATGAGGTTGGGCAAGCGGTGTCCCGGAGGCGGTCGATGCAGACGATCCGAAGGCAGGGCAGCCCGGAAAACGGGAAGGGAGCAGTGATGGGTCGGCGGTTCACGATCAACGTGGGGACGCGCTCCATTCGGGTGCTGGTTTCTCTAAGCCTCGCACTCATCTTGGTGTCCGCGCTCGGCATAACGGCGCTCGCTTCGCAGGGGGCTACGAACACCCTAACCGTCGGCTCGGCGGCAATGACTCTCGACTGTAGTTCGATGTCGAAATCGGTCCATGCGTATGCAGTCGCGCATAACTATTGTCCGGCGCTCAGCGGGAGCGTCGCGCCTGACAACACGACCGTTGGCGACTGTGGAAGTTCGGCGCTGGCGATGGCCAACTACGGACACAATTACGCTCAGTTTTCATATGGGTTCCACTCCACTGAAGGCAACGTTGTTTACAGAAGTCTCGGCATCAACTGGACCAACTGGAACACCGGCGGCTCGGGTTCGTTCGGCGACAGTAATTGGATGAACAATTCGTTCTACAGCACAACCCGAAATCAGCTCACATATTCCGGCTTTGTAACAGGATCGATGAGCGGTTGGGTCCTGCTGTGGTGGGGTGGGACTTGTAACATCATCCCTCCTAGTAGCAGCGCCCAGGTGGGCTAGGCCGAGAGGTGCATATGCGTGGCGATCAGTTGAGTGGCGTGGATCCGATCCCGTCGTAAACGGAGGAACACATGACTCTGAACTTAGTGATTCCTTTGATAATCGTTGCCTCAGTAGCCATAGCGGTCGGCTTTGCGCTACTCGTTTATCTCAGACGAGCACGGAGAATGTAGAGGACTACTTCGCCTTCCACCGCGCGACCGCGAACGCTAGCTCGGGTCTCCCCTCACGTCAAAGCTCTACGGCATACGCGGGAAGCAAACCGACTCTGGAAATTGTGACCCGGCTGTGACCCGGCACCCTGTCTGGGCGAGCCATAGGTCGGCAATCGTATTCGAATTTTGGTCGGGGGCCCGGGATTTGAACCCGGGGCCTCACGGTCCCGAACCGCGTTGCGTCGTCAAGACGCTAAGGGAATGTCGGGCCGACTTTTGCCCGCGAGGAGATGAATCGATAGCTCGGGCTAAGGGTGTCTTATCGAGAGCATCGATGCCGCCGAGTCAGTTTGGTAAAGACTTGAAGACGACTGGGGGGCGGTTCATCGACGAGCACGGAGAGACCGACGGGACCCTTGCGACTAGGCTAGAGGCCGAGTGTCAACTGCCTATCCGTTCGAACGTTTTACCGAGCGTGCTAAGAGAGCGTTGGTCCTTGCACAACAGGAAGCTGAGGGCTTCCACCATTCCTACATCGGCACCGAGCACGTTCTGCTGGGCTTGCTCCGCGAACGTGATGGTCTGGCCGCCAAGGTTCTAGACAACTTTGGCGTGGACAGGCGGAAAGTCCGGCATGCCATCCACTCAATGCCGGGGCACGACGAGCGCGCCGACACTCAATCGATCACCCCCACGCCACGCGCTAAAAAGGTGATTGAGATTTCTTTTGAAGAGTCGCGGCGTATGGACCATAGCTACGTCGGCACCGAGCACCTGCTGCTCGGGCTCCTGATCGAAGGCGAGGGTACCGCTGCTCGTGTACTGGGGGATCTGGGAGTCACCATTGAGAAGACACGCAGAGAGATCAACCGATTGTTGGTATCTACGGGACCAGAGGTCTACAGGGTCAGCGATCGCGTACTAGTTCATGATCCCGATCCGCCTCATCGCCTTTGGGAGGGTCGAGTGACAGGAGCCGAAGATCTGTTGCTGGAAATCTTCGTGCCCGGCCGCGCTGAAGGCGAGTTCGTGAGGGCGGCAATCAAATTCGTCCACTCGATACCAGTCGTGTCGACCCGTGATTGTCCGTTCTGCAAAGTTCTATAGCCGACCAATGCCGCGGCCTCACATGTTCGGGGAGTCTGACAAGCGGCGAGCGGAGAGGGCGAGTTGGGGCGCTCTGCTATTTGCCGAGCCGGGTTCGGACGCGTATCTCTTCAATAAGCTCGCCGTGTCGATAGCCCCGGGCCCCCGAGGTGATCACGACTTCATTAGCCACTCCTCGATTTCCGGATGGGCTAATCCGATATCGCGAAGAATTGCAATCGCTTCATCCTGTGTGATCAGGCCTAGCTCTCCAGCAAAGTTCAGCATTGCCCCCGCAGAGTCAGTGAAGTCCCTGACGAGCTCCGCGTGCGAGCGGTATCGAAGGTTTGCAGGTCGAGGTCGGTTGACCGACTCTAGATCGACATTCCTCATCTTGGCTGCGATCTCGTACGCATCGCGAATCAACCGAACAGCCTGATCGTGGATTAGGGAATCGGCGCTTTGACCGGCCACAGCACGCAAATTTAACGCGCGCGCGTGGGCGACAGCTTTGCACCGGGCTGGCGATAGACGCGCCGCCAGTTGCTTTTCGCGAGCTAGCCTGCTTTGGAGGTGCTCTCTCGGCGTTGGATGCCTTTCGGACCGGCCCAAATCGCCCATGGGCGCGATGTCCGCAACAATCGCGGCCGAGCGGATCTATGCTCGATCCTGCCATGCGGAAGAGGCCCGCTCGCAAAACCCGACTGAATCCGGCGCAGAGTCAAACCTGCCCGGTTTGTGGTACCGAGTTTCGACCGACTCCATACACGATCAGGCGAGCACCATACTGCTCGCGCCTCTGTCAGCTCACGGCGATTCTGAGAGAGGGGGGCGTTGGGAAGAATCCACCATTTCGACCTGGAAGCCTTCGGCCGGACCTTCGTTACGCCACCGGATTCACCGACCCTTCAGGTAAGCGGCGTTAAGAGCTCCCGTCCAGCGGTTGCGCCGGATACCGAAGCCTTATCGCGAGCTACTCACCCAGGACCCGTTTGGCGGAATCGACATTACGCGCGTCAAGCCAGGATTGGGCCTGGACTGGGCTACGGATCGAGTTCCCCCAGGGCTTCACGAAAATCTCGCTTGGCGTCTTCATATCCCTCCTCGCCCAGTACTTGCTCAACAAACGCGGAGGATAATGCCGCGAACACAGGAGCGCCGAGGTTGTCAGGACCGATCACGAGACCCATGACTACAGATGAAGCCTCTCGCTCCAAAGGACCGATAGCCTTCGACGAATCGACATCCAAGTTCTCGCATGCCCATACAAACGGCGATTGTTCTGAGATGGTCTTGAGAAGTTGCGCGACATCATCTTGCGCGAGGGCTATGTGATCGTCGAGTTGTAGCTTGCGTCCAACTTGTCCGGCGGTGTAACTGGCTTCAGCTTTGAGCGCCCGCATCCGCTCCTTCGCTGGATGATTAAGTCCATATAGGAGGGACAGAACGCCTCCGATCGCCTCCTGCCACTGGAATGTGGTCATGTCCTCGAGTTGTACCGGCCGCGCCCTATCACACCGCTTGGCGTCGACACCATCGCAGGCTGGAGGTTGAAGCTGTACGGCATCGCCTATGGCCGCTCGCGCCCACGAAGCAAGCTCATCAACGCTTCACTCTCCGCAGCAACAACACACCTTCCGCAGCCGCCGGTCACCGATGTGCGATACGGCGTCGGTTTCGTTGGCATACATGATGGGCGAGGTGGAAACTTCGTTTTCGTCGACTGGTGGGAGCAGGAGAACGAACTCCATCACCAGGTGTTTTTTTCACCAAGCGAACAGCCGGCCAGCATCCGTCCTGCAAGTGCTGGAGACCCGATCGCATGTGCCTGGGACCTGGCTGTGATCGGATACGAGCGCAATGCATGGGTGCAACACGTGCTTGCAAACGCGGACGGGCCTGATCTGGACGCCTATCTGGCAGATCAGTTCGTCGGGCGCGTTTAGCAAAATGACGATTCGCTCGGTTGCGGATGCCAGCGATGACGAGCGGCATGATGGGAGGCTGACGGCTGACGACAGCGGAGAATTTCAGGTGCAGAGGATCTCATCGCGAATCGCCTGGCCGCAAGGGCTGTCATCGTTCAGAAGTCAGGATGGATCCGGAGATCAGGCCTTGGTTCTGTCCTTACCTTGCTAGCAGTTCAATCAATGCCTACCGATCGCCGCGGGCCAGCCCTTCGCTGAGCTGGCTTTCGTGCTCCATTGCGACGTTAGTTATGCGATCGAGTAGAAGCGCGTCCCTCGTCGGTGAGGTGAACCATGTACAAGCGTGCCCATCAAGCACACGCGGTCGCGCTGCCAACGCCTGGAAACCCTCCGATTTCCGGCGATCCACCGGATCCAGGACGGGCTGGTCGCCTCAGAGCACGTTTACGTTGACGAGCTCGAATTCATGACGCAGTTCGGGCTGGCGCCGACGCCGGGCCGGCAGCGACGTCCAGGGCGCTTGCACCGGTACCTAGCAGGAGGGCAACAATGAACCAGAACCAAACCCAGACCAACGAAGCTCAAATCCGTGACTTAGTCGAGACGTGGGCAAACGCTGTTCGCGACAAGAACATGGAATCGATACTCATGCATCACGCACCAAACATCGTGATGTTCGATGTTCCGCCGCCCCTTCAACTGAACGGTATCGAGGCCTATGAATCTTCCTGGAGCAGGTTCTTCCCCTGGCTATCCAATGGTGGCACCTTCGATCTGAGCGACCTAAGCGTGACAACAGGTACCGACGTTGCCTTCTGTCATGCGCTTATTCACTGCGGCAATCCGCGCTCCAGCGGTCGGAAAACCGATCTCACCGTCCGGCTGACTGTTGGTCTGAAAAGAGTTGACGGCCAGTGGACAATTTTTCACGAACATCATTCTGAGCCGGCGGAGTAGACGCAGGTTGCGCTGATGAGGACTACGGATCGCGCTCTGGCCGCGGATGCGGGCAGGTCTCCTACCCGACGTACTGTGCACTACGACGACGTGCTCTGAGGTCTCGACTACCTGCGCCGCCGGCGCCGCCCCGGATGAGGGGTTGGCCGAGGCGATCGACCTGGTCGAGTCCAAGCGTGATGCCGACGGTCGCTGGCCCGTCAAGAATCTCCATCCTGGCTGGCTGCATTTCGCGATGGACGAGGGCGAGGGCAGACCGAGCCGATGGAACACGCTCCGCGCGATGTGGGTGCTCAGGTGTACTAGGAATCACCTCACTCGCCCTCCGCACGAGGGCGGGCGAGAACCGGCGAGACAGAGGCGGTTCGAGTCCACCCCCGCCCACCACTACGCTTTCCTATAACAGCTGCAATGACGCTCGACCTTTTGTCTTGGGCGCTGCTCGCCGCCTACGTTGTCCATTTGCTGGACGAGACGATGATGAGGGGCGGCTTCGTTCGTTGGGTGAGCACCAACTTCTGGCCGGGCTACAACTGGCGGATGTTCTTCTGGTTCAACGCCGGCGCTGTCGTGGCAATAACCACAAGCAACGGGCTATTCGACCTGGTCGGCGGGCACTTCGTGGTGTTGCCATTGTTCTGGATCTTCGGATTTGCGCTTCATGGGGTGACAGTCCACATCTTCTGGACCATTCGGCAGCGCGATTACTCGCCCGGGCTTGTCACCAGCGTCCTTTACTGGATCCTCGCCTACCTCGTCATCAGGTACGGCTACGCCGCAGGTCTCATCTCGTCCTTGGATTTCTGGTCCGGCGCCCTCACCGGGATGGTGCTCCTGGCCGGTTTCCTGACCATTGGCCCAACCTGGTTGTTCCCGAAGGTCGTCTCGCGCCGGACTCCGACCACATAGGCACTCCCCCTACGGCCCTCCGCGTAGGGGTCGAAGCCGGGTACGACTACGATCAGTCTCCGAGCCCCTGGAGGTCACAGCCGTGCCACGCATTCACGGAACCAGGCGGATACACGAGGTCACAGGAGGACACGAAGAAGATCCAATTCGACTACAGGAGGAACCGCGCGGACACCACAGGACACGAGAGGACACGCCATTGCGCCGGTTCGGGACCGTGAGGCCCCCGGGTTCAAGTCCCGGGCCTCCGACCAGTTTGTTGAATTCAAATTCGGTTCCGACGACTTACCCCGACGCGATTTTGGCCCTGGAGATCACAGACTTACTAGAGCCTCAACGGCGGACCCACACGCATCGCATTCGCTTTGCCGAATGTCTCGGATTGGTCGACTTCCTTGCGGCTAGCTCTACCTGACTTTGACCACAGTTTCTGACCACAGTTTTTGACCACAGTTGACCACAGTTACGGTGTAACACCCCGGCATGAGGCGGCACTGGGCGGCCGGATGAGTTCAGCACCTAGAATTCGAGGGACCCGTTCCGGAGTAGCTCAACGGTAGAGCAGGCGGCTGTTAAGGATCTGATCGCGGTCAAATTTCGGTCCGATTGAACTTGATCGCCCCCGTCCCGCGGCCATCACCGCATTCGATGACTGCAGTTGCGGAGATTGGCAGGCGGTTCTTGACATTCTTGCCTCCGATGGAGGTGGTTCCGTGGCGTTGCGGTGATTGCGAACAGCATCCCGAAAGCTCCCACCTTCGGAATGCCATGGTGGCGGTGGACCGTCCACTACGGTCGACCAGAGTTGTTTTCGGGCTCAAGCCCGACAATGATGACGGGCGATTCGTCCGCCTGTGTCTACGTAAGTCCAGCCCATAAGCTGACTCGATGCACGCACTGGCGTCAAGGTTCGCGCTATGTGTTCGGGGCGCCACCCGATGCCGCGAGTCGACTTATCGATGTCAACGCCGGGGCCTCGCACGCCAACTGGACCGGCATGTTAGCGGCGCGGAGGCATCAGCGTCGCCACAGGAGCCACGCCCCTCCTAAGAGTCCCATGATGGTCGCGACGAAAAGTGGTGGCAAACTGTTGTAGAGCAAGTACCAACCGAAAGACGAGTTCTGTGGACCTGGCTTGTGCGCCATGGCATACGGCGTCGCGACCGCTATGGCGACCCAAATCAGGACCGCAGCCAGGATGACCAACAAGATAGGAAGCGCACGTTTTGTGATCAAGCCAAACCCCCAATCCCTATCTTAAATGTGCGCCGGGAGGGCGGCATCCGCCACCCTCCCGACCTGGCGTGCCAGCCTAGCTCGCAGAGTAGTAGGCCCCACTCGGCCCCCACCAGTAGTGCCACCACCACACAGTTATCCAGACACCGTGTGCGCCAAAACCACTGCGTGACCACATGGGCCAGAGTAGGACGGTGCTCAGTGCCCAGCCGATCAACCATCCGAGAGCGGCGCCGACGCCGGCTCCAACCACGCCACCAATCAAGGCTCCGACGATCGCGCCAACCACCGCGCCTATCCCCTGCGCGAGCGGTGGCCACCAGTACTCGATGACCTGAACATCCCAAGCGCTGAGCCAGAACCAGAACGCTCCGTAGATCCCCCACCATGCCCAGTGGACACCGTTCCAGCCGAGGCAGCACCACGCCCCGGTCGGATCAGTCCCGTTGACAGGATTGTTAAAGGCGTATCGGTAGATGGAGAAAGGCTTTCCCTGTGCCATCGGGTCGGTCTGAGTCCAGCGCGAGGTCAGAGGATCGTAGTAGCGCGCTCCGAACTTGATTAGGCCAGTGGGGTCAGTGAAGCCCCCGGCAAACCCCCAAGGGTTGGCAACCATTCCGGAGTGGAAGGTCGTGTTGCCGTAAGGGTCGTACGAGTACTCATCACCGATCGTCAGACCATCGCCGCTTATCACCGCGACAACCGAACCGAGGCCGTCGGTGAGGTAGTAGTAATGGTTGCTGCCGATGCGCTCGCCAAGGACGACGCCCTGGTTGTCGCGCAGGTAGTACGTGTTGCTGCCGCTTGCAGTCGAAATCTGGATTCCTGATGGCCCATTGCTGAAGGTAGTCGAGCCAGCAACGGTCCGCTGCGTCTGGTCTGTTCCGGTGTAGGTCAGCGGAGACAGGGTCGTGCCGTTGAAGGTGATCGACGTCGTCTGGTTCTTGGGGTTGTATGAGAGAGCTGCGCCGCTCGAGTTGCCAGTCTCGTTTCCGTCGGCATCGAACGTGTATGAGGTTGAACCAGTTGGTGCCGAGGCGCATGAATTGGACGATGAGCCGGAGTACACCCAGCACAGCTCATTTGCCGCGTTGTACGCCATGGTTGTGGTGCCGGAGCCGGCCACCCTGGAAGTCTGGTTCCCGTTGGCGTCGTATCCGTAGCTATATGAGGTTCCACTCCCGGCGGTCACGTTCGCCTGCTTGAGCTGGTTAAACGCGTCGTAGACGAAGGTGTAGGTGTTGCTGGCTAGGGGATCAGCTTCGGTCAGTGTTTGTTTGAGCTGGGTGTCGTGCGTGCCGTTGGTGAAGGTGTAGCCGAAGCTAGTCAGAACAGATCCGTTCTTGTCCTTTCCAACCAAAGAGGTGAGATTCCCATTCGTGTCATAGCCTGCCGTCAGCGTGGCTCCTCCGGGAAATGTCGTCGTCTTGCGATTGCCGTCGGCGTCATAGGTAAATGTGGTGCATAGGGTTGGGGTGGGTCCACAATTCCCCCCGGGTTCGGCGATCGAGGACAGGTTGTACGAAGAGTCGTAAGCGAAGCTCGTCGTGCCGCCGCTGTCGCAGTAGGTTGTGAGGTTACCGGCATTGTCGTAGCCGAAAGTGATTCCGGCGGGCGACGAACCCGGGCAAGCTGAAGCAGCGTTCGGGAGAGCAGTGGTGATCGGCCGGTTGAGCATGTCGAAGTAGTTCGTCGTCGTCCCGGTGTTGTCGGTCGTGGTTATTTGATTGCCGTCCAAGTCGTAGCCATAGGTGATGCAGTTGCCGGTGCTTGGGCTGCAGGTCGTTGCGCCGTTGTACAGGATCTGGGTTACCCGATCGAACGCGTCGTATGAGTACGACGTCTTCTGCATTTTGCCGTCGGTCACGGAGGTGACCCGCGAAAGGGAGTCGACCGTGATCGTGGTTGTGCCCAGGGGACTCGGCGGGGCGACTGAAGTTAGGTTGCCGTTGGCGTCGTAGCCATAGGTCGTTGAGTTGCCCAAGCCATCAGTGCTTGAGCACACCTCCCCAGTTTTGGCGCCGCAGGTCACTCCTGGGTCGCCCTGGTATCGGACGCTTACGTGCACTCCGCCCGTCAAGCCGTCGCAGAGGCTGGACTGACCTAGATAAGCATCAGTCTGATTGCCAGCGGAGTCGTACACAAAGGCGCTGCAATTGCCCTGAGCATCGGTAGCGGAACTCGGCAGGTAGAGGTGACCGGCGACCGAACTGGGCGTCTGGTAGCTGAAGGTGGTCACCGCCGCCGTCTGACCACCCCCCATGACCGGAGGCGTGAAAGTCGTCAGGTCGTTATTGGAGTTGTAGCTGGATATGGCCTGGTTGCCATTCTGGTCCTTGTCCGTCGCGTGCTTGTTGTCATTTGTGTACGAAGTGAAAGTACTTCCTGAATTGTCGGTTCCCTCCGTCACGCGGTCGCGCGTGTCATAGACATAGGTAGATTGGTTGTTGTCGGGATCCGTCACCACGGTGTTGCCGCTGTTGTAAGTGAAGGTCGTGGTCGGACCAGTCCCCTGGGAAATGTTGGTGACTCGGGTCACCGACGTCACCTTGTAGATGCCGTTGTAGGTGAGCTTGGTCTCGTTTCCGAGCGGGTCGGTGATGGTCACCAGGTTGAACAGCGAGTCGTAGCCGAAGGTCGTAGTTTTGTTATTGGGGTCGGTGTAGGTAGCCAGGTCGCAGTTCGTGTCATAGGTGAATGAGTAAGTCCGTCCGGCGGGGTCCGTGATGGTCTTAACAAACCCGCTCGCGGTCGGCGGGGCACACCCCGTGTATGTTCCGCTGATGTAAGAGAACGTCGTGACGCGTCCCTGAGTGTCCGCGATCGACGAGAGCGCCCCGTTGGCGTCGTAGGCGAAACTGATCGTATTTCCATTCCTGTCGACGTCGGATGTCATGTATAGGCCGTTGCTGGTGAAGTTCAACTTCTCTCTGCTCGATTGGTACGTGACCGTCCAAGTGCCGTCGCCATTGTGGGTCAGATCCGCATCGATTCCGGGGGGAGTCGAATAGGTGCCGTCCTGGTTCTTGATGTAGTGAAAGGCGTACCCGGTCGGACCGAAGAAGGATGCGCCGTCGCCCATGTTCGGGTCCACATACTGGTCCCAGCCTGTGTTCGTGATCCAGCCGCGGCCGAAGTCCCAGAGGTTGGGCGACAGAATGCTGTAGTTGAGGTTGTAGACCTCGTTGAGACCGGTGCCTTTGATGTTCACCAGTTGTTGCACGGCCAGGAGGTTGCCACTGGACAGGTTTTCCTTAAGTTGGAGGCGATCGGTGAGCGGCTCAGACACGTTCCGGTACCAGCCCAAGTCGCCGATCCCCAACTGGTAGATCACCTTGAGGTACGGCCAGTTAGAAGATTGGGATGCCTCGGAGGAGTAGAACGTCAGCTGGTTGGTCGACGTCTCGTTGTCAGCTCTGAGGATCAGGCCGTCGTTGGCGAGATTGCCCGTTATCCATCCCTGCACTGTCGACGACAGGTACCAGTGGTACCAGCCGGTGGCCGGCCCCACAGAACCGTTGGTCCAGGCGGCAGGGGAACCGTAGTCTCCGCCGGGCGTCGTCCAAGAGTTCGTTCCATCGCGCTTGTTCCAAACACGGAAGTTGCTGTCGACGACTGCCCAGCGGAGAGTTTCATCGCTAGGTCCGCTTCGAGGATGTTCGCGTCCTGCGGAATCGACACGTTGAACTGCAGCAGGGAGCGGTCTATGGCCGAACCCGAGTAGCCGACGTAAATGCTCCTGCCGCCGCAGAAACTTGTGGTCGGCGAACTGCTCACCAAGTAGCAGTCCTGGTTGGCCCCCGTGTAGGTCTTGACGATGCTGGATCCAGAGTAGGAAATCGTCACTGTCGGATCGATCAGCACAGGAAAGACCCGGGTCTTGTCGTGAAGCCATCCCGAGTCTGCTGTCAGGGTGAGGATGAGCGAAGAGCCGGTTCCTGTCAGCTGAACTTGAATTGCCGAAGAACGTGCCCCGGCACCGTCAACCATGGACGGTGGCGCGAATCCGAACAGCGTCCTGCCGGACCTGTCAACGAAGTCGACGACACCAAGACCGGCCGGCTTAGCTGTCAAACCGGCGCTGAGGTGAAGTACATAGCTGAATGAGTTGGTCTGCGGATCGCTGAGGGATAGCGTCTCCTTGAGCTGATCGTTCAGCGCGGTGTAGCCGATTGAAACTGTGCCCAACGAGTTGGCGAAGTCAGCCGTATTTCCCGCAACCTCGGCTGGCCCTTTGGAACCGACTAGGCTGAATGTCACGAAGGCCTTGCCGAGCGTGAATTTGACCGGGGACTGGCTCAGGTCGGTAGGGAAATAGACCGTGTACGAGTTGGCTTTGTTTCTATAGGAATAGCCGGCGACCTTTGTGCTGATCAGAGTATCGTCGATCGGCTGCCAGGTCCCTGACGGATCGAGGTAGTTGATGGAACCCGGATAGGTAAGTAGCTGAAAGCCTGCCCTCGAAATCAGCGTCTTAGTCGTTCGAGTACGAAGTGAGGCCATCTCTCGTGCGCCGGCGCCAGACTTGTCGACCGTTGGACCCCCTTTGCTTCCAATCGCATCAATATTGGCCGCCGGCGCCAGGAAGATATCGGGCCGGGACGTCGCTGTAGCCCGATGCGGGATGGCCATCGATGCGGGCGCCGCCCACACCGAGACCATTGCCAGCGGCATCAGCATTGCCAACAACGTGCCCAAGAATGAGCAAATGAGAACGGTCACTCTCCGACGGTTCAACTCAATACACCCCCATAAAAATGCCTGCGGGGCTGCCAGCCGGAATCGAGGTTCTGGAACCCGCGGGCGAAACTACGAGTCGAAACCGTTGCACCCTGGCCAGTAGCCGGATTGAAATGTGGTAGGCGACGGAGCACGCATGAAGTGGGAGATCCGGAACGTGAAGGCTATCCGTCTGTGCACCCGCATGCCTCCTCAGTCGCATTGCTGCGACAGCTGGTTCCTCGCTTGAGCTCAGGCGGCGACCAGGCTCCCCACGATGTCTTCAAACGTGGCGATTGGCAGCGGCGTCGGGGCTCCAGTAGCGGCTCCCGAAATCGGCCGTGCAGTGAGTGTGAGCAACGTGGCACCAGATTGCCAGATAGCCTCCAAAATGCCAGGTTCACTCCCTTTGCCACCGGAGGTGGTTAGGACTGCAAAGGGTTCACCTGCAATCTCAATCGTCGACCACCCTATTTGCGCCGCCGTAATCGACCCATTGCCCTTGAGACGGATCGACAGTGGTGAGTTGGGAGCGGCCGTCGATTTTGACTCCACTATCTCGAAGGACAATCCGCCGAGGTCATAGTGGAGATCGAGGCCCAACGCACCGTCGCAACCCTTCGCATACATACTCTCCCTAAGGGTCGCAGGCGAGACAGCCGGCAGTTCATACAGTTGGAAGGGTAGCTTGAGCTTGGCAGTCGCCACCGTCACCTTCTCCGGCGCAATTACGCAGTTTGGGGCCGCGCCTGGGGCAGGGATTGTTGGTGGGCCGCTTGGCGGGCTCGTAAAGCTAAAGACGATGGGAGAGTTGCCACCTTGCGCGATCGCTACGGCTGCGCCAGCTGCGAGCGAAACGAACAGTAGAATCCCGAGCGTCACGCTCGACATCCCTAGTCGCACGCGCAGGGCGTTACCATGTTCGCGCCGAGGCCTAAGTGTCTCTGGACCCTCCGGACGTGGCGTGCTGGAGAAACTACCCCCTCGGGCTCGCAAGAGCCCGGCTCCTTCAACGTTGTTAGCGCGTTTGGTACCGAGGGCACCAGAGGCCCTACGCTTCGACCGCCTTCGTCCTCGTCCAGAACTCAACATGCCCACTGACCCCATGTTGTGTTGTAGCAATACCAAGGATTGGCGTTCGACCCCGGAACACTCAGAGTGTATGTGGCAAAAGGAGACCCCGAGCAATTCGTGTGACCGCTTGCATAGCGCTGGATGACGAGACTGCCGACCCACCACCAGTTGTAGTCCTGTGTAATTACCCACGGCGTACTAATGCATTGAGAGGCCTGGTTGCCGAGCTGATTGGTGCAGGCGGGGGGCGTACACGAGAGATGTACGTAATAGGTCGTGTAGGCGTCGTCGTCGAACACAAATTGAGATGTCGTGTAGCTCGCGCTGGCAACCCGCGAGGAGCTAATTAGTGTGCCCGCAGCCCCCAGCAGAGCAATTGATAGGATTACCGCCCAATATCGAAGCCCGCGAACTGAGACCGCGTTTGCATCCATCATGTTTTCCCTACCGCGACCTCAGCAAACTAGCCCGCCGTACGCAGACGACGTGCAATACCACGGTGTTGACTGGCTGGCTGAGACGATCGTGGCACTTAGGTAGCCCGTATAGGTTCCGGCGCAGTTGTTCTGCCCAAAGGTCCTGATTTCCGGGGTTCCTACCCACCACCAGTTGTAGATATGAACGTATGGCTCCGGAATGTTGAAGCAGTGATGGGCTTCCTGTCCGAACTGATTCTGGCAACCAGACATTCCCGTAAAGGGACTGCAATCGATGTAGACGGAATAGATCACGTAGCTGTCATCATCAACGGCGATTTGCGCTGTACTGTAGTTAGCGCTGGCAACGATCGGCGAACCGGCTACGGCAAACGTGAAGCTGGAGACAGCCGCAACTAGGACGAGCAGTAGTCTTAGCCTCCGGTTTCGGCCATTCCATAGCGAGGCGTATGCCAACGACTTGTCTCCTTATACTGCCGGCTCTGGTAGCAGCGGGCCGGACTCGCCCCGATTTTCCGGCGGCAACAGAGCGAAGACAAGTCGGCATAACTACCGACAGCGGGTCCCTGGCTCTGAATCTGTTATCTGTACTCTTGAAGCCAAGTAGCCACGGCACCGGCTCTCGAGTGGACGCCCAGTTTTAGGTAGAGTCGCTCAACGTGCGTGCGGACAGTTCTGATCGAGACGCCCATGGCTCCGGCGATTTGTTTGTCGGTCTGGCCATCGGCGAATGCGCACAAGATCTCGCTCTCTCTTTGCGAGATCGCGCGTGTGGTTCGTAGCTGCGGCGCGGAGTTGGTTGCATTTGCAAGGGTGCGTGCGACCAGCATGTCTTCGGGTCCTAAGTCCAGACGTTCACGCGTATAGACGTTGATGTCGACTACCCCACAAACCCCGAATCACCGGCTCGGTACGCCTTGTATCGAGATCCCGAGCCTATGTCCCGCTGACGCTTCTGTCAAGTGCCATTTGCTTGATCGGCTCTACGTTGGCCGCATAGGCCGGTGAGTAGCGGGTCGGATGGAATTGATCCGATCGAGGGCCCGGCTGAGCTGCGGACTGTTAGATGTTCCACATGACGCATCGGGTGGTTACAGGAGGCCTGCGGACGATGACGTTTACTTCGTCTCGACCCTTCTCGCCAGCTCAAGAAGGCGTAGTTGAACCTCGGAACCGGCCATAGACCGCGCGGTTCGACTCAGAGAGACGGTTCAGCGTCATCTCTCCGCCCCGACAACCTGTCTAGGCGATTGGGCCCCCTAGAATCATGTGGCTAACTATCGTCCGAATCATGTCCAGGCTTAGGGCTGCGCTTGGACTACCCTTAACCGATCCAGTGGGGCCGGGTGGAGACAATACGATGTCAACGTCGTCGGTTGTTCTCCAGATCACGCTCTTAATGAGAATGCCGTCCGGGCAGCGTACTAAAACGTACTGGCCGCCCTCAATTGTCTCGACAGAAATGCAAAGAGGGCCAGTGTAACCAGGGGCGATCTTCTGGTTCACTTGCAGTGGTTCAGATGGGTTCGGATCAAGTCCTTCGTTAATGAGAACCTCAGTGCCTTGAACAATGTAATCGAGGCTTACTGATCCGCCGGTCCGGGGCGTAGGCTGACCCGCCGGAACAAGTTCCGGGACGTACGTCACTGTTTTCAGGACGGCGCCAGGAACACCGACAATGATCACAACATTGAATCCGGCGAGTCGACCAGCCTCGTCGGCGGTTGTCTGAATCGAATGGCCTGGAGGTGCGAGTCTGGCATCGAAGCCGGGCCCGCCGGAACTGGACATTGGCTGGCCGTGCGCATTTGCCGGCCCTGTTAGGTGATCTACCGCAAGGACACCCGTTCCAACAGAGCCGCTGAGCGCGATAGCTAACGCGAGCGTGATTCGCGATCTACGCCAACCACTCGTGAGCCTTCTTGTTGTCGCTCGTTTTGGTTCTTCACTCCATCCGAGAGCCCGAGCAATGACTGCTGGCGGAATCTTGAGATCCAAACCGTGTAGCTGTGCTGCGAGTCCGCCTTCCTGACTTCTATCGGGCATCTATTGCCTCCTCCCTTCCAGCTGCTGGCGAAGACTGTGGAGAGCGCGCCGAGTTGCAGCTCGCGCCGCCGCGGCGGACAAACCCACGAGTCTCCCAACTTCTCTGAACTCCAAGTCGCCTCCGTAGCGCAGAGCAATTAGGGTTCGGTCACGCGCCTGCAAAGACCGAACGGCGGCAATTAACTGTGATGAAAGAACCTGGCGATCCAGGTCCGGCCACGTGCTTTCCTGCCTGTCTATCAGTACTGATAGCCGCGTTTGCAACATTTGCCTCCGACGTGCGGCACGACCAAAGTCATGCCCCGTGTTCTGGACGATCCGCCACAACCAGGGCTCGAACCCACCCTGTCTCAACTTGAACTTTGGTAGAGCGCGGATCGCGCGAAAGAGAGACTCCTGAGCAATGTCCTCAGCCTCTTGGTCATCTCGGGCAATCAGCGAGGCGTACTTCCAGACTGAGGCGGAGCAGCGATCTATCAACTGCTGGGCTGTCAGCGAGCGACCAGCCTCGTCGCTGCTAACCGAATTCGCTAGGGGCAGGACAGCCTCATCCACACTTATATAAACGACGAATACCGCCAAAAGGGGCCGCTCGGTCTTACTCAGCCTAAGCTGCGCACAATTTGCATCGTCGGTGGCGCGACGAGCTTAGCGGCAAGCATCACCGCGCCGTCTCGGCGCAACGATCTCAAGCTTGAAGTTTCGAAGCTGGCCCGGCTCCTCACCGACTAGTGCCTTCGCGTCTGTCTCTAGCTGTTCCGGCTGGCGATCACCGTGGCTGTGGGTGCACCAGCTCAGACGCCGAGCGCCGCCTCGAGATCCTCGCTCCGGCCCGCTTCGCAGTTCTGTGCCGGGAGGTGACGAAGCCGGACCTGCTGCCAACCCACCGAATGATCCTGACCGCGGTGAGCTGCGGGTCACCCCCCGCAGCGCGTTGCGGCAGCTTATCTCCGAGCCCAATACCGAGCCACCGCTCTTGGCGCCATCCACGCGGTACGTCAGCCAGCTCGAGCCCAGGCGATCCGAATTGGCTTGCCAGCCAACATCCGCCAGCAGGTCGACGTTTTGCGGTTGCCCGTGTGGGCGGGCGGTTTTGCCCAAGGCCAACTCTGGCAGCCTGTCAATAGGTACTTACGTAACGGGCGCCGCCAAATTGTTTGAACGCTGTATACATCGGCACGTGCTCACAATAGGTTGACCTGTCCTCAGGCGCGCACTGGCACTCCCACCCACCCGGGTCTTAGGGCCCTATGGTCCGCGCCACCGCCGCACCCTGCCGCAGCGCCAGCTCGACAAGTTTCATTGCTTCGCGCTCAGTCGGAGTTAGGGGATTGACCGCCACGAAGCGGCGCAGGCGATTGGCGGTCTCAGCCAGTCCGGCCGAGAGCTCTCGTCCAGTCGCTAGCCTCGCAGGGCGCTTGACAAAATAGCTGACCGGCTGGCGAGTCCGTCGAGCAATTAACCTGAGTACCGGCGGCGAGGGCCGCGCCAAGCCTCGTTCCACTTGGTGAATGAAAGTGCGGGACACGTCGTCGCCTGCAATCTCGGCAAGGGTCAGTCCAGCAGTGATTCGCGCCCGGCGGACGCGCTCGGGGTCCACAAGAACCCCCGATCCCCGCAAACCGCGCTTCATGCTGGTACCGCACCGTACTGTCAAGTAGCTGTGCAGTGTGAGAAGTTATATCCGCTTAACAACACCGGCGGAGACTGGTACGCTCACATAGAGGGCGCTACCCGTCGTTCTGTTCGTGTGCTCGGAGCAGGGAGGAAACACTGGGTGCCACCCGTAAGCCCATTCCATACCACCAGCCCTGAATACCCGCCAACCCATCGGAACGTGTATCACGATCGCTCGGAATGCCGATTCGGCCAGGAAATCAAGCGCGACCGACGGGATGTGCCAGGAATGGGCGGCCGGCCCCGATGCGACGAATGCAAGCGTTTCGGCTAGCACTCCGGACAGACCCCCTATGCCATGGCGGCGAGCCCTATCAGCAATGATGTGAACCTGCTCGGGACGGCAGCCTTCGGGCCATCCCCCTGCGTCAAAGTCTTATCCACCTTCGCCAACCCGGACGCCGACCTCGAACCGATCGACCGCGGAACCTGGCCCCTCCCACCCCCGCCGCAGTGAGAGTGCGATACGACCGGCGCCTCGGTTGGTAGCCTTGAAAGTAAACGTCCTCTGGCCGGCCGCTCCAATCGCCGCGTCTTTGGGCAACACGAATTCGGATCCCTCTTTTGCCAGGACCTCGTCATCGAGGTGGTCAAGCGCCCAGCGGTAGCCGGTTGTCGGCGTCTCAGTGAGCCGCACCAGGATCGTTTCGCCGGGCTCGGCGTCAATGGAGGTTCCGCGATCGCGAGCCTCAACAACCTTTGTGATGGATGACCCCAACAGCTAGCCTAGCGAGCTTGCGCAGGTGCCGGGCGAGAAGCAGTTCTGAAGATTCCCGGCAAACACCCAGGCCGAGGAGGTGCCTCGACGATGCCGTCGACCGCATGCACCATCCCCTCTATCCCGCACTCGCCGTAGGCAATGCGAAAGAAACCCGACTCTCCCCATCCGGTGTTCCAGCTGTTCTTGCAAACCCAACAGCCCTGCGCGTCGTCATAGCCGACGAAGCTGACACAATGACCGCCGGCTAGGTTCCCGGTGACATGGTGATAGACCCCGCTGGTGTAGCCAAAAAAGTCGTCATACACGCTCAAACATGCTGACATCGGACCTCTGCTAGACAGCCAGGTCTTCATGTCAGCGACTGTGGCCACCGAGTGAAAGCCAGTAATTTTGGTAGCGCGGTTGGCCCAATCGACGCATTGGGTGCAGGGACGATCGCCTGCGACATAGGGAAAACAGCCCTCATCGGGAATGCCGAGATTTTGGAAGCCGGTCAACGCGTCTGCCGGCCACCACCCAGTCCCGCAGTTGCGACCTTGCGACGCGCCGATGCAATAGAACAGTGATGCCTCTGAGAGATCCACCGCAAGGATCGGATCGCCATGCTGCACACGCAGCGTGCCCTCTACTGCTGCCGTCGTCCCAAAGGCAACACACGAGCCACATGCACCCTGATCTCTGATCGGCGTGATGAAGTTCTGCCCCGAATGATTCCGCCAATCAAAAGATGGTGGGTAGACCGCGGCTTGGAGCCCCAGCCCGTGTCCGGCCGCGACTCCCTTCGCTTGCTCCTCCAGGACCTGAAGGGTCAGGTCGTCAGGGGGAGTGAAGCCCAGATACTGCCGTCGCTGTTGGGAGGACAGCTCCGTCAGGGCATTCGGACCTGCCTGCCACCTGGCGTTGGCGTCACTAAGGGCGGACCGCAAAGCAGAAATGGCGATCTTGTCGCCCGGTTCAGCGGCGGACATATTCTTCCTCCTACCCGCTTACGTGCCGTGAGCAGACTGATCGCGGCAGAAAATTGAGCCTTTGGAGGCGTGAGACGGGAGGTGGTCGAACCTCCAATGCCAGTGCGGCTCAGTATCGAAAACGCAAACCTCCAGTCCGTACCGCGTGGCACGCTAGTCGGCCCCTCGACAGCTGTCAAGCCTTTGCATGAAGTTTTCGCTTTACAACACCGCCAGGCGCTGTAATACTTTCCGCGCCCCGAAGCCGAACGCCAGGGTAACGGGCAGCATGCCGCGATCGTGGTGGGACTCAGGACCAGCCTCACCGTGGCTTTTGCCTGAAAGGAGGGACGCGATGGCCAGCATCGAGGTCGCTATCTGGAACGCGAGCACGGTCCTGGCCGACGCCGATATTGCGCCGGCGGTCAAGGCGTTCCAGACTCAAGTCAGCCGAGACTTCGCTCCGGTGTGGGGAGCGGACACGAACCTGACTTTCGTGCCTAAGGGCCCATTGCCGAAGCCAGGTTCGTGGTGGCTCGCCATCCTCGACCAGCAGAAAGATCACGTTCGATTACTTCGCCGTTCCTTTCGATGGGTCCCCGGTAAACCAGTTCGATAGCATCGACGCGTGATGAAGGCGACTTCTGCATATTTGAAATATCTCAGGCGCCGACCTTCCAGGCAGCGCGACTCGGGGCCGTGATCTGGTGGCCACTGGACGTCAGTTGGGTGGCGCAAAGCGCGAGACCACTGGGACTACTGGCGCCGGTGGTGGTAGCGATGGACGCAGCCACGGTCATCCGCGTGTCGCCGCCCTAGCCGCGAGCTTCGGGCATCCGCACCTGGCGATCGCGCTCACGGGAGCGTCCACGGCCTCAGTTGTGACCATTGGCGGCGTCGACTTTGCGCAGGCAGCCAATGCAGGTCTCTTCTGGGTTGGTGTGGCGGTTTCGTTTGGCCTGCTCAGCTTTGCCATCTTCGTTGTGTTGTGGCTATTTCTATACAGGTCGCTCGTCAAACCTGAGCGGGTGAACAACAACGAGCTCCAGGAGATCCGGGACCGCATGGTCGACATCGAGTCGGCGCTGGCCACGAGCGTGGGGCACGACCTCGGGACCAAGGAACAAGAAGCCAAAGCAGAAACTCGCCGGCTGCTCGACAATGTTGAGTTGGACCTGGTAACTGAAAGCAGCTTCTGGGTCGATGGCACCGCGTACCTAGAGGCCTGGGCCCGGATCCACAGGGCCGAAGAGGAAGTTGTCATGTGCGGGCGCCTGGTCCAGGTGCGGTCAGTGGCCGTCCGTGACATCGATCGGCTGAAGGGATCGCAAATACCTGACGCCATTGACCTCCAGGGACGACTCAAGGACGCCCTCAGGGAGTTAGAGCCGGTGATTCGAGCTGGCAACGAGAGCGGATCAGCCGCTTTGAGTATTGCTCGCAACGACATCCGCTACGTGCTGAATGCGGTGAACGAGTACCGCGAGGGCCAGTGGCGAGCCCTCGTTGACTTCCGGGACATCGTCGTCACTACTGCTGCTCTCCTTTGGATCACTATCTACGCCACCCTGTTGGTGGCGATCGCCGCCGGCGCATCAGCTCAGAACTTGACCGCAGCTCTGATGTTCTTCATGGCCGGCTCCATTGCTGGGTTTCTATCGCAGATGTATGGCCAGTCCCGCTCCGGAAGCGAATCAAGTGTCGAAGACTTTGGCTTGGCACTCGCTCGCACCATCGCTATGCCAGTTTTCTCGGGGGCCATCGCACTCGTGGGGGTGGTCGCGGTTGCTGCGCTTCACCTCACAGTGAACGGCATTTCGTTCACTCCGTCGACCGTGCCGGGAGCTGCGGTGGATTGGAGCTCGGTCTTCAACTGGCAGGACAACGGGCTCGGGTTCGGCATCGCGTTCATCGTTGCTCTTGCTCCCGAGACTCTGTTCGACCTACTCAAGAACAGCAAGAATATCAAGATCGCGATCTCGCGATCAGAGGCAACCGGTTGAGCCAGCTGCCCGACAACCGAGAGGTTGGACCCATCGAGACCGGGGCGAGTGTGGGAGGTTGGTTGATGACTTGCGCAGCGGCATCCAGATTGCTGAGTGCTGCGTCTTACTGATTTCTAGGTTGGCGTAGCGGTCGAGCGCGTACTTGGCCGCTGAGCGCCTACCAAAAAAGTGCGTCGGCCTCATCGAGGAACAGGATTGTGTGCGAGTCCACGCCAGCTCGAACACAGGATTGAGGCTCTTCGCGCTTCACCGATCGGGCGGACGCCCGGACACAAGCTGTTGATATACAGCAGATAGTGGTGTCCTCTCGCAAGCATTTCTTCTGAACTGAGGCTGAAAAAGTGAGCAGCAACTGCGACAAAGAAAGTGACATCGATCGGCCAGACGTTCGACCGGTAGACAAAGAAGAGGAGGATCCAAGCGATCAAGACCCTGCTGCGACCAGCCTCACGATCGCATGG
>WNGK01001467.1_pt1 | contig 25595 bp, 14 predicted proteins | sample 5400601 | NCBI WGS metagenome assembly WNGK01 (sample SAMN13153376, study PRJNA577476) | soil metagenome | isolation source: 60 cm soil or saprolite under Garry oak tree replicate 1 | place: USA:California | collected 2016-06-15
TGTCATTTCGATCTACCTGACGATAGAGGTACACCGCGGGCGCACCCGGCGCTTCCGGCATACTGGTCATCTTTAGTTCTTCTTGCGAGATTGGCTGCCATTCATCGCCGCTCGCCGTGCCTGCTTTCCACATCCCCGCCGACAGCAGTATCACTGCTGTTGCACACACCAGCATCCACGGGCGCTTGTTCACGGGTTTTCTCCTGAGACTGTTTCGGTTGATCTCTGCGCACACCCCATCCGCCGGAGACACAATTTCGCTGGTTGGGCGGCACATGACTGGGTATGGGCCATCGCAGACTGTTGCTAACCTAAGTACTGATAGGTCGAGAAATTACCCTGCCTGTTAGCTGCTGTCAAGAGAACGCGAGGCCACTCGCGTCGTCAATGTAACTCTTCCCTCTTACCCACGGACTGCGGCATAATCCGCCCGCACCTTTGATTGCATCTCGAGTTCTCTAGGCGTTACATGCCCTTGGGATTAAGTGGAGGATTTTTGTGACCAATCGTCCTTGGAGTTCCACGGCCCCTCCGGGCGAATTCCGCACCTACATTTCCGCCGAGGAATCGCTCAAGGAATTCACGGTTCGCGCCGTGGTTCTCGGCGCGCTCTTCGGACTCCTCTTCGGCGCGGTCACGGTTTACGTCGGTCTACGCGCCGGCCTCACGGTTTCTGCCTCCATTCCGATTTCAGTTCTCTCGATCAGCATTCTTCGCGCTTTTGGCCGTTCCACCATTCTCGAAAACAATATCGTGCAAACCACTGGCTCCGCTGGCGAGTCACTCGCCGCAGGTGTGATGTTCACCATTCCCGCGCTCATCTTTCTCGGATTTGGCAAGGAATTTACTTTCTGGCGAATTTTCCCGCTTGCGCTTCTCGGTGGATGGCTGGGTGTGCTTTTCATGGTGCCGATCCGCCGCCAGCTCATCGTCAAGGAACACGGCAACCTCACGTTCCCCGAAGGTACTGCCTGTGCTGACGTTCTCGTGGCCGGTGAACGCGGCGGTTCTTTTGCCGGCCGGGTTTTTTGGGGACTCGGTCTCGGCGGCGTTTACACCTTCCTTATGAACACGGTGCAAGCCTGGACCCCGCAACCAGAGTCGCGCCCGAGCTGGTTTCCCGGTGCCTCCTTCCGCGCCGCCATCACTTCGGAATATCTCGGCGTCGGCTACATCATCGGCCCGCGCGTCTCCGGAATCCTTTTTGCCGGAGGCATCATCTCCTGGCTCGTCATGATGCCCGCGATCAAGTTTTACGGACAGCTCGCGGGCAACACTCCCATCTACCCTTCCACAATTCCGATTCCGCTCATGACGCCCGACGATATCTGGCGCAGCTATATTCGTCCGATGGGAGCAGGCGCCGTCGCGGCCGCGGGATTAATCACGCTGCTCCGCACTTTACCCACAATTATTTCCGCGCTCCGCGCAGGTCTGAAGGACGTTCGCGCACAAGGTGCAGTCGACGCAGTGGCGGCGAGTAGAATCGATCGTGACATTCCCATGCGCAACGTGATCATCGGTTCTATCGTGATCATCGCCATGATGTGGGTGCTCCTAACGTTTCATCCCATCGAAGGCGCCGCCACTCGCTGGTATCAAAATCTTTTTGCTGCCGTGTTCGTTGTCGTTTTCGGATTTCTTTTTGTCACCGTCGCGGGACGCATCAGCGGGCTTCTCGGCAACTCTTCCAATCCCATCAGCGGCATGAGCATCGCCACCTTGATGGCTACCTGCGCGATTTTCTTTCTCGCCGGCTGGACCGCTCCCAATTATGCCGTTCTCGCGTTGATGATTGGCGGTGTCGTCTGTATCGCTGCTGCCATCGCGGGCGCCACTTCGCAGGATCTCAAAACCGGTTACCTCGTCGGTTCAACGCCGCGTCTTCAGCAACTTGGCCTGCTCGTCGGCGTGACAGTCTCCACCATCGCCATTGGCGCAACGCTTAACCTGATGAACCGTGGTCTCGAGCGCTATATCCCCACGCAAATTCCCGTCACTGTTCAGTCCCTTCCCAGCGGCGCGAAAATCGAGGCGGATTCTTTTGAGCATCAGGGCAAGAAATATATCCTCATCAACGCGCTCGGCTCGCACGAAATTCCCGATGGCGAATATCTCTACGATCCCGGAACACAACGCATCGAACTACAATGGGCGCAGGGCATCGGCAGTGACAAAGCTCCCGCCCCGCAAGCTCGCCTGATGGCTACTGTCATCAACGGCATCCTCAATCAACGTTTGCCCTGGCGGCTGGTTTTAATGGGAGTTGCTCTGGTCATCGCCGTCGAAATTCTTGGCGTGCGTTCGCTCGCGTTCGCTACTGGTTCGTATCTCTCGATTGCTACCACTGGCGCGATGTTCGCGGGCGGGTTGGTTCGTCTGCTCGTCGAAGCTACCACCAAGAAAAAAGACGAAAGCGAAGCCAGCCCCGGCGCTCTCTATTCCTCCGGACTCATCGCCGCCGGAGGTGTCTTCGGACTTCTCGGCATCATCATCAATCTTTTCCAGGACCCGGAAATTTCCAACAACGTGCCGCACTGGCTCACCGCAACGCTGCGGCTGCCGTGGCGTCCCGACCTCTTCGCCTTCGGGCCAAAGGTTCTCGGACCGTTGGCGACCAACAATCTTTTCGGCGTCTTCATGTTCCTGATGCTCGCAGCCTCTCTGTTCTACTTCGCCCGCAAAAAACTGGACTGACATGAAAGACGTTCAAGGGTTTAAGAGGTTAAGGGTACAAAAGTGAAACCGGCCTCAGCGCTACTCTTGCACTCTTGTACCCCGTTCTTTACTTCACCCGCTTCCGGACCGTAAACTGACCTGAGTATGGCTCCACGCTCCAGCATCCGGAACTACCGCTTCAGCTTCGATTTCTACATCACTCCGGGTGTGCAACTCCTCGTCATCGCCAACTTCGCCGTTTTTTTCCTCCAGCTCTTTATCCATTATTTTCGCGGCGTTTTTCCCGAACACCAGTTTGAAATGTGGTTTGGCCTGGTTCCCAGCGGCGTAATCCCGGGCCTACGTGTCTGGCAGCCGCTCACTTATCTGTTCCTGCATAGCGTCGACAACGTCTGGCACGTCCTCGTCAATATGCTCATGTTGTGGATGTTTGGCCGCGAACTCGAACTTGTCTGGGGGCGGAACCGTTTTCTTCGCTACTACTTTCTGACAGGCGTTGGCGCGGGCATTCTCAACGTCATCGTTCGCACCGTTCCTACCCTCTGGGGTAAACCGGCCTACGACATTCCCACCATCGGAGCTTCCGGCGCCATCTTCGGAATCATGATCGCCTGCGCGATTCTGTTCCCTGATCGCCGCGTTTTTCTCTTTCCCATTCCGATTGCCCTGCGCCTTCGCACGGTTGTCGCCATCATGGCCGCGCTGACCTTTCTCGGCACGTTCGGCCTCGGTGACGACAAAGTCAGCCACCTCTGTCATCTCGGCGGCATGCTTATCGGCTATCTCTACCTCCGCCGCGATTCCTACCTCTTCCGCCTCCGCAACGAAGTCTCCGACTGGAAATACCAGCGCAATCGCAAAAAATTTGACGTCTACATCAACAAACACAAAGGCGAACCACCGTCCCGCCCCGACCGCTGGGTGAACTAGGTCACAGTATTTTAATTTTCCGGCGATTTTCTCGCCGCTGTAGCAGTCTATACCGCGCCGTTCTGTTTTTAAGCCTTACATCTCTCGAGAGATGGATTCATTCACCGCGCACTACCGCTCGTTCGACGGCTAGCGTTCTCCAAAGCTTTATCAAGGCGCTCCAACTGGTCACGCAGGTCGCTCCAGTCTGACCTCTTCCGCTCGAAGTTGTTGCTCGGCCTCTATTTCTCGCGTTTGTCGTTGTTGTTCTTCGCTCTCGAGCAATTCTAGCCGTGTCTTGAGTTGGCGAACCCTGTCCTCGAGCTCTTTCCGTTGGGTTGCAGGATTCTCGGTGATGCTTATGAAATCTTCCGTCTGCTTCGCATCGCTCGACACATGCTTCCGTTCATCTTGAATTCTCGCGAGCTTGTCCCGGGCGTCATCGAGCCGTTGGGAGGCTCGCGCGACAGCCGCTTCCTGTCCCTGCAACCGATAGATGAGAATTTGTGCTCTTTGCGCCGCGATGGTTGTTGTTTGTAAATCCTGCCGCAACAGCCGAATCTCCGATAGCAGAGCTTGCAATGTCTGAGAGTCACCCGTGGTTGTCTGCCCAAAACATGTCGTTGAAAAAGACAGAAAGCCCAGCACAAGGCCCAGCATAAGGAATGATGAGCGATTCATCGGCCACCCCTGAACGGATTGTATCTGAGATTTTTTGCCGTGAAGCGCTAGGTCAAATACTACTAATCGCCCTCGTGGACAAACGTGCTCAACATCCTGCCAATCGGGCCGAACGATTTAGCCCCATTACCGGGATCGCTCTTAGAAGCGCTCGGTGTCAATCTCCGGATCACAAATTCCTGAAGAATGTTGGCGGCGGCCGTTGCCCCAATCCCGATAAGCGCGTTTTCAAACGTCAATCCCGCTCCATTGCGATCTTTCGCCGGATAATAGAGATTCGAGATGCCGCCTGCAGCGAGACCTCCGAAGATTCCCGAGTAATTTGCCTGCCAGTGACCATTGTCGCCCTTGCAGATGACAGAATTCGCCACTGCATAGAAAACCCGCGATCGTTTACTGCCGGTTCCCTTGTAGAAATAACGTGGATCTTGTTTCAGCAACGATGGCAGAATCGCGCTTCCGATCAGCGTGCCCGTAACCGTGTTGGCGTAGGATGCCCCATAGCGCTTTGCGTAGCCCTGTGCGCCTTGGCCGTATCCACTGAAATCATTTTGTGCCTGCTGTATTCCCGCGATGGCCCCAGTCAATCCAAACGTGACTGGATCCACCATCTCCTTCCACGCAAGCTCGAATTTTTGCTTCGGCGCGAGAGGCGCTGCATTGGGGACGTAGCTCACATAAAAATTCGGAATGAATCCGAGCGCGCGCTGCTTCTCTTGTTCCTTGATCTGCTCTTCCGCTACTTCGATTTGCGGAGGTACGACGCGCACCTCTGTGACAGCCGTGGCAATCATCAGCACGATCTGTGGAACAATATTGCTCTCCCCGGAACGCAGGTTTCCAAGGAATGCTTGCGTCGCGAATCCTGCCGACGTAATCGTCAAATGAAATGGCCCGGGAACGACGTTGGCAAAGGAGAATTGCCCGTCGTCGCCCGTGAGCATCTCCTGGTCCAGGCTTTGATCTTCGCGTAGAAGTCTCACTGTGGTCCCGGCGACAGCCACTCCCGTTTGATCAACAACTCGTCCGCTGATCCGGCCCGACGATTGTTGATCTGGCAATTGTTGATCGGCCACTGCCATTCCCGGAGCAGCAGGTACCCCAACGGGCTGCTGAGCTGCGATCGGAAAGCCACAAACCAGAAGGCTGAGGATAAGCCAGACTCTGCTCTGCGAGCCAAAGACTCGACACCGGGCATTTCCGCCCCAAAATCTCTTGTTCGATTCTGTTTTTGTAAAACTCACGCTAATGACTCCGCGGCTTTCCTGTGCCCGTCGAGCAAGCATTGAAGATCGACTCCACAACAATAGTAGCAGCAACCCACCTCGCTCCTTTGGATGCCTATCGAGCGCAGAATGAAGCCTCAACCCACTGTGGTAAAGGTGCTGTCACATCCAACTGTCTGTGCGCGGTGGATTCCATGCAAAAGCTCGGTCAGGCCAACCGCAGAGAGCACTGCCCTCTGATCACCTGTTGCGGCAACGATTTGCTTGAGCATCTACCTTACGTTGTCGCCTCGGCGCTCAGCAGCGATGACCACGCTGGAGTCGAGGATCAGTCCCATGCGGGCGGTTCAGCGGTTCACGATGGCTATTAATGATCTCTTCGAGATCGCGCCCGAAGTCTCCGTCGAGCGTCACGGTAGAGCCGTGGGCTTCCGCCAGCGCGATAGATTCCGACAGCAGACGGCCGGGATGTGGCTCCGCAGCGCGCAGTACTGCCACGGGCCGCACGTCGTTCTCGATGACAACTTCCGCGCCTGCGCGCACGTGGACTAAGAGCGTCGCCACGGTGGTTGTGGCGGCTTCTGCTTCGGAGATGTGGATCACATTCTTTGCCATGGTCTGATTATAACTTGGGTTTCTTGCCTTCAGATATTCGGAGCCGTTAGTTCCTCTTCTCGCGATGATCGCAAGAACTGAATCACGATAAACGCTGGCGCACCAGATCGCTAAGTGCTTTCCCATCTACGGTTTTGCCCTCGAGAGCCGCCTTTGCGGCCTTCACGACGGCACCCATCTGCTTCATTGAATTCGCACCGGTTTCGGCAATCGCTTTCGAAACCGCAGCATCCATCTCTTCGGCGGACGCACCAGCAGGAAGATATTGTTCGATGAGGGCAGCTTCCTTCGTTTCCTTCTCGGCTAATTCCGGGCGGCCCCCCTTCGTGAATTGATCGATCGATTCCTTACGCTGCTTCAGGATTGTTTGCAGAAGTTGAATCGATTCGTTCTCGTCGAGTTTGCGGAGTTTTTCCACTTCCTTCAGCTGAATCGCAGCCTTGACCATACGCAACACGCTGAGCTTGAAGTCGTCCCTGGCTTTCATAGCGACGACAATGTCCGACTGAATTTTTTCCGCAAGACTCATTTTTTTCTCCCGCGCCACTATAACAGAAAGCTATGGAGAACTTTTTCGCTCAGGGTTTGCGAGTACAAACCCCGAAACCCGGCTTTCCCTCCGGTTTGACACTGATGCTGCCGCTCGGTAACTTGGATAGTTTCCGGGCGAGGAAAAAACTGCGCCGTGGAGCTGGTTTCCTTTTCCCGGAAGATTTAATAATTCTTTGGCGCGACCGCAATTTTCCGGGAATACTCGGGACGAAAAGGGCGAAGAGGACTCATGAAAGTCATTGTAGCGGACAAGATCAGCGAACGCGGCGTGGAGTTGCTGAAAAAATCTGGATTGAACACCGTGCTGACGACGAAGGAGACGATTGCGGCGGAGTTGGCAGACGCGGATGCGCTGATTGTTCGCAGCGCAACACGGGTAACACCGGATCTTCTCGACAAGGCGCCAAAGCTGCGCGCCGTTGGCCGCGCTGGCGTCGGCGTCGACAATATCGATCTGCCGGAGGCTACCAAGCGCGGCGTGTTGGTGATGAGCACGCCCGGAGGAAATGCAGTGAGCGTGGCGGAACACACGTTCGCACTGATGCTGGCGCTGGCGCGGCAGGTGCCGAAAGTGGATGCGGCGTTGCGCGAAGGCCGCTGGGAAAAGTCCTCGAGCGGAACAGAAGTTCGTGGCAAAACACTGGGATTGATTGGACTTGGACGGATCGGTGGGGAAGTGGCGCGTCGCGCCGAAGCGTTTGACATGAAAATTCTCGCCTACGACCCGTATATCAGTGAGGCGGCAGCCAAGGAGCTACAAGTAGAACTGGTCAGCCTCGAGCGCCTGCTGGCGGAGAGTGATTTCATCTCCATGCATACGGCGTTGAGCCCCGCGACGCAGAAAATGATCAACGCTGAGTCTATTCAGAAAATGAAGAAGACGGCGCGCATTGTGAATGCCGCGCGTGGGGAATTGATCGATGAAGCTGCGCTTGCGGATGCGCTGAAGAGTGGGCGTCTGGCTGGAGCGGCACTGGACGTTTTTGTGGAAGAGCCGCCAAAGAATTCGCCGCTGATAGGGCTTCCCAACGTAATTTGCACGCCACACATCGCGGGATCAACCGCGGAGGCGCAAGAAGAAGTTGGCACGCAAGTGGCGGTGCAGATTCGCGATTACTTGACCGACGGAATCATTCGCAATGCAGTGAATCTGCCGGCACTTTCGGCGGACCAATATCGTCGCGTGCGACCGTACCTGGAATTAGCAGAGCGGCTTGGCTCACTCGTGTCGCAAGCGGTGACCACGCGTCCGGAGCGCATTCACATCCGCTATGCAGGCGAAGTGGCGGAGGTCGGAACGCATCTCTTGCGCAGCGCGGTGCTCGCCGGCGTATTGAACGCGGTGCTCGACGAAAAGGTGAACGTAGTGAACGCTCCTGCAATGGCGGCGGCACGCGGACTGACCGTGGAAGAAGAGACGCGGAAGCGTGAACATGGCTTTCCCAATACCCTTGAGGTGTCCGCCCTTTCAAAAAAGGCGGGTGACGCAGGATTTACCGCGGAAGGAACAGTTTTATTTGACGGGTCGCCCCGCGTGCTGGCAATTGATGGAATCTCCCTCGAATCGTTGCTGGAAGGAACCATCCTTTATTTACGAAATCACGATGAACCCGGAGTCATCGGCCAGGTGGGCAGCACGCTTGGACGCCTGGGCGTAAACATCGCGACTTTCGCTTTGGGCAGGCGAGAGGCCACGCGCGGCGCCGAAGCTGTTTCCCTAGTTCGCGTCGATGGCCCCGCACAGGATTCCATCCTCAACGAAATCCGCCAAATCAAGGCCATCACCGAAGCCCGAATCTTCCGCCTGGGCGCCGACTGAAACGCCCGCCAGCACCAGAGAAGTGTCGCCAAGTTGTAAATTATAAGAACTTTCCTTGACATAATACGGTCATCTGTCTTAAAACAAGCGCAACTTTATATACCGACTGTGGTGGAATAGGTCACCAGGAGGGTGGGACCATTTCGCACCTCTCTCCTAGTTTCGTGTTCGGGTCGGCCGAACGTGCTTCCTACCCAGTTCGTTTTCACCCATTCATATCGGAAATACGTGTATTGGTGCTCGAACGGAGGAATTATGATTCGGGTTCTAATTTCATTCAGATTTATGAGTATAGCTCTGTTCGTCATGCTGTCATTGGCGGGCAGCGCATGGTCTCAGAATGCGGGACTTTCGGGAATGATATTGGACACCAGTGGCGGGAGCATTGCGGGAGCTCAGATTGCACTGACAAATGAAGCGACCGGAGCTTCGCGGGAGACGGTATCGGGTGATGACGGAAAATATGTGTTCACGCAGCTTGCGCCGGGCAAGTACAGGGCCGAAGTAAAGGCACCGGGATTTAAGGCTTCGGTTCGGCAGCACTTAGAGCTTTTGATCGGAACTACGAGCACATTGGACATCAAACTGGAGGTCGGAGCGCTTTCGGAAACGACTCTCGTCGAAGCGAGACTAGCTCCCCTCAATACGACAGACGCGAGCATCGGAACACCTATTTCCGGATCCGAGCTTGATTCGCTGCCGATCCTAGACATGAATCCCGCGGGATTACTGAGCTTACAGGCAGGTGTGCCTTACATTCCGAGTAAGCCGGACAACCCCAGTGGCTATGGAGGATCGAGCGAGCAAGACGGGCGCAGCGGCGCCGTTAACGGGGCGAGAAGCGATCAAACAAACGTGACCTTGGATGGGGTGGACGTGAACGATCCTCAAAAGGGATATGCTTTCACGAGCGTCTTGCGCGTTCCCGCGGAGTCATTGGCAGAGTTTCGTACGACGACAACCAGCTACGACGCAGACTCCGGCGGGAGATCGTCTGCTGCACAAGTGCAATTGCTGACGAAGAGTGGAACGAACAAGATTCATGGATCGGCCTACTATGCTCATCGGAACGAAGCATTCAACGCGAATGACTTCTTTCTTAACCGGTCCGGTATTGAGGAACCGAAGTTTCGTCACCATTTATACGGCGCATCCTTGGGCGGACCAGTCATCAAAGATCGCGTTTTCCTGTTTGGCAATTTTGAGCGATTGACAGAGGCGCTGTTTAGCTCGGCAGAAAGGAACGTGCCGTCAGCAGCGTTCAAGGATGGCGTTTTCTTCTATCAGTGTCGTAATTTCGACCCCGCGAGCGACATTTCTCGGTATCAAAACAATCCTTCGTGCACACCACCTGCAGGCGGTTTTGTGCAAGGTGTGAGTGGTGAGAATTACGGGATGAACGCGAATTTTCAGCCGTGCAGAGCCAGTTCCGCTGGTTGCGGCCCAATTCAGGCTGGGTACTACGCTCTGAGCCCCGCGCAGATAACGGCGCTAGACCCGCTCGGCATCGGGCCAAACCCGGCTGTTTTGCAGTACAACCAGCAATTTCCGGATCCGAACTCGAGCGGCACCTCCGATGGCCTGAATATTCTTGGCTTCCGACTCGGCGCGCCGGTCAACAATCTGTTTAATACAGCGCTCGTACGCGCTGACGTGCACTTGGATCGTGCCGGCAAGCACACACTCTTCTGGCGGGGTTCGTTAATGCACGACACGATTAACATTGACCCACAATTTCCGGGAGAACCGCCGCGGCAAACCAACTTAAACAATAACAAAGGTTTCTCCGTTGGCTATACGGCGGTGATAACTAACAATCTGGTTAACAGCTTCCGATATGGCTTGACAAGAATAAGTGAGAAGTTCAGCGGGATCCGAAATTCCGAATTCGTCGACTTCAGGTTCATCGATGACTTCAACGGTTTCGAGACGGCAGGGACGTATAACAAGACTAATGGACGGACCTTGCCGCAGAATCATATTCGCGACGATATAAGCTGGACCAAGGGAGTACATACTCTGAGCTTCGGCGGCGAATTCCGCATGACTCGCAATGCTGCGTTCAGCAACTCAAACTCCTTTAATCAGTTCCTGATTAATCCTTCATGGCTGCCGAATGGTGCGCGCGAAATCGAGCCCGGCCAGGCGAGATGCGTCACGAGTGAATGTACTGCTGTTCCTCTGAACAACAGCGGAACGGCCTTTCGTGATCGCCTAACGGAAATGCTCGGGCCGATCAGTCAGGTCGACGCGCTGTACAATTTCGACAAAACAGGTGCCACGCAACCGGAAGGGAATCCCGTCAGCAGAAGATTCGCCGTAAATGAGTATGAGCTCTACGTGCAGGACAAATGGCGTGTCAAACCCACGTTCACACTGACGGCGGGGCTTCGCTACTATATCAGCACGCCGCCTTGGGAAACGAACGGCAATCAGGTGAATCCCAATCCCGGCTTTAGCAGTTGGTTCGACTGCCGCCAGACAGCAATGCTTTCGGGCCAACCTACAAGCGACTGCGGCCTCATAAGCACCGAGCTTGGCGGGCCAGCAAATCACAAACGGGGATATTACGACTACGACTACAAGAATTTTTCCCCGCGGATTGCGTTTGCATGGGCGCCACGGGCGACCGGAGGTTTATTTCATAGCCTGTTCGGCGAGGGCAAGACTTCCATTCGCGGTGGCTACTCCATCGTCTACGATCGGATTGGTAATGGAATCGCCACAACCTTCGATCAATACGGTTCATTCGGGCTGTCTACCGACATAACCAGCCAACAGGGGGGCTGCGGAATCGGAAATGAAGGCGCAAATTCCGTGGGTCCGTGTGTACGGTTCACTGGTCTTAACGATACAGCAGCGGCGAAAGCACAAAGCTTGGCATTGTCTCCGGGCGGGAGTTTCCCCGCAGTGTTGCCGGAAGGGAATCTGACCGTGTATGCGGGACTGGACGATAAAATCAAAACTCCATATGCGCATACAATGGATCTTTCGGTCTCGCGTGAATTACCGGGAAATTTGACGCTCGAAGTCGCTTATGTCGGGCGCTTGGCGCATCGGCTCACACTGATTAGGGACTACGCAATGCCAGCAGACTTGAAGGATTCCAAGTCAGGTGTTTCGGCATTCCAGGCCGCTAAGATACTCGAGCAATATGCGGCTACAAATGCAAACGTACCCGGACAGGGCTTCTCGGCGGTTTCGGCTGCGAACGTCACCTCCTACTGGGACAATCTGTTTCCTGGCTTTGGTCCGACCGGCGTCAATGGTGGATGTCTGCAATTCAACGTTTTTGGAGTTGGGGCGAACGCGGACGGATCCGCGATCGGCTCGAGCGGATTGCCTTGTGGTTACTCGACGACCCAAGTCGCGTATGACTACATGATTGGCTACCACGGAACCGGATCGGGAGGTTCTGGATTTGGCACAAGCACTTTCTGGCAGGATGTGGATTATTTTGACTTCCCGTCTTATCCCACTTGCTTGAATGGGGGCGGGACAGACCTGGACGGAGATGGTTTCCCCGATTGTCCGAATTCATTCTTCCCATCACAGTTCGTGAACTTGCACACGTGGACCACGACTGGCTATTCGTTCTATCACGCTGCACAGGTGATGCTACGGAAGAACATTAGCCATGGCCTTTCTTTCGCCTTGAACTACACCTATTCGCACTCAACCGATACATCGTCTACCCCCGAACGCCAAGATATTTTTGGAGGACAAAGTCTGACAGGCGGTTATTCAGGCACTACGATCAACGCATGGGATATCCGAAAGGAATATTCGAATTCCGATTTTGATATCCGGCACCAATTCAATGGATATTATGTCGCTGAACTGCCCTTCGGCCGGGGTAAAGCGCTTGGAAGGAACTCGTCGACCTGGCTGAATGAAGTTATTGGCGGCTGGCAGCTTTCGGGCATCGTTCACCTGAATAGCGGTGTGCCTGCCAATATCGTAAACGGACGCACCTGGCCTACCAACTGGGACCTCCAGGGGAATGCGACATGTGCTCCAGTGGGAGCGTACCCATTCGGCCTGGACGTGGGACCCTGTCCCTCAACGCAGAACGTTCATGGCGCGATCCACGGCACCGGTGGGCAAGCGACCCCAAATCTGTTTGCGAATCCCGATGCCGCATTGACTCATTTTCGTTTCACGGCAACCGGGGATCGCGGACAACGGAATGTAATCTACGGAGACAAATATTTCAGTACAGATCTGGCGCTTCAGAAGAGGTTTTTTCTCGGCGAGCGCCTGAACCTCATTTTGCGTGCTGACGTATTCAACTTGACCAACTCCGTTTACTTTGATGCATCTGGACTCAGTGCCAGCATTGAGGATGCGGGAACGTTTGGCGATTACTCTCAAGTTCTGGGACGCCCGCGGCAAATGCAACTGTCACTGAAACTCACTTTCTAAGGCGAACAATTCTCGCAATGGAAGGCCCTGCCGGGGAACAGTTCTGGCAGGGCTTTTCTTTTTGCAGGGAGCGTTCCAAAGCGTTCGCCCTCAAATTTACGTCCGCTTGAGTCTATTCAAATTTCTAAAGGCCTAAATCGAAGAAGCAGTATTGACAGGTCGGCCTGTTTTGACTTACAAGAGAGGACAAATTAAGAGACTCTGTGGGGTTATGCGGGTTCGCGCGTATTTCGCGCCGCCATTTAGCTCGCCGACTAACGTATTTGATGCCACAGCGTGTGTCCAATTCGCAGAGACGTTAGATTCAACACAACGAAGTTAGGTGCGGAAAAGGAGTGGTTTATGCATCGGAATAGTAAAGGCTTCTTGCGCCTTTTTTCGTTCTTTGCGGTGGTGTGCTTGTTTGCTGGCAGCATTGCGTTCGGACAGACTGGAACAGCTTCGTTGCGGGGTACCGTGACCGATAAATCCGGAGCAACCATAGCGGGTGCAAAGGTTCACCTGGTGAACACGGCGCAAGCCTTGGAGCGCGACGCGGACACGGGAAGTTCGGGCGAATACGAATTCTTGGCTCTTTCGCCTGGCACCTACACACTTACTGTCGAAAGGGACGGTTTTCGCAGGTACGAGCAAACGAAGCTTCAGTTGTTGGTGAACCTCCCGGCGACAGCAAACGTCGCTTTGGAAATTGGCACGGCAGCGCAGGTGGTCGAAGTCTCGGCTACCACCCAAACACTAAACACCACCGACGCGTCTATCGGGAATGCCTTTAATGAGAACCAAGTAAAGCAACTGCCACTGGAAGGGCGGAACGTGCCCGAACTGCTAAGTCTGCAGCCAGGCGTGGCCTATCCGAATAACAGAGACGACATCCCCACCTGGGATACAAGAAAAGGAGCGGTAAACGGCGCACGGAGTGATCAGAGCAACGTGACTGTAGACGGAGTTCAAGTCAACGACTCGGGCGGTAACGCTTTCACTTCGGTGCTTCCGGTAACGCTTGATTCCGTTCAAGAGTTCCGTGTTACCACGACAAACTACAACGCTGACCAAGGAAGCACGTCTGGTGGCCAGGTTGCCCTGGTGACCAAGAGCGGTAGCAACAATCTGCATGGTTCTGCCTATGAATATCATCGAAATACTTACACGAGCGCCAACGATTTTTTCGTAAAAAATGGCGAAATTCAAAATTGCATCAACAGCGGGACGCCGCTGAGCGATTCTTCCTGCAACAAGGCGCCGAAATTGATTCGTAATATTTTTGGAGGCTCGCTTGGCGGTCCGATCAAGAAGGACCGCCTCTTCCTATTCGCAAACTACGAAGGAACGCGCCGCGCCGAAGCCCAGAGTCAAACCGTCGCCGTTCCCTCCGCCGCGATGAAGGACGGAATCATTCAGTACGCCTGTGCCGATCCTGCAGCCTGTTCTGGAGGTACGGTTACGGGTATTAGCGGACAAACTTACAGCCTGCAAGCCGGCTACTCCGCAGTTTCTCCGACGCAAATTACAAACATGGATCCGCTTCACCTCGGTCCGAGCCAGGCTGTCCTGCAATATCTCAACACGTTTCCTGCTTCGAACTGTAACAATGCCGGGGACGGCGTTAACTACACCTGCTTTAATTTCAGTGCACCGATCTCTGACACGGAAAATGTTTATATCTCCAAAATGGACTACAACGTTACTCGGGACGCGCGGCACAGGATCTCGGTGACCGCGGCCTTGCGGAACGAGAATAATGCCGGAACACCCTTTCTGCCTGGTCAATCGCCTTCCCAATCGATCGTGAATTACAACAAGGGATTGATCGTCAATTACAATGGTGTGCTCTCGAACACCCTCGTGAATAATTTTCGATATGGGTTTGTTCGCGAAAGCGTTGGTGTGATTGGAAATTCAAAACAGGACTGGATCTACTTCCGTGGTCTGAACGACCAGACCGGCGCAGTGACACGAACAAATAGTTTTCAGCGACCTGTGCACAGCATCGCCGACGATCTATCGTGGATTCGCGGGAAGCACACGTGGCAATTCGGAGCACAGATCGCGTTCATCCGGACGCCGAGCACGAGTTACCTAGCGTCCTTCAGCGATGGCAGCGCCAATGCTTCCTGGACAACACTATCGGGCTACGCGCAAAAAAAATCACCTTTGAACCCCGGGTACACATGTGCCAATTCCAGTCCGAATTCTTGCTCTTTGAATGGGAACCCGCTTGTTGATCCGAATTTTGCGAATTCTTACGATTTTCCGTTGCAAGCCTTACTCGGCATGGTGACCGAGGTCGATGCGCAGTATAACTTCAACCGCGATGGCAGTGCGCTTCCCGACGGCGCGGCGTTGAAGCGGCGTTATGCAATCAATGGCTACGAATTTTACGCACAAGATACATGGAAGGTGAAACCAACCTTCACGGTTACTCTCGGGCTCCGGTGGTCGCTGTTCTCGCCGCCGTGGGAAACAAACAAGCTCCAAGTGTCGCCGACGACCAGTCTTGACGACTTCTACCATCTTCGCGCGAACGAGGGTGCCAATGGAGTGGCCTCGAATAACGATCCGCCGATCGCGTTCGACTGGTCCGGACCCGCGAATGGAAAGTCCGGCTACTACAATTGGGATAAGAAGGATTTCGGGCCGCGCGTTGCGTTTGCCTGGGCTCCTCGACGGAGCAGCGGATTCTTGGGCAGCCTATTCGGAGAGGGAAAGACTTCCATCCGCGCCGGTTTCGGGATGGTCTACGACCGCTTCGGTCAAGGGATCGCCGATGATTTCAGCAGGAACGGTTCGTTCGGACTTTCGACGCAGCTCGCTAATCCAGCCGGATTTCTGTCGCCGTATAACGCGCCGCGCCTGACCGACATCCACACGATTCCTACGACGGATTTGGATGGCAACGAGATCTTCTTATCCGCGCCGCCGGCGGTTTTCCCGCAAACCTACCCACCCGGAAACTTTGCGATTGCGCATAGCATTGATGCTGGGCTCAAGACTCCCTATGCGTATACGCTCGATTTCTCGGTTGGACGCGAATTGCCCGGGGGATTCTCGTTAGAGGCGTCCTATGTGGGCAGGCTCTCCCATCGTTTGCTTACACAGTTGGATGTCGCGACACCTCTGAACTTCAAGGATCCCAAGAGCGGAGTGGACTACTTTACAGCGGCTACGGCTCTGGCGAAGGTTTATCGTTCAGGCGTTTCGACAGACAATTTTAACGCTTCTATGGTTCCTGCAAACGTTGCGCAGTATTGGGCGGACGTTATTTCACCTTTGCAGGCTGGCGACGCCTTTTTAACGGGTTCGTGCGGTTCTAATTCGACTACAGTGCCAGTGGTGGCGGTTTACGATTTGATGTGTGGCAACAGCTTGAATGAGACTACCGGTCTGCTCATCCTCGATTATTACGGACTTTCGGGAGCTTCCGGTAATTCCTATCTACCCGTCGGCGGTCAATACACATTCTACAATCAGCAGTACGCGACTCTGTATACCTGGAGGTCGATGGGGACGGCGAACTACAACGCACTGCAATTGGACCTGAAACATAAGATGACCCATGGCGTCCAGTTCGACGTGAACTATACGTTCTCCAAATCTATTGATCTTTCATCCGACGCCGAGCGCGTTGGCACGATCGGCGGAACCGGCGGGCAAGTGCAGAACGCGTGGAGTCCCTTCCAGTTCCGTGGTGTGTCCGATTTCGATACGACTCACCAGATCACTGCGAACTGGATCGCTGACCTTCCCTTTGGCCGAAATCGCTTGATCGGCCGGAACATCGGTAAAGGACTGGACGCTGTCGTTGGCGGGTGGACGTTGTCTGGTTTGGGCCGCTGGACCAGCGGATTTCCGTTCAGCGTTGGTAACGGCTACCAGTGGCCTACGGATTGGGACCTTTCGGGCAACGGAATCCAGGTGGCGCCGGTCAAGGCGGGCACATTTTACGACCCGAACAATATTGGTGCTGTGAATGCTTTCTCGAACCTGGCAAATGACGCGAGCGCATTCCGTGAGCCCTTCCCCGGCGAAGCTGGCCAGAGGAACAATCTGCGTGGACCGGGCTTTTTTAGCGTTGACGCGAGCCTTGCGAAACGCTGGACGATGCCATGGAAGGATGGACATTCCGTGCAACTTCGCTGGCAGGTATTCAACGTAACCAATTCTAAGAGGTTTGATCCTCTGAGTCTCAACTCATACTTGGATGTTTATGGTTCGACGTTTGGAGACTATACGAGGCTCTCAACCAAACCGCGCGTAATGGAATTCGCGTTGCGATACGAATTCTAAAAAAATCTACGCAAAATGGAAAACGCTACCGAGCTGCGTGTGAGCTCGGTAGCGTTTTTCGTTCCGGAAACATTGCGCCCCGTTCGTTTTTTACGGGAGCCATAGGGCGAGGAAATAAGGATTTCGAAGGTTCTCCCGCGAGACCGAAAATTGATATTTATAAACTATAAATTCGACGAACTTATGTTGACACTTGGCATCGGCCCGTCCTAAAAAAACCCAAGAGAATAATTGGCTCCTGTGGCTACGAGCGGAGTGCGCGAGAACTCCCGCCAACAGCCGGATTTAGCCACAGCGTGTGCGTCCAATTCGCAGAAAAGTAAGCCACAAATCACAACGAAGTCGGGTGCGGAAAAGGAGTAGTTCATGCAGCGGCATACTAAAGGCCTCTTTGGCCTTTCTATCGCATTGTCGGTGGTGTGCTTGTTTATTGGCAGTGCAGTCCTGGCGCAGACCGGCACCACATCGCTTCGCGGCACGATTTTGGACAAAAGCGGCGCAGCGATCGTCGGCGCGAAAGTCACGCTCTCGAATTCGCAACAGGGTTTTGAACGTACCGTGCTCAGCGGGGAGTCGGGTGCATACGAATTCCCTGGACTGGCTCCTGGAGCGTACTCGCTGAGAGTGGAGAAGGAAGATTTTCAGAAATATGAGTTGAGCAACGTTCAATTGCTGGTCAATACGCCCGCTACGCAAACGGTAACCCTCCAGTTAGGGCTATCGACGCAAACCGTGGAAGTCTCCGCTTCGGCGGAGGCCCTGAATACCACGGATGCATCACTTGGAACGGCGTTCAATGAGAACCAGATCAGGCAATTACCTCTCGAAGGAAGAAGCGTACCCGAGCTTCTGACGTTGCAGGCCGGAGTTGTCTACACCGGCAATCGAAGCGATATCAACAGAGATGTGGACACCCGCAGCGGAGCGGTGAACGGCGCGCGCAGCGACCAGAGCAACTTGACGCTGGACGGCGTGGACGTGAACGATCAGGTGAACGGCAACGCATTCACTTCGGTACTGCCAGTTTCCGTGGATTCCGTGCAGGAATTCAGAGTGACGACCTCCAGCTACAATGCGGACCAGGGCCGTTCGTCGGGCGCGCAGGTTTCGCTCGTCACGAAGAGTGGCACCAACAATTTCCACGGTTCGCTGTACGAATACCATCGCAACACCCTAACCAGTGCTAATGACTATTTCGTGAAAAGCAGCGAACTTCAAAGTGGCGAGCCCAACGTTGCTCCAAAACTGATTCGAAACATATTCGGGGCGTCGGTCGGCGGGCCGATTTGGAAGGACCGTCTATTTTTCTTCGCGAATTATGAAGGTTACCGGCAGGCGGAAGAGGCTTCCGAACAGAGAATCGTTCCGAGCGACACGCTACGGCAGGGGATCGTGATTTATCAGTGCGCGGACTCGACGCAATGCCCTGGGGGAGCAATCCCCGGTACGAGTTTTTCCACGCCCGCGGGATACACGGCGCTCACCCCCGCCAATCTGACTGCAATGGACCCGCTGCACATCGGTCCGAATCAGGTAATGCTGAGCTACTTCAATGGTTTTCCGGAACCTACAGACCTGACTCTCGGCGACCAACACAATTTTGTCGGGTATCGCTTCCGCGGTCCGATTCCGACCACGAACAACTGGTATATCGCAAGACTCGATTACAAATTGACTACCAATGGCAACCACACACTGTTCTGGCGGGGCGCGCTTCGCAATGATGTACATGCCACCTCGCCGTACTTTCTCGGCCAGAGTCCGCTCAAATCAAATGTTGATTACAGCAAGGGATTCACGGTCGGCTACACTGCCACCATTCGTCAAAATCTGTTGAATAATTTCCGTTGGGGATACACGCGCCAGAGCATCGGCGTTTTAGGAAATAACGATATCCAGCCATTCATCTATTTCCGCGGGCTAAACGATAATAGTACGCCGGCAAACTCCTCGCTGGCCGTAACACGGAGTTTTAATTACCAGACGCCAGTGCACAATCTCGTGGACGACTTATCATGGATTCGGGGTCGCCACACGCTTCAGTTCGGAACCAATCTGCGTTTCATCCGCAATCCGAGAGAGAATTTCCTGAGCTCTTTCAGCTCTGCTGTCACAAATTCTTCGGGACTAGACACTGCGGGCTTGGCCAACAAGGCGAGCCCTTTGGATCCCGGCTCTAACGGCTTTCCGGCTGTAGCTGATGGCTTCACCAATTCTTATGACTATCCCACGATGGCGCTGATGGGCATCCTCAGTGAACTCGATGCTACTTATAACTATGACAAGCAGGGAAATGCGCTGCCGCTGAATTCAGCAGTCAAGCGTCACTGGGCGGCAAATGAATATGAGTTCTACGTTCAGGATGTCTTCAAAGCAAAGCCAAATTTAACGTTGACCTTGGGCCTGCGGTATTCGCTCTTCTCGCCGCCTTGGGAGACGACGGGAACGCAGGTGTCTCCGAATGTAGGATTGGGAGACTGGTTTTTGCAGCGAGCGAACAATATGGCGAATGAGATCGGGTCGAATCAGGATCCGGTCATCACCATGGATCTGGCAGGGCCGGCAAATGGCCGAGATGGCTTTTACAAATGGGACTACAAAAACTTTGGTCCGCGAGTCGCGTTTGCGTATTCTCCGAACGCTTCTTCAGGCCTGCCAGGTGCACTCTTCGGAAATGGCAGCAAAACTTCCATTCGAGGAGGTTTTGGCATGGTGTACGACCGCGTGGGAGCGGGTCTGTTGAGCACATTCGACCAATTTGGCTCGTTCGGATTATCCACGCAATTGACAAACACGACGGCGCCTTCAGTGGCGACGGCGCCCCGGGTGACCGGCTTAAACGATCTTCCGACATCGAACCCCCTGTTCCCCACCGCCCCTCCAGGAGGTTTCCCGTTCACGCCACCGAACCAGGAAGGCGGGCTGGCAATCAATTGGGGCTTGGACAACTCCATCAAGACTCCCTACTCGTACACGGTCGACTTTTCGGTGGGCCGCGAATTTGGCAAAGGCTTCAGCCTAGAAGTTTCCTACGTGGGTCGCTACTCGCACCGGCTTTTGGTGCAGGAAGACCTGGCGATGCCTCTCAACCTTACCGACAAGACTTCGGGCGTCAATTATTTTCAAGCTGCACGACGCCTGTCGGAGTTGGGCGCCGCCGGTACGCTAACTTCAGATATTACACCGGCACTTGTCGGTCCGACTGCGGCCTACTGGCAAAACCTAATCGCGCCACTCGCACCGGGTGATGCGTATTCTTTCGGCTGCCCGGTTCCCACGGGTGCTCCAACTTCATCACTCAGCCCCCTCCAGGCCGTTTACAACCTCTATAGCTGCAATGTTTTTAATGAGACCACGCCACTCTGGCAGCTCGACCAAGTCGGTTCCGACTTTTCCGGAATCCCAGGCATAGCGGGCGTGGCCACGGACGGTTCGGGGAATGTCCTTAACTATTATCCGACCAAACTGGGTCCCGATGCGTTCTTCAACAAGCAATTCAAATCGCTATACGCGTGGCGGTCCAGGGGGAGGGCCAATTACAACGCGTTGCAGGTGACCTTGCACAAGCGCATGGCTCATGGATTGCAATTTGACCTCAACTACACGTATTCAAAATCAATTGACATCATGTCCGACGCAGAGCGCGTCACGGAGTGGGGCGGTTTGAATGGTCAGGTCATCAATTCCTGGGATCCGAACGCACGCCGCGCGGTTTCCGATTTCGACCTACCACACCAAATCAATGCGAACTGGGTGATTGAACTGCCGTTTGGCCGTGGCCGCGCCTTAGGACGCGACACGAACAAAGGTCTGGACGCGTTGATTGGGGGCTGGCAACTTGCGGGCCTAGCCCGTTGGACCAGTGGCTTTCCCGCGAGTGTGCTTAATGGCGGAACTTGGCCGACGAACTGGCAATTGGGCGGGGGTGCCGTGCAAATCAGCCCCTTCGCCACGGGAACAACTGTGAATCCGGCGGACGGAACCATTAGCCTTTTCAAAGATCCTCAAGGCAGCACCGGCATCGGGGCCTTCCGGCACGCGTTTCCAGGTGAAAGCGGCGGCAGAAACCAGATCCGAGGCCAAGGTTTTGCGGGGCTGGATCTCGGATTGTCGAAGCGCTGGATGATGCCGTGGAAGGAATCACACAGCTTGCAACTCCGCTGGGAGGTCTTCAACGTTCCTAACCTGCATCGATTCGACGTGCAGAGCGCGAACCTGAACATCGATGCCGGTCAAGCTTTTGGGTTGTACACGGGATTGTTGACGAATCCTCGTGTAATGCAGTTCGCGCTGCGCTACGAATTTTAAAAGAAAGGTCTAAGCAAAATGAAGCGCCGCTGAATTGACATTCACTCGGTGGTGTTTGCGTTCTGGAAACTTTTGGACACTATGGTGTTCGCCTACGACGCAATCAATCGAAGAGATTGTGGCCGACGCGGCATGGCTGTGATAATCTAAAATCCGTGCAGCGAGGCCGGACTGGAATCGCTGCACATCGTCGGGGCGTAGCGCAGCCTGGCTAGCGCGCCTGGTTCGGGACCAGGAGGTCGAAGGTTCAAATCCTTTCGCCCCGACCACTTTTCTTCAAACAAATCAAGTACTTGAAGCGACCGCGTAGGATTCGAGTTTAGGTTCAATAGGTTCAATTGAGCCTAGAATGGCCGGAACATCGAACCCAACTCCACAGCTATTCGCCACTTCCTTACGGAACGCCACATCCGCCTTGATCTTGTCGTAGTGTGCGCTCATGCCTTCGCTACTCCAGCCCAGCCAAAAGTCGAGAATGCTCTCCGGGCAAGCCGTGAAGTTGCGAAGATACGTGTTGCGATAGCGACGAAAGCTGTGTGCTCCTGCCTGCTCGAAACCGACTTCCTTAAGTGCCTTGTGGAGATGCCGCAGGATGTTCCTTTGGTTTAGCTGGTTGCCGTGCCGGGTACAGAACAGTAGCCCCGTCTTACGGTCGCCGATAAACTCAACCAACAACTTCGCCACATTCACGGGGAGGTCAACTTCGCGTTCTCCGTTCTCAGTCTTGAGGTAGTCGTGTATTTCGCCGCGCCATGCTTTTTGATCGATGATGATTCGGCTACCGCCATCAAGAATTTTCTCGACGCGGATGCCGAGTGCTTCGCCAAGTCGAAGGCCAGTCGCGCCACAGAGGATAAACAACATCCTCATCTTGCGCTCGACGGTCAGCGAATTGGCTAGGTGATTCATCACGTCCTTCGTGAAGCATGGACGACGTTGCTTCCTTCGGTTCACCTTTGGAATTACAAGACCCATCTTCCGCCAGTTGCGTGGGTAGGTTTCCATGCCGTCCTCATCCACACAGGACGAAAAGACCATCCGCACCACTTGGAAGTAATTCGAGATGGTCTTAGGCGACAAAGCGCCCACGACCATCTTGTCAATGAGTTCCTGTGCGACCGTTCGCTTGATAATGGCAAGCGGGAGGTCGCCGAAAGGTGTCCCGTTGATTGTCGTGGGCACAAGCCAAGCGTTGAGGCAACCTTCCCAGTCGCTAAGTGTGGAAGGTGCCACGTCACGTTTCCTCATGCTGCGAAGCCAAGTATCGGACTGCTGACGGAACGTCAGACCGCAGACAGATGCAATGGATTCTCGCAACGCCTCCGGTTTGTCCGCGCCACTAGCCTCAATGATTTCCTTGGCCTTGCGTTTCCGTGCTGAAACCGTCAGAAGTCCCGGTCCTGAAGTCGGGCAAATCTTCTCCCGCTTGTAGACTCTTTCTTCTTGTCCCGGCACATCCATCCAGAATCTTACGGTCCACCAGTTACCATTCCTACTGATACTTCCGGTCTGGCCACGTCTGCGGCTCATGCAACGTCCTCGTTTCCGCCGCATCGGTGGTGTCGAGGAGTGAACCTTATTATCGCTGGCAGGAAATTGCAACGCGGCGGACGGAGAATGCTGGATGGATGAATTGTCTGCGCCCGATTCGGGAGGGGAATTCTGGTGATACACGTATGTGCCCTGCGACGTGAATTACCGTACCCGCAGTTCCAAACAGAAATCGAGGACAGCAAGTGATTAAAATTACCTGAGGAAGTGTCCTTGACGGATTCGGTTCGTGGGGTCGTAACTGTACTTTTGGGGAGGGGCTCATGGCATCACCACAAAAGAGCGGCGCTGGCTCCAGACGTGGCCCAGAGAGAGGCGAAATCATCGAAGGCATTCTGGGCAGCTATCACGCTACCCGTGGCTGGCGGCTGTTCGCTATGCTCTACGGCGATCTGGCCAAAACACGTTGGCTAAAGAGATTTGCTGAAGAAATAGCAGAGGATAACTACAGGATTGAAGCATGGAACATGATGAAAAAGAAGTGCAACACCTCGTTCATAATCGAGCATCTGTACCTGCTGACCCTCCCCGGAACATTTGCGAGAGAAAAAAGAACTGGTGCCAATAAGGCCTTCAAAACACAGATCAAAAAGATCAGTCAAAGATACGACAAGCTGCGAGACGATATACTCGGCCTTGTCCAGATTCGTCCTTTGCTCGCTGTTCTTCCTCCGGGCCGCGTCCTAGGCAAGGAACTCCGGAAATTGAGCGTCCAAGCAGCGTCTTGAGGCACTTCGTGACTCAAGCAAGAAGTTGGTCTGGAAGCGAGCTAGGTGGAGCTTTTATTTTTATCTTTTAGCCGACGAGGTACGTCGCGGAACAGGTCATTACCATGTGAAAGAATTGGCGCGTCTGATTAGCTCGGCACACGCTGCACATGACGAGCAAAGCGAAGTCGTAGACGAGGATGACGGGCCAAGCAAATTCGTAAACGTGGATAAGCTCAGTCGAGCAATTAGTCGGTTTAAGAAAAAAACAAAAGTAATCTCTGGTCGCCTGCGCGTTCGTTCGAGACAACACTAACGTCCCCTCCACGTACCAAATCCGACGGCAATGACGACCCAATTCCCTTAGCGATTAGCGTCGCGTCATCGCTGCTATTTAGAAGCCCCTCGCATTATCCGCCGAATCAATCTTTCTTCAAAGGACAGTAGAGCGCCGGAAATTAACCCTGTTGGTGTCCTGTATCGCCTCTCTTGCCTCGCCTATGGTGGTCCCAGCGCCGGAATTCTGAAAGCGCAAAAGCAACTAGAAAATGGCGAGAGCAGAAAAATCCGAGTGTCCTTCCTTCCCGTGGCCGGGCGGAAAGAGCGGACTCTCGCGCAAAATCATCGAATACGTTCCCAAAAAAGGGCGCACGTTCGTTGATCTCTGTGGAGGCAGAGGCAACATCACGTTCCGCGCCATCCATGCGGGACTGAATTATCAGGGATGGATTCTAAACGACACCCTTACCGCGCCGTTCTTCCGAGCTATCCGGGACCACGGCGACAAATTCAAGGCTGCGGAGAAATCACAAGCAGAATTTGATCGCTGTGCCGCGCTCGCAAAAGATGGCGAACCCTATGCAATTTTGATGGAAAGCCACCTTTGCTATAACGGCGGGACATACGTTGCGAACAAAATGCGCGGTGATGGCGGCGGGCGCAGGACGGCGGAGAGCCACACACTGAATGTCCGATTGGCGCAAAAATATCTCCTCGGCAAAAAGGTAGGCATCACGCAAAAGGATTGGCGCGACTGTTTGGAAGCCGCACAGTTGGGACCTACCGATGTCGTAGTGATCGATTTTCCTTATTTGAACTGCAATGTTGGTGCCTTTTCTCCCGAGTCCATCTGCCCAACGGAAGCGATAGAATTTTTGCAAAAGGCACCCTTCCCTTGGGTTTTCTGTGAATACTACCAACCACTTCTTGTAGTAGCTTTTGGCGAACCCGTTTTCAAACAGGAAGTCCAACTCCGCTCATGTGATGTGCAAAAGACAAGGGAGAGACGGACGGAATGCATTTGGATTTACGATGGCAAGAGCGCATCTACCGTGACAGTCACGTTTGAACCTGTATCCGAAGATCGCATGCAGATTTATTACACCCATTTGTCGGAGTCCGAACTGCTCGAAGAAATCAAACAATGCATTGGGTCTGTAAATTTCTCCCGGAATCAGATGCAGCGAGAAATGCGCCAGCGGTTGCTTCCAGCCTTGCTGGAATTAAAGAACCGCACGTACCGCAAGAAGCCCGGTTTTTATGACACCTTGGCAAAAATCGGTCTCAACGCGGACACAGGTGCGCCAGTGGTTTTATCGTTCCAATACAGCGGACGAAGCTATCAATCTGCTGGACGAACAGTTAGATCAAGCTGATTTCGATGATCAGGGGCAAGAAGGTTCAACGTACACGAGTCGCTTGCTGTTGGAACACGCCGATAAGATGGCGCGGGCAGTTTTGGAGGACAAAATCACTTACGCCAAAAAACTGGCAACCCAGTACATCGAGACGCGGAGCGAGAGCCGGGTGTAAGGCGCTAGACAGACTTGATTCGGGGCG
>WNGK01003831.1_pt1 | contig 25595 bp, 27 predicted proteins | sample 5400601 | NCBI WGS metagenome assembly WNGK01 (sample SAMN13153376, study PRJNA577476) | soil metagenome | isolation source: 60 cm soil or saprolite under Garry oak tree replicate 1 | place: USA:California | collected 2016-06-15
CCAACCGAGCGAACGCGCCGCCTTCGCGTTGGAGACGCGCATGGAGGTCGTGAAGAAGTCGGTCGCCAGGGGGGCGAGTGGACGCATCATCCAGCTTGGGAGTGACAAGGGCCTCGGGAGGTGAGCCTGCTGGCACAGGAACGTGAAGAAGTCTTTATTGCGCACCGGTTCGTCATCGACGATGTGATACGCTTCTCCTGCCTTGCCCCGTTCGAGGGCTGCGACCGTGGCGGCTGCCGCATCTTCCAGATACATCCAGGAGGTGACCGCGCGGCCCCCATCAGGCAGAGGAAGGCTTCGGCGGCGCAGCATCGCCAGGATAGGGACGAGAGATGCTGGCCCATAAAAGTATCCATAGCGCAGCGCTATCCCCTCGATCCAGCCCGCTTGGGTCGCCTCCCAGATCTGCCGCTCCAATGAGCGGAACCCGGCCACGTGCCGTTCTAGTTGGGAAGAGCTTCCAGCAGGTGCGAACGGACCGTCTGGAGTCGATGACCTGTTCGCCCCAGTCCCCGTAGCCGTAGCCCAGCGTCATCGACTCCGCTACGAACCTGCGTGCTCCGACCTCCCTGGCGGCTGCGAGCAGATTCGTGGTCCCAGCATCGCGCAGCGCGTTGGTGGCATACATATCCTGATGACGCAGAGGCGTCTTCTTGAGCGCGGTCAGCGCATGAATGACGGCGTCGGCTTGCACCCCCGAGACCGCTCTCTCGAGGTCGTCGCGATCCATCACATTTGCCAGGATCGGGTGAGCGCCAAGGTGAGAGAGGTGATCCATCCTCTCAGGGGAACGGGCCACCCCAAGAACTTCGTGTCCTCCCGCGATGAGGGCACGGGTCAAGGGGGTGCCCAGAGCCCCACTCGCTCCAGCAATCAGCACTTTCATGAGAGCCTCCCTTCTGCTGACTAGCTACGAAACTATCTACATGAACAGTGACAGTATCATGCTTCTAGTGTCAATTTTGAGATGAACCTGGTGGAATTTTGCTGATGACTCTGTTGATGAGCTATCCTCTCTCTCCTCATTTGGTCGGTCCTCTCGTTGAGGCGAAAACCGTTCATCAACAGAAGAAAGGCCCAAATTTGACCAGGTTCATCTCAAAATTTACAAACATGCTGCTCTTCAAGCAGACGCAATTGTATTTCTTCATTCACCTGAATGCACAGGGCTGGTTTGTGGCTCATCTGCTCTCCCAGAAAAACAGAACAAGACGAGAGTCATGCACTCGAAGGCGAGTCGAGGAAGTGATTTCCTCCTCTCTCGTCACTTCTATGAAACGGCCAGATCTCCGTAGAGCTATTCTATCATGCTTTTGGTATCGAGTCCCTCACAGACTTTAGTCGGTCGCGGGCCGTGTCCTTCCCACGGCGCGCCCGAGGAGGTAGGGAATCATCTGCCGATGGATCAGGCTGACACCCGCCCACAGCGGGTGTGCCAGGCGCCGCGTGTAGTACACGTTGGTGGCCAAGACGGCCGTCGAGCTTGCCACGCGCAGGATCAGGTGGGCGGTCATCAACGCCGAGCGCAGTTCGAGACGGACCGCCTCGGGCGACGTTTCGGCGATCCGCCAGCCCAGCACGTGATCGGGCCACGGCCGTGGCCCGAGCCGGAGGCCCAGCACCCCCTGCCACCCCAGCAGAAGGAACCAACGCGACTTCGCGCGGGGCACTCTCGAAAACAGCGCGCGCCCACTGCTCGGGTGTCCGCGTATCCGTCCTGTCGGTCGGCACCTCGAACGCATCTCTGTAGTCCGGCGGGTTGTCGGTGGCTCGGGTCTCCAGAGGTGCTGCAACGCGATGCGCGCGTCTCGAGCCGGTCTGCCTGCCCATGGGGTCCCTCCTTCTGTCTTGCATCTCACCGCATCCCGCAGAACGGGTGTCCAAGAAGCGCTCATTCGGCACGGTACTTGACAACTTCTTCTTTATCTACCACTCAATCGGCAGCCTTTCACATCCTTCGCTCTCGCCCTACCTCTTGTGCTCCATCGTCATCATCGGTGTTGCTTGCCCCTGGTCCTGCTGGCGCGAGCCGGCCAGGACAAACAGTCGCCATCCGAAGACGACGTACCAGGCAAGCATCTCCACCGACAGCACCCGTTCCAGCAGCCCACCCACGTGCGCCGGGGCCAGCGGTGTGCCCGGGGTGAACGCCCAGAACTCGACGGCGACCAGCACCAGCGTCACCAGAGCAGCGACGAGCGAGTAGGTCCCCCACCCGCGCCAGTGGGAGGTGCGACGAAGCCCAAGCCCGATCACGAGGAACGCGCTCATCATGCTGAGGAGGGCGACGATGGTTGCCAGCGAATGGATGCGGACCGTCGCGGGCGCGTCGGTGAAGAGGCCTGTGGTGACCTGCGCCAGCCCGCGCACAAGGAGCAACGCGGCACCGGACCACCGCCACCCCACGGATAGCACCTGCCGCATGAGCAAGATGAACCCCACGGCAAAGGCCATCAAGAGCAGCGCATGCAGCACGGCGATGGCGTCCAGCAGCGATCCGTTGGGCCCAACGCCCAGATCGCTAATCGCCTGGTGAATCGGGGAGTACCCAGGACGCAGGAGACCCGCCACCGTATAGGCCAGCACGAACGCGATCGGATTGATCACTCCACCAACGAGGGCGAGCCAGCGCGCCGTTTGATTCCACCGCGGCTTCACTGAGGTACGTCGTACGTTTTCTTGCATAGAAGAGCTTCCTTTCTGCCGATGGGAGAGGTGAGATGAACCTCTCCCATCCTCTTGGAGGAGCAACCGGAGGCAGGCCGCCATCGGCGCCCCGAGAGCCGCGTTACTGGGTGCTCGACGCACCGGTTTTCGCCAGCGCAAACCCCGCGGCGATGAGCCAGACGAAGGCCGGGAACCTGGTGAGCGGGATGAGCAGCGGGATGGGGTTCGTCACGGGCAGCAGGACGTTGGCCGCGATGGACACCCCGGCCACAAACAGTCCCATCGGCAGGGAGAAACCCGGCCCACCGAAGGCGTATTGCAGGTAATAGAGCGCCAACGTGAGCGGGGTGTTTTGCGCGATGCCGGGCCAGGTCATCGCCCACAAGATGTGAGAGGCAGACGCGATGTCGAGGGCCGTCATCAACCCGCTCACGAGCACGATGCTCACCCAGACGGCGGGCGCGCCAAGCCCGCGCAGGCGAAATGCTCCGCCGACGGCGAAGATGCCGAGCGCGATGCCGGCCCCGAACTGGAAGAAGGTCGCGGTGCGCACCAGGTCGGAATGCCTCTGGAAAAACGCCACGATGGCCGAGGCTGCCGCATCCGGCGCCGGAAAGGACGGCCGTAAGGACGGGTTGAAGTTGCTCACCAGGACAATGCTGGCCAGATGCAAGACCGCGTAGACCACCGCCGCGATGCCGAGGAAGGGACCGGTGCGGCGCGCGAGCGTGGTCGTCGCGTTCAGTTGAACATCCCTCTCGCGAGTTTGTGTGGGTTCTTTGTTCTGAAGAGTCATTGGAATACACTCCTTCTCAGTTTTCTCGTCAGGCCGACATGCGGCGCCCCAGCGCGGCTCGTGCAGCGGGTGTTGCCAGCAGGACCAGGACGGCGACGAGGACCCCCAATATTACCCGATGATAGATGGTATTCGCCTCGGTGCTGGGGCCGGCGCCGAGGGCGAGCGCGGTGATGCCCAGCAGGACACCCGCCACGGCAACGAGGTGGGCGGCCAGAGCGGTCCCCCAGGCCCACGTCGTGCGGGCGAACACCGCATAGGTACTCACAGCCAGGAACAGCCCGCACAGTCCTTCCACGATGGCTGCGGGAAGGATGCGGGGCTCGGAGAAACCCAGCGGGATCCCCACGTGCAAGAGAGCCGCGAGCAGAAAGGTCACGGCTTCTGCCACCATCAGCACGCTGATCACCGTGACGACGGGAGTGAAGCTCCCAGTACTCGTCTTCATCATGCCAACTCCTTTCTCCTGAATATATAGCTGTGCCTGACGTGCAGGTCGGCGCACCCGGCCCAGTGTGCTCAAAGGTTGATGACGGCGGGAAGGACCTCGCGACCGATGATCTCGAGCGGTTCGATCCGATACACCTGCGGGATCACCCCCAGCACCGTCTGTATCCCCATCGAGGCGAGCCAGCGCAATTGCCCGAGCAGTTCGCCCACCTTGGAGCCATCTTCGCCCACGTCGAAGGCAAACATACAGGTCTTCTCAATCGCGTCATAATCGCGCTCCTCGGCCTCACAATGCTGGCGCAGCACCTCGAGCTTCCTGGGGATCTCCGGACCAGGGCGCAGGTTGCAGGCATCGGCGTAGCGGGCGACCAGGCGCAGCGTCTTTTGCTCGCCGGAGCCTGCAATCAGGATGGGCGGATGGGGACGCGTGAGGCTCTGCGGGAGGTTGAGCGGGCGCTCGATGTGGTAGTACTTCCCCTCGTAGGGACGCTCGTCCCCTTGCTCTCCCTGCCACATGCGCAAGCAGATCTGCAGCAGCTCCTCCAGTCGCTCGTAGCGCTCTTGCAGGGGTGGGAAAGGCAGTCCCGAGCCGCGCGCCTCCTCTTCGTAATCGCCGACGCCAATGCCGAGCCAGGCCCGCCAGGGTCGGATAGCAGGCGAGCACCTCGCGCTCTGGACCACCGAGAAAGTGGCTTTGCCACACGTGGTCCCCCACGCTGATGCGATCAAATCCCCCCGCATCGGCCGTCTGCGCGATCTTGACCAGCGTGGGGCCAAGCTGGCCGGCCCCTCCCGGCCAGCTCACATCGTTGACGTGAAGTCCCAGTTTCATACTCTCCTCCTTGATTTAGCTCATGATGATGTGTCTCGGACGAACTGACGGAGGACGCGAGCGAGTTCGGCAGGTTGATCAAGAGGGACGAGCGTATAGCTGTCGGCGATCTCGATCACGTGTCCGCGTGGGAGCAACTCAGCCCAGCGACGCCCGTACTCGCTTGGATTGATCCGGTCTTCCGGTGCCCAGACCACCAGCGCCGGACGGTCAAAGTGACGCAGGCCATCCGCCGCAGCACGCATGTCCCCCTTATCGAAAGCATGTACAAACCTGGCGAGATCGCGGCGGATTTCCCGCTGGGTCTGCAAGGAGCGCAACCAGGCATCGAGCAGTTCATGGGGAATCGGTCGCTTCGCCATCCACCCAAAGGTCAACGGCAACCGTCGCAGGGCATGCCAGCGCAGAGCCTGTGCCAGGAGGAAGGCTCCGCCCGGCATCTTGAGGCCCAGCTCTGCGGTCCGTCCGGGCAGACCGGGAGGGACGTTCTCAAAGGATTCGCAAGGTGTAATCACCAGGCGCGCAATGCGCTCAGGATACCGGCCAGCGGTGAGCTGAAAAATGCCCGAGTCGTTGCCCACCAGGGTCACCTCCCGCAGGTCCAGGGCTTGCAGGAACTCGGCTTGAAGTTTCGCGATGCCCTGTGGTGAGAGATCAGCATCCGCTCGCATCGGCCGCCGGTGGCTCCCCAGAGGCATGGTCGGGACAAGACAGCGGTGATCAGCGCGTAACTCCCCCACGACCTGACGCCACAGCGAGCCGTCCATGGCCAATCCGTGCTGCAGGACCATGACAGGACCGGGGCCCCCGGTGTCCTCATACTCGATGGGTCCAGCTTCCAGGTCGATCTCATCCATGCATTCACCTCTTCTCTCCTCTGTTCGTGCGCAAGCAGCCGTGAGGTCAGTGCTTTCTGTACCTCAGACGCCGGGTTCGCACAGCAAGACGCTTTGATCGCTGCTTACAAAGACCCTGGTGCTCCCTCCCCGTTAGCGGAGAGAAGCATCATGTTCCCCTCGTGACTATTCAGGCTCCCCCTGGTACCCTTGCTGCGCGCCGGCGCGCTGATGCGATCCTACCCAAACGAACAGTCGCCATCCACGACCACATGCCAGGCAAAGACCAAGAGCACCAGAACTCGACGGCGACCAGCACCAGCGTCACTAGCGCAGCGATCAGCGAGTACCAGCCATACCCATGCCACCCGCTGACGCGCAGCCATTGCCAGCCAACGATGCCACACACCACGACGGGCGGGAGAACCGCCAGTTGGAAGCCGAGTGTCCAATGCACTGTCACCGTTGCGGGGGCTTCCGTAAAGATGCCAGCATTGATGGCTCCCATGCCCGAAAGGATGAGCAGGATCAGACAGGTTAGGCGCCACCCGTCCGCGAGGACCTGGCACATCCCCAGGAAAAAGCCGATGGCGAAGGCGAGCAACAGCACGCCAAAGACCACACAATCGATGTCGAGCAGCCAGGCATTTGTCCCGACGCCCAGATCGCTGATCGCCTGGTGAATCGGCGAGTAGCCGGGACGCAGGAAACCGGCGAGCGTGAATGCTCCGACAAACACAATGGGACCCACGACTCCAGCCAACGCCAACCAGCGAGCCGTGAAATTCCGTTGCTGCAGCGATGGGACCGATGGTATTCTCGCTTGATTCATTCCGTGTCTCTCCTCAGCGATTGGGCAACTCCTTGTTTGAAGGGGAGGGGGACCTCTCCTCCCTCGCGATAGCTCTCGTAGAGACCGCTGCTGTGGTCGTGGGTGGTCTACTGCGCCACGCCATAAAGCCATCAGGCCGGAGCAGCACCACCTCCCTCCGGCGCCACGCCCATCCTGGCTGGCCAGTCGTGCTCCAGATCATGCAACCCGCCATCTGGCCACAGGCGGGAGCCCGTCTCTCCAGCGCTAGCGGTCGGTCGGCGTCAGTTCGACATGCACGGTCCGATAGCCGCGCAGGCGGTGGTAGAGCGGAATGAGGGTGCCCTGCAGCAGCGGATACTTCTGAGCCAGTGCCTGAGCGGCATGGACCGCCTCAGCGCCGCCGAGCGCGCGAAGCCCTCCTCTCGTCACTCTCCTTCTTCTGTATCTCTCTCTCCTTCGCGGAGTCGTGGCCGGTAACACACGCATCACCCCAGGCACCTGTACGTCTTCGTGCGAATCCTCTCCAGGTTGGCCCTGTCCGTGAAGCACAAGAAGCTCACTCCTCTTCTTAGATTATAGGAGGAACTGGGATGGACACAAGAGCCACTTTGGGCTATACTAGCCATGCCACTTTGTACGAGCGCGACAGGAGGAAGACATGCACGAGCGTTTCATGGAGCAGCAGGCCACCATCATCCTCGACCCAACCGTAGCGGTCCCTCTCCACAAGCAGCTCTATGAGGGGGTGAGGAGCGCGATCCTACGGGGACAGCTCCAGGCGGGCGCACGTGTGCCCTCGACACGCGCCTTTGCTCGCGAGCTGGGGATCTCGCGGGCAACCGTTCAACTCACCTTTCAGCAGCTGATCGCCGAGGGCTACCTGCAAGGTCGTGCCGGCTCGGGCACCTATGTCGCCGCCACCTTTCCTCCAGAAGGGGTCGAGCAACCGGTGCAGAATGCTCATCCTGGCCAACCCAGCAGTGCCGGACGAACCATCTCAGCACGGGCTCACACGTGGCTCTCAACTCCCTCTGTTTCTGAGCCCCTGCTGGTTCCAGGACAGGGGTTGCAACGGGCCTTTCGCGTGGGGCTGTCGGCCCTTGATGCCTTCCCCCGCAAACTCTGGCAGCACCTCCTGCTACGGAGTTGGCGTCAGATGCCGCCAGAGTTGCCTGCCTATCACCAACCCGCCGGCTACCTGCCTTTGCGGGAAGCCATTGCAAGCTACCTGGCGACCGCCCGTGGCGTCCGCTGCACGGCTGAGCAGGTCATTCTCGTCACTGGATTGCAACAAGGCATTGACCTGGCCGCACGCGTGTTGCTCGACCCAGGGGAGCAAGTCTGGATGGAAGACCCAGGCTACCCGGGGGCGCGTGGCGCCTTGCTTGGGGCCGGAGCACGCCTGGTTCCCGTGCCGATCGATGCCCAGGGGCTCGTCGTCCAGATGGGAAAAGAGCGCGCGCCTCACGCACGTCTCGCCTTTGTGACCCCCTCGCACCAATTTCCGCTGGGCGTGACCATGAGTATGGCGAGAAGGCTGAGCCTGTTAGCGTGGGCGAGTGCCGCCGGTGCCTGGATTGTTGAGGACGACAACGACGGTGAGTTTCGCTACGTCGGTCGCCCCCTGGCAGCCCTGCAGGGCATAGATCGGGCGAACCGCGTGATCTATCTTGGGACCGTGAGCAAGGTGCTGTTTCCCGCCATGAGACTGGGCTATCTCGTGGTGCCTCCTGATCTGGTCAACGTGTTCATCGCTGCCCACCTCTTTACCGGCATCCATCCTCCTCTGCTTGAGCAGATCACGCTGGCAACTTTTCTGCACGAGGGACATTTTGTGCGCCATATTCGGCAGTTGCGCCAGCTCTATCAGGAGCGGCAGGTGACGCTGGTGGACCTGGCTCGAGAGACGTTGGCAGGCAAACTGGACGTGCAACCGGCAGTGGCAGGCATGCACCTGATTGGGTGGCTCCCCGGCAAGCAGGATGACCGCCAGGTAGCACACGCGGCCGCGCGCGTCTGGGTGGATGTTTCCCCGTTGTCGCTCTATGCCCTCGAAGGAAGTGAGCGCACAGGCATCCTGCTGGGATATACCGCCGTCGGGACAGAAGAAATGCGCGCAGGCCTCCAGCGATTGGCGTCTGTCCTCGTGACACCGCGGTAGAGGGCATCGCTCTCAGTCCTTCCGGTCATACATGCGGAGCTCGCTTGTGCTCCAGCTTCTGGACGGTGGAGGACCAGCTTCCGTGGCTTGGCCGTCTGATGGTAGCGAGCCATGCAATCGAGGAGGGCTTGCTGCAACTCGTCAGTGCTGGCAAAATGGGTGGGCTGCAGGAACTTGCGTTGGATCCGACTTCACCAGATCTCGATCTGATCCAACCAGGAGGCGTTGGTGGGCAACCAAGAGAGCGGCATCGTCAGCTTCCCCTCCGATGCCCTCGCCAGTTCCTCAACCCAACGCGGGAGCTGCTTGGATGCGTGAGTCGGACCAGTATCGAGAACCAAAGCGATGGCCTGCACACTACGACGCTGGGCACAGGCCTCAACAACCGTCTCCAAAAAAGAGCGGAAATCGACGAAGCGTTGGCGAGGATGACACTGGCCAGAGACCAGCCCATCAGCGACACGAAGCCGCCGCCATGAGATGCAGTGCTCCCCGGCGATGAGAGCGAGGTGACTGCTACCCCGGATGCTGGCGGATAGCTGGACGAGGAGCCTGTTGAGCCTCCCGTGTCTGAATCGAGGTGTTTTCATCGGGACAGACCACCCAGATGCCCTGCTCGAGCAAAGCGGTGGCGGGCTCATACAAGCGCAGGACTGGGCGGGCACGGTGGAGGAAGGTCTCCGGATTCTGAAGATGCTGCCACGAATGGAAGCGACAGCCGGGGATCTGCTCGGCGGTCAGCCAACGTCGGGGTCCGAGTATGACCCGACCGAAAAACAACGCGAAGGATTTTTGAGCGTGTTGAGCGCTTCTGAGAAGAGAGCTGAGCAAACATCATAGGCTCCAAAGGCTTCGTTGTTGTCGGCTCCTCCTGTCAAAATCGTTCAAAATGCCTGTCTGCTAAGAGATTGCCGTTCTTAGCGTTGTTTTCCGGTCGGATCATACTCGGACCCCCCGAGATTTCCTCACGTTAGAAAATAGGCATATGACGCTTGAAGTGCAAATCGGCTAATTCGGGAGTAAATGGCTCAAAATTCTACGAATCGTTGTCATATTCCAGCACCAGGCTCTCCACTTCCCTGCGCGTCCGTCCCATCTCGTGCGCCTCAACCTGCCAGCCTTCGAGCAAGCGGAGGGCCTCCTCGGTCTTCCCTTGCGCGATGAGCAGGCGGGCGGCGATGAGGTCTTCTTGCTCCTGGTGCAGCCGTGGCAGGCTCTCCCGCTGCAGAGCGCTCGTCGTGGACCAGCGCTCTGCTGTCGCGAGGTCTCCTGCCGCAAGCGCGAGCCGGGCCTGCAAAGCCTCGATGCGCCGCTGGAGCAGCGGCAGGTGGGGCGTCGCCCCTGTCGGCAGCCGAGCAAAAAGCACACGGAGCCGCTGTTGAGCGGCTGCTGTTTGCTCACGAGCATGCTCGATAGTCGCCAGAACAAGCGCTGCCTGCACCCGCAAGGTCTCCTCCCCGATCCGTGTCCCCAGATCCAGGGCCTCCTGCGCCTCCTGCCAGGCCTCTTCCAGGGCATTCCATTCGTAGGAGAGCCGTGCAAGGTCAAGCTGTGCCTGGCCAGTGTCGAAGAGATCCTCTCCCGCTGAAGCTCTGGCTGCACGATACAGCTCAGCCGCCTGCTGCAATGCTCCCTGAAGAAAGCAGGCCTCTGCTAGCAGGAGCTGCGTTGCACGCACAGCGTAGCTGTTCCCGGTAGTCGCAAGCAAGGCCCATGCTTCCTGGAAGAGCTGTCTCGCAGAACGCGCCCGGCCTGCCTGCAGCTCTTCTTCCCCGAGAATTCTTAAACAGCCCCCACGCCATGGCGACTCACTGTCTGATAAGCTGGCAAGTGCTTCTCTGGCGAAACGAGCGCCCCGTGCAAGATCTCCTTGCTCCCTGCTGATGAGGGCACGAAATGTGAGGACCTGCCCCAGCCCACTGTGATTGCCCTCGGCCTGCCAGGCGCGCTCTGCGCAGTGCAGCAGCCGTTCGATCTGGGCCAACGTAGTGGGTCGGCAATCGGCGCGTCCGTGCCCTCCCCAGGAGAACAATAACAGAAAGACCGCATGCACACAGAGTCGCGGATGCTGCTCCAGTGTCGCATCCGGTAAGGCAGCGAGCCAGCGCTGAAGCGTGTAATGCTCATGCATCGTATAAAAATAGTGCGGCCTCATACTCTGCTCAAGGAGAGCAGCGACCCGCGCAAACTCCTGAGCTTCTAGGGCCATTTCCACCGCTTCACTCAGCAGGCCCTGCTGCTCATGCCACACGCTGGCTCTGCACATCTCACTTAAGCCAAAAGGAGGAAAAACAAGACAAGAAAGCTCCAAATCTGGCATAATGCCAGAAAGCAAAAAGAAAAAGCAAGGAGCTTTCGATGTACAGATTACGCGAAATGGAAATCGATGACAAGGTGTGTGAACAGGTCAGCATGACGATGCTCGAGGGAGTGTATCCCAAAGCAGTGATTGAGCGCTGTGTGCAAGAGAGTGAGCCCTGGTCCACCAAAGTGCGGCGCGTGCGAGCCAGCACGGCCTTGGCCCTGGTGCTGTTTGTGATGGGGATGGCACTGTGGAGTCGTCTGAACCAATGCCAGGTGTGGCAAAAGTTGGTGGGCGCCCTCAGTGATCTGCATCCGAGCTCGCCGGAGGATCCCCTGAGCGATTCAGGGATCAGTGGACGACGCCAGGAACTGGGCAGTCAGTGCTTGCAGGCTCTCATGCGCGAGCGCTGTCGGCTGCTCGCCCACCCAGCGAGCATGCCCGGTGCCTTCTTTGGGCGCTATCGGCTCATGGCCATTGATGGCACGGTCTTTAACACCCCGGATACCAAAGCCAACGCGGCGGCCTTCGGGCGCAGTAGCAATCAATATGGACCCGGAGCCTATCCCCAGGTACGTTGTGTGCTGATGGCCGAGTGTGGCAGCCATGCGGTCGTTGGGCTGGAAATCGACCGCTATGATGTTTCAGAAGTGCATGGAGCACATCGCTTGCTGGAGAAGCTAGGCCCCACTATGCTGGTGCTGGTGGACGCGGGTATCACCTCAGGAGGGTTTGTGGAGCACGCCCTTCAGTGCAAGGCCCATGTGCTGGGAGCCTTGGAAGCTGGGGCGTGGGAACAGCTGAGCCCCCAACGCCGTCTAGCCGATGGCTCGGTACTAGCCTGGGTGGGTCCCACGCGCCCCAACCAAGCGCACTATCGGGTGCATCGAGGGATATGGGTACGCATCATCTCCTACCGGGTGACCGATGAGCGCTTGGGAGAGCCAGGCAAGGTCTATCGCCTGGTGACCACCCTGCTCAATCCGCGCGTAGCTCCAGCCTTGGAACTGATCGCCTTGTATCATGAGCGCTGGGAAATCGAGCTGGTGATCGATGAGATCAAAGCGCACGCGCGAGCCCAACGCAAGGTGCTGCGCTCTAAGACGCCCGAAGGGGTGCGCCAAGAGCTCTATGGGATTTACCTGGCTCATTACGCGGTGCGCGCTCTGCTGGCGCAAGCGGCGGTGGAGGCCGAGCTGGATCCTGATCGCCTCAGCTTTAGCGAAGGCCTTTTCGAACTGACCGAGATGATCTCGCTGGCGCTCACCTTGCAGCCTGAGGAGACAAGCGCCCCGCTGCTGGCACACTTGCGGCACAAGATGGCCCAGCACGTCTTGCCCGCACGTCGCCTGCGCATCAACCGTCGCGAGGTCAAGCAGATCTACCACAAGTACAAACCCAAGAAGCGCCAGCTGCCTCCACCGGCGCCCTTTGATCCTGAGGAGCAGTTTCTTGATTTTGTCGACCTGCTTGATCCTCTCAAGGTGGAACTTGCTCTGGGAGGGCCTTAAGTGAGATGTATTGAGCGCAAGGCTCACCAGGCGCAACCCGGTCACCCAGCCTTCCATACGAATATCAAGGCGCCTGATGTCTTCTGGGAAGAGCACAGCCGGTAGGGCTTGCCGCAGAAAGCTGTCTGTCTCCTCCGGTGAGAAGCGGAGGATCAACCCTGCTCAATATGACCAGGTGGAGCATCGCAGGCAGATGATCCAGTACAAAGGTCAAGGTCTCATGGATCTCGGGTTCGGTGATCACATGGTAGTCTTCCAGGATAAGCATGCCTCGCTGCGGCAGAGACGCGAGTGCATTGAGGAACGTCCTGAGCAGCGGTTCCAGGGGAGATGACGCAAAGGAAGACCGGGTGGGGAGCCACGCGAGAGTGGCTTGGCCACTCTCGGCCTGGAATGCCTGGCAGGCCAGAATGACGTACCGCCAGAAACGGATCGGGTCGTTGTCACCTGGATCAAGGGAGAGCCAGGCCACAGGCGGATGTGGCTGGCGCTGACTCTGATGGGCGATCCATTGGCTCACCACCGTGGTTTTGCCGAAGCCAGCCGGAGCAGAGAGGAGGGTGAGTTTGCCTTCCAGGCCTGTGTCAAGCTGCGTCAGCAGGCGCTCTCGTGTGACGAGAGAGGCAGGCAGACGGGGCAGCTGGAGTTTGGGGGCAAGCACCGGCGGATGTTGTCCAGAGGGAGAGGTGGTGACTGCATCAGGCAGACGTCCTTGAAGAGCTGCACCTCTCTCTTCTCCTGATACCACCACTTGAAGCTCGGGGATCGTTTCCCCCTTCACCTGGGAGCGTTCGTCGGTTGAAACGCGTGATTCAGCGTTGAGTGCTTCGGCGATGTCTTCTAAGCGCGCAATCGAGAGCGAGGGAGTGCGCCCGATGTATTTCTTGCGCGTCCGGCGGCCCTGGGTGCGGTAGGCGTACCAATAGCCCCCGCCATGCCGCCGCGACTCTTTGCGCAGCGTCAGGCGCCCGTGTTGGCCCTGGAAGGCGAAGGAGGAGTCATCGACCAGCCTGAGAAAGCCGGATTCGTCCTCTGGAGACAAATGATATGAGATGCTCTCGCCTCGGTATCGCCATTCATATTGCTCGCGCTCTGGTGACCAGAGCAGGGTGGCGGCTGCTGCTTTTGGCATACGGTTCTTACAAGCTTGCCTGTTTCAATGTATTACCCAATGTGGGTGAGTATAGCAGATGAGCAAAGGCGATGCAAGTGCCGGGCGGCACAAGGGGGTCATGGGTAATACGTCTTGGGTAATAGAAAACCTCTCTTCTCATCAGTTGTTAAGCGATAAAAAGTGCCGAGCTGGTTGGCTGACAAATGCAAGGCAGCTTAAAAACACTGAGTTTCCACAGGGGTTGGGAGGCCAATACCCTATCTCTCCGAGGACGGCAGGGCGCTGAGGCGAGAACTGGGGAGGGGTCAAGTGCGGGATCAAGCCAAAAAGGTGCAAAAGCTTGCCAGTTCACTGGTGTGGATCTGGTAGCCGCCTGATTGTTCGTCGAGAAAGCTTTCCAGAGTGCTCGAAACGCAAGCCGTACTCGTCCAAAGGCGTCCGATTATCTCCAAGCATAACAGCGTGACAGGTAGACACGGTTGGCCACTGCTTCACTACAAGTTTGCTTATTGTTTGGCTTCTTCAAACGCTACATCTGTATTACGCTTGTTTCTTCACTAACCCCGCACTCGGCTTAACGAACGGCCCCGCCTGATACAAATCATCATAGTTCCACAAGGCCTGAAAGGTGGCAGCCGTGAGCGCTACGATCAACCAGAGAAACAACGTGGCCAGCGACAGAGCCACCCTGGTATCTTTCAATTGGAAGATCGCCACCAAACTACTCGCGATTGTCAAGAGGAACATCGCCAGAGTCAGCAGCAGGGCATTGAGCGGCGAACGCAGGCTGAAGTACGCGGCATTGAACAGGACGAAGTCGACCCACGATGCCCCTTGCAGGGTAAGGTAAACCGGCCGCCCGGGCGTTTCTCGTGGCTTGTTGAGCACCTGCCATGTTCCCAGAGCACTGAGACATTGTTCACAAACCACGCAGGGCCAAATGCCCAAGATGGCGGTGTAATCCTCGCTTGCTTGAGTCGCTGAAAGTAGGACACGTCCCCAAAGATCACTTCTCGCAAGCTCTGGTCTCTGTTCCCTCTCGCCAGACTGGTCAACCCGGACAAGCCAAAGGTCATAATCTGAACAACTACATAAAAGGCCACCGCGTGATACCAGCTGTGTTGGCTACTTGGCACATCCGTTCGTAAAGAGGATGGTTTCGCTCTTGATTTCTTCATTTTTCTCGCAGGTATAGTTCTTCACAGATGAAAGGATGCAAGAGCATGTAGCGTACAGGACCTCTTTTCACGGAGAGCAAAGATGAAAGTTGCCATGTATGTCCGGGTTCCGACCCAACGTCAGGCGCAAGCCCAGACGATCGAGCAGCAGTTCCAGCTCTTGCGCGAGCATAGCCACATCCATGGGTGGCCATGGAACGATGAGCACATTTTTCGCGACGACGGCTACAGCGGAGCGAGCTTGCGTCGGCCCGGGTTGGATCGCTTGCGCGATCAGGTGAGCACCGCTGCCTTTGACCGGGTGGTGATGACGGCTCCGGATCGCTTGGCGCGCAACTACGTGCACCAGATGCTTCTGGTTGAGGAATGAGAGCGCGGAGGGTGCCAAGTGGAGTTCGCCGACCAGCCGATGAGTCACCACCCGCATGATCAGTTGTTGTTACAGATCCGTGGAGCGGTGGCCGAGTATGAACGGAGTCTGATTGGCTCTCCGCATGCGACGAGGCCGACAGCAGAAGTACCAGGCAGGCGCTTTACTGCCATGGACTCACCCACCCTATGGCTATCGAGTCGACCCAGCCCGTCCGCGTGATCCCGCAGGTGTGCGTGTGGAGCCGGCCGAGGCCGCAGTGGTGGCGGAGCTGTTTGCCAAGTACTTGCAAGACCGACAGAGTTTGATGGGGCTCACCAAGCAATGAATGGTGCAGCAGGTGCCCAGTCCAAGTGGGCGCTTGCGGTGGAATCAAGCCACCGTCCGTGGGATCCTGGCCAATGTGCTCCACTTGGAAGAGTACAAGCGACGGCGTCAGGAACTGGAGCAACGACAGCAAGCCATGGCCGAACAGGTGCGCCAACTGGAAGCGAGTGTGGGGCGCCATGATGAACTGGCAGGCATGGTCCAATCCATCGAAGCTTTTTGCCACCGGGTAGAGCTCGGACTCGCTGAGGTCACCTTTGTGTTTTTGACTACTGAAAACTTTACAGCTTTCTACTGAAAAAGTTTGCAAAAATCCCCAGCCAGTGAAAAATGCCACTGAAAAAAGACGATTAGCTTTGTCCAATTGCCCAGGTTGATAAACTCTGTTACAAGAGGAAAGATACACAAGGAGATTTGTTGTCTGTCATAAATTTTCGCTAGAAACCACTGAAGCTTGTAGGAGGTTGTGAGACAAATTCAGTCCTGGTAAACATACTTGGCCAGAGGATGGTAGACACATACCGGCTCTAACGACTGGCGGGTCACTCCGCTTGTCTGGACGGCACAACACTACTTGTTCAACTCCTCAAGCTTTCGCCGCCAAATTGCGAAGGCCCAAGAGTACAGTCTCGGCCAGGGCCTCGTTGTCAAAATTTCTCCCTTCACAGGGAGACCACATTCGGGAGACAAAACCAAAAGCATAAGTACTAACACGATCACAGTAGATTCGGCCATCGGAGAGTAAATAGAGCTGACCAACCCAGGAAGGTCTTTCCCTATCATGGGGAGTTCCGAACTCAAAACCACCGATTCTCCAAGCAGCTTTAAAATAATGGCGTGTTCGATACTCACCTTGACCCGTGATTTGGTGGCCTAACAAGCCGTCAAACCATCTCGCGCGCGCTCTTACTTCGAGTTCTTCCGCATACGGATAGTCGTGTTTTTCCAAGAGCTTCAGCACGGTTGAAATTTCCGTTGCGATCTAATGATTATAGTCCCGTATTCTGTCTTCACGCGCGCGTTGAGCTCTTTCGCTCTCTACTCTTCTGGTAGTTTCCTCCTGGCGCTCGCGCTGATGTTTGCGCGAGCGCCTAATGCGATCAGCTTCTGTCTCTGGCATGGTTTTTACCTCCAAAAGTTCAATATATCTGCTTCAGGTGATACGCACTCGTAGTGACCCGCCAGTCGTTAGATCCGGTATGTGCCTACTATCCTCTGGCCAAGTATGCTTCCATGAAAAGCCATCTGATCCGTACACATACCGGTATCCGGGTGGATGCGGAGTTACGCGAATAAACGCATAATGCGAATTCGGGTTTCTCAGCCAGTCTGGGCCCTCGCAGAGCAGCGCCGTCAGCCAGTCCCCGGTGACGAGTTCCTGATCATACCGCGATGGCTTGTAATATGTCCACTCGAACGTCCCGAGAATCCAGCCACTCCCCAACGTGGTCACCATATCAACGGAACGCCCACCTCGAAAGCGCCCGGGCTTCCATTCGCTACGGACTTCGTAGATCTCGACCGTTGGTACACCCGCTGTGAGCAAGTCAGTTTTCGCTGCCTGCGGGAAGTAGCGACGTGGGGAATCAGCAGGTGCCATCCCCCGTTTCTCCTGCTCAGCCTGCTGTTTCGCAAGACACGGGGCACACAGATCAACATACCGAATCTCTCTGGTCAATGCCTGGTGTGAGGCACAAAAGGCCCGTTCACAGGTAGAGCAACGGCCAATGGCCGGAACTCCGCAGAGATCACCACTTTTTAATTCTATCCCGCAATCAGTTCCCATAGTGCTTTCCTCCCTTACTTCTGAAGCAGGAGAACTGCTTCGCGAATAAAAGCGCTTTTGTCAATCACAACTTCTTCTCCTCCTCTTCTTTCCCGTTCTGCTGCAAGCGATGGCGATAGCGGTACGACTCACCGACAAACTCAAAAATATTTCCACGGTGGGTGAGTCGGTCGATAAATGATGAGGTTAATGTAGCATTGCCGAAAATGGTAGTCCACTCCTGGAAGCGGAGATTACTGGTAATGATAATCGAGACGCGTTCATAGAGGTCGCTGATCAACTGAAACAGCAAATTGGCCCCCTCCTGGTCCACCGCGATGAAGCCTAACTCATCCAAGATCAGCAGATCCAGTTTGACAAACTTGCCCATCACCTCAGAAAGGGTTAAATCTCGTTGGGCCAGCAGGAGATCGTTGACGAGCGCTGCCGCTTTGTAGAAGCGTACATGTTTGGCCTGCCGGCAGGCTGCTACCCCAAGGCCAATTCCTAAATGCGTTTTGCCGAGTCCTGGGCTTCCCAACAGCAAAATGTTTTCCGCGTTGGCCATATACTCTCCCTGGGCCAGCTCCAGGATACGCGCTTTTGGAATATTCTCCACTGCGCTAAAGTCATAGGTAGAAATCTCTTTGATAAAGGGGAATCTCGCGTGGTTAATGCAATAGTTGATCTTTTTCGCCAGCCGGTGGCTCGCCTCCACCTCACAGAGCGCCAGTAAGAAGCGCTCGTAGGAGAGATCGGTGCGGGCGGCGTCTTTGGCGTAGGCTTGATAATGCTCCAAAAACATCGTGAGTTTCAGGTCACGTAAATAGTTTTCCAGGGTGGTCTGAAGGCCCTGACGCTCTGCGATGGAGATACTTTGTGCGGACATAGACGTGCCTCCTTGCTCTACCAGGAGAGCTTAAGCAATTGTTCATACCGAGAGAGGTCTATGGGGTAGGAGAGGGCTTCAGGCGGTGAGCTAGGAGAGGAGCGATCTCCCTGCTCAGCAGATCTCTCCTGTTGCGCTTCTTCGCGGAGCTGGTGTAAGCAGGAAGAAACCCCATCAAAATGCGCACACCCATAGGAGAGCGCCTGCTCAATGGCCTGTTCGACCAGCTGCTCTGGAAACTCCTGGTGCAACTCCAGGATTCGGATGAAATCGCGGACACCGCGCCCCTCCGGCCACGTCTCCCGCAGCTTGCGCAACAGCACATCGTAGGATGGCGGCCAGACTTCCCGCCAGCGCCGAATCGGCTTGGCGAAATCGAGCGCACCAGGCGATCGCTCAAGCAAGGGGAGATAGTGAAGAGGGTCAAACACATCCTGTTCGCGCCCGTAGCAGCGGGGATGGCGGGCCAACAGTTCGGTTTCATTCCAAATTTCAATGTGGAAAGGATACGCCTTGAGGGTCACGGTTCTGCGTGCCCGGCTCACCGGAACACTGTAGCGGTTCGTTTCAAATTGCGCCTGCGAATAGGGGTTCAGACGCACCGTGATCATGGTACAACACTCGAAGTCCGATGGGGGTAAGGGGTACAGATGGTCTCGCTCTTCTTCCCAGGCTTCCCCAATGGTCTGCTTTTCTCGCGCGACTCGGCGACCATCCTCTTTGAAGGCACGCGCGAGGAACTGCTGGTTGAGCTCCTCAAACGAGGTAGCTTCAGGGAGGGGCACCATAAACTGTCTTCGCGTGTACCCGATGCCGTGCTCGACGCCTCCCTTCTCGTGTGCGCCATCGATCCCCGGTGTGCAGAAATGCGACTCGAAGAGGTAATGACTCCGAAAACCCACAAACATGCGCACTTCCTTGCGCAGACGCCCTCGCTTCCCAGGTTCGCCGGGCAGGATCTTGACCGCAGTCCCCAAATTGTCGTAACTGATGCGGCGGGGAACGCCCCCAAAGTGCTTAAAGGCACAGACGTGGGCATACAGAAAACATTCCTGCGCTTGAGAGGGAAATGCCATTGCAAACGACCGGCGAGAATAGCTGAGACGCATGAGGAAGAATTGGACCTTTTGGCGTTGGCCACCCAGGATCACGATCGCCTCGCCCCAATCAACCTGGGCTGACTCTCCGGGGTCGTATTCGAGTGGGAGAAAGACCTGCGGCTTTTTGGTCGCGTGTTTGTAGGCGGTCATATATTGGCGCACACGCGATTCACTGCCCTGGTAGCCCTCTTCTTGCAGGATTTCAAACACCTTCCGGGCCGTGTACCGTTGTTTGGGAGGCATGTGGTCATTCTGGCGCAGCAACTCCTCGACACGCTGTTGGTAGGGACCAAAGACCGGGGCAGGCCGAGGCCGCGTAAGCTGGTACGGTTTGGAGGAGGCTCGATTCACCATCTTGGTGATAACCTGGCGGCTGTATCCTTCTTCTTGTGCAATCTGGCTGACACTCTTATGCTCGACGTGATAGGCGCGCCGGACGCGTTCATACACCCTCTCATCGAACATCGCTTGTTCCCCCATCTCTGGTGCAACAGAGACCCTCTCTCGTGTTTCACCCACAAGTGTTCTCGTGGCCCCGGTTGGTTTGCCAAAACGTTCAGAGTCAGATTGCCTTCTCCATGATACTACCACAACGTGCAACAATCTTCAAGAACCGTCAGGCCGTTTTTGCCTGTCGTTCCTGGAAAGGGGGGACGTTTATTTTTACTGCCACGCGGGCGGCGCTGGACAGCAGGCTGGTAGGTATCCACATCGCAAGCCCTGAAGTACAAGCCCTGTCCTCGCCTCTTCTCCTCTGGCTGGCGCTCGATCAGAAAACCATTTTCGTCGTAGACATACGCTTTCAGCTTCCCTGCTACCACAAGTTTATGGACCCAGGTTTCAGAACAGCCAAGCCTTTTGGCTGCCCATTTCGTATTGAAAACCTGCATTTCAATCATGAGAAACCTCGAAGCGAAAATCGATGCGATGGCCGTACAAATTGTATGACGATATGGTAGCATTGCCCTACACGCGGCGTCAAGGATGAGAAGGAAAGCAAGGATGAGGTGTAAACTTTGATAGTGTCAAAGTTGACAATTTTCCAAAAAGTTGTCAACTTTTCGACTGGCTTTTTTGGAGAGGATTGCCGCAGATTAGAGTGTCAAAAACAACCTTTGAGCAGAAACGGCAACTGATCGAGTTGCTGGTTGATCGTGTGGTGGTGACTGATGAAGAGGTGGAGATCCGCTATGTGATCCCCACCTCCAAGAGCAGTGAGCACGTTCGTTTTTGTCATTTGCGTTTGGACTATTTCCACGATCCAACGCGCCCGATACCACTCGACGCGTTGCCAGGCTTGCTGGAGGGTGGCCACCGGCACCGAGGTCAGCAGGATCCACTCCAAGGTCTCCACCCCTTCGGGTGGTGCCGGTTCCCACACGTGCACCACCCACACCACCAGCGGATGCTGCTGAGCCTGCTGTGGGCTACGCGGCGAAAGCCTCCGCAGGCAGCCCCAACTGATCAGGACGTAGGCCGTGCGGGCCTTGACCTGCTTGGTCGCCTCCAGGTCCAGTTCCTGCTCGCCCCGGGCTGGCCAGCCACGCACCACAAAGTCGCACTGCAGCTGCCGGCAGAGGCTGAGCAAAGGGAACATATCGCTGGCCCGATCCCCCACGTGGATCCATTGCACGCCGGGGGGTGGGGCTCCAATGGCCTGGACGCTGCGTTCCCACACCTGCGACTCGCGCTCGCGTTGCCATTTGGTTTCTCCCTTGGGGCCGGTTGACGCAAGAAGGGCTCCTGATGGGCCAGGCCCAACACCTCGCGCGGACCTGGCACCACCGCCAGCACGCTCTGCAACAGGAAGCCCTGATGGCTGCCGTTGCCGATGGGACCCAGGCCCGTCTGCTCCAGATGCGGGCCATCAGTTGCTCATAGCTCACCTGCGACGTCCCCAAGAAGCGATAGGCCGCGTGGGTGTCCGCCTCGCTGTGCATCTGGGCCAGGCCGGGGCCGCCAACAAGGTGGTGGCATTCATCGTGGCTGCTCTTTCTCTGCTCTTGACTCCTCCTGCATGGATTCTATGCAGGCCCTCCTGCTCGGTCAGGAGATCTTGATATGGATCGGCCCCGTGGAGATCGGGTCGGGAGTGGCCTCCAGGGTGTTGCCGCTCGCATCCGAGACGAAGATGCCCAAGTAGGTAGCGGACTGAAGGAACAAGCTCTGTCCCGACGGACAAGCGAAGCTTCCCTGGCTCGGCGGACCAACCGTGAGGCTGCCAGTGGTCTGTCCGTTCCTCACGGGGAACGTCCCACTCGTGACAAGGGATGTGGACACGGTCTCCTTGTTGCCGGCCTTGGGATGGTTACCGCCGTTGTTGAAGCACTGGTAGACGGCGGTCGCGGTGTTCACCTTAAGGGTGATCACTATGCTGGTTGTGCCAGTCCCCAGCCCGGCATCCTTGAAGGACACCGTTAAAGCGCCAGTGCTCGTACTGACGCTCGAGTCCGCGAACAGGAAGTGAGGGCTGTCGGCGAAAGCTGCTGAAACCGAGAGCACGAGCATCAGCAACGCGAGCAGCACTGCAATCGCGAATCGTCGCATGGTTGTTCTCCTTTCAAATACAATGCAAACACAGTCAAATAGTGCGCACACGCGCACTACTGGTGATTCCACGCACTCCGAGGCTTCTATCCAAAGGGGACTATTTCATGCACTCCGAGGCCGCTATCCGAAAGGGATTGTGAGCAGCACAACCCGGGACATACTCTCTCTGAGGGGATTATTAACCAATGGCGCTCCTTACTGATTGCGTATGTGCCACCTGGCTCAAATAAGCCCAGGTCTTAAGTATACCCGCTCTCATCCGTTTTGACATCGGAGGAACCTCCCATTTTTGCCGAGCACTTTCAAAGAGGAAGAAAGGGCACAGATATGGGAGAAATGTCCTATATTCGCGAAGCGTCTCTGTAACGATGCACAGATTCACACCAGGCCGTGGCGGATGGCAAAGGCTGTTGCAGCGGCCCGGTTGTCGCAGGCCGTCTTGTTGAAGATGTGGGTGAGGTGATTGGTCACGGTTTTCTCGCTTAACCCCAATGCCTGGGCGATCTGGCCATTGCTCTTCCCCTGAGCAACCAGACGGAGGACCGCCATCTCCCGACCAGTCAGATTGGCCGGGAGCGGTGGAGCGAGGGGGTCACGAGCCTGATGGGCTAGCGCGTGCAATCGGTGGCGCACCAGGTCCGTTGAGTGGGCCATGCCCAGTTCTTCGAAGAGGGCCAGTGCCTGCTGAAGCCGTTGCCGGACGCGTGTGGTATTTCCCTGACCTCCTCGTACTCCTTCGAGGTCGGCTTGTCCCACGAGTGTCCGCGCCAGTTCAGGTCGCAGTCCCTCGCGCCGCGCCGTGGCCTCTGCGGCGGCCAGGTGCCTCGCCGCCGTTTCCCACTGCCCATCGTGCAGCGCCAGCATGCCCAGCACCCAATCCACCAGGAACCAGTAATGCTGGCCACCGAAGGTAAGCAGAGCAGGATAGAGCCGTGTCGCACGCTCATAGTCACCAAGCGCCATGGCTATGAGCGCGAGACAGACCAAAGGCGGGGCCGCCGGGAGTATACCCGCAGGCAGGAGCGCGAGTTGAGCCTCGGCCCGTGCCAGGTACGTGCGTGCCTCCTCTTTGCCCACTATTGCTTGCACCAGGCCCAGCAGCCCCAGGTAGAACATGAGGTCGCCCAGCCCACTCTGGAACCCCTGGTCCAGTTGGGCGTCCTGCAACTCGCACTCCGCGACGAGGTAGTTTTCCCGCTGAGAGGCCAGAAAGCCACGGATTTGACGAAGGAAGGCAGCGGGAACAGGATCGGAGAGGGCATCCACGATGGGATGTGCCAGGGCGATCACCCGCTCGGCATCCGCCCACAAGCCTTGGGAGGCGTACAGTAGCACCTGCCAAGTGTAGGCTGTGCGCAGGTGGTACGGCTGCCGACAGCGCTCAACCAACGTCAGCAGATGCGCACTTACTGCATGTGATCGCGTGATCTCAGCCCTCCAATAATACGCCACTGCCAGGTTGAAAGCGCATTCTGCTGCCTCTGCCAGATCACCACCCACCTCTGCTCGTGCCATCATCTGTTCAACGAACCCGATAGCGGAATCGAGATCATCTCGCCGCAGAGACGCGAGATTACCGGCGACGATGCGGCGCACTCGCCTTTCCAGATCCACATCGCCCAATTCGTGTGTCATCACAAGCGCCTGCTGAGCGGGGGCAATGCCCTCTTCTTGCAGACCCATATAGGCCGTGAGCAAGACGGAGAGATCGGCGAGCACCTCCACCAGTTCTGTGCAGCAACGGTTTTCCAGTAGCGCAATGGCTTGCTCAAATGCGGTGCGTGCCTCTGCTCGCTTATCCTGTCGCCAGTACGCCCGTCCCAGGCCATGCACTGCCCGCACCATCGCCTCGCGCTGCTCTCCTTGCGCAAACCAGATCTGTGCTGCCTGGTACATGCGCTCGGCTTCTGCCTCTTTGCCCGCCATCAGCGCTACCTCGCCCAACGTGAGCAACAGCTCACCCCGCCGCCCGTCACCAGGCTTGAGGAGGTCTAGAGCTGTGCGATAATGAGACAGTGCCTCCTCGGGAGCGAAGGTCTGCTGCGCCTGGACAGCCGCTTGCAGTGAGTAGTCGAAGCCGCGTTCCCGGTCGTCACTCTGAGCAAAGTGAAAGGCCAACTCAGCAAGCTGAGAGACCTGGTGTATGGCCCCTTCTTGCCGAGAACGCTCCTCGAGCAGTTGCCCGATCAGGCCATGAAGGCGGCGGCGGCGAGACGCACCGACTTCGGCAGAGAGGCACTCACGGATTTTATCATGGCTGAAGGTGAAGCCGCCTCGTTGGTCAGCGTACAGGAGATGGGCGCGTGCTGCCTCAAGTAGATGCTCCTCGACCACTTCCAGCTCTTGCTGTTGGACGGCAGCCATCAGCGAGGCATCAAAGGTACACCCAATCATGGCAGCAACGCGCAGGTCGTCAATCAGCTCGGGTGAGAATCGTGCGAAGCGCTGGCGCAGGGCACCGACAAGGCTTGGAGGCAGGGCCTGTTCAAGTGGCGCGGCAGCAATCCACTGCTCGTTTTGTTGGGTGAGTGCTCCCGTTTCAATCCACCCGTGAAGCAGCTCCTCGGCAAAAAAGGGATTGCCCTCACTCTGGACGTATAAGAGCGAACTCACAGCGGGACTGAGAGGGCGTCCAAGGAAGCTTGTCGCCAGGGCTTCGATCTCCCGGCGGGAGAGCGGCTTGACGGTCACCTCTGTGAGCATGCGCTGGCGAGAGAGTTCAGCAATCGTACGACGGAGTGCAGCGTTGCGCTCAAGCTCACTGTCCCGGTAAGCACCTACGATAAGCACATGCGCCTGTGACTGACGGCGCGCGACGTGGCAGAGCAAGTCAAGACTGGCCGTATCCGCCCAGTGCAGGTCATCGAAGAGGAGCACAAGCACAGAAGAGAGGCCGATAGTCTGCAGGAAGGTTCCCATCGCCTCATAGAGGCGAAAGCGTGCTTGCTCAGGAGGGAAGGGGTGAGGAACGGGGAGGTCTTCAAGACGGGTAAGCAACTCTGGCAAGATGCTGGCGAGCAGTGGGGAGGCGACAGCGACCTGCTCGCGGAGTTGGTCCACGCAAGTCACCTGAATGTAGCGACCAAGCGCCTCTAAGAAGGGCAGAAAGGGGGGCATCCCTTCGGCCTCTGAAGCCCCGCCACACAGCACAATAGCTCCATCGTGAGCAGCACGCGCAGCGATTTCGTCGAGCAGGCGCGTCTTGCCAATGCCTGGTGCTCCTGCGACGAGCACCACCTGGGTCTGCCCCCGCCTCGCCGCTGCATAATGGCTCATCATGCGTGTCAACTCTTCCTGCCTTCCAACGAAGGACGAAGCGCGTGGAGGAGACGACGCTGCAGTCACAGAACTGGTGTGCTGTGGTTGTGCCTGTTGAGCCATCAGAGGAGATTCCTTTGCCAGCTCATGCTGAAGGAAACCCGTGTTAGTCTCTCGCAATCCCTCATTTCATGCATGAATCAACCCTATTTGACTAACAGGATGGTTGTTATGCTATAATGAAAGTAGCTTAATGTAGAGTTTTGGGCAATGAAGCAGAGAATTGTAGGCTAGTAACTCACGTGGTGTGATTGTAAGGCGGCAATCAAAGGTGAACCACCACTAACCTAGCCAATAAAAACACTCACCAAGTTATTACCTATGGTGACGGGAGGTCGCAAAATCTATGGCTCCGTGGGAACGCTGCTTGTGCCCTGATTGTAGTCTTGTGTGGGAACGAAACCTGGATGGTGCGTGGCGCTATACTGCCATGATCGCTGTGCCAGTACCCGAGGAAAGATCTTGTCCACTCTGTGCTAAATGCTTCCAGGGAATCATTGCGGAATAAGCAAAATCACTGTGGCTCGGTAGGAGGTTATAACCCATGCTTTTCGACGGGGTTGCGCATATTCAACTTGGGAGCATTCAGCATACATCCCTCGAGGCGACTTCTTG
>WNGK01001585.1_pt1 | contig 25577 bp, 14 predicted proteins | sample 5400601 | NCBI WGS metagenome assembly WNGK01 (sample SAMN13153376, study PRJNA577476) | soil metagenome | isolation source: 60 cm soil or saprolite under Garry oak tree replicate 1 | place: USA:California | collected 2016-06-15
CGCGGGTCGCGAGATCACCTGGAGCACTAATCCGTTTAATGACGCCTTTTGCAATCACGTCTTTCGATCGATTCTCTGCATCAGGCACGATGGCCACGCTCCACTCGTATGCTACGTCGGGCTGCAACTCGACTTTGTGCTTCGCCAGCTTCACCCGATGAATGCCGGGTTTGTCAGCTTGGGGAGATGTTAACGAAACCAGAGGTTTTGGGTTCTTCGGCTGGACCACGGTTAACTCGAACTTCGCTTTCGCCGGTTTTGATTGGAACCAGAACAACGATGGCTGTGATTGAGTGGTTAAGGCCAGGTGATTTGGCACCAGAGCAATCAAAACTGTATCGACTGCTGCACCGCGGGCACCGCCACTCACGCGGGCGGGAATGTTTCCAGGCGCGGCGGGCGGTTTGTAAAGCAGCTTTGTCGATGCGCCTTTGGGTGACGCGGCAGGCGAAGCGATGGGTGACGATGGGAGCGCTAAAGCGGCAGTGGGTGAAGGGCTCACCTGAGCTGTTCCTTTAGACAAGGGGATCAATAATGCGGCAAGTAATCCAGCAAAACAAAGTGGGGGTTTCATATGTTGCTTCCTAGGACGCGGTAGATGCTAGTAGTCTCTTCTTTGCCTTTCAATTTAATAGTTTGCACCAATTCCGTTGCAAATTTCCCATCAAGCAGCTCAAGAGTAGATTGCCCTATGAGAATTCGGCACGGATCTGTTGGGGCATAATCTTTATCGAAGCTTTCGAGCCGTTCCGCAGTATTGACGGTATCCCCGATCATCGTGAACTCGAGGCGGTCACTGGTTCCGATGCAGCCTGCCACGGCTGGTCCACTGGAAATTCCGACGCGCACTTGGACCGGTGCGCGTCCGCGCGTTTCCCAAACGTCATTGAGCCGACAGAGCTCGGTGCCCATATCCAGCGCACAATGTACAGCGTTGCAGGCATCTCTTCGGATGTCAGCGCGTCCCCCATGTATTTGTCGATCACGCCGTGATGTCGCTCAACCTGAAGCGCCAGGGCTTCCAGATATTCATTTACCCAATCCATGACGTCGGGCGGTTGCAACTTCTCTGAGATAGCTGCGAAATTTCGGAAATCGGTGAAGAGCACGGTGGCGAACAGCTTTTGTGGACGTGGACGGTGACCCTCCATGAATTCGTCTCGATGCAGCCATATCGACTGGGCGACGGCTGGGGATACATTCTGAGAAAACAGGCGCATGAGCATCTCACGATCTTTGCGCTCCTGGTAGCGCATGTAGCCAGTGACGATCGCCGCTGCGATGAGATTCGCGCCGAGCGCCGGTATGAACGGCAGCCAAAAATCATGGACAAACGCAATCCAACAAATCGCGGAAAGCGCTCCGGCAAGCGCACAGCACACTGCGAGTAATAGCAACGGACGACGGACGAAAAAACCAACTATGCCACCTAGAAAGCACCAGAGAAAAATCCAGGCGAGTTCCATCGGTTCACTGCATGACGTTGTTGGTTTGTCGCCGCGTCCGGCAGCGCGAAGCAGTTGATTCAGGATTTGGGCGTTGAGCTCGACGCCCGGCGCATTAACCTGCAATGGAGTTGTCTCGAAATCGTGCGCGCTCTCCGCCCCTTCCCCGATCAGTACGATCTTGTCGCGCCAAGCCTGCTCGCTAACTCGATTGCTTAGAACATCGTCCAGCGAATAAGTCGTAAACTTCCGTGGACTCTTGAAATCGAGCAAGAACTGGTGACCGCCATCCTGCGCGCGAATATATCCTGCATCGTGCGATCGAAAGCGTGGGAAACTGGCTTTACCGATGTGGAATCTGGAGCCCTCTTGCTTCCCGCTGATTCCCGTCGTTAACGCAAGCGCAAGCGCAAACGAGGGGTAAACGTGATCTTGAGTATCCCACAGAAAGAGAAAACCGCGGCGCACTGCGCCAAGCTCGAACGGAAAATCGTTGAACCCGTAGCGTTCCGGAGTTGCCGCCAGTTGCGGCGGAAATCCGACCTTAACAGGGTGTTCGGCATCGCCGAATTTGAAGATCCCAACGATATTTGGATTCTGTTCAAAAACGCGATTTAGTTCGGCGAGATGACTACCATCTCGTGGGACAGCTACGTCGCGGTAAATATCAAGCCCAATTGCAATCGGGTGCGCGTTGGCAATGGTCTGCAACAGCTTCGCAAGAAGATCATCCGGAACCGGGAAATCATATCTGGCGATATCGTTTTCCGTAATTTCTACTATAACAATGCGCGAGTCCGCGGTGGCGGGTCCGGCTCGCCACGCGAGGAATTTGTCGTAAGCCAGAAATTCGACCGATTGAAGCAGGCCCAGCTCGCGCGCTCCGGCGACGAGTGCGAAAACGCCGACAGCAAGCACAAGGCTTACTATCGCAGGGTGGCGAAACGCTCCTCGGAGCTTTGTCATCACATCGCTTACTGCATACTCGGATCGAGCCTAAAAATCGGCACCGTTTTTCACATTAGTTTCCCCAAGGACACGATAAATTTTAGTTTTTCTACTTTTACCCTTCAACTCTATCGCTTGCACAAACTCCGTCGCGAATTTCCCGTCGAGTAGCTCAAACGTTGAATGCCCAATGAGAATCCGGCAGGTGTCGCTGGCCGCGTAATCCTTGTCATAGCTTTCAAGTCGCGCGGCCGTATTGACCGTATCGCCCATCACAGTGAACTCCAACCGATCGCTACTTCCGATGCAGCCTGCGACAGCCGGACCGCTAAAAATGCCGACGCGCATTTGCACGGGCGATCGTCCGAGCCTTTGCCAATCAGCATTCAGTCGGCGAAGCTCGCCGCCCATGTCAAGGGCGCAATGCACTGCATTGGCGGCGTCCTGTTGGACATTGGCATCGGCAGTAAGAGCAGCAGGAAAGCCGAACACGGCCATGATCGCGTCGCCCATGTATTTATTGATGAATCCGCCGCGCGCCTCAATGTGCCGTGCCAGAGACTGCATGTAATCGTTAATCCACTCCATTACCTCCGCAGGCTGGAGATCCTCTGATACCGTTGAGAAATTGCGGAAGTCGGTAAAGAGCACGGTGGCGGTAAGTTTTTGCGGGCGTGGCCGATGCCCGTCCATGAATTCCTCACGATGCGTCCACATCGACTCGGCAATGGTGGGCGACACGTGCTGTGAGAATAAACGCATGAGTGTTTCACGATCTTTACGCTCTTGGTAACGTGTGTAGCCCATTACCAGGGCTGCCGCGGCCAGGTTGCCTCCGAGGGCGGGCAGGAACGGCAGCCAAACATCATGGACGAACGCAATCCAACAGATGGCGGAAAGCGCTCCTCCAAGTGCACAGCACGCGCCGAACAAAACTAAAGGGCGACGAATGAGAAAGCCAATCCCGCCGCCCAGAATGCACCACGCAAGAATCCATGCAAGTTCTGCCGGCTCCCCCCACGACGTTGTCGGTTTATCGCCACGTTCGGCAGCTCGGAGCAGTTGATTGAGGATTTGGGCGTTAAGCTCAACACCCGGAAAGTTAGCTTGCAGCGGAGTTGTCGAAAAATCGTGCGCGCTCTCAGCGCCTTCACCGATTAGCACGATTTTGTTACGCCAAACCGCGGCGTCGACGCGATTGGCGAGAACATCGTCAAGCGAGTAAGTAATAAACTTTCGCGCGCCCTTGAAGTCGAGCAGGAATTGATGACCGCCATCCTCCGTGCGGATGTATCCTCCATCGTTCGATCGAAAGCGTGGGAAACTGGCTTTGCCGATTTGGAATGCGGAATCTTCTTGTTTAGCGGTGATTCCCGTTTGTAACGCAAGCGCCAGAGCAAAGGATGGGTAAACGTGGTTTTGAGTATCCCACAAAAAGAGAAAACCTCGCCTGACTGCTCCAAAGTCGGACGGAAAGTCGTTGAACCCAAAGCGTTCAGGATTTTCTGCTAATCCCGGCGCGGGGGAGATTTTAATGGCGTGCTCCGCGTCGCCGAATTTGAAAATCCCGACGATATTCTGGTTTTGTTGGAACACACTATTCAGCACGGCAAGACGGCTGCCATCTCGCGGCACAGCTACATCGCGGTAAAGGTCCAGCCCGATCGCTGTTGGTTTTGCGCTGGAAATCGTTTCCAATAGTCTTGCAAGAAGATCGTCGGGAATCGGGAAATCGTATTTGGCGATGTCGTTCTCGGTTATCTCCACAATGACAATGCGCGGACCCGTCGTTTCCGGCCCTGCTCGCGAGGTCAGAAATTTGTCATACGCCAGGAATTCCGCAGACTGAAGTAGTCCAAGCTGGCGCACGCCAGCAAGCGCCGCGAAAACGCCAATGCTGAGCATGAGACTCGCCACCCACGGGTTGCGAAATGCTCGTCGGAGCCGCGTCATTAGACGGCTTACAGCCAATTACCAATAATAAGGTAAGGCGCCCAGTAACAGGGATGAGCGTAACGCGGATCAGACAGTAGTTTCACCTGTGCCGTCTGAAGCGCCTTGGCTTTTGAGATATCCGGATGCTGATGTAATTGAGTGTAAAAATCGGAAACGAGCGTTGACGACGATTGGTCGTTCACGAACCATAATGTCGCAAACGCACTCCTTGCGCCTGCTTTAATCGCTATACCCGCAAGTCCAAGCGCCGCGCGATCGTCTCCGGCGGCTGTCTGGCAAGCGCTCAGCGTAAGCAGTTCTACTGGTTTGTCGCGGAGCTGGCTGGGACGAATCAACTGTTCGAGATCGTCAAGCGTAAGCTTGCTATCGTATGTTAATACAAAAGTCTTCTTCACATCCGAGTCAAAATGACCGTGCGATGCGATGTGAACGATCGAATAATTTTCGCCGACAAACTCCTTGTCGATGTTTGTCTTGACGAACTGCCGATTCATCAGTTCGCTGCCGCCGTACAGTTTCTTAAGGCTGCTCATTTCGCCCGACACGTATTGCAAGGCAGCGAATCCCTGCACCCCATCCGAAAGACCGTTCGCTACGAGCGCGATAGTTTCTCTCTTGAATGCTCTTGGCTCCATCAATGTCAAGCCAGGTGTGACCGCAACAGCATATTTCTCGATAAGATATTTCTGTCCGTCGTACAGCGCAGCCATGGGGATGTTACGAAGCGCGCCATCGGGGATGAAAACAAGTGTGTCGATTTTGGAACCCGCGAGGAGCGGTTCGAGCGGCTTGATCAGCCAATCGTAAAGCTGCTTGGCTTGCTCGAGATATTCGTAAGTTGTCCGTTTTTCGAGATTCACTCGAAACTGATGCGCAACGTTCTCCAGCATTGCGTCCGTCGCCGATGATTTCACCCGACGCAAACCAGAGGGCAGACTGACTAACATCTCTGTGCGATTGGGGAGCGGAATGATATAAACGACCGCCGCAGTCTGCGAAACCGTCTCGACTTTTGTGATTTTGGATTTCAACAGGTTTACACACTCGTCTTGAAAGTAATCCTCCAGTTCAGCCGACTTAAGCAGCTCCGCAGAGTCGCGCGCCTCAAGCAGCATTTTGTCGAGGTCGGCCGCGTTTTTTGCCGAATCGGCCCGCTGCAGTAACAAATCAGCGAGCTGGAAATACATTGCTCCTGCAACATCCCGGAAGGATGAGTGCGCATTTGGGTTCCCGTAGCGCAGCGCAACATCGTGCCGGATCAATTGCAGCGTTTGCACGGCGCGTCGATATGCGGCGATCGCCGATTCGTCATTATGTTTTGCGCGCAGCAATCGACCGCTCTGCCACTCCCAGCGATACAGCGCGTCAGCTGACTTGAGTTCTTGCGCCAGCACAAGGGCCTTGCGGGTCAGGGTCAGGGCTTCGTCATATTTCTTCTCAGCCTCATAGAGTTCGCCCTCGTAACCGCACGCATACGAGAGCGCACGCTTATCGCCAATGGCCTCCGCGACCGCAGCCGCTTTCTGATAAGCTTGAAACGCGCTTAATCGCAGATCGTTATCGTGATCCGGCGAAGCCATAAAAATCTGGTTGAACGTCTGGCCGGCGCTAAGCAACTGATAAGCCTTCTCGTGCGAGTTTGTAAGCTTCGACGCTTTCTCCACTGCCTTGTCAGCCCACGTTTCGGCATTCTCATAGTCGTCCGCTTCCACCGCGCTCCGGGCGAGATTTGCGCACGCTTGCGACGCTAATTCCCGATCGTGAGCTTCCGATGCCAAATCCATTGCGGCTTTGTAGTTCTTCACCGCATCGTCTAACTCCTGTCGGTAGCTATGGAGATTTGCCAAGTTGTTGAGAGCGATAGCTTCGACATGTACGTCCTTCGCTACACGGGCAAGTTTGATGCTCTCTTTCAAAGTCACTTCCGCTATGTCCTCGTGTCCGGCCATATGGTCATGCGCGGCGTGCTCCTTTGCTGCCGGGGCCGCGAGGGTGTAAATCGCACCGAGCGCCGCTTTGATTCGCGCACGATGCTTCAAATCCGCGGGAGAGGTAATCTCTTGCGCATGCGCCAAGATTTCAGTCGCGAGTCTCGTTTGACCAAGCGCATAGTACGCAGCTGCGAGATGAATTTCGGTTTCGATCTGCCCGGAGGAATTCTTTGCGTTCTCAAAAAGCGCATCGGCTTTCTTCCAATGGACAACCGATTCTGCAAACGCGCCAGTTGTCGTCAGACGCTCTGCCGACGCAAATTCCTCATCCGCTGTTGCAGCCGGCAATTTGTCACTCAGTACGAGTAACAAAAACAGAACCGCTGCAAGCAAAGCCATCGTAGGGGGTGAACGCTGCAAGGCGGCATTATCGCAGGAACCATTGGTGTTTCCAAGCATCATTTATCGCGTGTTTCTCTGCGCACTTGATCTTGGTTCGCAATTGATCACGCTTCCAACGTCGCTGTTAAGTCCCGAGAGCCAGTTGCTGGAGCGTTGCACGGCTCTATTGCGCGGCGATTCCAGCAGTTTTATTTCAACTGGCCGCGGCGGAACCGAGCCCTCTCCAGAGGAATTGCAAACCACGTTCTAACACGGAACGTGATTCGTTGAATCGTTAGATCGGAAATGCAGCAGTCATAGACCACCGCTACAGAGATCGGAAAGTCAGGGTCCCGGCCTCTCGATCGTCGCGCGAAAATTTCGCAGATGCTCGGAGAAACGCGGTGCTTGAAAATCGGCGTGCGATCGAACATCTTCGAATAGTTGGGTAAGCGCGGGATTTCTTACCGCGCCTGGCCCCTCTTGGGTGACCGCGGTGGAGAGTCGATCAAGCGCAAGAACAAGTCTTTGAGCGCGTCGGAAAAGTTCATCCGGCGATGTTTCTTTTGAAACAATGAATTCGGATTCCGTTGCTGCCAGCGCACGAAGAAGCTGGTGGGCAATGTCATCGCTCAATCGGGATTCCGCTGCTCGGCGCGCTAGTAAATCAGCTTGTTGTTGTGTACCGGCAAATACGGCGGAGCTCGTTGTCCCAGCGGGTGGATCAATGACAGGCAGGTTCGTTGGCTGTGCAGTCGCTTTGGTCAACAGCCAGGCCAGGCCCTTCCACCTGTTAACTTCGTCCGTGTCGGGCGTTCCATTTTTTGAGAGTGCCCAACTCATCTCGCGCAAGGCCACCGCTTGCCCCACGAGCCACGCTCGCAGCCCACTCTGCGGATCGTCGTCTCGCCAGTGTTTCGGCTCGGCGACAGATTGTCGATCGAGTTCGAAGGTAAGCTCTGGATGGCCAGCCTTCAGGATGTCGGACTCAAGATTTTGATGGCACGCGACGCAAGTGTTTGCGCGCACATAAAAACTTTTTAGGTCGCGCATGCCGGCAGTGACACGCATGGCGTAAGTCCAATCCTTCCGTGTATGGCCACGCAACCACGATTCCGCCGCACTATGACAACTTTCGCAAGACACGCCTTCATCCGGATGCGCCGTCGGCATGAGTCGTGCGGGCGCAACAGATTGGAAGGGTGAATGACAGACCGTGCAACGAGTGCTCTCCTGTGCTGCGGGCAAGCGTAGGGCCTCAGCCATTCGCGCGGAGCGGGCATTGGTTAAAATAGCGTATGAGCGCGTGTGAAAATCTTTCTGCAACCACGTGAGATATTGGTTGCGCTTCTCCCCTGCTCCGCCGTGACAACTAGACGATTTGCAACCGGCAACGCCCACGAATTGACTACCTTTAAGTGGCGCGACTTCTACTTCCGTTCCCGGACTGCTTGGGCCCGAAGCCAGGAAGAAGGCAATCGGACCCAGCCAGCACAGAACACTTCGAAACACGCTGTCGATGCTAATGGAAATCGCAATGGCAAACCATTCCAAAAACTCGATGTGGGATGGATTGATTCCGGCAATGGGAAAGTTCTTCCAAAAGAAACTCGGAAAAGGTATTTTGGGCTGTCGCCCGAAATGAACCGACATGCAGAAAGTCGTTGAAAAACTTCCTGGAGATCAGGCGCGGAGCGATCAACTGATCGAGTATCTGCCCGCGCTTGAAGAAGTGCCACGCGCCCAAGTGCGAGCGATTACAATCAGTCGGGTACCGATTTTGTTCGCCGTTCTGTTTTTGGGAATGTCACTTTCTCGAATCGCGAACGCCGGAGAAACGAGCCGTAAGGCGGGGGCCGAACTTATTTCAAAAGAAAATATGGTGGACAGCTCCAGGCCGCCTGGGGAGTGGCGGACGGCAACCGTCGGTCAAGAACTCATCGTGCACGATCGACTGCGGACGGGAGAAGACAGCCGTGCGGCGGTCCAATTTGGCGATTCGAGCATCCTGCGGATCGACGAACTGACCGAGGAAGAGATCTTGCCGCCGCAGGTCGCGAGCACCAAGCCGACGATGGACCTGAAGCAAGGTTCCGCTTATTTTTTTAGCCGGGAAAAGTCACGTGAAATACACGTGCAAACTCCCGCTGCGAACGGCGCGATCCGCGGCACCGAATTTGTCGTAACTGTAGACGCAAATGGCTCCGCGAGTTTTACGATTCTGGATGGTGAGGTAGAGATCTCTAACTCGCAAGGTTCGGTCTCAGTTCAGAGCGGCGAGCGGGCAGAGATACAACCCGGCGGCACGCCGACCAAGACAGCCGTGAGTAACGCGATGGATTCGGTTCAGTGGTGTTTTTATTATCCGGGCGTTCTCGATATCAACGATCTGGCGCTTTCTCCGCAAGAGCAGGACAGGTTACGAGAATCGCTATCGGCCTATAGCCAGGGGGACATACTGCGGGCGCTTGCAGAGTATCCACGCAACCGCGTGCCTGCTTCATCCGGCGAAAAAATTTATCGTGCGGGCTTGTTCCTCGTAGTCGGTCAGGTCGGGAAAGCAAATGCTCTATTGCGCGAAGTTGACCAGAACGCTCCCGGTCGCCAGGCGCTTACCACCTTGATTGCAGCAGTTACGTTAAAGGAAAAATCAAGTTCAGCGCCACCGCAAACGGCGACCGACTGGATTGCAGAATCCTATTACCGGCAGTCGAAGTCCGATCTCGCCGGCGCCCTCCAAGCGGGGGAGCGCGCGACCAACCTCGATGCAAACGCTGGTTTTGCCTGGACGCGAGTCGCTGAGTCGCAATTCAACCTTGGTCGGGTGCCGGAGGCAAAGGCGGCACTCCAGACAGGTCTCAAGCTCGCGCCGCGCAGCCCGGCCGCGCACGCGTTGCGCGGATTTGTCCTGAGCGCGGAAAACAACCTCAAGGACGCCAAGGATTCTTTCGACACGGCGATCGCTCTCCACTCCGCGCTGGGCGATGCATGGCTCGGCCGTGGTTTATGTCTCATTAAACAGGGTCAAGTTGAAGCTGGCCGGCGTGATCTTCTGATAGCTGCCGCGCTGGAGCCAAATCGCGCCATCTTTCGCAGGTATCTGAGTGAGAACTTCAGCACCGTTGGCGGCGGAACAACAACACCCAAGCAACCAAACCCGCGCCCTGAGAAAACTCCAAGGCCGAAACCGCGCAATGCGCAAACAACTCCGCGCGCTGAGAAAGCCGCAACCTCAAAACCGCGTTCCTTGCAAACAACTCCGCCCCCGGAGATAGCCGCAGCCCCGACACCGTACCCCGCGCAATCTGTCCCAGGTCTACAGATAGGCATAGGCATAGGCCGGGGACAGCGATATACCCATCCTTCTCGACGTATAACACCCCCACCGCGCGGGGAGGATTCAGGGCATCATCAGCAAGGCAATCAATCCGACCAAACACTGCCACATAGTGCTGGTAATCAGCGCAGCCAAACACAGCCGCTGCCTTTTCAGCATGGCGGATCCAGCCAACAAACACCGTCGCATGGCGCTGGCAATCAGGGAAGGCAGCTACCACGGCCTGTAGGCAAACCGATCAAAATGCGGACACCGCCTCCCCCGCGGGTTGGTTAGGCCTCTTTTGACGTTTGTTATTGCAATGAGTTAATGGAGACTCGCCAAGTCAAGCGCCTCATTCGCGGCTCGGCAATCGCGGGCGGCATTCTGGCGGCGACGATATTGGGACTCGCCTGCTTGCGCTATTCATTCGCAGAACCTCTGGTGCGGTTGAGCTACGATTTGCCCTTCATCTGGCGAACCACGCTCGACACCCACGAGATTACGCTTGTTTATCTCGATGAGTATTCGGCCAAGCAACTGAACCAGCCGTTAGACGATGTCTGGAACCGCGCGTTGCACGTCCGCCTCCTGGATCGTCTGACGCAGGAAAAAGCGCGTCTCGTTTTTTACGACATCGTTTTCGATGCCCCTGCACCGGATCCCGCTGCCGATGCAGCTTTTGCAGAGTCCATTCGCAGCAATGGAAAAGTAGTTCTCGGTGCGGCTCTTGATATTGTAGACCGGCTTGGCAGCGTGAGACAGGAGAGAGTCTCCGCGCCTGCGAAAGTGCTGCGCAAAGCCGCAGCCGGATACGGAATCCTCGCCTTCAGACCTGTGGACCCCGATTACGGCGTGCGCCAGATGTACTTGAGCGGAACTAGTGTTGTGCCAACCGCGACATGGCGCGCTGCGGAAGCGCTGGACGCGAAGATCACGCACCAGCCACGGGAGAAGATTGGACAGCTCTGGCTCAATTACTATGGACCCCGAGACAGCTTTTCCTCTGTGAATATCGCCACGGCGCTCGCTCCGGACGGACTTCCGCCCGGTTACTTTAAGGATCGAATTGTAATGGTCGGACCGCGGTCAGCGGTCGGTTATCTCGGGGTCGGAAGGGACGAGTTCGCCACGCCGTATTCCAGGTGGAACCGCCAATTTTCTCCTGGCCTCGAGATCCATGCAACCATTCTGCTTAATTTGTTGCGCAGCGACTGGCTGACTCGAATGCCACTGAATTGGGAAACTGCCTTGATCGTGTTCGCTGGGTTGGTGGCCGGCAGCCTCGCTTTCTTCCGCCCGCTTTTGGCTGCTGTGCTAACGGTCATCATTTCGATAGGAATCGCATGTGGCGCCTGTTGGCTCGTGTGGAACCAACGAACTTGGTTTGCCTGGCTGGTTCCCGCGGCGGTCCAGATGCCACTCGGTCTGGCTTGGGCTGTCGGTTCCCAGTATTTGCTCGAATCGCGGCGCCGCAAAGAATTGCGCAACGCATTCGGCTTCTATCTGTCGCCTCAGATGGCTGACAAGATCGCGAATTCTGATTTCAACCTCCGGCCGGGTGGAGAGGTGGTCGAAGCGACGGTTCTTTTTACGGACCTTGAAAATTTTACGACACTTTCTGAGGACCTCGACCCGAGCGAAGTTTCAGCAATCCTGATTGCGTACTTCGAACAAACCACGCGCTGCATTCTCGGGGAAAAGGGAACCATCATCAAATATGTCGGTGACGCTGTGATGGCGGCATGGGGGGCTCCTATCGACGACCCCGCACAAGCAACCCGCGCCGCGGAAGCAGCATGTGACCTCCGCGCTTTGACGGAAATAGAGGTGCGGGGAAAAAAATTGCGAACGCGGATCGGGATCAATAGCGGCAAAGTGCTCGCCGGTAATCTCGGCTCATCGTTTCGATTCGATTATACGATGATCGGAGACACGACGAACTTCGCGTCGCGTCTTGAGTCCCTGAACAAATACCTCGGTACCCAGATCCTGATTTCCGAGGCCGTGAGAGAACAGCTGGACGGCAAATTCAATACCCGGCCCCTCGGCGAATTTCGGGTGGCAGGCAAGGTTCATAGCATTTGTATTCACGAGTTGCTCGGCCGTGGCGATGCAGATTCGGCGCAGCGAGCCTGGATCGAGGCCTTCGAGGCAGGGCTCGACAAATTTCGGACAGGGAAATTCTCCGATGCGGCCGATTTGATGAGCCGAGTCTGTCAACTCCGGGGCGGTTCCGATGGACCGGCAGAGTTTTACTTGCGAAAGATCGCGATCGTCCGAGGCCAGGATGTGAAGAACTGGAATGGAATTATTGAACTGTCGGAGAAATGACGGTCACGAAGATCAGCAGCAACCGCGTCCTTTTTACGAATAAATCAGGCCAACGCGAAAGTTCTTCCAGAACAAGTACCGGTAATGTATTTCTTGGCTGTCGCCTCAAAACGATGCGATATGCAGGAATCCCCTGAGAAACTTTCCGGTGAACCGCTGGGCAATTCGCTTCAGTCCGACGAAAGCTCGATCCAACATGGATGATTGCTTCGTGAGCGCGCCTGAAATCATAATCTCTCGGTATGCGGGTTTTTAACCGTTCACACGTTCCGTGGGTAATTTTTGTCGTGCTCGCCACATTGGCAGCATTCTGGATTTACCTCGGTAACTTTAAGCCAGAGCTTTTGCCTGCCGGGTTCCGATTACCGCGCTCGCTGATCCATAAGCCTTCGGATCATCGCAGCATCGGCGGCACGCCGCTTGGGCTCGTACTCGGCACAATCTCGTTGGGCATATTTGTGTTCGCGGCGCTGCTCGGTGTGCGCAAGAAGCTGCCGTTTCTCCCGCTAGGAAATGTGCAACGCTGGTTACGCGGTCATATCTGGCTCACGCTGCTCACCATTCCGCTGGTTCTTCTGCACAGCGGTTTTCGTCTCGGTAGCCCGATGACGACGACGCTGATGGTGCTCTACGCGATCGTGATGGTGAGCGGAATTTATGGCCTCATTCTGCAACACAAGTTGCCGACGATGATGAAGGAATCGTTGCCGGCGGAAATTGTTTTCGAGCAAATTCCGAATGTGCGCACGCAACTCTACGCCGCGGCGGAAAAATTGCAGCGCAGTTTGAAACAGCAGGCGACGAGCGGATCGGCCGTGGTAGCTACCGATGTTTCGCAGGAGGAAGTACTCGCCGGTTTCATCGAGCAACGACTGCTCCCGTACCTGCGTGCTCACCGTGGCGAAAAATATCGCCTTGGTCACGCGCGCGAAGCAGATGAAATTTTTCGTCACCTCAGATTACGCGTCGACGAAATGTATCGGCCGCGCGTCGATGAAATGCGCCGTTGGTGCGAGGAGCGCCGCCTCACCGACACACAACTGCGGATGCAATACTGGCTGCACGGCTGGCTTTTCGTGCACGTCCCACTTTCGTTTCTGCTCCTGCTCATGACGGTGTGGCACGCCTTCGTCACGCTCTTTCGTTATTGATGCGCCATGGATGAAGAACGCGGTACGCAACGGGAAATCGCGAAGAGTTATCGCGATCGCGTGCAATCACGTTTTACGCGATCCGTGTGGCGCAGCGCCCGATTTCTCCTCACTGTTGTGCTCTTTGCCGGCGGAGTAGTTGCGATTTATTACTGCGAGAAGGAAAAGCCGCAGGAATTTTTCAACCCCGGTCCGCTTTCGCGTTCGCACGCGCATTTGCAAGGCGCCATCGCTCTGCGTCCATTCACGAAAGGTGTCGTAAGATCCGCCTTCGGCGGCAAACAGGGCTGCACTTCCTGTCACGTGCCCGAGCGCCTCACGAGTAGTTCTGCAGGACAGCCGCCGGCATTTTTTCACGTGCTGAATGAACGCTTCAAAAAAGGTGCGCCGTCATTCGCGCGTATCGACCGCGCCTGCGAGCAATGTCATCAACAGCACGATTTCCACGAGCCCAATGTCGTCACCAATCGCTCGTGTTCGGCGTGTCACAGAGAACACCAGGGATTAGACGCGCTGATGCGAACCGTGAATCTGGATTGCGCTTCGTGTCACAACAACACCGCGATCATGCAAGCTTCGGCCGAGCGCGGAAAACAACTGCCGCGCGACCGTTTCCATCTGAATCCGAGGCTCGTGAACTTCCGCCAGGTCGTTCTGCAACTTCCGCGGCCGGCCAACGGCTACACAAAGACGTTCGCCTCGTTCAGCGAAGGTCATCCGCCATTTCAATTGCAGCGCGATAATGTGCGCGACAATGATGTGTTGCGTTTCAATCATGCGCGTCATCTGAACAGCAGCGACATTCCGCCGACGAAAGCCGGCAAGCTCGATTGCAACTACTGCCATCAACCCGAGCCGAACGGCCGCTACATGCAGCCGATTAGTTTCGAAGCGCACTGCCAGGAATGTCATTCGCTGCAGTTCGATGTACGCAATCCGGATTTCCAACTACCGCACGGCGACGCGCAGCTCGTCCGCACATTTTTGCGCACGTTGCCCGCACAGTATGGAGAGCTAGCCAGGCGGAAGCCCGACATAACAAATGAAAGTCAAGTCAATCAATTCGCAGCCCAACAGGTGAAAGGTCTTCTCCGTCAATTTGCTCCTTATGAGGAAAGGCACCGCTCACAGTATGACAATGTAGAAGAACTCGAGCATGCGGTTTTCTTTACTGTTGATCCATATAAGGCAGCTAAGGGCTTCGATTCGGCAACCCGCGCGAAATACACTGGCTGCGCTTTTTGTCATGAAGTGAAACAAACCGCCGGCGCTTCGTATCCGACGGCCGAAATCACGAAGCCTGTCATGATCGAGCGCTGGTTGCCGCACGCGAGTTTCAGTCACCCCAAACACGCCCTGGTGGCGAGCTGCCGCGAATGTCACGTCGCCGCGGCATCGAGCCGGTCAACTTCTGATGTTCTCATACCGCCGAAAGAAAGTTGCGTGCGTTGTCACAGTGCGGGAGGCATCGCGCGCAAGGCGAGCGAATGCGCCACCTGCCACTTGTATCATTCTCCTGATCAACCCGGCGCTACAGCGATGACCGGCTCGAAAATTTCGTTTAAACAAATGTTGTTAAAGTTAGATGCGCGCGGGCATTAAGATTCAGGGAAGCACACGCTTGCAGCGTGCTCTCCCCAAAACTAAGATACCGTATCTTTCGATATAAAATGCGCTCCCTCGTTACCGCGCTGAAAAAAATCCAGAGCCAGTTTGGTTATCTGAAACGCGAAGCGCTCGAGCAATATTCCGAGGAAACCGGTGTGCCGCTGTATCGATTGCATTCCGTGGCTAGTTTCTTTCCGCATTTTCAACTCACGCCGGCCAAGCCCGTGACGTTGAAAATCTGCCGCGATATGGCTTGTCACATCGCCGGCTCGGGAAAAATGCTGCGCGATCTGAAGGACTCCTTAGGCAAAGACAACGGCGCCCGCATGATTCATGTCGAAGGCGTCTCGTGCCTTGGCCGCTGCGATCGCGCGCCCGCTGCGTGCGTTTCCGTCACAGGATCGGAGCACGATTGTTTTTATCTCAAACGTGCCGCCGTCGAGCTGAAGGAAATTGCGCAGGACTGGTTGCGCGGTGAAGCGCGTCCCGCCGATCACGATATCGATCAACCTTTCTCGTTCGCGCCGGTCACGATCGATCCATACGCGGGCAAATCGCCGGAATACGCCGGCGTCATGCGTGCGCTCCAGATTCGCGATGCAGCACTCGCTCGGGCCGCGAATCTTCTTTCAGAGAAATTCGATTGGCCGCCGGACGACATCGCGCGCTTCCGCACCGGCGCGCTGCAAACCAAATTCGAAGGTGCGTTGGCCGAGCAGGTGGAAGAAGCATTGCGTTGCTGGCATACGGAAGACGATTGGGCCAAGGGACCTGAACTTGCCGGTTGGTCGGAAATTTTGCTCAACGAATTGAAGGATGCCGATCTGCGAGGTCTCGGCGGCGCCGGAATTCCGGCAACGCAAAAATGGCGCGACGTGCGCGACGCCGTGCGCACCGCGGTTCGACGCCGCGACGACACGCGCGCTTTCATCGTCGTGAACGGCGACGAAAGCGAGCCCGGCACGTTCAAGGACCGCGAGCTGCTTTTGCGCACCCCGCATCTTGTCCTCGAAGGCGTGATCCTCGCCGCGCTCGTCACGGGCGCGACCGAAGGTTTTATTTTCATTCGCCACGAATATCCCGAGCAGATCGAAGCCTGCCGCAGGGAGATCGCACGCGCGGAAGAACTGGGCGTGTGCGGACCGAATGCGTTGCTGCTCGGCCGGCCGTTTCCGGTTTCAGTATTTGTTAGCCCGGGCGGCTACATTTGCGGCGAACAAAGCGCGCTCATCGAAGCGATGTCCGATCGTCGCGGCGAACCACGCAATTTGCCGCCGAAGCTGGAAACGAACGGCCTCGATGATCGACCGACGTTGGTGAGCAATGTCGAAACCTTCGCGTGGGTTCCGTACATCTGCGTCAACGGCGGCGCCAGTTACGCAGCGCAAGGTCTGAACGAATGGAAAGGGCGGCGCTTGTTTTCCGTTTCCGGCGAGGTGAAAAGGCCGGGAGTTTACGAAGTGCCGATGGGATTAACCTTGCGCGAGCTGATTTATGGCGAGCAATTCTGCCAGGGCATCGTTGGTGATCGGAAACTAAAAAGCCTCGCTCCATCCGGACCAAGCGGCGGATTTCTTCCGGCGAAATTAACTACGACGGCCGGTTTGCCACGCGACCACACGAACAACAAATCGTGGCAGGCACTCGTTAGGCGCCGCGGACTCGATCCAAACGCAAATGAATTGGATATTCTCGATCTGGAACTGGAGCTGAATTTGTTCCGTGCACTGAGCCCGACGCAGGCGCTCGGCGCAGGATTAATCGTTTACGCCGAAGGTCGCGACATGGCGCAGGAAGCAGTGAATTCGCTCGAATTTTTCCGAAACGAATCCTGCGGTAAATGCGTGCCGTGCCGATTGGGCGCGCAGAAAATGGTCTCATTAGGCGAAAACTTGCTCGATGGAAAAATTAGTCGAGCGCGTTGGTCTGACGAGCTGTTGCCGCTCGTCGCCGAGATGGGTCGCGCCATCGAGCTTGCGTCGATCTGCGGACTCGGCCGTTCCGTGCCCGTGCCGTTGCGCACCGCGATTAACTACTTCAACGACGACGTGAGCAAATATCTGAAGCAATGAACTCACGATCCGATATCAATGAGAGCTCCCCGAACCTGAATCACCGCGCAAACTGAAATGCCAATAATTCCCGAAAGATCCGGCGGCCTTTTCGTTCGTGACGACGACGAAGATTTGTTCAGCCGCGATATCAACGGACAACTTGTCAGGCTGGATGCGCCGACGCAGGGCGATTACGAAAAGCAGGTCACACTGCAGATCGACGGGCAATCGATCACCGTGCCGCTGGCCGAGCCGTTGAAGGATGCGAACGGCAATGTTGTGCAGGACCTCGATGGTCAGACGACGCCGCGTTACACCACGATCTACGACGCCGCGATGAAGCTTTACGGCGACGAAGCGAAGATTCCGATCCCGACACTTTGTCACTTGCCGCACATGAAACCAGTCGCGGTTTGTCGTTTGTGTGTCGTCCAAATCTACGGACAGAAACGCGGCAAGCGCGCGGCCGAGCGAAAACTTCTTCCCGCCTGTCAGCATCCCGTGAAAGACGGAATGGAAGTTTTCACCATGAATGCGCCGGGACCGGACGGGGATCGCGTTCGCCAATCCGTGAAGGTTGTCACGGAATTACTTGCTGCTGATTGTTTGAAGCCCGCACCGCATCCGGAAGTCGCGAAGGAACTCGCACGGTTCAACGAGCTCGGTGAAATGGTGGACCGCACCGGCGCGAACGCATCGTGTTTCAAACTCGATGTTCTCTCGGAACCGCCGCCCACTCCGCGAGAACGCGCAGGTCGCCGCAAACTCGATGCATCATCGCCGGTGTTCACCGTCGATCACAGCGCCTGCGTTTTGTGCGATCGGTGCATCCGCGCATGCGATGATGTGATGGAAAATCACGTAATTGGTCGCACCGGCAAAGGCAATACGGCCGGCATCGGCTTCGATCTCAACGACCCGATGGGCGAATCGACCTGCGTGCAATGCGGCGAATGCATGGTCTCCTGTCCGACCACGGCGATCACATTCAAGCCGATCGCAATGGTGAAGCCGCGTCGCACCTCCGGCCGCGCGGCAGTGCTTTCCGCCGTGGAACTGCTGCGCGATCCGGTCTTCGATGGAATACCGCCGAAGTTCCTTCTTTGGCAGCAAGGATTGGTCGTCAGGCGACAACTGCGCCGCGGACAGGTTCTTTGTCGCAAAGGTGAGCCGGGCAACACGGCCTTCATCATTAAATCGGGACAACTCGAAGCGTTGGCGACGCTCGAAGGTGTGCGCGTCTCTCGTGGTATCAGCGGAATGTTGCGATTCTTTCAGCCGCTCGTCTATCGCGCCCAGCTCACGCCGGAAGATTTGATCGCGGGTGAAATGGCGTGCGTGAGCGGTTCACCGCGGGCCGCGGATCTGACGGTGGTCCAAAATGCCGAGGTGTGGGAAGTGCGTCGCAACGTGCTCGACCGTTTGATGCGATTGCCGACACGTCGCGCAAAATTCGAAGCAGCGTATCGCGATCGTTCATTGAATCGCGTACTGGAAGCCATCGAGCTTTTCCGCGATCTCCCACAAGAGGAATACGAAAAAATTGCGGATTATCTGCGCGCGCGAATTTCATTTCTGCGCGTCACGCCTGGTCAGGTGATCTTTCGCCAGGGCGAACTTGCGAACGAAGCATACCTCATTCGGCTTGGACACATTCGCGTCGGCGTACGGCGTCACGGCAACGAACTGCGGGTGCTCACGAAAGGACCGGGAACAATCTTTGGCGAAATTGGTTTGGTCGGCCTTTCCGGGCGCGACGCACTGAAGAGCACCGATCAAGTTGATCGCGAGATCACCGCGGCAATCAACTCCGGAGCAGAAATTCCTGCAGGCGTACGCACCGCGACAGTTTCGGCCTTGAATCACCTCGAGCTCGCGCGAGTCGGTCGCGCCGATTTCATCGAGATGCTGCGACGCTTTCCGGTGCTGCGACGCCGCACCGTCGAACAATCCCTCCGCTCCCTCCGCAGCGACAGCGAAGTCAATCCGCTCATGGCTGATTACGTTGAGCAAGGTCTCTACGAAGGCCAGAGCATTCTCGTACTCGACATGGATCTGTGCACTCGTTGCGACGAATGCACCAAAGGTTGCATCCGTGAGCATGGCGACGAATCGCACGGCGTGCCGATCACGCGCTTGTTGCGCGACGGTCGCCGCTTCGGCGATTATCTCGTCGCGGTTTCGTGTCGCTCCTGCACCGATCCGCATTGCATGTCGGGTTGCCCGGTCGATTCGATTCATCGCGGCAAACATTTGCAGATCGTGATCGAAGATCACTGCATCGGCTGCGGTTTGTGCGCCTTGAATTGTCCCTACGGAAATATTTTCATGGTGCCGAACCAGCGCCACATCGTGGAAGTCCTCGATCCAACCAGACCGCGTGCGAAGAAACGCATCGCGCAGCTCAAAGCCGCAACCTGTGATCTTTGCGATTCTGAAGGAAATCGTTCCTCGCCCAAACCGATGTGTGTCGCCTCCTGTCCGCATGAAGCTGCGTCGCGGATGACAGGTCCGGAATTGTTGAAAGTTGTGACGCAACGCCGCGATCAACGTTTCGGACCAGACGCGGGCCCATTTTGAGAGAAGCTCGTGCATTCGGACGCATCTAAGGGTGCAAAACCGTAGTCCCAAGTCCTTGGAACGGAGAGCAAGCCGTATCCTGCTTTGGTCTCGACGGTGGTAGCGCCGGCGATTATTCATTGAGTAAAACGCGCAGGCGTTCGCTCAGGTCACGAAATGTCCGCTGAGATCAAGACAGAAATCCAGCTCGAGATTGGCCACGTTCTCTTCATGGACATCGTAGATTACTCTACGCGCCTGATCGATGAGCAGCGCGCTTTGCGTGATACGCTTAACGAGATTGTCCGCAGTACCGAGCAATTTCGAGAAGCAGATGCGGCTGGCACTTTGGTTAAGAGTCCTACGGGCGACGGCATGGCGCTCGTCTTCCACAGGAGTCCAGACCAACCGGTGGAATGTGCGCTTGAAATTAATCGTGCATTAAAAGCGCATCCGAATCTGCCTCTGCGCATGGGTGTACACAGCGGGCCGGTGAGCGGCGTTGTCGATGTCAACGATACAACCAGCGTCGCGGGTGCAGGTATCAACATGGCACAGCGAGTCATGGACTGCGGAGATGCCGGTCACATCCTGCTTTCCAAACATGTTGCCGAGGATTTGGAACAATACGCGCACTGGCAGCCACATTTGCATGATCTCGGTGAATGCGAAGTGAAACACGGCGTGCGCGTCTCCGTTGTAAATCTCTACACGGAGGAACTCGGCAATCCAGAACTGCCGGAGAAATTCAAACAGCTCCGCAGCAAAAAGAGAATCAGTGCAGCGGTTTCCAAATCGATGGGAAAAGCGATGCGTCAAACCTCGGCGCTACTTATTGCAGCACTCTTAGTCGCCGGCGCGCTCGTAGCCGCGATGATGATATTTTGGCATCGGCCTTCGACCAAATCAGCGAACGTCTTTCCATCCGCCGAAATTCTGGAAAAAAGCGTCGCTGTTCTTCCATTTGAAAATTTGAGCCGAGATCCCGACAATGCGTATTTCGCAACGGGCATCCAGGATGAAATTCTCACCCGGCTCGCAAAAATCAGTGCTTTGAGGGTGATTTCGCGAAGTTCGACGCAGCAATATGCGGCCAAGCCCGGGAATTTATCGGAAATCGCTCGCCAGCTTAATGTCGCGAACATCTTGGAGGGTAGCGTCCAAAGAGCCGGCGACCGGGTGCACATCAATGTGCAGCTCATTCGCGCCGCGACTGACGAACATCTTTGGGCTGAGAGCTACGATCGCAAACTTGAAAACATTTTCAGCGTTGAAGCCGAAGTCGCAACCGCCATCGCCGAAGCGCTGAAGGCGAAGCTCACCGGTGCAGAGCAACAGGCGCTCGAGCAAAAGCCAACGAGTAATCCAGCAGCGTACGACGCGTATCTGCGCGGAATTGCGCTATGGCGCGACGACAACCTTCTTAACAGGTTCAAGGCGACCCAGCCGCTGGAAGAAGCTGTGCGTCTTGATCCCACTTTCGCGATCGCCTGGGCATTGCTAACCCGGGTTAACTCTCTTGGTTATTCGGTTAGCGCGACAGCGGACCGGCGGGCCGCTGCGCAGGCATCGCTCGATAATGCGCTGAAGCTGAAGTCAGATTTACCAGAGGTACAACTTGCGCAGGCTTTTTATCAATATTGGGTCTCACGCGATTATGAAGGCGCGCGGCACAGTTTCGAACGACTGCGGACGAATCTGTCGAATAGCGCTGATGTTCTGGAAGGACTTGGATTTACCAATACAGCTTTGGGAAGATGGGACGAAAGCCTCGCCTTTTTCGATCAAGCCGTAGCGCTAAATCCGCGCGATCTATTAATGCGCTGGTACGCCGCATGGATACGCGCAGGGATGCGCGATTTTCCCGCAGCACTGCGGTCTTATGATGAAGCGCTCACGATCTGGCCAGACAACCAGAATTTAATTGGTGGCAAAGCAACTGTTTACCAAGCACTGGGTAAACTCGATGAGGCGGATGCACTGCTGGAAAAACTTCACCCTACAACGGAGTCTTTCCCAGACAGCATCTGCGCCCAGGCAATTCTGCGCCGGCGGTATACCGCGGCGATAGATCTTTTGCGAAACTGGTTGGAGCAATCTGGTTCGTTGCCTGCGCTATGGCGCACTTATTATCTGGGACTATTGGGCAATCTACAACGACTATCGGGGAACGTAGCCGCCGCGACGATCAGCTATTCTCAGGCGCGTGACGAGCTTGAACAAGCGTTAAAAGAGCAGCCACCAGATGCCTTTTGGATTTATCAGGGGCTGGCCGTGGCCTACGCGGGGCTCGGCGATGGCAAACGCGCGCTGACATCGATCGACCATGCCCTGAATCTTGGCGCTGCGTCGAGGGACGCCACCTTTGTTGCGTCGTGTGAAGAGACGCGCGCTCGTATCGCAGCACGCTTCGGTCAGAAAGAGATTGCGATCCCAATCTTGGAGCGCCTGCTACACACTGCATACGGCGACCCCATTACTCCCGCGTTATTGCGACTCGACCCGGATTTCGATCCTCTTCGTGGCGATCCGCGTTTTGAGAAGCTTGCAGCTTCAGACGCGCCAAAGGACGCAAAGCCGTAATCGCGAATCCGCGACGCAAAAGCCTAACTGTCGGAGGCGGTTCCCTGCTTTGCTCTCGACGCTCGAACTCTCCAGTGCGCCCGTGACGACTTCCTCTTTAGAACCTCGTAGAACCTGGATTGTTGACGCCCATCGCGAAGCAAAGCGATTCGGTGTCCGTGCCGATAAAAGACTGACTGCGTTTCTGGAAGTCGAATCTCCGATCTTCCCTTGCGGTGAATTTACTTGACAAAACGGGCGAGATTTTTCAAAACTCGGCGTCGTTAAGCCGGATTTGCTGTGTTAGATTGGCCGGGCGGTGAGCGCAGCGAAAGCAGCTTCAACAGAAAGGAAAAATTAATTATGATCGCTACCTCTCATTCAACATTCGTTAAAACTTTTATCTCATTCTTCTACGCCGCCGCGCTCTGTGGCAGCATTGGCGCGGTTCGGGCTGCAGATCACGGAGACGCGCCAAACGTGGCCGGCGATCAGGCGTGCGATCTCGCCGACGTCTACTTTTTCCTCGACCCGAACAACAATAACAAAGTGGTCCTGATTGGAACGCTTCATGGGTTCATTGTCCCGGGGGAGGCGGTTAACTTCGCTATTTTTGACCCACATGTAAGGTACCGGTTCGAAATCGAGAATACTGGCGACGCTAGACGAGACGCGGTCATCGACGTCACTTTCGACAAGCGTGTCGCCGATCCTGGTCCCTCTCCGAGGCAAATCCTTCAAGTCCCAAGAGCCCAGACTGCCACAGTGAGATTGCCTAACGGAGAAACATTTACCGCGCCAGTTTTCAATCCGTCGCTCGGGAGCACTCCGCCCCCTCAAATGGTGACATACAACGCGGGCGGCACGGGCGTCGACTTTTTCGCGGGCGAAGTCGATGATCCGTTCTTTTTCGACATCCCCGCATTCGGCCGTTTCATCGCTTCGGTTCGCAACGGCGATCCGGATCCTAGTTTGCTAATGCGTGGCCGCGACACCTTCGCCGGGTACAACATTTTATCGATCGCCCTGCGTTTCCCTGTTTCCATGTTCAGAGGAACCAGCAACATCATAGGTGTTGATTTTCTGGCGCAGCGCGCCACGCAGGAGATTCAAGACAACGGTAGAATTACGAGAAGCGGCCCGTTTCACACCCTTGATCGCATGGGCAATCCAGCCGTCAATGTCGCCCTGGTTCCGTTTAATCGTAAGGATGCATATAACGCCGCGAGCACAGAGGACGACGCGAACGGGCAATTCGCCGGTGGCATCGTCGCCACTCTTCGGGCGCTTGGCACAAGTATGAGCAATATTAATATTCTGGCCGGAGTAGCCGTTGTCCACGGTGACTTCCTACGCGTGGATGTCTCAATCCCAAACAGTGGCCCAGGCGGCGGGGGCAATCCGCAGGCCAGCTTTCCCAATGGCCGTCGGTTGCGGGATGATGTGATCGACATTCTGCTCAATATCATTACCAACGGCGCCATTGTTACCGGCGATAATGTGAATGCTAACGACGTTCCTTTGGGCAACACGTTCCCATTCCTTGCGCCGCCGCACCAACCGCGTGCGACGGGAGTTATTGATGACAAAACGCGCAATTAATTTTTGAGCTGTGGCGTGCGCCGCGCCGCCTTGAGATCGGTGCGGCCGGTTTGTAGAGTGCGATTACTTTGGATACTTTTATTCGCGCTGGCGTTGGTTCCGCGGGCGCAATGTGCCGATGCCGCGCTTTCCTTTCTCGAGAACCGAGTTAGGAGCGACTCTGACGACTTCGTCGCGCAAAACCAACTGGCGGCACGATATCTGGATTTGCTGCGCAGCACGGGCGATGACGCTTATCTCGCCAAGGCCCGATGTGCCGCAGAAGCTTCAGTCGCTTGCGGTGTTCCGGAGCTGAATAACGCCGGACTTGCAGCTCTTGCGCGTGTGCAGATTGCCTCGCATCAGTTCGCGTCCGCGCGCGATACTGCGAGAGAACTCTGCAGGCTTGCCCCCAGCAAAGGTTTTTCATTCGGAATCTTGGGTGATGCGCTGTTTGAGCTTGGCGATTACGACGAAGCCGCCGCCTCCTTCGACCAATTGGCGAAGGCTGAACCGGGCAGCATCGACAGCGAGACGCGCTTGGCGCGGCTTGCCCTTGTGCGCGGTGAACTGGATCGAGCCCGCCAGCATTTTAGCAACGCGCTCAGGTCGGCCAAAGATTTGACGCCGGCGTCGGCCCAGCTCGTGGCATGGTGCTGTGTGCAACTAGGTCAATTTCATTTTGGACGCGGCGATTGGGCGAATGCCGAAAAACAATATCAGGCCGCGCTCGAGGCAATGCCGGATTATTATTCCGCGCTCGATCACATTGCCGAACTGCGCGCCGCGCAGGAGAAACATGCGGACGCGATCAATCTCTACGAGAAAATTATCGCGCGCCTGCCGCGCCCGGAGTTTTGCCAGGCCCTCGGCGATCTTTGCCTGTTCGTCGGAAAGACCGATCAGGCCAAACCATGGCATGAACGCGCGTTGGCCGGCTATTTAAAGTCCACCGAGCAGGAGGATGCGCTTTATTTTCATCACCTGGCCGGGTTTTACTGCGACTCGGCGGAAGATCCGGCAGAAGCATTGAAGTGGGCCCGCAAAGATTTACAAATCCGGCACACTGTATTTGCGCACGATGCATTGGCTTGGGCGTTGTATCGTAACGGGCAATTTGGCGACGCCGCCGCGCAGATGAAAACAGCACTAGCGGAAAGCACCAAAGACGCTCACATGTTTTTTCACGCCAGCATGATCTTTTCTGCCAATGGAGATCTCGCCCGCGGAAAGGAATTCCTCCGTCGCGCTGCCGAGATAAACCCGCGTTATAATTCCTTTCATGAACATCGTTGAACCGATGGAAGCCGCACCGTTAAAATGAAAATGAAAAGGAAAAGATGCCTTCGCTTCATCGGACGCGTTGAACTGGTTCCAGGAGGACGACTTCGCCCGCTTCTGATCGAGAACGAGGAACGTATCAGAATCTTTGCGGTCAGCATTCGGACGGCTGAAAAGAATGCATATGAATTCGCGCGCTCTTTCATTAAACGTTGAACGTTCTAGCAGAAAACGTTTATCGCTGGGCGCTGTTTGGTATCTCGCGTTCTCTCTGTTTAGTTTGATTCTATTCTCGAGTTGGAGCGGCGTTGCTTACGCCCATCCGGTCGCGCAAGGCCGGCTCGAGATCGATATTTTTGCGGACAAGATTCACGCGCGCGCACGAGTTTCGAATGAAGAAGTCTTCGTTCAAAACGCGCTCTCCAGTCGCGAAGAAAATGGCCAGCTGACTCGCGATGAGATGTATCGGA
>WNGK01002727.1_pt1 | contig 25576 bp, 29 predicted proteins | sample 5400601 | NCBI WGS metagenome assembly WNGK01 (sample SAMN13153376, study PRJNA577476) | soil metagenome | isolation source: 60 cm soil or saprolite under Garry oak tree replicate 1 | place: USA:California | collected 2016-06-15
ACCCACAGCGAGAGAAAAAGTGGCGAACCCAAGCAACAGGGCCATCACTGTGCGTTTTGCGTTTGTATTTACCAAGACGAGCCTATTCAAAATTGAAATTGTTTTTCATGGAGACCTCCTTATAAGGTCTGAGCCAGCTCTATGGTTTCCGGAACCCGATGCATTTGTTCCGAGTGGCCGACAACTTCCTCTGGTTCGAGCCCCGACAAAGCTCGTGCGACAGAGGCTGCAATGGTCATTACTTTCGACCGATGTCGGCGGTCACAACGGTGCCGTTGGAGAGAACGCTAACGATTGTTTTGACGTGGTGGCCTGCTTGAGTCGCGGTGCGATGACCAGAGGCGCGGAGAGCAGTCGTCGCGCTGCAGACCGCAGCGTTGAAAGCGGCGATGAATCGAAGATCGGTCGATACGGCTTCGACCTTTTGAATCGGCGAGGCCACGTTCCACAATTCCCAGAAGATCTTGGATCTCACCGGGGCTGGTCGGTTCCCGCCTTAGCCAACCGTACTCCACCCACTTTTCTAAGCTCATGCTCGTCTCCCAGCAAGAATACCTTTTGTCCTTTGAGAACGGCGGTCAAGAAATGATTCCCGCTCGCAAGTTTCGACTTGAATTCCGCGACGGAATATACGGTCGGGTTGACAGGGCGGCCGATGCTTTTCTCGATGGTAGAGAGCCGCGAGAGTACCTCATCAAGTGTGGCCTTCCCAACAACCATTAGATCGACGTCGCTCTGCGCCGTTTCTTGCTCGCGTGCCACCGACCCGTAAACAAACGCCACATCGATTCGTTTCGACAGAGGCTGCAGAGCTGAACGGAAAATGCTGAATATGCCAATCGTCTTGTTCACCAGGGCCTGCATCTCTCGAAATATGGGAGCATCTCGGTTGGCCTGATAAAAAACCTGACTGCCCACTGACTTGCGAACGATCAGTCCTACTTTTGAGAGGTTTTCAAGCTCTCGTTGCACCGCGCCAACGCTGGCATTTACTTCGCGTGCGATTTGGCGTGTATAGAAGGACTGATCGCTGCGGCCATAAAGCAGTGCCAGTACGGCTCCGCGCGTACGGCCGAATAGAAGATCCGCCAAGCCGGTTGTTGTACTCATTTCGAGAACAAGTGTACTCAGTATGAGAACGGAATTCAAGGCTCAGATATTCGCTTCTAAAATCAAAGACATACTGTAGCGGTCCTTATATGTAAGGCCTCAAGCCGACGTTTAGGCGAACATCGGCGCTGGTCACAGAGTGGTCACAAGACTGGGGCCACTGGGGCCACTCTTCCGAGTTAAGTAGTTGAAGAATAGGGAGGCTGAAAAGGCTGGCGTCGGCGGTTCAACTCCGTCCCTGGCCACCATATTCCAAAGGACCTAGAAGATTTTCGGGGCAAGGCCTTCAGTCCGCTCTCAGTCCGCTATTTTTCGGGGAGATCCGGTTCGGTTCCTGGTCACGATGATAGTGAAAGACTTAGACGCGAATTGGCTGTCGCTCAGTCCGCTCTCAGTCCGCTTCTGTCTGCTACTACTGTCGCCGGGGCCGCGCCTGATCCAGGTCCAAACAGAGCAATGGCGGTCGCGACCGCCAACTCGACGTACCGCAAAACGTACCGCGTTTTCTCGCGAGAACGGGTGCCACTTCAGAACCCTTTCGACGACAAAGCGTTCCACAACACACTTCAGGAACAGTCACGGAGAACCCCGTTCAGTTTTGCACCGCGAGTTAAACGCGATCCAGGGTTATTGAGCCTTCACCAGTTTTCCCCGGCTTTCGATCCAAATTGATTAGTTCCGAGTAAGCCTGTCATCCAGAATCGTTCAATGTACGTCCGCGGTTTTGCGCTCTGAACTGCACGATTTTAGAGTGCTTCAACGCCTCGCTCCTGATTACGGATACGGATTGCTTCCGTTATGTTCGACAGGAAGATTTTTCCGTCGCCGATCTTTCCGGTGGCAGTCGTCTTAATGACGGCCGCGACCGCAGGCTCGACAAGATTGTCGGGCAAGACGAGCTCAATCTTGATCTTGGGCAGAAGATCCACCACGTACTCCTGTCCCCGGTACACTTCGGTATGACCCTTCTGACGGCCATGGCCTCGTACTTCCAGGATCGTCATTCCCTGTACACCTAATTCAATGCATCCTTTAGGGATTCGAGTTTTGCGGGCTGAATGATGGCTTCAATTTTTGTCATTGTGTCCTCCTGGACTGGCAAGCGTTGACATCTTCTTTTTTGCGGCTCCCATCAGGCTTCCATGATGTAGCCTTCTTCGCCGTGCAGCGCCAAGTCGAGCCCTTCGACTTCTTGGTCCGGAGTAACTCGGAGGCCAAGTAATACATCGCAGACCTTCAAAATGACGAGAGTCCCCACGATGGCCAGCGCCCATGCAATGGCGGTTCCGATGAGCTGATTGAGAATCTGGCCGCCGTGACCATCCACCAATCCGAGCGGAAGAGGATTTCCCGAGGCGTCCTTTAATCCGTTGTTCACGGCATTGGTGGCAAAGACACCGGTAAGGATCGCGCCCAACGTTCCGCCCGCCCCGTGGACACCAAAGGCGTCCAGAGAATCGTCGTAACCGAATTTCTGTTTCACTGTCGTGACCATGAAATAGCATATGATTCCCGCCGCGAATCCGATCAGCATCGCGGGCATCGGCTTCACGAAACCGGAGGCAGGGGTAATTGCCACCAGTCCAGCGACGCTGCCAGAGATGCCCCCCAGAACACTTGGTTTTCCCAGCTTAATCCATTCCGCCAGCATTCACCCGAGGGCGGCAGTGGCGGCGGCAAAATGAGTGGCCACAAATGCGCTTGTAGCTAAAGCGGACGCGCCCAGAGCGCTCCCGGCATTGAAGCCGAACCAGCCCACCCATAGCAGGCAGGCGCCAATGAAGCTGAGCACCAGGCTGTGCGGTTTCATGCCGGTGGGATACCCTAAGCGCTTACCGAGATAAAGCGCGCAAATTAACGCAGAAACGCCGGAGGTGACATGAACCACAGTGCCTCCGGCGAAATCGAAGCACGGAAATCGCCCCCAGGAAAGCATTCAGCAAACCTCCCTTGCCCCACACCATGTGCGCCATTGGGAAGTACACCAACAGAGACCAAAGCACCATAAATAGAAGCATGGCTCTAAATTTCATGCGCTCCGCGAAGGCTCCCGTAATCAGCGCCGGAGTGATAATCGCAAACATGAGCTGGTAAATCATGAAGGTTTGCTGGGGGATCGTGCCCGCATAGTCGGCATTTGGCGCACTGTCCACCCCGCTCAGGAAGAGGTACCGCAGACCGCCAATAAAAGAAGTTCCCTCGCCGAACGCCAGGCTGTCACCGACCACTCCCCAAAGTACGGTGATGATGGCCATGAGCACAAAGCTTTGCATCATGGTGCCGAGAACGTTTTTCTTGCGGACCAGTCCACCGTAGAAAAGCGCCAAGCCTGGACCGGTCATCATCAGGACAAGTGCGGCGCTCGTCAGCATCCATGCATTGTCGCCTGCACTTTGTGCCGCTTTAGCAGCAGCATCTACCGATTCCAAGTCCGTTGCTCGTGCCAGCGCCGGCAAAAACAGGAGACCGGAAAAAGAAAGCCTTAATAGTCTCCGGACGGCTGCAGGTTTTTCGCGTTTCCGAATGGATCGGACAGCAGTCGAAAGGACGCGCGATCTCTCAGTCAGCATCTCATTCTCCTCGGTCATCTTGGGTAATTATGCGCGGAAGTGGCAAGGGCCCAAGGACTACGCTCAATTGGGAACACCAAGGCATTTCATTCGCCTGCGGGCTTGCTGAGCAGGCAAGAATTCTGGGAATTATCTAGATCAAAACAGAAGGAGGAGAACGCCCGAACCCCGTGGATAAACCCTGGGCAAGGTAATGTACGTGGGACGTAGCACACAAAAACCACGATTCCCGAGAGCGGAGCGTTGCGAATCTACCAGCAGCGACAGCTCTTACGCTCTTCTTGTTGAAACAGACGTTGGACTACAGCTTGTTGGGACGGGCTTGCACGAAAATGGAACCTGAACTTCGTCCCGACAAGATATCAACAGAGTGAGGTGCATCCCGCCCGCACTGCTGAGGCCTAAAGCTGGAACCAGGCGTGACGACTGTTCCCAGGACGAGGCAAGCGATGAGCGCTAGAGCCGGGAACGACGGCCGCCGAGCTAGTGGCAGATAATCCAAGTTCTGAAACCGCGATGAATTATGCAATTCCCGGACTAGCGATGACTAATTGATAGTTTTTATGAACGCAATTCAGAACGGTTATGAGGTTTTACGCCCAACGATGGGCTGCGGCCTTCCCACATGGGATGTCGATCAACGATATCCAGTGATGACATGGGCCTGGACATGTGCTCATCCTGTGTTGTTCACTCCAATGCGCGATAATTTTGATCTCTCCACCAAAGAATTGTCGTTGCTTTACTCCACGGAATCATATTGAGACGACCATGTCGGGCTTGGGCACAGCTGCTATTCTGCTCACTGTTAAAAGTATGCCGACTACGACCACCGATTTTTCCCATGTGTTCATCGAGTTAGGTCTTGCGGTCCTGGGTCTCGCGGTCCTGGCGCGCCTTGCTAGTCGGTGGGGCTTCTCGGCGATCCCCTTGTACCTGCTGGCCGGGCTCGCATTCGGCAACGGTGGCCTTGCACCTCTTAAGCTCACTGAAAATTTCATTCACACTGGCGCCGAGATAGGCGTGCTTCTGCTCTTATTCATGCTGGGGCTGGAATACAGCGGAGAAGAGTTGAAGGCGAATCTTCGCGTGGTGCTTCCGGCGGGTGCCGCTGATCTGCTCCTCAACTTCACGCCAGGCCTCGTAACCGGGCTTTTGTCAGGATGGAAGCCGTTACCTAGCGTTCTGCTGGCCGGCGTTACGTACATCTCATCCTCCGGAGTGATTGCGAAAGTGCTGAATGACCTCAGACGAGGTGCGAATTCGGAAACGCCGTTGGTCCTCTCTGTGCTGGTCCTGGAAGATTTGGCAATGGCGATCTACTTGCCCGTAGTCGGGGTGTTGCTTCTGGGAGGAGGGCTGACGAAGATTGTCCTCTCCGTCGCGATTGCGCTCACAGCAGTGGCCATTGCGCTAGTGGCGGCCCTGCGCTACGGTCGGCAGCTAAGCCAATTTGCCAGTCACGAGTCCGACGAAATTATCCTGCTTACAATTTTCGGTGCCATGCTGCTAACCGCCGGCATAGCACAGCGTTTCCAGGTATCTGCAGCCATTGGAGCCTTTCTAGTCGGGATTGCATTGTCCGGTCCGATTGCAGAACAATCACATCGGCTTCTGGCTCCCCTTCGCGACCTGTTCGCCGCAACGTTCTTTTTCTTCTTCGGACTAGAGATTGATCCGGCAACTCTCCTTCCAGCCCTGCCGTTAGCCTTGGCATTGGGGGTCATCACGGGTGCCACAAAGGTACTTACCGGATACTGGGCCGCTCGTCATGCGGGCATTGACCAACGAGGACGTTTCCGGGCGGGCATGGAACTAGTTGCACGAGGCGAGTTCTCCATCGTCATTGCCGGTCTCGGTATTGCGACCGAGCCGCGCCTCGGGCCGCTCTCAACTGCTTACGTGCTTATCATGGCAATGTTGGGGCCTCTTCTGGCTCGAGTAGCGAAATAACCTGCACCGCTGGCAACTGTAAGAATCAGAGAGAATCGGATGAACTTCAACAATCGCAGCCCCGATCTACGACCAGGGCCGCTCCCGCCCACAACGAGGAGCGTATGCAAGCGGATTCCAGGTGACGCGAGAATGGCGACATAACTGCCCCGGACAACCCGTTACCGCGCAAGGATCTGTACAAATTTACTTTTGGCAAACTCAAACATCCAATATTTTTGTCGGCCGCTCTGATTGTGATTTCCATTTCAGAATCAATAACACGCAAGAAAAGGCAACGCGAATCCTAAGCTGCTCCTCTCAAATATGACAATCCTCGCTTGGCTGTTTCATGCGCATGGCGTTAGCTCACACTCAGATAGGTCGAACGGAACGGCGAAATGGTTCTCCGGGCTCCGGTCCTCATCTGGTTGACGGTAAGAAGCAGCATCGTCCGGTGTTGCGGTCCCTCGGCCTAGGTTTGATAACTGGCGCAGCCGATGACGACCCTTCCGCGATCGGCACGTATGCGAGCGCAGGGACCAAGTTTGGGCTATCTCTGCTTTGGACCGTCCCAGTCATATTTCCGATGATGGTCGCGGTGACGTATCTCTGCTCGAAGATGGGACAGGTGACGGGCCAAGGCCTGTTTGAAGTCATCCGCGAGCATTACCCTCGTTGGCTGCTTCACTTCGCGCTCATCGGAGTCGTGATCGGAAACACCATCGAGGCGGGCGCTGATCTCGGAGGAATGGCCGCGGCGGTGAACGTCCTGCTGCCGATTCCGATGCCGTGGGTTGTAGTCGGCACGGCCCTGATCGTACTTGGGTTTCAGCTGCTGGGTTCGTATACCCTCATCAGGAACATTTTTCGATGGCTGGCCTTGGCGCTCCTCGCGTATGTGGGATCAGCGATCTTGGCCAAGCCGAAATTGCTCCCTGTCATCAGGGCCACGCTGATTCCCAGTATCCACTTCAAGCATAATTTCCTTGCCATACTGGTCGCAATTATCGGAACAACACTCTCGGCCTATCTTTTCACATGGCAATCCAATCAGGAGGTTGAGGAAGAGATTTCGACCGGGCGAAAGCGATTGGAAGACCGGCGAGGGGCAACCGTGGCAGAAATTAGCCGCGCAAAATGGGACGTGATATTGGGAATGCTGTTCGCCAACGTAATCATGTATTTCATCATGCTTTCCACCGCATCGACCCTCTTCACGGCTGGAAAAACCGACATTAGCAGTGCGGCGGAAGCTGCACAGGCATTGCAGCCATTGGTCGGAAAGGCGGCAGGACTGCTTTTTGCGATCGGAGTCGTAGGCGTCGGATTTCTTGCCATTCCGATCATGACCACAGGCGCCGCATACGACCTATGTCAGACGTTCGGCTGGAAGTATGGTCTGCATGCGAAGCCCTTGCAAGCGAAGAAGTTCTACGTGGCCATCACGGCGTTCACGTTCATCGCCGCGGCCATGAACTTCTTTGGTGTGAATCCAATCAAAGCCCTGATTTGGGCGGGCATCGTGCAGGGCTTTTCTGCGCCGCCGCTCATGCTCCTAATCATGCTCATCACCAATAATCCCAAAATTATGGGCGAATTCGTAAACAGGCGTCGCATGAATTTACTGGGCTGGATTACAACGGGATGTATCTTTGCCGCCGCGTTGGCACTGGTATTGAGTTGGGCATGGTCATGATCGGATGTATGCAATACCCGCCCATTGGCACGTTAGCAGCTGCGACATTGTCCAACCGAGATGCGCCGGCTTTCTGGCCCCGTCCACTCAACCGACCAGGCTTCGTTTCCTGTCATCATTGTTCCTTCAAAAAGGAGTTTGCGCGGCGCGCAGCAGATCGGCGTCCTACCCACAAGCTCATGGCTCTTGGTCTCACACGAACGCCGATGTCGCTCAGCATTCAATCCATTTAGGCGCTGGGCGAAAAACCGGCGCCGCACCTTGCTGACAGTGGCAGCGGACACACCGACCTCCTTAGCCACGATCTTGTTACTCTTCCGCTCCGCACAAGCCAGAATCACCCTAATTCTTCGTGCCTCAGCTAAAGAAGACTGGGAAGACCGAGACCACACCTCCAACGTCATCTTTTCATCCGGACTGAGGAGCAGAGGTGCAACCGGTCTTCCCAGCGGTCTCGGTGTGAGGCCTTCCAGTCGCCTGAGGACAAATCGGCCCCGCGCTTTTCCAACGGCCTGTTCGGATTGACGCGTGTCCCGAGCTACGGTCTTGTTATTCTTTCCCTCCGCACAAGCTAGAATCACCTTCGCCCCTCTTGCCAGGGCTGAAGAAACTTTCGAAGACCGGGACCAGCCCTCCAGAATCCTCCGTTCATCCTGATTGAGCACCAGCAGCGAGACGGGCCTTCCGCGTCCATCTTGCTCGACGCCTCGCATTCGGCTAGCCAAAAAACGGCGGCGCAGGTTTCCTACAGTGAGGTTGGTCAACCCCGCCTCATGCGCTGCGGCCACGTTGGTCTTTCCCTGGGCGCATGGCAGGATCGCCCGGCTTCGCTGCTTTACAGCCCGAGAAACCTCAGCGCCCGCGATCAGGCGCTCCAAGGCTGAGCGCTCCGCGGCACTCAGAATGAGCTCTGGCGCTGATCTTCCGCATCTCATCCGACACGCCTCACCTTTGCGCGTTACTCTGAGTACGCGCCCAATGATTCACTAGGGGTAGTCTCGGTGTTTATGAAAGTACCGCTCGTCAACCCCTGGCGGCGTTCTACGCGAGCGGCGAGACGCAGAAGTTTTCTGCATCTCGCCACTACTTTTGTCGTCGCTACGTTTGGCCACGCTACGATAGACATCTGTACTTAAAGGGCAGCAGCACCACGCTCCTCGTTCCTTATGCGGATGGCCTCTTCAACCTTGAAGAGAAAGATTTTTCCGTCACCGATCTTACCGGTCGAAGCTGTCTGCAAAATCGCTTCCACGGCAGAGTCCACAATCTTGTCCTCCATGACCAATTCGAGCTTGATCTTGGGAAGAAGGTCCACACTGTACTCTCCGCCACGGTAAGTCTCCTTGTGACCCTTTTGCCGTCCATGGCCACGTACTTCTGAAACTGTCATTCCATCGACGCCTACGTCGATGAGTGCTTGCTTGACCGCATCGAATCTGTTTGGCTGAATGATTGCCTCGACTTTAGTCATTTTTGCTCCCTTATGTTGGAAAGACGGTCAACAGAGGCAGAGAAAACTCTGCCTTCGAGACTTAATCCAATAGGCCTGCTCAACTGGCAACATGGGACATCGGCTTGGCAACTACATTGGTCCTTACTGGCGGCGCAGGCAGTTCCTGCGACATGCCAGCGGGCGCTCCGAGAGCCGAGATAACATATTCCGGATATGCCGAGATTCCGTGCTCGTGCAGATCCATGCCGTAGGCTTCCATTTCCGACGGTAAACGCAGCATACCCATTGCGTTGACCACTTTCATAACCACCATGGCGACGGCAAACGTCGCGATAGTAACGCAAGCGCTGCCGATAATCTGGGCTTTAAGTACCTGCAATCCGCCGCCGTAAAAGAGTCCTCTCAGCGGGGCGGAGTTGTCCGCGCCCAGAGGCCCGGTGGCTCCGTACTGACCGCAAGCAAATAATCCCAACGACAGTGTTCCCCAGATGCCGCAGATGCCGTGTACTGGAACTGCACCGATGGGATCATCAATGCGAAGAAACTCGAGCGCGTCAACCGCCACAATAACCAACACGCCAGCGACACCACCTAAAAGAACCGATCCGGTCGGGCTCACCCAATAGCAGGGACAAGTGATCGCGACCAGGCCGGCCAGAAACCCATTCGTGGTGTAGCTTGCGTCCCAGGTTTTCATTTTGAAGTATCCGTAAAGGATTGAGCTCAGTCCGCCCGCGCAAGCAGCCAAGGTTGTATTGGCAGCGACGCGACCGATGCCTACTAGATCCATTGCCGAGAGCGTACTGCCAGGATTGAAGCCATACCAGCCGAACCAAAGTATTAATCCCCCGCTAACTGCGATGGTCAGATCGTGCGGCAGCATAGGCCCGCCGCCATCGCGTTTGAATTTGCGGCCCAGTCGCGGCCCCAACACAATCGCGCCCGCCAATGCAATGAACCCGCCGATGGTATGAACCACCGTCGATCCAGCGAAATCATGAAAGCCTATGCCCAATGATGGGAAGACGTGATCGGCGCTGCCCATCAAGGCAAGCCAACCGTCCGGTCCCCACGCCCAGTGTCCGATGATTGGGTAGATGAAACGACGCAGAAGCTGTAAAGAAGATCGCCGACGAAGCCGGTCCGGCCGATCATTGCCCCCGACGTGATGGTCGAGCAAGTGTCGGCAAAGGCGAACTGGAAAATCGACACGGCCAGGAATGCCACCCCGGTGCTCTCATAGGTTGCCGGTGCGCCCTGAAGGAAGAACCAGTGATAACCAATGAAACCGTTCCTGTGACTGAACATGAACGCGAAGCCGATGGCGTAGAACAAAAGGCCGCAAAGGCATGTGTCAACCACGCATTCCACCAGCACATTGACAGTTTCGCGGGACCGGCAAAAGCCAGCCTCAAGCATGGTGAAGCCGACCTGCATCCCGAAGACGAGAAACGCCGCAACCAGGGTCCACATGGTGTTCACCGGGTTCACAATGTCCGCGGCTTTAACCTCAGGAGTACCGGTCTGCGCGTACACGTGAGTGAAGAAGAGACCTGTGACAACGGTCATGATAAGCAGGACCAGACCGACACCCAGCACCTTGCCTGCGAGCAGCGTGCCTCCATAGCGGCGCCATTCTGCATCCCGCAGACGGCCAGCCAATCGCGAGAACTTTTGGGATAGCGACAGTCTATTTCTCTTTTCGGCGATCACAGACATGTAGGAGCTCCTTCACTTGAGTTTTGTATTTGCGTCCAGCGATCCGCTATCTCTTTTCGGCATCGAAAAGAGGGGGAAAAAGTAAATCCTGGTTACGACTAGACCCGGATTCTCGCGTAGGGCCGAGCAGCAAGGCCCCGGCGATACGGTTGCCAACTTGGCACAACAGCCTCACAGCCGCACCCCAGCTATCCGGCGGCTCCAGTATCCTGTCTCGATGAGGATGGATTTGTTCGGTAGGGCCCAGCTTGCGGACACGCTCATGTACACAAAACCTAGGTTGATTGGCCTGAGTAAGCAATCATCCTTAGGTATGGGTTTTGATAGAAAGAAGTTATGAGCGCAATAAGTCGAATGCTAGTGCCGGCCCTTCGCTTTGAGCTTGTCCGACATTCGTGCCAAATCTATTACGGACGGTGCCATCATTTTTCTCATAACCTGTCCGCGATGCATTTTGACCGTCACCCTCACTGATGCCGAGAGTACCAGCAATCTCCTTGTTCGCTCTTCCAGCGACCACCAAGTCCATGACCTGCCGTTCGCGCTGGGTCAATTCTTCGAACTTGGAACGAAGCGCATTTACGTCCGCTTCTATGCCTCGCCTTGCACGATCACGTTCAAGCCCGTGATGAATGGCAGCTAGGAGCTCATGCTTCTGAAACGGTTTCGAAAGGAACTCGATGGCGCCGGCTTTCATCGCCCGCGCTGCCATGGGAATGCTGCCGTGAGCCGTAATAAAGATGATGGGAATTGAGATCCCGCGTCTTTCGAGTACCTCCTGAAACTCCAGTCCATTCATCCCAGGAAGCATAATGTCGAGGATCAGGCAACATGGACCGTCTGGACACCCAGCCTGCAGAAACTGCTCGGTGGAACTGAGTGCCTCGACGTGCAGACCCACAGACTCCAGAAGATTGCCGATGGCGTCGCGCACCGATGCGTCGTCATCAACGACGTAAACTGTTGGGTGCGCATCAGTCATTGACGCCCTTGGGACTCACGGGGATCAGGAATTGAAAAATCGTACCTCCGGATGGGCGTGCCGCAGCCCACAGACGTCCATCGTGCGATTCGATGATCGAGCGGCTGATTGACAAACCCATGCCAATCCCTTGCGCTTTGGTCGTGAAGAACGGTTCATAAACTTTCCCCTCGGTCTCGGGACTCAGTCCAATGCCGCAGTCCTCGATTTGCACCAGAACATCGTTCGCGGTTCCGCGGTCGGAACAACCAATTCTTTGGGACGATCGTTCACGCTAGCCATCGCATCCATTGCATTCATCATGAGATTGAGTATGACTTGCTGCAGTTGAACATGATCTGCTTTCACTCTGGGCAGACCACCGGCAAGTTCAGTCTCGATCGAAATATGCCGCTTCAGCGCCTCCTGGCGGGAGAAGGCAATCATCTCCAGCACCAATTCGTTCATGTCCACCCAGTCTTTCGAAGGCACCTCCTTCTTGAAGAGCGCGCGAATCCGGCTCAGGACAGCACCCGCTCGTGTTCCTTCGCTAATGATCTTCTCCGCGGTTTCCCGCGCTCTTTCCAGATTCGGCGGATCTGCCGCAAGCCACTCGAGACAAGCGTGCCCGTGAATGACCAAAGCGGTTAGGGGCTGCTTGATTTCGTGAGCGATCGAGGCAGTGAGTTCGCCCATACTCAGCACCCTGGACAGGTGGGCGAGTTCGTCTTGTGTCCGTAAAAGGGCGGCCGTGCGGTCAGATACGCGACGCTCCAAGTCGTCCCGTACCTCCTTCAAAGCTTCTTCCGTTTTCTTCTTCGACGAGCTTACCCAACTTCCCACAATTGCGCAGAGGACAAATGCAGCGAGGTACAAACCTGCTGCCGCATTCAAGACGAAGGAATTGATTGGCGGAATAAAGAAATAGTCCACCGCGAGTATCGAGAAGGTCACGGCAGATAGTCCAGCGAACATTCCACCGAACCAAGCACTGGCGAGTACTGCGCCAAAAAACAAGAACAGAAAGGGATAAGGAAAGAACCTTTTGACAATGAACAATTCCGGGACCAGTGCCGCCGCCACAAACAGCAGGGGCAACAAGCAGCGCAAGATAAGGAATCTAGCCCAGCCTGGCAACGATCCGGATTTATTGCGTCCACCCATTTGGGCCAATGCTTCGCGTGTCGTTGCGGCGCTGGATTATAGCAGCCACTCTGTGAGAAGCAATACCAATGCTACCGCGCACGCGATGGATCGCGCTATGTCGCCGAGACTCGAGTTTCACGGCAGCCCATCACTCGTTCGGGGAATCTGTCATCGCCGGATCGCAGAGGTGATCTCATGCCGAATCCTTATATATAATGCGGAATTTCGCGGGAACCGATGTCCTCGACGTACCGCATAACGTACCGCGAGGGATCGAAGGCGCGGCGCATGATCGCAGCCCGATGAGAGTGAAGCTTTTCAATGATTGCAACGACTGAGAGGCGCCTCCCGGTGCTCGAAGTCACTGAGATTCACTGCATGCAAGGCCAACTGCAGGTAACTTTTTGCCCAGCAGTTCACTTGGTTAGTGCGCCTGCCTTTCACACAGGAGGTCGCGGGTTCGAGTCCCGTCGCTCCCGCCAATCTGACGACCATAATGTTTCGCAAGTGTGTTCTATTTCCATTCCAATCTGCGCCGACGTGCCTCCATTGCACGGCGCGGCCGGTTCGTGGACGTACCCACAAGCCGCAGGCCGGTGCTCAGGCGGAGCCGTTCGACACAGGTCTGGAGCGAGGCACAATCACACTGAAGCAAGTGTTCGAGAAGCGACTTGAGCAGCCCCGAGCGCCGGATGGCTTCGTCGACCTCTTTGATTTTCCGACTGGCTAGTTTCCTCCAGCGACCGCCAACCGGGGCCTTGTCCCGCAGCCGGCTGAGGAAAAATTTGATCTCGCCGAGAGTAAACCCCATATCGCTGGCGAAGCGGATGAGTAGCACGCGGTGTACCGCATCGTCGGAATATCGGCGTTGGCCGCCGGTGCGATATGGAGCCATAAGAAGACCACGGTTTTCATAGTAGCGAACCGCAGAGGCGTTGAGGCCGGTGCGCTTGGCGAGGTCTCCAATCTTCATTCCGCTGCCTGCACTTTCTCCAGAGAATACGTCTTGACTTAAACCTAGCTTTAAGTTCTAGCATTTGAAGGTGGCACGTGGCAACTTCTATTGGAGGGATCACATGAGCGGCAAGAAGGAATACTTCGCCAGGAAATGGATTCTGCTGAGGGCAGGCTTGGTATTGCTGATGTGCGCGAGCGGGGCGGGTCGCTTGCAGGCGCAAAAATCGCCCCAAAAAACTATTGTGGAGCGCCAGACGATGACAACGCAAGGCAAATCTATTGCAACATCAAGGCGCTCAACCCGACCGAGCGAGCGCATCACAAGGAATTGACCGACAAGCTGATCGCGGCCCGGAAGGACACTGTGGAAACGGAAAAGGGCTACGAATTCCAGTTCTTTCCTGCAAATGTCTCCCTGGCGGAGTTGGCCGATTGGGTGGCTGCTGAAGGCAAGTGCTGTCCCTTTTTCGATTTTCAGATCGACCTGGAGCACACGGGCAAGCTGCTGTGCTTACTGTTGACGGGCGAGGAGGGAATCAAGCAATTCATACGTGTGGAGTTTCAAGTACCAACAAAATAAGAAACCGACAATCGCCGCGCATGGATTGTGCGACGGGCGGAAACACGCGGAGGCCTCGGCACCCCCATTTGTCCCGAACTGTCACCGGGGAGGAGGGCGGCGCGAGAGAGCAACGGTTCGCCACCGCTGAACAGCTACAAGAACCCAGATGGCTTCTACGATGCCGAAGGGCCACGCACCCTGAAGAAAACCCTACGCCGATCCTAAGGCGCACGACGCTGCGAAAGTTAGAATGAGCCAGGGGCTGCGTCTCTCCAGCGCGTATGAGACCAGCATCGCGGTGACGGCGACGAGTCCAAAGATCGTCAGCGGCTTCATTCTCTTGTCCGAGTGAGTGTAGCAGGGAGATTAGTGTCACAGAACGAGCCGGTATTCATCTCGACGAGCTGACAGGTGCAGGGATCTTCGTTGACCTCTTGCGAGACGTCTTAAAGGTAGGAGAGACACGCAGTCCGAGAAAGCAGTCGAGGTAGTCAGCACTTTATAGCGAAGCATTCACGGTTTCGCAGAACCGGGAAACGCACGGAGCCATTCTGTAATTTGGTCGCGAACCTTTCGGAATACTGCAAGTTGGCGGTCGGCTGGCCCTGCCGCCGGGTCCTCAAAGCTGTGATGCAGCCGCTTTCCGCCACCCGGAAAGATCGGGCAACTCCTTCGCATCATCGCAAACCGTAAAGACGTAATCGAATTCCTGACCAGCAAACTCGTCCACTGCCTTTGATCGGCTTCCCGAGATGTCGATCCCGAGCTCAGCCATTGCTTTAACGGCATTGGGGTTGAGACCCGCTGGACGAGTCCCAGCGCTGAACACTTCGAAACGATCTCCGGCCACATGGCGCAGATAACCTTCTGCCCAGATGGCTCACTGGAATCGTGACAGCTTTCAGGTTGAGCTTGGTTGGATTTTGGGGAGGGGTTAAGGGAAATGCAAGGGGCGCCCAAGAAAACCTCTGGCCGAAGTTATTCTCAAGTACGCCCCGTTGCGCGCCACTTCGTCTGGCTTGGAAGATAGCACACGTTGTTGCATTCGCACGGTGAGTTTTTTGATTAAAGGAAAAATAAGTTTTGCACTTCATGCGCGTGGTTACTGAAGTAACCTGCGGAACCTACATTAAGAACTCTGTCCCCATGAGCTCTTCACTCAATTTTCCAAAAAATCACAGTCTGCCGCACCAAAATTTAATGCTACTGTGAGTCACATTCAAACAGTCTGAGACGTCTGCACGAAAGATGCTGGGAGGTGCCCCGTCTCCCCTGTTCTGTGGCGGGCTGCGGTGACTGCCTGGCAACAGGAATCCGCAGCCTTTTCCTTTTTTCAGCACTTCCCAGACAGCTACGATAGAAATCCGTCGTTGGAGTAGTCACGTTACACCCACTAGTTTGTTAAATGAGCGTAACGGCGATTCGGTGACAGCGATTACTGCTCGGAATCCGAACGTGATCATGGTGCCAATTATCGAGATTCAACAGACTCAACACAAGTCAAATAGAACTCCGCTATCCGGTGGATTGTTCATATTTTCTCGGAGCACTTCGCAGCTATCCGAAGATTATTCCATTGGCCACTAGACGCGAAAATCCTGATCCGCGTGTTTTCCAATTAAATGGCCTTTCCCCAATGTCAATCATGGCAATCCAACACTCAAATGTGGACGTGGCCACTGCTGTTCCACTGCGGCAGCCCAAGTCTTGCTGAAACCTTGACTAAGGCGACTCCAGCTGGCCCTGCAACCTGGGATCGCGCGCCACACCTTCATCGGACTTAACCTTGCCACCTTGGGCTCTTCGCGCTCCTTTTCACCACTCCTTAAAACTTAACGACGGCCGGCAGTGCGTTTATGTACCGCTTCCGGAGCTGCATCGAAATCACTTAGCGTCGTCAATGAGAGGAACATTGTTGGCGGGCGCCATATCAATGGCTAAGGGTTTGAATTAGTTTCGGAATCTTTCGGATCGGCTCGAAATTTCGCCGCATCCGTCGCTGACGGGCGGAGCCTACCGACTGTAACTAGCGAGTTTATGCATCCATGGATCTTACGCGGCGTGAGTCTAGCCTGGAGGTTTGTTGACCAATTTGGACAATAGCCGAGGCAAAATCTAGCGGAAGATTCTCGACATCCGATCGTCCGTCTGCATCGCCTATCAAAGCTTCTCTGGCTTCATAGCGGTCGATCAGGAGTTGATCGCCGATCTGGGTCCGGCTGCAGAAAATCGAATGCGATGGCAGTTCCAAGACACTCTCAGCACAGAAATTCGGCCGGGTAATGGTGAACGGACGCACCAGTTCACGCAGTCCCACCACCTTGAAACTCCTGTCAATCAACACCAGATCAAAAGAAAACATCATTCCTATGGTGTGTACCGCGTTTCCTGGCACAATCCACACGCCGCTGTCCAGCGGTAGAGACCTTCGGCCCAACAGGCCGACGAGCCGGCCCACAACCGAGTCGGAGACCTTCACACGAAATGATAGAAAGGTCTCCCGCGTCTTGTTGTAAACAAAAACCTGCTGCTGCTTTTTCGACATGCGAACTCCTTTCCCACCACCCGTCTCGCTAATACCTATAGGCACGCAGGTTGCCAACGGGAAGGACTCTCAAGGGCGAATTCTGGATTCCTTTATGGAAACGAACCATGTACTTCGCATCTGCGAGCAGGATCTTGGGCTCAAGCAATGCCGATCACACCATGGATGCGTCAGGTGGTTTCCTTCGAATGGCTCTTTTCTGATACCTCTTTAGCTAAGAATGTCCCGTGAGGTGAGCACTTCTGTTTACACATTCATCAAAAAAGGTCACTGGTAAACGGGGGCCTTCGTGAAACGTACCTCCGGCGCGATCAGGAGAGCCTTCTGGAAAGGGTCGAAACGGAAGACCACAGTTTTTCGCCGTTTTAGCATGCGCTCGGTTAGGTGCGTACACACTATGGAAAGTCAGCCGAATTCGCTTGACGAACCAGCTGCTCTCGCCTAACAATCCTCTCCGTGCAACTGGCGTGCTCCGCCAAGAAATAACCTGCAAGTTTCGCGAAACGCCCAGCTCGAGACAGTCACAATCCAGCAGAGGTGGTCACATGTTTAGTTCGCGCCGGGTGCGGAACCGGATCCTTTTTTTTGCAATACTGATCTTCAGCTCGATGAGCGTGTTCGGTGGAAAACTCTTGCCCAATCTATTGAGAACCCCCGACTCAAGCGGGGTGCTCGCCACCTACAGTACGAATGGCGGCATTGACGTCAACAATCCTTTTTTCCAAAACTTGGGCACGAATGGCCGCACGTGCAATACCTGCCATATTTCGAGTTCGGCCTGGAGCGTAACCCCGGCGGACGTGCAGGAGAAGTTCAAGCGAACCCAGGGGACCGATCCCATATTTCGCACAAATGACGGAGCAAACTGCCCCAGCGCGGACGTCTCCAGCATCTCCGCCCGCAGCGAAGCTTATAGTCAACTGCTCAATAAAGCGCTGATTCGCGTTTCAGTAGCTGTTCCAGCTGATGCCGAATTCCGCATCATTGGCATTCGGGATCCCTACAATTGCCCCGAGACGACCGCGATTACACCGGCGCTCTACCGCCGTCCTTTGCCCGCGGCAAATTTGAAGTTTCTCAGCACCGTGATGTGGGATGGCAGGGAGACAGTTTTCGGAACCATTCCGAAGAAATCCATCAACCTGGTTCAGAGCCTCACCAATCAAGCCACCGATGCCACGCTGGGCCATGCTCAGGGTGCCGCGCCGCCAACCCCAGAGCGGTTGGCGCAGATCGTAGGGTTTGAAACCGGTCTCTACACCGCGCAGATCAGCGACAATCGCGGCGGCGACTTGACTGCGCGCGGGGCAAACGGCGGCCCCATTCATCTTTCTCAACAAGACTTCTATGTCGGGATCAACGACTCACTCGGCGGCGATCCCAGTGGCGCTTCCTTCGGTCCTGATGTATTTACGCTGTTCGGAAAGTGGGCACACTTGAGTGGGTCGCCTTACCAGAACTCAGTAGCGCGAGGTGAGGACCTGTTCAACAACCTTCGTATCCCAATCACTGGCGTTGGTGGCCTGAATGATGCTTTGGGCCAAGAGGTAATCATGGGAACATGCACCACGTGCCACGATTCGCCTAACGCCGGAAATCATTCCTTCTCCGTACCGCTCGCCATCGGCACCACAGCTTTTCCAGTCGTGTCAGCCCTCGATATTTCCGGTTTGCCTGTGTACACCGTGCAGTGCGACGCCACCGGCGCCACTGTGCACGTGACCGATTTAGGCAGAGCGCTGGTATCAGGCAAGTGCGCAGACATCGGCAAGGTTAAAGGCCCCGTACTTCGGGCTTTGGCTGCGCGCGCTCCGTATTTTCATAATGGAGCAGCGGCGACCCTGCATGATGCAGTGGACTTTTATGACCAGCGGTTCAATCTCAGCTTGACAGCGCAACAGAAGGCAGACCTGGTAGCGTTTCTGCAGACCCTGTGAACACATTCGGGCTTTCTCACGGTTTCTGAGTATTCTCCCCGGGTGAATGCGAAAAGTCCCGATTGTGCGAATTGTCCGCACAGTTTTGCCGGCCCGCTCTTATCCGTTCATTTTTAAAGAGGGTATCGCTGAGCAAAGCTACATGATCCGACTCATCGGAGAGTCGGAGAGGCAGAAAAGGCCAAGATCATGGCTGACGAGTAGGCTCTTCTCGGTGATCTCTGCGCCTATCGCGATGTACTTTGCCTTCCGAACAAGAACCACTGACCTGCTGCCGTGGTGCGGGCGAACCAGTTCGGGCTCAATTTTTGAAAATTACCGCGGGAGATAGGTTATGAAGACACAGTTTGAAGAGCTCATGAGCGGACTCGATGATGTCGAGTCTTTTCTCTCTGGTGAGAAAGAGGGTTTTAAGGTGCATGTTCCTGAGAAGGTCGATGTCAAAAGCATTCGCAACAAGCTGCGTATGACTCAAGCTCGCTTCTCGGACGTTTTCGGCTTCAGCCTTCGGCTTCAGCCCTTGACGCCATCAAGCATTGGGGAGGAGGACGCCGGACACCGGAAGCCCACGCGCGCACCCTTCTCAGGTGATCGACAAGAATCCCGCCGCAGTCCTCACCGCGCTTCAGCCGGCGGCCTTCGCTGCTGCCGTCGGATCTTCCAGGGTGCATACTGTTCGGTACAAGACCATGAAGAAGACCCGCAGGAGCGGCCATTATGTTGCAAGAGCTTCTCAATATGGAGATCGCTCCCATCGGTAGTAGACATTACAACGCCTGTCGACATTCTTCGATGAACGCACAGCGCAGCGTGTGCAGTTCGGCGGTCAGGGCATAGACATCCTTGCTGGCCACAATAGCTGCATTGTTGCCAGACCGCCTACTGGACGCAATTCGATTTCGCATTACCGGCATGCCGACCGAATTCGACTCAGTGTCACCTGTAGTAGAGAACCAAGCGATCAAACGCGCAGCCTAAGATTGGTTCTTGCTCGGCATCTGTTAGTGCGAACAAAGCATTAAGTGCAACGAGGGCGTAAATGGTAGCTACGGTCCAGACACCTGTTTCCGGAAGCGAGGAAATTATCGATGCTCGCGAACCGATCGCCGCGCTTTCGCAATTTTATCGAGCGTTGAATCACCGCGATATAGAGTTGATCCAGGAGAATTGGATAACAACGATGATGCAGTGATGGATAATCCCCCTGGGTGGCATCAAGCGGGGGTGGAGCGACATTCGCAGTGTCTACGAGCGCCTGTTCGCAAGTGCCAAGAGATTTCGCTTTGAATTTTACGACTACACGCTACAGCGGAATGGCGAGGTCTTCATTGCAATCGGCCGTGAACGCGTGAACGGGGAGAATTGGTCAATGCAAACGGCTTCTTCTGACCTCTGACACCCCGATAATTATTGGGTATCATATCAAAGTAACGTTGCGGACCATCTTTATCCGATTCACACTGTTGCGATGGGTGTCCAAACCGTTTTAATCGATTTCATGCGGTGGATAACAGTGGGGACCGGGACCGCGCTGGGAATCATCCTCCTCGTCGGTCTTTGCATTCCGCGGCGTTCGACTGCGAGCCTGCCACGGCATCAAGCCGAGAAATCGCGCTAGACGCGTATATTTATCAGCATCGACGTTCACACAAGGCGCGCACTCGCGACATCAGATCTGCTGGGCGAAACGGCTTGGTCACGTAGTCGTCCGCTCCGCTCTCGAAGGCAAGTTCGCGATCCCGCCGGCCGGCTCTCGCTGCAAGCAGGATGATAGGCAGTGTTCTCAGTCGGCCATGTTTCCTTATGCCTCGACAAAGGTGAAAACCGTCAATGCCTGGAAGCATCAGATCGAGCAAGAACAAAGCTGGCGGCTGGCTCTCAGATTCCGTTATGACATCCGTCGCTGTCCTAAACCAGCGGGTGGCGAATCCTGCCTTCTTCAGATGAAAGCCAATCAGGCGAGCGATATCCTCATCATCCTCCACCAGCACGATCGTGGCTGGAAGGTTCGCGCGATCAAGCATTGACTCACAATGATAATGCATGCGATAGTGACAAGTTTTCGGTTACCGAAGCGGAATCAGACCGTCAAGAATCGGGGCTTAGTCTCAAATGGTTCGGCTAATTCCCAGAGATACCACTTTCTTCACGATGTTCTCCAAGATCGCCGACAATTTGATCTCGGCTGCCCGCGTTCTTGTGAATTTGTTCGAACACTACGAAAACACTGAAGACAAAACGGCCGAGATCAAGAGAATTGAACATGTCGGAGACGAACTCACGCATTCCGTTCTCACGAAATTAAATCAGACATTTATCACTCCATTTGATCGCGAGGATATCCACCGTCTGGCGTCGTCTCTAGACGACGTTCTAGATTTTATGAACGCGGCTGCGGAGAGGATCGCGATGTACAAAATAACTGATCCGCCACCTGCGGCAGCACAGCTATCCAAGCTGATTCTTTTGCAATGCGAGGAGCTAGGGCACGCCGTATCCCACCTTCAGAAGAACGGAGACGTGCTGGCTCGATGTGTGGAAATCAAACGCTATGAGAACGAAGCGGATGAGGCATCCCGTGAAGCCATCGGCAAGTTGTTCGATTACGAAAAAAATCCGATCAATCTTATAAAGATCAAGGAATTGCTCGAGGTTCTGGAAAGCGCTACCGACAGGGCTGAGGATGCAGCCAACGTCCTGGAAACCGTAGTCGTCAAAAACGCCTGATGCGGACGAAACACGGAACTTGCCGGTGACAAGCGATATTCTGCTGCTGACTATCACGGTATTAGTCGCGCTGGCGTTCGACTTCCTCAACGGATTTCATGACGCGGCGAATAGCATCGCGACGGTAGTTTCCACCCGCGTACTGTCCCCCAAACTCGCAGTGCTTTGGGCGGCATTCTTCAATTTTGTGGCTGCCTTCTTCTTAGGAACAGCCGTCGCCAAAACCATCGGACAAGGAATGATCCGGGTTTCCGAAGTTACGCAATTTGTGGTGATCGCTGGGCTGGTGGGAGCAACCGTGAGGGATCTTCTAACCTGGTGGTGGGCCCTGCCCACTTCTTCCTCGCATGCATTGATCGGTGGTTACGCGGGCGCTGCCATCTTGCGGTCAGGATTCGGAGTGATCATCCCTGCCGGCTGTCCAAAACTCTGGTTTTTATTTTTGTTGCCCCGCTGATGGGTCTGATACTCGGCTTTTCCTTCATGGTCGCCATTTTTTGGCTGCTGCGGAACAAGGCACCTCAACGGGTGGACGCATGGTTCCGCAGACTTCAGCTACTCTCTGCCGCAGCGTACAGCATCGGGCACGGCGGCAACGACGCGCAAAAGACTATGGGGATTATTGCTACCGCGCTTTTCGGATCTGGATACCTGACAAGATCCGAACTTGCCGGCAGTTGGGGACGTTTTCATTGGCCGATTATTCTCGCTGCCCAGACATCCATAGCCTTGGGGACTTACTTTGGCGGCTAGAGAATTGTTCACACCATGGGATCCCGCATCACAAAGCTCAAGCCCGTAGGAGGGTTCTGCGCCGAGACCGCGGGGGCAATCACTCTGTTTTCCGCTTCGCTGGCGGGTATTCCGGTAATCACGACTCACACCATAACTGGAGCAATTGTCGGTGTAGGCGCCACCACACGATTGTCAGCGGTCCGCTGGGGAATCGCACGTCGCATCGTCGTGGCGTGGATCCTCACCATACCTGCATCTGGATTGGTCGGTGCAGGTACATTCTGGGCCATCCGTTTTTTCAAACCAGGCGCATAGCCATGTCGAAAGACGCTACAGGCGCTAAACATTCATCATTACCGGCATGCCGACCGAATTCGACTCAGTATCCCTGTAGTAGAAAACCAAGCGATCAAACGCGCAGACTAAGATTGGATTCTTGCTCGGCAGCCGGATGTTCATCGAATGCGCGGTTGAAGACCACGCCGGCAGTTTCATACTCAGGCGCGTTAGTCACAAAGTAGTATAGGAGAGAGACTCTGCTTAGTTTGTTTCTACTATTGTTTGGGTCGTGAGCAGCCATTTACTGTGCTTCGATTCTTGGGTTTCATCACATTCTGTTGAATTGAATGAACACTTCATCGACAAAAAGTATTTCTGTGTCCGCCACTCCAATTGGCTTACGGCGTCAACTGGGATTGGCGTCAGCCACTGCAGCGGTGGCTGGCGAGTCCATCGCGGTCGGCATCTTCCTTACTCCGGCGGGAATGGCGAAGTCTTTGGGATCCCCCTTCTGGCTGCTCGTAGTCTGGATAATCGTTGGAATTCTCACAGTATGTGGTGCGCTCTGTTACGGCGAACTCGCCGCCCGCTTTCCACGTAATGGCGGAATCTATGTTTATCTCTCCGAGACCTCCGGCCGGCGGGTTGCATTCTTGTACGGTTGGATGTGCCTGCTGGTGCTTGACCCGGGCCTCACGGCCGCGCTAGCTGTGGGATTAGCGAGTTACGTCGCGTACATCTTTCCGTCTTCTGCCCTGGTCATCAAGTTCATCAGCATTGGTGTGATTTGGGCGCTTTGTGTCCTCAACATTTTGAGCATCCGAGTGAGCGCCGGCTTCCTCCGCTGGACGACTTGGCTCAAACTCGGCGTGCTCGGATTGCTGGTCCTGTGGGCGTTCGTTTTGCGCCTGGGATCATGGCCCAACTTTGTTCCCTTCATCGCGCAACGCCCCGGCTCGCTGCCTCTGGGACCGGCCCTGGGCGCAGCGATGGTCGGAGCATTCTTTTCATTCGGCGGCTGGTGGGATGTAAGCAAGATTGCTGGAGAAGTGCGCGATCCAGGTCGCAACCTGCCGCGCGCAATGCTGCTGGGAGTGCTGGTTGTCACAGCGATTTACATTTTGGTAAGCGCCGCTTTCTTATACGTTGTCCCGCTAGAAAGAGTTACTTCAGATCAAACTTTTGTCGCCCAAGCGGGAGCCATATTGTTCGGTCGGGCGGGCGGAATCGTGTTTGCTGCCATCGTTGTGGTTTGCGTGGTGAGTAGCCTGGCCGCGCTTATCATGTCCGCTCCCAGGGTCTACTATGCGATGGCACAAGATGGTCTGTTCCTGCGGGCGGTTGCTCGCACTCATCCACGATTCGGCACACCGGCAAACGCGATCTTTATTCAGGGACTGGTTGCGTCCGTGCTGGTGTCGATCGGAAGCTTTCAACAAATCATCTCGTATTTTATTTTCGTCGCAGTTGTGTTCTTGACCCTTACGGGAGCAGGTTTGTTTATTGTGCGGTCGCGCGATCAAGAGGCGACCCCTCAATTTCTCATTCCGGCGTATCCGCTTCCTCTGGCGGCCTTTCTAATTTTGATGTCGTTGTTGCTCGCGCTTTTGGCCCTGCACAGCCCGCAAGAGGCGTTGCTCGGAACGATTGTGGTGCTGGCGGGATTGCCCGTCTACGGCGCTTTCCATCGAAAAGCTAAAATGACTGCAAGTTCTAGACACGCACTGACCCGAAGTGAGACTTTCAAAGAGCTGTGACGATGAAACAGTCCGGGAAGAAGAGATCCAAAGTCGCCAAAGGTACTCAGCAGGCAGAGCCGGGATCCAAGATCGCGATCATCGAAGATGCCGAGGCCACCGGCGAGGTCGCAGCCGCTTACGATTTCTGGCGGGCAGGCTCCGGGCGACGCCAAGTCCCTGGGATTATTAAATGTTTCGGAGCACGACCCGATTTTCTTCGCCAGGTAATCGAGTTCTCCAACACTGTTCATTTTTCTGAAGGACATCTGTCGCGGCGGCACAAAGAAATGATAGCCAGCCATGTCTCTTACCTGAATCGTTGTCCATATTGACTGGACAGCCATGCTTACTTCCTGCGTGTTCAGGGAGCCACAGATCAATGCGTACAAGGGATCATCGAAGGCAAACTTGACGAAGCCGGTCTCACGGAGAGCGAGCGGGCATTGCTGGAGTACGTAGCGTTGGTTACGAAAGCTGCTTACAAAACAACTGCGGAGGATGTGCAGAAGCTCCGCGACGCGGGTTGGAAGGAAGAACAAATTGCGGAGGCTGTCTATGTCACCGCGATGTTCGCTTTCTTTAACCGCGTCGCCGATGCTTTCGGCGTTCCGTCCCAAGAATACCTGTTAACTGGAAAGCTAACGCCGTAATTCGGGGGCTTGCCAGCATCTGTTCGGGGAAGAAACCCGCAGCGTTGGCGGCCAGAGCATAAGCGACGCCTGCATACCTTGGAATTTCTCAGAGAGCTCGCCAAGGTGGTTCGTGATACAAGGAAACCTCACCGAGCGACTCACGACCAGCGAATCTTAGAGTTATCTGCTCGGAATGGACACGTCCGGAAACAAGCTGTGGTCACAAGCCGATGCCAAAGTCCCGAATCGCGAGTTTCATGTTCCGCATTGTCGCAATAGCGGAGGATTTTTAAACATCGTTGCCAAGCTTTGCTTCAAGTCCTCCATTATCGTTTGGTCCGGGTGCGTTTCCGCCGTCCACATTAATGAGAACGCGATCTGAAGTGAGTCCTTCCGTCGCATCCAATTCGAGCTTCAATGAGGTCGCGTTCTCTCAAGCATTCAACCCACGATTTCCACCCATGATTCAAACGTCTCTCACGACTTCTCAAGTACTTAGCGTTTCATGTTGGTCACGAACACGCGGTAGAGATACTGCGAGCTGTCGAACAGCTGGTACTGCTCGCGCTCGGAGGAGGGCTCTTCCTTCTTATGGTAGCGCAGGGCAATAAAACGGCAGGCCTTTTCCCAGCCTTCGGGTTGATACCAAAACTCACATTGCTGGTCGGCATCGGTGCGGGGCGAAGGCCGCCAGCGTGCGCTTTGCAGTGTCGTCAGCAGACGCGAGGTTTTGCGCGCCACCATGATGAACGATACCTGCCCTTTCTCGTAGGCTTGGACCGCCTCCCAACAATAAAAGCCAGCATCCGCCCGGGCGAAGATCTTCCCCACGCATCGCGGCAGAGCGGCGAATACACTTTGCAGATGGCGCGC